>Ga0134126_10007767_pt1 | contig 13462 bp, 11 predicted proteins | sample KB31752_FD_96881 | JGI IMG/M metagenome (GOLD analysis project Ga0134126, IMG submission 96881) | Terrestrial soil microbial communities with excess Nitrogen fertilizer from Kellogg Biological Station, Michigan, USA - KB3-175-2 | ecosystem: Environmental > Terrestrial > Soil > Unclassified ...
GCGATCGCCGGAGCCCACCATCGACTTGCGCTCCTTGGCGAGAGCGTCCTGCTGCTTCTGCATTTCCATTTCGTAAAGGCGGGAGCGCAGGACGCGGAGAGCTTTCTCGCGGTTCTTGATCTGCGATTTTTCGTCCTGGCAGCTGACGACGGTGTTTGTTGGAATATGTGTCATGCGGACTGCAGAATAAGTCGTGTTGACTGATTGGCCGCCGGGTCCAGAGGAGCAGAAAGTATCAATGCGGAGGTCCTTGGCTTCGATCTTGATGTCAACTTCTTCGGCCTCGGGCAATACAGCAACTGTTACCGCTGATGTGTGGACACGGCCCTGCTGCTCGGTTTCGGGAACGCGTTGCACGCGATGCACACCGCTCTCGTACTTGAGTTGCGAATAGACGCGGTCGCCTTCGATCATCGCGATGACTTCTTTTAATCCATGAACGCCGGATTCGGAAGTGGAAAGCACTTCGACCTTCCAGCGCTTGGATTCGGCGTAGCGGTCATACATGCGGAAGAGTTCGGCGGCAAACAGAGAAGCTTCGTCGCCGCCAGTACCGGCGCGGATTTCAAGGATGATGTTCTTTTCGTCGTTCGGATCTTTGGGTAACAAGAGGAACTTGAGTTCTTCTTCAACGCTTCCCATCCGCGCCTCGAGCTGATTGAGCTCTTCCTGTGCATAGGCGCGCATGTCTGGATCTTTTTCGTCCGCGAGCAGAGCTTTGCTCTCAGCAATACCTTTTCGCAGATCTTTGAACTCCCGATATTTTTCCGCAATAGGCGCAACTTCGCTATGGGCTTTTGCAGTCTTCTGGTACTTCGCCGAGTCGGTGACGATCTCGGGCGATGCCAGAGCTGCGGTCAGCTCGTCGTAGCGGGCTTCGATTTGGTCAAGGCGTTCGAACATAAAAAGTCGTGCGTCGCGAAAAATGTCGTTGGTCGTTCGTCGTTGGTCGTTGGTCGTTGGCCAGACACAACGACGACTTTTTAAGCGGCCTTCTCGGTCATAGAGTTGATCAAGCCACTCAATCCGCGGCCCACAGTTTCTGCCAATCCCAACAAGCGTGTGCCTTCTGCGACATTGAAATATTGTAATTCGGCAGCAATTAGAAGTTGGGTCTGAACCTCCAGCAGCGATCCGCGTGTGTGAAGCAAGAACCGCACGAATTCCTTATCTGAGCGATGACCTTTGCCTTCGGCGATGTTGCTGGGGACAGAAACCGCCGCTCGACGTATTTGCTGGCTGAGACCGTAGGTTTCATGTTTTGGAAACCTAGCTGTTGTCCTGTAAACCTCAGTTGTTAGCTTCATAGCTTCCTGCCATACTCTCAAGTCTCGAAATGATCCGGACATAATAGATGCCTCCCGGACATTGCTACCGCAATTCGAGAGATTTATCTGTGACGGATGACCAAAGGAGATTGAGATTTGGCCAACGACCAACGACGCACGACCAACGACGCTGCTACGCAATAACCAACTCTCCCCCGTTCGCCTTTTCCAGGCTCATAGAATCTTCGAGGGCGGAAATTGCGCATACTGCCTGATCGTCCGATGGAGGCTGGGTAGTGACACGCTGCAGCCACAGGCCCGGCGCGGTCATGATCGCGAATAGCGATTTACGACGCTTGGCTGCGAAGCGGATGATTTCGTATGCAACCCCGGTGATCACTGGCAGCAATGCGATACGCAACGCGAAACGCGCCCAGAATGTCGTGACCGGGAAAAGCATGTAGACAAAGATGGAAATGATCATCACGGTCATGAGAAAGCTGGTGCCGCAGCGCGGGTGGAATGTCGGATATTTCTGAACTTCGGCAGTGCCCAGCGGGTCGTCATTTTCAAATGCGAATACGGTCTTGTGCTCAGCGCCGTGATACTGATACACCCTGCGAATGTCTTTGAGCAGCGAAGTTCCCCAGATGAACAGCAGGAATAACGCCAGGCGAATCAGGCCATCGATCAAATTAAATGAGATCTGGCCGTTCAACGACGGGTGAGCTTTCTTGATCTCAGTTGTGGCCAGCAAGGGCAGGTACTTGTACATAAAGATGAAGAAGCCGACGGAGATCACGATGTTCACGGCGGCGATCCAGCCGCTGATTTCAAATTTCTTTTCGGGAGTCTTACCGGCTTCGTCTTTCTGAAGCTCATCCAATTGCACGTTGGCGGAAAACTTTAAGGCGCGGAAACCGAGGGTCATAGCGTGGCCGAGGGTCATGACGCCGCGAACCACGGGCCAACCCATCCATTTATGCTTTTCAGACAGACGTCGGAGGGGCTCGCCGTGAGTCGTAAGCTCGCCGTTCGGCTTTCGGCAGGTGATTGCCCAGGCATGCGGAGTGCGCATCATTACACCTTCGAGCACAGCCTGGCCGCCGACGAGGGTCTCTTCACCGCCCTCGAGAGCCGGCAGCAGTTGGATGGCGACCAGGAAACGCCATAAGGTCGTGAAAAATTGCATAAATATTGGATGATCCGAGGGATAAGTTAGTTCCAGCTTTAGGGTAACACGGGAGAGCAGCCTTTAGCCTTAGTCGTTAGCTAACTCATCAAACGACCGATGCGCGCATTTGCTGAAACAGCCGAGAAGATCGCCGCCACTACTAAGAAGCTGGAGAAGACGGCACTGTTGTCGGAGTACCTGAAATCCGCGCCCGTGGATGAAGCCGTCGTCGGGGCGGTCTTCTTCTCAGGACGGCCTTTTCCAACCTGGGAAGAGACGACGTTGCAGGTCGGCGGCACGCTGCTCTGGCGGACGGTGCAGGAGCTATCGGGCCAGAATGAGGAGGCGCTCACAGCGGCATATCGCAAGCTGGGAGATCTGGGCGCCGTAGCAGGAGCGGCGTTGCCGCAGCCATGTAGCGACGGGAGTCTGCGCCCGTCTAAAATCCAGCAGATCTTCCGCGAAATTGCCGCTGCTCGGGGACCGGCGGCGAAAGGAATACTCGTCCGCAAATTGCTGAGTGAAGTCTCGCCGCTCGAAGCCAAGTACATCGTGAAGATCATGACCGGGGATTTGAGGATCGGTCTAAAGGAAAGCCTGGTGGAGGAGGCGATTGCCAAGGGTTTCGGCGAATCGCTCAAAGAGGTCCAGCGGGCGAACATGCTGCTCGGCGATATAGGCGAGACGCTACGGCTGGCGGCAGAAAACAAACTCCCTGAAGCAAAGATGCGGCTGTTTCATCCCATCGGTTTCATGCTGGCTAGCCCGGCGGAATCCGCGGAAGACACGCTGAATTATTTTCAAAACGCCCGGGTGGAAGACAAATATGACGGCATTCGCGCGCAAGCGCACTGCTCGGGAGATACGGTGCGGTTCTTCTCGCGCACACGAGATGAGATCACAGAATCGTTCCCCGAGTTGCCGGATGCGCTGGTCGGGCTGCCGCAAGATGCCATCCTCGACGGCGAAATCGTGGCGTGGAGCTATCTGAGTGAGGATGAACTCGAATCCGAGATTATGGAGGTACGGGCGTCCTCGCCCGTACAACACCTGCGCTCTGCCGGTCGCGCTCTTCCGTTCAGCGCCTTGCAGCAGCGGCTCGGCCGGAAAAAAGTCAGCGACAAAGTAATGCGCGAAGTTCCAGTGGCTTATCTGGTATTCGACGTTCTATATGCGAGCGAGTTGATGATTGACCGGCCGCTGCGGGAAAGAGCGGGAGTCCTGGATGAACTGCTTTCCAAACAGAAGCGAGAGTCGCAAGTCGCACGTGGAGAGTCGCACGCAACCCAGACAGCAATCGAGTTTCCTGTGGCTGATCCTGTTTTAAGCGCCGAGGATCTTTGGCTTGCGACCCCGGACGTGCGCCGCACGACTAAAGTCATTCGCGCCCCCGTCTTTCAAGTCACTTCGCCCGACGATCTGAATAAATTGTTCGACCAGGCCCAGGCGCGCGGCAACGAAGGTCTGATGATCAAAGACCCCGAGTCGCCCTATACACCTGGGCGCCGCGGCAAGTCGTGGCTCAAGCTGAAACGCGAGCTGGCGAGACTGGATGTCGTGGTCACCGCAGTTGAGTTTGGACACGGCAGGCGCATCGGTGTGCTAAGCGACTACACGTTCGCAGTGCGGGATGGCGACCGGCTGCTGAATATCGGCAAAGCATATTCTGGGCTGACAGACGTTGAAATTGCCCAGATGACGGAATGGTTCCTCGAACACACAGTCGAAGATCAGGGCTTCCGCCGCACAGTTGAGCCGAAGATCGTGTTGGAGGTGGCATTTAACAACATCATGAAATCCGACCGGCACCTGAGCGGATATGCATTGCGATTCCCAAGAATCGTGCGGTTGAGGCCAGACAAGCTGCCGGAAGAGGCGGATACGATGGAAATGGTGAAAGAAATTTTTCAGAAGCAGAACGGGCGATGATTCCCACTTCTCGCAAAAGCGGCGAGAAGTGGGGCACCCCCAGTCGAAGTAGCTGGGCCCTAACGCTGCTCGTGCTGCACTTCTCCCACCGGAATCACGCACCCGTGCGCGACTTCGCACACCGCGTGTTCAAACTGAATAGTGGTGTGATCGATGGAGAAGTCGGCGTGGAGACGGGCCTTCACCTCGCGAAGGATGCGCTCACTGGCAGACGGCGGAATGTCGGCTATGGAAATATGGCAGGATAGGGCGCTGGTCTCGGACCCGATGCTCCACACATGCAGGTCGTGGACATCGTTCACGCCCTCGATGTCGGCGATAACGGCTGCGACCCGGGCCAGCTTCATGCCACGCGGAGTGCCTTCGAGCAGAATGTTCAGGGTCTCGCGCATGATGCCGAAGCTCGACCAGAGAATGAGGGCGCCGATTCCGAACGAGAGCGCGGGATCAATCCAGAGTTGTCCGGTGGCGAGAATTGCCCAGCCGCCGACGATGACCGCAGCGGTTGAAACTGTGTCCCCGATTTCGTGCAGCAGCGCGCTGCGGATGTTCACATCGCGGTGAGTCCGGAACAGCATGAATGCAATCGCGGCATTCATTACTACGCCGGCGGCGGCGACCCACATCATTGTTCCCGCATGAATAACCTGCGGATGCTGGATGCGGCGAACGGCCTCGTAAAAGATCAAAAATGAAACCGCAACCAGGGCCGCCGCATTCACCAGTGCGGCGAGCACGCCGGCGCGATGGTATCCGTAAGTATGGGTAGCGCTCGGCGGACGGGATTGAAAATACACGGCAACCAGCGACAGCAGCAGGGCGACGAAGTCGCTGAGGTTGTGTCCGGCTTCGGACAGCAGGGCCAGCGAATGGGAGCGCAATCCGGCGACGACCAGCAGCCCGATATATGCGGCTGTGACAATGAGCGACACCCGCAGCACCTTCGAGGTACGCTCATCCGCGGCATGGGTATGGACGTGCACGTAATAAGTCTAAGGATGACGAAAGCGGGATTCAAGAGGGACGGCGTCGAGGGTGAATGACGACCCGCTTTAGATATTACGATTGGAGTTTACGGCCAGCACTTCCTCCTCTCCGCCCTGCACCAAAGTGCATTTGTAGTATTACCCAGCTGCACGCCCTCATAGCCATCGAAGTAAATACAAAGTTTGGTGTTGTCGTCCGGCGAGAACTTGAACCGAAAAGATTGAATTCTCCTGCCGTCTGATGTGAGTACAACAAGATGCTTTTCTTGAATATTCAGGTTATTTACCAACACACGTCCCCTGTGTGGCCAATGAACAGACTCACGATTGTCGATCCGTATGGTGAGGGTAGCCGGGTTATATTGGCCACCGGGAGAAATCCTGGTAGGCGGTTCTGGTGAATTCGGCAAAACGCAAACGCTGCCTCCTCGCGGCTCTTGATTCGTTTGGGCAGATGAACCGATTGTGAGGTATGAGGGGATGAACATCGCAACAAAAATGACTGCGAGCCTTATTTTCTCGCCTGAATTCCGCACTTATGCTTGAACCCCAGCGTGCGCTCTCTCCCTGCGCTCCACATAGAGAGGGAATGCGTCTGCTATTTCCAGAACTTCGCGGCGGATTCGCGCAAGGGCTGAGGCATCGGCGCGGTTGTTGAGGGCGTGCGCGATCCACTGCCCGACCTGTTTCATCTCGCGTTCCTTCATTCCCCGCGTAGTCAAGGCCGGCGTGCCAATGCGGATGCCGCTGGGCTTCATCGGAGGATTGGTGTCGAAGGGAATGGCATTTTTATTTACCGTGATCCCGGCCTCGCCAAGCGCCTTCTCTGCTTCGCTGCCGAGCATGCCTTTGCTGAAAACGTCGACCAGCATCAGGTGAGTGTCGGTGCCCCCGGAAATGATACGGAAACCTTGAGTGGCCAATGTTTCGGCCAGCACTTTCGCATTCGAAACCACTTGGCGCGCGTAATCACGGAATGAGGGCTGCAGGGCTTCCCGGAAACAGACTGCCTTGGCCGCAATGATGTGCATCAACGGGCCACCTTGCATTCCAGGGAAGACAACTTTATCGATTGCTGCTGCGAATTCCTGCCGGGAAAGAATCATTCCCGCCCGCGGCCCGCGCAAAGTTTTGTGTGTGGTCGAAGTGACAATATGAGCGTGCGGTACCGGCGAGGGGTGCGCGCCTCCCGCAACCAGGCCCGCAAAATGGGCCATGTCAACGAGGTATAGAGCGCCAACTTTGTCCGCAATCTGACGCATGCGCTCGAAGTCGATAATTCTCGGATAAGCGCTGCCGCCGCCGATAATTAACTTCGGACGTTCTTTTTCGGCGAGCTTCTCGAGATCGTCGTAGTCGATGGTTTCGGTGTCTTTGGTTACTCCATAGGGAACAATCTTGTAAGTCTTGCCGGAAAAATTCAGATGATGCCCGTGCGTGAGATGTCCACCATGTGCCAGATTCAAACCAAGAATCGTATCGCCGGGCTGCAGCACCGCGGAATAGGCTTCCATGTTCGCCGAAGATCCCGAGTGCGACTGAACGTTGGCATGCTCGGCGCCGAAGAGTTGTTTGGCCCGGTCGCGCGCCAGATTTTCAACCACATCTGCATACTCGCATCCGCCGTAGTAACGCTTTCCCGGATAACCCTCGGCGTATTTATTAGTGAACACCGAGCCTGCAGCTTCGAGCACGGCTTCGCTAACGAAATTTTCGGAGGCGATCAGTTCCAACCCCTCGTGCTGGCGACGGGTTTCGTTATCGATCGCGGCGGCGATTTCGGGATCGGATTCGTACAATGGCCTGTTCATTGCGGAGTTTTTCATCTTCAAGATCCTAAATCTGGCGAAGTGGAATCGCCAATGGCTCGGAACTAGGCTGCTGTTCGGTCATTAGTATTTTGCGAACTGGGATCGTTGTACTCATTGAGAGTATGCCCGGGCAGGATTTCCCGCAGCGCCCAGTCGATCCGCTTGACTGACTTCTGGATCATATCGAGCTGCTGGGCATGCCCATGAAGGTAAGCCGAATCAACGATCACCTGCAATGCGTTGCGAACATGGTGGTTCATCAATTCAATGGTTTTCAACTTTTCGTTCAGGTATTTCGTACGGTTGCATTCGATGCGATAGATGAGCAGCCCGGCGATAATGCCCCCGCAAGAATCATCCACAATACGCTGCGATTCCGCCAATCCATAGTAAGCCGAGAGTTGATCGGTCAGGACCAGAAACAGCAGAACGAGAGCACCGTACATCACAGCCCTGACGGTTGGATTCAGCAGGTTTTTTGGGGGCCCTGTGTCACTCATGAGTTCTCCAGAGGTAATCAAGATGTAACGGTACCAACTGCGAAATAAGCACCATTTTAGCGGTTGCTCTTGAAAGCGCGGCCCAAAAATGAAGCCAGCGCCCACCCGTCCATATATTTATACGGCGTTTCGCCCATTGAGTAATGGCCGCAGGGCAAGGCGGCAACTTTGTAATCTAGATTGTGCCGCTTAAATTCGGCGACCACTTGCTTGGAAAATTCAGGGAGGAAAGTCAGGTCATATTTCGCATAAACAATCAGTGACTTCCGCGGCCAGCGCGCGAACTGCTCAAAGTAAGACATCGGGCTAACTGCCTTCCACAGCTCGCGCAGGCGATCGATATCCATTTGCGGCTCCAGACCCTCGCGAATATGCCGGGTCGATTGTCCGTGCCAGACTACATCTGCGACATAAGTGGACGCATGATTGAATGCCGCGACCTGAATTCGCGAATCGTGAGCAGCGGCGAGAAAGGCGTAGCACGAACCCAGGCTGGTACCGACTGTGCCCAGGCGTTCATATCCTTGCTGCTGCAGCCAGTCAAGGCAGCAGCGAATGTCGAGAACGGCTTGCCGACAGGCGTCCATGGTGCGGCCGATGTTCGCGGAAACCGCATAATCGGCGCGGCGAATTTCCGCGGGGCGGCGAATGTCGTGGTAAGGCATGCTCAACCGCAGCACCGAAATTCCCAGCCCGTTCAAGATGCGGGCCAGCGAGTTGTAATGCAGGGCGTCTGAATTCCAATGCGGGAGCAGCACCACCGCGCTCTTTCCTTTGGCAGGAAACCAGCGCGCGTTTGCCAGATTATTTTCGGGATAAGGCGTGTGTACCGGGGAAGTGAAACGCAAAAAATCCGCATGGGTACCGCGGACTTTATTTTCTAGCACGGGATCGGGAACTTCGCGGGTGCTAAAAACCTGCACCTCGCGATTTTCCAGGCGAAAATCTGATGGCGTCCGATAGCCAAAGAATTCATCGCTGGACGCAATTGCGCGCCGGTTGTACTCGCGAAGGTAGCGCTCGCATTCGACGTCATTGCGCGTGGGCAAAAAACCGTTGCGGCAGGGCCAGTCCCGTGTCCACTCAATGCCCCATTCCAGCGGCCGTACCACGCGATTACTATCCACCGACGTAAGCCGGGTTTCCCGGTCATACATCCAGCGGGCGTAAAGAGAAGGCATTGATTTCAGGATAGCAAAAGGTGAGCTCAGCGCTAAGTAATCAGCATTCAGCGGCAGCTATGAGTGGCTCGACGGCTTGGGATCGTCAATTGGTGCCACTCTGACGAACGAGGAAAGAAATAAACACAGGGACCACATTTGATGCTGATGTACAATTCAGCGGCACTCGCCCGCTCACTCTTTCGTGAAGAGGACCAAATGAAAACTCCACTGTTGCCCGCATGCATTGCGGTCGTCGCATCGCTCTGCGCAATCGGCTACTCGCAAACCAGCAAAGATCAAGGAACTCCAAAAACAGCCTCCGCCCCGGTCGTGCGCACGTACTACCTCTGCGCAGAAGAAGTTGATTGGGACTACACGCCGGCTGGCAAAGACGTGATGATGGACAAAGATTTCGACGGCTACGGAAAAGCCTTCACCGAGCATACTGCGAGCCGCATCGGGCACACCTATCGCAAAGCTGTGTTTCACGAATACACCGACGCGACATTCAGCACGCAAAAAACTCGTCCCGCGGAGTTGGCGCATATGGGACTGCTCGGTCCTGTTATCCGTGGCGAGGTGGGAGACACGATCAAAGTGGTCTTGCGCAACAGCACTACTTTTCCCGTTAGCCTGCATCCTCACGGCGTGGCGTACGAGCGCGACTCAGAAGGCGCGATGTACGCGGATGGAATGGAGCATCCCGAAGCCAATGGTTTAGTCCCTCCCGGCAAGACTCACACTTATACCTGGGAGGTGCGCCCCGAGGCCGGCCCTGGACCGCAGGATGGAAGTTCCATCGCGTGGCTCTATCACTCCCACAACTACGAACCCAAAGACATAAACGCGGGACTGATCGGCGCGATTGTGATCACCCGAAAAGGCATGGCGCGCCCCGACGGCTCGCCCAAGGACATCGCGCACGAGTTCTTTTCGTTATTCATGATCATCGACGAGAACCAGAGCCACTATCTCAGCCACAACATAAAAGCGAATTTTGCTGATTCAGCAAAGGTAAACATGGGCGAATATATTCCGCTCGATCCGGAAGGGAATGGCGATCTCTCGCTCGGGACCGGGTTCGGCGCCAGCAACATGAAATCCACGATCAACGGATATCTGTTCAGCAACGGGCCGATGATCACCATGCGCAAGGGAGAGCACGTGCGCTGGTACGTCATGACGATGGGTATCGGCTTCAACTTTCATACTCCGCACTGGCATGGCAACGTGGTCAGCGTCCGGGGGCAATATATGGATGTGCTGCCGACGATCGGGCCTGCACAGGTCGTGACCGCTGACATGGTACCCGACAAAGTTGGCACATGGATGTTCCACTGTCACGTGGACGACCACATGAAGGCGGGAATGCAGACACTATATCGGGTGCTGGACAACAACGAGACGGGCCGGAGCGCAAGCAACACACAGGTATCAGCAGTTGCGAGTAAGCAGCAAGCCGATTCCCAGTAATGCGCTTGGTACCGGCTGCAGGGACCGCTTCCGCAGCAAGCGAGATCAGCTGTTCTTCGCACGATCGCGCGAACTCGCGTCAGCAATACCTTCTCGGCACCCGTTTCGATATCGCGCAGAGGATTTCATAAGGAATGGTGTGCGCCAATTCGGCGTGCTCACGCGCATCGACGCTGAGGCCGTCGCTTGAGCCGAGAAGAATTACTTCGTCGGCTACTTCGATTCCGGGAATTCCGGTTACATCGACCATGGTCAGGTCCATGGAAATTCTGCCGACGATCGGTGCGTAGTGTTCGCGCACGATTACGCGCCCGCCGGACGAGAGGCCGCGGTTCAGCCCATCAGCGTATCCAACGGGAAGCATCGCGATTCGCGAAGGCGCCTTGGTGACGTACGTTCCGCCATAGCCGAGAGCTTGCCCGGCGCGCATTTCGCGCAAAGAAAGAATGCGGGTCTTCCAGGTGAGCACCGGCTTGACCGGAAGTTTGAGTGCGCGTCCGCTGACTGTGCGACCTGCGCGTTCGAACGGCAGGTGATAGCCATACAGCGCCAGCCCTGGCCGTATCATCGAGTTCCAGCTTTCGTGGTGCGATATGACTGCGGAAGTGTTCGCTGTGTGAATGAACGTGGGCTGCAGGCCGCAATCGGCAAGAGTTTTTCGCGCGGCCTCGAATGTCTTCAATTGTTCGCCGACCGAAGGCGCATCGAGCACTTCTGATGAAGCGATATGGGTTGATACTCCTTCTGTTTTCAGATGAGGCGAGGACTTAAGAACCGCACAAATTCGCGGCAGATCTTCGGGGGCTGCGCCGAGTCGCCCCATCCCGGTATCGACTTTCAGGTGGATTGCTTGCTGAGTGGTTCCAAGCCGGGCTGCCGCTCGTTCCATTAGTTCGATCTGCTCCACTTCCCAAACTGTGGGCGTCAATTTCAGCCTGACAATTTCTTCCTCTTCGCCGCGCCAGAAGCCGGTCATCAGCAGAATTCGTGTGCCGACGCCTTCTTCACGTAGCGGAATGGCTTCGTCGAGCGAAGTCACGCCGAGCCAACTCGCGCCTTCTTCTTCTAACGCTAAGGCGCATTCGACAGCTCCATGGCCGTATGCGTCGGCCTTGACTACGGCGCAAACCGTCACGCCAGCGCCCACGTAGTCGGCAACTGTGCGGTAATTCTCCCTTAATGTGGAAAGCGACACTTCCGCCCAGGTCGGGCGCGTGGCGGCGCGTTTCGCGATTTCGGTGGTGGCCACTCTGGCGATTATAGTGGGCGCATGCGAAAGCCACAGGTTACCGCTGTGCTACTCCATGTCAATGGCCGAGCACAAAATTCACCGTGATCTCTGTCTCGACCTCAATGGGCTCATGGTTGAGATAGTAAGGACGGTATCGCCATTGCCGCACGGCAGCTAACGCGGCTTGTGCCAACAACGTTTGGCCGCTCTCAGCTTCTGCGCGGGTTATGTCACCGTCCCGGCTGATGATCGCCTTCACAATCACAGTTCCCTCAATATGGAGCTGCTTAGCAATCAGCGGATATTGCGGTTCCACCTTGTGGATCAGATTTCCTTCCATGATGAGTGAAATGCGTGGTGGCCGCGGTTGCGCTGCGATTGTGGGCAGCTGCCGGCCATGGTCAGCGGCCAGCAAGTCGTTTAGCCCGGTCTGATATCCATCTCCTGCGATGCCGATAACCGGAGGTTGCGGCGGACCCGATTCCACGTTGCTGGAATTAACTCGCGGACCAAGTAAAACATGAGTGTTTACCACGAACGGATGAATGCTTGGTCCACCCGCATGGCCAAAATTTCTTTGCGGCCGCGGCGGACCTTCGAAGGTGGTTACTTGAGGAAGAAGCGTTCGTACTACCGGCGGTAAAGACTCTAGATGGAACAACGGATAGACGAGGGCAACCGCAACCAGCGCTGCCTGCAGACTGAATGAAGCCATCGCCGTCCAGCGGCGCACCGGGCTGCCTTGGGATACAGCGAGATCGGAAAACATGGCGTCTTCTCCCACCCACGAATTCGCGACAATTGTCGCTGAGACTAAAGACACCGGAAGCATTCCTATTGCACCGTGCGGAAACGCTCACCCAAAAAAATAAAGACCGCGATGGCTCGCGGTCTTCAGGAACTCAAATGGTGCAGGTGGTGTCGCGCTATTTCGGCGGAGCCGAACTCGGGGACTTGGGAGCGGTTGAGCTGGGGGCCTTGGTCGCCGGGGTCCGCGTTGCGGTGCCCAAACCGTTGCTGCCGGCGGGCCGTGAAGTGGAACCGCTCGCCCTCGGCGGGGCTGGGACACCAGACTGCACGTTGTAAGCCTCGACGATCGGCTTGGTAATATCGACCGACGGCGCGGCCCACACTACTTGACCCTGGGGCCACGGGTTCGACGTATCCATGATCACGCCCAGTCCGTTTTCGTTGGCGTACTTCAGGATGATGGGCGCCATTTTTTGCAGGATGCGCTGCCCTATCTCGTTCTGCTGGTTCTGGAAATCTTCGCGAGCGTCCTGGGCTTCGCGATCAAGCGATTTCTGCTTGGTTTCAATCTGCCGTTGCAGATCCGCCTTCGCCTCATCGTTCAGGCTGGCGCCTTGCGTGTTCAACTTCTTTTTGAGCGCGTCGATCTCGTCGTTCTTGCCTTTCAATTCAGTGCTCTTGGGCTCGAATTTTTTCTGCAGCGCATCCATATCGCGCTGGCCTTCGTTGCTGGCAAAGATGGCGCCTTCAATGTTGATGGCGGCAATCTTTGATCCACCGGCGTTCGTGGCGACTGCTGGAGGATCGTTGGCGGTGCCGGGCGCAGCAGGCAGGGCGGACGTGGAAGACGTGCCGGCGGCCTGGGCCATTGCCATTGCCGAGGTCAATAGAACCGCGGCTGCGAGAGAATACACAAACTTGGGTTTCATGGGTTTTACACTGACTCCTTGGGGTACTGCGTTTTTTTCAGAACTCGAATGCTTCTGAATTTTTCAAAATGAATTTACCGGAACGTACTTGCGCCACACTCGCGCATTCCTGCAAACATCAGTAAGGCTCGCCGATCTTCAGTTTTTCAGCTCGGATCTTGGGCTCGCATCCAAAAGTGCGGGCGCTTCTTTGCCGCGCATGACCGGCCGCTCTGGTGTGGATGCCCCATTATAGAAATAGTTAATCC
>Ga0134126_10007768_pt1 | contig 13460 bp, 11 predicted proteins | sample KB31752_FD_96881 | JGI IMG/M metagenome (GOLD analysis project Ga0134126, IMG submission 96881) | Terrestrial soil microbial communities with excess Nitrogen fertilizer from Kellogg Biological Station, Michigan, USA - KB3-175-2 | ecosystem: Environmental > Terrestrial > Soil > Unclassified ...
GTTGAAAGGCGACGTGTTCACCGAAGACTTCCTGGACATGTGGGTCAGCCACAAACGCAAGGAAGCCGACGCCCTGCGCCTGCGCCCCCACCCCTACGAGTTCTTCCTCTATTACGATGTGTAGTCATTGAACACGGGCAGATCGCGGGAGGAACCACCCGTCGCGGGCATTTTTGCCCGCGACGGGTTTTTGTCCACGGCGGCCACCGCTGGACAGGCAAAGAAATTCCTGAAAAGCTCGCGCGGTGGAACAGTCGATTGTCACCCTGGACATGGAGGGCGTGCTGACGCCGGAAATCTGGATTGCTGTCGCTGAAAAGACCGGCGTCCCCGAACTCCGCCGCACCACGCGTGACGAGCCGGACTACGACAAGTTGATGAAATGGCGGCTCAATATCCTCGATCAGCGCGGGCTCAAACTCTCCGATATTCAGGCAGTCATCGGCTCGTTGCGCCCTCTTGATGGCGCACTCGATTTTCTTCGGGAATTGCGCGCCTCGCTGCAGGTCATCATTCTCTCGGACACGTTCGAGGAATTCGCGCGCCCCTTGTTGCGGCAGCTCGAATGGCCGGCGCTGTTGTGCCACAAGCTCGAAGTCGTCAACGACCGCATCGTCAATTACCGGTTGCGGATCGCAGACCAAAAAAGGAGGGCAGTCGCCGCCCTGCGCGGTTTGAACTACAACGTCATTGCCGCCGGCGACTCGTACAATGATACAGCAATGTTGAAGGAAGCGAACACCGGTTTGCTGTTCCGCGCCCCGGACAACGTGAAAAGGGAATTCCCGCAGTTCAAAGCCGTCGAGTCCTACACGGACCTGGCGAGGTGCATCAAAGAGGCGCTGTAGCGGGAGCCTTGGCGGCGCGGCATCGGGTCAATCTTCCGCTTTCGATTCGCGGCCGGTCAGATCCCGCAAGGCCCGCGCGACATTCTTGCCTTCATAAAGCATCGCGTAAACCTCATCAATGATCGGAGTGGTGACGCTCCGCTTGTGCGCCAGCTGCCAGGCTGATTGCGCGGTCGGATAGCCTTCAGCAACACTGACCGTCGATGACAGGATATCGGCGACCCGGTCGCCGCGACCGAGCCGCTCGCCGAAGCCACGATTCCGGCTGAGCCTTGAAAAACAAGTCACCGTCAAATCCCCCAGTCCGCTCAGACCCGCAAAGGTTTCCGCCTGCGCGCCGCACACGACACCCAGCCGGCGTATCTCGACGATGGCTCGCGTAATCAACGCGGCTTTGGAATTGTCACCGAAACCCAGACCGTCCGAAACACCGGCAGCGATGGCGATGACGTTTTTCAACGCCCCGCCCAACTCGACGCCCAGGAGGTCTGTGCTCGTATAAACGCGGAACGCCGGGCGATGGAACAACTCCTGGACCTTCGGGGCGGTTTGAATGTCCGCGCTTGCGGCGACGATTGCGGTCGGCACGCCCCGCGCAACTTCGAGGGCAAGCGTCGGGCCGGACAGTGCGGCGACCCGCGCCCGGGGGGCGTTTTCGTGAAGAATGCCGCACATCGTCATCCCGCTGCCGTGCTCGATGCCTTTGGTCACGCTGACTGCGATGCCGTCATAATCGGTGAGACAGCGCGTCACCTCGCGGAACGCCTCCGAAGGCACGGCCACGACGACGCATTCGCTGTTCTGGACGGCGCTCACCAGGTCCGTTTCGAGCCGCCAGTCGCGGGGCAACTCGACGCCCGGCAGGTAGGGTTCATTGCGGCCTGCGCGACGAATCTGTTCGACGTGTAGCGGATTGTGTCCCCACAACACCACGTTGTGTCTGGCTTCGTGCAGTAGTTTTGCCAGCGCCGTTCCCCAGGCGCCGGCGCCCAAGACCGTGACTCTCATGATCCCTTCTTTCCTGGACCGATGCGGTTCTCGGTTCCGTCCAGCAGGCGTCGGATGTTGGTTTTGTGCTTGTAAATGGCCAGCGCGCCCATTGCGCCGGTGACAATTGTCAGCTTCCAGTCCTTCGTCGTAAACCAGGTTGCAAATGGCAGGGTGAACGACGCGGCGAGCGAGCCAACCGAAACGTAGCGCGTCAGCGCGAACAGAACAATCCACAGACTCAGAATGATCAGCAGCGCCCACGGCACGATCCCCGCCAGGACGCCCGCGGAAGTCGCTATGCCTTTGCCGCCTTTGAACCTGAGCCAGCAGGTGTAGTTGTGGCCCAACACCACGGCCAGCCCCGCGACCAGGCGCAAATACACTTCATCGGTCGTCGAGACTGAAAAGAATTTGATGATCCAATCGGAGAACCACGCGCAAGCCGCGAAACCCTTCAATCCATCGAACACCAGGACGAAAATCCCCGCCGGTTTGCCAAGGATGCGGAACACGTTCGTCGCGCCGATGTTTCCGCTCCCGACGCTCCGGATATCAACTCCCTTCGCCCGGGCCACCAGATAACCGGTGGGAATCGAACCGAGCGCGTAAGCGCCAAGTATCGCGGCGGGATAGCTGATGGTTTGCACGCCGTGAATGTAGGTACTCCGGCTTCACGCTTCCAAGTGGAAAGTGGCGCGAGTTGCCTGTTGTCAGTCATCGCTGGACAATGGCAGACTCGCCCCGTGCCTGGCACGGACATCGAAAATCGGTCGGCAAATAATTCCCGGATCAAAGTCGCCGTGCTCGGAGTTGGGTCGCTCGGCAAGGAGCACGCCCGGATCTACGCGCAACTCGATGCCGCCGGGCTGGTCGAGCTTGCCGGCGTTTACGATGTGGTTCCGGAAACCGCGCGGAAGATCGCGGAGAAATATCGCGTGCGGGCGTTCATGTCCGTATCCGAAGCGACGAACGCGAGCGACGCGCTCAGCGTCGTCACCCCCACCACCACTCATTACGAACTTGCCCGGGCGCTGCTTTCCCACGGCAAGCATCTGCTGGTGGAAAAACCGATGACCGACAACGCCGCGCAGGCCGCCGAGCTGGTGCAACTTTCACAACAACACCGCTGCGTCCTGCAGGTCGGCCACGTCGAACGGTTCAATCCTGTCTTCAACTACCTTGAATCGGTGGCCACCCAGCCGCGCTTCATCGAGACGCACCGGCTCTCTCCCTACCCCGCGCGCAGCACGGACATCGGCGTCGTGCTTGATTTGATGATACACGACCTGGACGTCGTGCTTGCCTTTGTGAAATCGCCGGTCGCGAGCGTGGATGCCGTCGGCATCCCCGTGCTCAGCAAATCAGAGGACATCGCCAACGCGCGGCTGCGTTTCGTCAACGGCTGCGTCGCCAACCTCACGGTCAGCCGCGTCAGCCCGGAAAAAATGCGCAAGATTCGTGTCTTCAGTGCCGGCCCGATGACAAGCTACATCTCGCTCGATTACCGGGCGCAGGAAGGATTCATCTATCGTATTGCCCGCGAGGGCGAAGAGGAATCGTCGCTGCTCAAGAAACTGCTGAAAGCGAAGGATTCGGCCATAGTGAGCGAGTTCGGGGGCAAACGGATTGTGCGCGAGCCGGTGCCGATCCGGAAAGAAGAGCCACTCAAACTTGAACTGCAGCACTTCATAGAATCCGTGCGCGCACATCAAACACCGCTGGTCAGCGGCGAATCGGCCAAGCGCGCGCTGGATCTGGCGTTTGAGATCACAAGGCGGATTCAAACGGCCAGCGGCTCGACCGCAACACAGACGCCGACTGTTTGACAGGCTCATCTCCCCATGAGAATTGTCACTTCAAAAGGTCGAGTCCTGCGCGAGTTCGATGGACCATTATCAGGAGCGAGCCTTCGTGGACTGAAACTGAGCGGTGCTTGCTTGCAAGGCCAGTCGGCAATTGGATCCGATTTTTCAGAGTCTGTGCTGACCGGAGTTGATTTTGATGGAGCGAACTTGTCCGATGCGCAATTTGAAAATGCCGTAATGGAAGGCGTCTGTTGCTCTGACGCGATCTTCCTCAAAGCTGATTTACGCAACGCCGACCTCTATTGGGCCATCGCGTTCCGCGCGTCGTTTATTAAGGCGGATTTGAGGTTCGCGAAGTTGAACGGCGCAAACTTGGAGGAAGCGGACTTCACAGATGCCAATTTGGAAGGCGTTGATCTTGGTCGGGATAACTTAGGAGGGTCGACCAGGCTACAAGGAGCGAACTTCCGCAACGCGAATTTGAAAGGAGCCAGTTTTGATGGAGCTGAATACGACTCCGCCACTATTCTTCCAAGTGGTTTCGACCCGCGGAATCACAAGATGGTTTACCGAGACCACAGCGTTAGCAAAAAGTGATGGCAGGTAGAACGTTCATGCTCATCGCCGGTGAGGCCAGCGGGGATTTACTGGCCGCGGAACTGGTCAACGCCCTGAAACAGTCCCCGGAGCTTCGGGCAATGCCGTTTCCGCCGGAGTTTTTCGGCGCGGGCGGCCCGAAGATGGCCGAAGCAGGCGTGGAACAGGCGGTGGACCTCACGCGGCATTCCGTCATCGGATTGTTCGATGCGCTCAAGAAATATCCTGTGTTCAGGCGCATCTTTGACCAGCTCCTTCAACTCGCGCTTGAACGCGAGCCGGACGTGATCATTTGCGTTGATTTCTCGGGGTTCAACCGCCGCTTTGCGCATGCCGTTAAAAAGCATATCCGCACCCGACGCGGTGCGTTCAACAACTGGGATCCGAGAATCGTCCAGTACGTGTCGCCACAGGTCTGGGCTTCGCGCCCCGGCCGCGCCCATCAACTCGCCCGCGACTGCGACCTGTTGCTCAGCATTTTTCCATTCGAGAAGGAATGGTACGCGGCGCGCGAGCCAAAGGTGCGCGTGGAATTTGTCGGGCATCCGGTGATTGACAGATTTCAAAAGTCGCGAGTCGAAGACCGTAAGCCGGAGATTTCGGCAACTTCGCCATTGGTACTGCTTCTGCCTGGCAGTCGCACTGCCGAGGTGCGACGTCATTTGCCGGTGCTGCTGCACGCGGCTGAACGAATCCGGAGCGCGAAACCGGAAGCCCGTTTCAAAATCGTCTGGCCGAACGAAGAGCTGAAGCGAATCGGAGACCGGACCTGTTCCAGTCCGGTTCATCTGGAAATTCAAGTCGGCGGTCTGGAACGGGCGTTGACGGAGGCCACGCTGGCTGTTGCGAAATCGGGCACGGTCGTTCTGGAGTGCGCCCTGTTCGGCGTTCCCGCCGTGGTTTTCTACAAGGCCTCCTGGCCGAGTTACTCCCTTGCGCGAATGCTTGTCAGCATAAACCATCTCGCCATGCCAAACCTGCTGGCGGGCGAGGAGGTTTTTCCCGAATTCATCCAGCACACGGCGACGGCCGCCAACATCGCCGATGCCGCCCTCGAGATATTAAGCCATCCGCTGCGGCAAATGACCATAAGGGCAAAGGTGGCCCTGGTGAACAAAGCCCTGGGCGAACCCGGCGCCAGCGGGCGGGCGGCCGGAGCGGTGTTGAGCCTTTTGAAAAAAACAGTCCGTCCACTTCACGCCGCTTCTGCCGGTTGAGATTTTCAGACTGTCGCGATTCTCCATTGCGCGGAGGCCCGAGCCTCTTGACGCTACAGCGCACTTGCAACCGGGTTGCGGATAAAACCGGCTGGTCTTTTCGTGAATTGAGGCCATATTTTCGGCGTCCATTACCAGCGCGTGTGAACAAAAACATCGCCCAGAATCTTTCCTTCATCGCGACCACGGCCTTGCTGCTCCGGAGTGCTGTCACGTTTGCAGCTTCCACCGAGGCCGATCATGCAGGCATCGAGTTTTTTGAACAGAAGATCCGGCCGGTCTTGATCGAGCATTGCTACAAGTGCCACAGCAAGGACTCGGAGAAAGTCAAAGGCGGATTGTTGCTGGACACGCGCGATGGATTGCTGAAGGGCGGCGACACGGGCCCGGCCATTGTTCCCGGCGATCCGGAAAAGAGCCTCCTCATCAAGGCAGTCCACTACGCCGACGAAGATTTGCAAATGCCCCCGCGCAAGAACGGCGGAAAGCTTTCGGACGAACAGATTGCCGACCTCGAAGCATGGATCAAAATGGGCGCGCCCGACCCGCGCGCAGGCTCCGTCGTCCACACCGGGCCGCCCCTTTCCGATCCCGAGAAGGTGCGCAACCATTGGGCGTTTCAGCCAATCCAGCATCCGCCGCCACCCGCCGTGAAAAACCAGCGCTGGGTGCGGAATCCGATCGACGCCTTCGTTCTCGCGAAACTCGAAGCCAGGGGGATGGCGCCCTCGCGCCGGGCGGACAAACGCACCTTGATTCGGCGCGTCACCTACGACCTGACCGGTCTGCCGCCCACGCCGGCGGAAGTGGAAGATTTTCTCGCCGACGATTCTCCCGAAGCATTCGCGAGGGTCGTGGACCGACTGCTCGGCTCACCTCGTTACGGCGAACGCTGGGGCAGGCACTGGCTGGACGTGGCGCGTTACGCGGACACCAAGGGTTACGTGTTCGAGGAGGAGCGCCGTTACGCCTACGCGTACACTTACCGCGATTATGTCATTCGCGCGTTCAACGAAGACCTTCCTTTCAACCGTTTCATCATCGAACAGCTTGCCGCCGACCGGCTCGACCTCGGCGATGACAAACGACCGCTCGCGGCAATGGGGTTCCTCACCCTCGGCCGCCGCTTCCTGAACAATCAGCCGGACATCATCGACGACCGTATCGACGTCGTGTCGCGGGGTTTGATGGGACTGACGGTCACTTGCGCCCGCTGCCACGATCACAAATACGATCCAATCCCGACGAAGGACTATTATTCGCTCTACGGCGTGTTCGCGAGTTGCAACGAACCTTCCGACAAGCCGCTCCTGGGAACCGCGTCGCTGCCGACCCGATACAACGAATACATGGCCGAACGGAAGAAACGCGAGGACGAATTGAGCGCCTTTCGTGAAGGCAAGGAAAATGAAACCCTGACGAAGCTGCGGGAGCGGGTCGGCGACTACCTGCTCGCAGTCCATGACGCCGCCGGATTGACGGATGACGGAAAGCGCGAGGCGCTGGTGCGCGAACGGAAGCTGGACCCGCACGTGACCCGGCGGTGGAGAGAAAGCCTGGAGAAGTGGTCGAAGGAATTCAATCCGGTCCTCGCGCCGTGGTTTGCCTTCGCCGCCCTCCCGGAAAATGAGTTCGAAATGAAGGCCAGGGAACTCGTGGCGCAGTTCGCGGACAAGGCTGACTCCTCCAAAACGCCGAATCCACTGGTCGTCAGCGCCTTCTCCGCTGACCCGCCAAAATCGTTGAAGGAGGCAGCTGATCATTACGGGAAACTTTTCGCAGCAGCGGACAAGCAATGGCGGGAGCTGGTTGCGACGACGAGTTCACCTCCGCCATCCTCACTTGCCGACGCCAACGAGGAGCGGTTACGACAAATTCTGTACGGTGAAGAATCACCGTTGCACCTGAACTACGACGAGCTTTACCGTCTCTTCGACACGCCGGCCCAGCAGAAAATCCGCGCGTTGAAACGGAACGTGGATGAACTCGATGCCACGCACCCCGGCGCGCCACCCAGGGCCATGACGCTGGTGGACAATTCCACTCCTTACAACCCGCACGTCTTCGTGCGCGGCAATCCGAACAATCCCGGCCCCGAAGTGCCGAGACAGTTTCTGGCGGTCATCGCCGGCAATGATCGGCGGCCGTTTCAACACGGCAGCGGCCGGCTCGAACTCGCTCGGGCCATCGCCAATCGGGACAACCCGCTCACGGCGCGCGTGATCGTGAACCGTGTCTGGCTGCATCATTTCGGCGCGGGACTGGTCCGAACGCCGAGTGATTTCGGGCTGCGATCGGACCCGCCGACCCATCCCAGGTTGCTCGACTATCTGGCCTCCTATCTGATGGACGAAGGCTGGTCGCTCAAGAAACTGCACCGGCTCATTCTGCTTTCAAACACATATCAACAAAGCAGTGACATCGAGGGCCGCTACGCCCAACTCGACCCTGACAACCGGCTTCTGTGGAAAATGAACCGCCAACGGCTCGACTTTGAGGAACTCCGAGATTCGCTGCTGGCTGTCTCCGACAGACTGGATTTCACCGAAGGCGGGCACGCGGTGGACATTGTGAGCGAGCCGTCCTCCCCGCGACGCACGGTTTACGGATTCGTCGAGCGCCAGAACCTGCCGAACATCTTCCGTACTTTCGATTTTGCCAGCCCGGACACAACAAGTGCGCAGCGGTTCGCCACCACGGTTCCGCAACAGGCGCTGTTCCTTATGAACAGCCCCTTTGTCGTTCAACAGGCGCGAAGCCTCGCCGAACGGGCGGAAATCAAATCCTGTTCGCAACCGGAGGAAAGAGTCCGCCGTCTCTACCAGACCGCCTACCAGCGTGCGCCCGACCCCGACGAACTCAAACTCGCGCTTCGCTTTGTGGAACGACAGGCCAAAGAACCCACCGAGGCGCCGGATGCGCCCGCCTGGCAATACGGGTACGGGTCATTCGATGAATCCAAAGGGCGGGTCCGGGAGTTTCACCGGTTGCCCCACTTCACGGGATCGGCCTGGCAGGGCGGTGACAAACTGCCCGACGAAAAAATCGGGTGGGTGTTGCTGAATGCGACCGGTGGACACCCCGGCAACGACCTGGACCATGTGGTCATCCGCCGTTGGATTGTTCCGCACGATGGCACCGTCTCCATCAGCGGAACGTTGAAGCATGACAGTGAACAGGGTGACGGTGTGCAAGGGCGCGTTGTTTCAAGCCGACTCGGCGTTTTGGGCGAATGGAAGGTTCATCATGGCAAAGAGCAGGCGGTCGTTGATAAAATCAAAGCAATGCGTGGCGACACGATTGACTTTGTCGTCGATTGCCGCAATGGCCCGGATTCCGATGCTTTTTCCTGGGCGCCGAAAATTCAGTTCGCGTCCACTGCCGACGCCTACGCGGCGTTGACAAAAACGTGGGATGCGAAGGACGATTTTGGCGGGCCGCGGGACACACCCAAACCGCTCGATCCCTGGGAGAAGTTTGCACAGGTCCTTCTGCTTTCGAACGAACTGGTGTTCGTGGATTGACTCCCGCTTCTTGCCAACACGGCGCAAACCCGTCGCCCCATTCTTGCTTCCCGCCGCGTTCGTTGCTTAACTCGGCGGCGACGTGAAAAAAACCGGCCGCCCCGAAATCCCGCGCAAGGCGATTTACCGCCTGTCCGTTTACCTGCGCTGCCTGCACCGCCTCAAGGCCAACGCCATCCGCACCGTTTCGAGCGACGCATTGGCCGCGGCCGCGGGGGTTAAATCGACGCAACTTCGCAAGGATCTTACCTACTTCGGCCAGTTCGGAACGCGCGGGCTGGGATACGATGTCGAGCAACTGGCCCGCATGATCACCGACCGGCTTGGCACAAACAGCCTCCAGCCGGTCATTCTCGTGGGCGTCGGCAATCTCGGCCTGGCGCTCCTGTCGTACCGTGGATTTGAGCAGGAGGGATTTGAAATCGTGGCGGCATTCGACATTGACGCGGACCGGAAACGCGAGAAGGCGGTCACGCAATCCATTTATGACATGGAGAAACTTCCGGGGTTCGTCCGCGAACGCGCCGTGCGGATGGCCATCCTCACCGTCCCCGCGGTCGTGGCGCAGGAAGTCGCCAATCAACTCGTCGAGGCCGGCATCACCGGCATCCTCAATTTCTCTCCCATCGTCCTGCAAGTGCCGGAGGAAGTGACCGTCAACAACGTGAACCTCGCCATCGAACTGGAAAACCTCAGCTACTTCATTCAGGATTGAATGGCAGGCCCGAGTGTGTGCGTGACACGGAAGGCCGCGTTTATTACCTTCGACTCATGCACGCGCCACGCCATGCCCCCGTCGTTCTCGTTCTCGTCGGTTTTCTAACCATGATTTCCATTCATGCGGCCGATTCGAAAATCATCGCGCCCGGCGCGAAACTGGAGAAGCTCGCGGGCGGATTCGCCTTTACTGAAGGCCCGGCTGCCGACAAGGACGGCAATGTCTTCTTCACCGATCAACCCAACGACCGCATTGTGAAGTGGAGCGCCGCGGACGGCACTGTTTCTGACTGGATGAAGCCGGCCGGCCGCTCCAACGGCACCTACTTCGACAAGGACGGCAACCTCATCGCCTGCGCCGATGAAAAAAACGAACTATGGTCGATCGCGCTGGACAAAAAAGTGACCGTGCTGGTGAAAGAATTCGACGCGAAATTGCTCAACGGCCCGAACGATCTTTGGATTCGTCCCGATGGCGGTATTTACTTCACCGACCCGCTTTATCCGCGATCCTATTGGAAACGCGACCCGAAGATGCAGCAGGACGGACAGCACGTTTATTTCCTCGCGAAAGACCGCGCGACGCCGGCGCGCGTCACCGCCGACCTCAAACAACCCAACGGCATCATCGGCACCCCCGACGGCAAAACACTCTACGTCGCGGACATCGGCGCGAGCAAAACCTACGCTTACGACATCCACGAGGATGGTTCGCTGACGAACAAACGATTGTTCTGCGAACTCGGCTCGGACGGTATGACGCTCGACAACGAAGGCAACGTCTATCTGACCGGCCACGGCGTGACGGTCTTCGATAACTCGGGCAAACAGATCGAGCACATTGACGTCGCCGAACCATGGACCGCCAACATCACCTTCGGCGGCAGAGATCGCGACCTGCTCTTCATCACGGCCAGCAAAAACGTCTATGGCCTGAAGATGCGGGTAAAAGGAGCCAAATAGCATGAAGATCGCCGCGGTCCTCTTTGGATTTTGCTTTGTGTTGAATCTCTCCGCGGGAAACTGGCCGCAATTCCGCGGGCCGCAGGCGGGCGGAGTCGATGCCACCGCAGCGGCGCCCACGCATTGGGATATCGAGAAGGGCGAGAATGTCCGCTGGCAGACCACGATCCCGGGACTGGGTCACTCGTCGCCGATTATCTGGAAGGATCGCGTTTATGTGACCACCGCCGTGCGACCCGGTAAGGCCGAGCTCAAGGTCGGACTTTATGGCGACATCGCTTCCGCCAACGACCAAGAGCAGCACCAATGGCGGCTGCTCGCCCTGGACAAGGCCAGTGGCAAAATTGTCTTCGACAAACCGGGTTATGAGGCCGTTCCTCGCGTCAAGCGGCACACCAAGGCCAGTCACTGCAACTCCACGCCCGCTACCGACGGAAAGCGCATTGTCGCTCTCTTCGGTTCGGAAGGCCTGTTTTGCTTCGACATGGACGGCCAACTACTTTGGAAAAAGGATCTGGGACCGATGGACGCCGGTTACTACCAGGTACCCAGCGCACAATGGGGCTTTGCCAGTTCGCCCGTCATTCACGATGGCAAGGTCGTCGTGCTTTGCGATGTGCAAACCAATTCTTTCCTCGCAGTGTTCGGTCTCGCTGATGGCAAGGAACTCTGGCGCACACCGCGCAAGGATGTGCCGACCTGGGGCACACCGACCGTGGCGAAGGTAGGAGAACAAACTCAAATCCTCGTGAACGGCTGGCATCACAACGGCGGTTACGATTTCGCGACCGGAAAGGAGGTTTGGCAACTCAACGGAGGCGGCGACATTCCGGTACCCACGCCGGTCGTGCTTAACGACCTGGCTTACTTCACCAGCGGGCATGGAAAATTTCGCCCCATGCAGGCCATCCGACTCGATGCCAGGGGCGACATCACGCCATCCGAAACCGGTGCGACGAACGCCGCCATCGCGTGGGCGCACGCGCGGCAAGGGACTTACATGCAAACACCCATCGTGGTCGCCGGCCACGTTTACGGTTGTCTCGATAACGGAGTGCTGACCTGCTTCGACGCAAAGACCGGCGCCATCTCCTATAGCGAACGTCTCGGCTCAGGCAGCGAAGGTTTCACGGCGTCGCCGGTGTCAGATGGTCGGCATCTCTTCTTCCCGAGTGAACTTGGAAACGTGTTCGTTGTCCCCGCCGACGGCAAGTTCTCTGTTACCGCCACCAACAAGCTGGGCGAAACCTGCATGGCCTCGCCAGCGATTTCAGACGGAACCCTGTTTTTCAGGACGCGGGAACGCCTGACGGCGATCGGGAAGTAATGGTATTTCGTTTTTTATTGAACTAATTCCTGTTTTGTCGGTCACTAGAAGCAGTCCGCAAATTGAAAAACCAACATTGATTATGAAACGAATCGCAACATTACTGGCCACTTTGTCGGTGGCGGGTTTCGCGCACGCCGGCCTGAAGCCCGGCGACAGCCTGACGCCCTACGAGATTAAGAACGTCGAGAACGGCAAAGAGTATTGCCAGGTCTGCGCTTACGCCGGCAAGGCCGCGAAGGTGGTCGCTTTCGGCAAGCTCAAGGACGAAAATTTCTGGGCCGATCTGAAGAAACTCCAGGAATTACAGACCAGCTTCAACAAGCTGGGAGTATTCGCTCAGGTCATCGACTCCAAGGACGCCAAAGCGATCAACGCCGCCGCAAAGAAACATGGGATCACCTTCCCGGTCGTGGTCGCGAAGCAGAAGAATTGGGACAAGGCGTACAAAGTGGAAGGGGTCAGCCGCACCATCTACTACGCCGAGGGAAACAACAAGATCGTCTGGACCGGCGTTGGACTGGACGATTCGGCCAGTGCGCAGTTGCAGGAGAGAGTGAAGAAAGACCTCGCGAGCTAGAGTTTCTTGGTTCCGTTTTCAAATCCGGCAAACCGCAGTTTGCCGGATTTTTTTGTTGTCGTCATTACCTCTCCGTCGGCCCCGGTTGGCTCGCTTAAAGACCTGGTCACCCAGCACTTTTGTCATGCCTGCTCTTTGGATCTTGCCGTGAATGAAATCCCCAGCTCGCCGTCTTCAAATTCCTGAACGCAAATGATGAATGTTTTCCCCGCCGGATAAAACCAGAGTGTTCTCTTCGAATCCTTGAGTTTGTAAAGTTCCTTTTGAATCGCGGTGTGCTTCGACGGCCCGGATTCTGATTCCGAAGCGCCCAGAACAGCGATTACCTCTTCGATCGTTTTCAGTTTCTTCAACTTTGTCCGAAATTCGTCAACTTCCATTTCAGACGGTTTTTCAAAAAACTCCCCACGCTTCGATTTTGGCAATCGTCCACCGCAGCCCGGACAATAGTAAAGCATGAGCTGCCAGCCTTTGCCGTAGAGCACATGATACTCGTTAAACTTCGCGTCGAATTCGACCGCCACTTTGGAATCGGTGGCCCATCGTTCAAGCAGCCCGCAGGAACAGAATCCTTTGCCCTCACCTGTAACGCCTAGTCCACCACAGATAAAACAATACGGCATCTTGAAATGAGATTCATGCGATAGTTCCAGCACGTAAGTATCGGAATTCTCGTCGAAAGAAACGGGAACATCAGGGTCACGCGCCCAGAGCTTGAGCGAGCCGCAAGAGCATCGGGTCATGGTCTGTGTAGTTCCATTCGAGGTCACCTGTCGGTCGAAAATGATGGCGAACACGACTTTCGCGAGCGCACCTAGAAAGACGAACAGCAACGCTAGCGCAGCGAATCCGTCGGTGGTGTCATGGTGGACGGAGGCAATGAGGTATCCCA
>Ga0134126_10007770_pt1 | contig 13456 bp, 11 predicted proteins | sample KB31752_FD_96881 | JGI IMG/M metagenome (GOLD analysis project Ga0134126, IMG submission 96881) | Terrestrial soil microbial communities with excess Nitrogen fertilizer from Kellogg Biological Station, Michigan, USA - KB3-175-2 | ecosystem: Environmental > Terrestrial > Soil > Unclassified ...
CGCCTGTAGGACGGCTCGTGGCCCTTGCGGGCAGCGTGAATGTGCCTTCAATTTACGAGTTGAAGGACCATGACACGCTCGGCGATGTGCTCAACTATGCCGGGGGTATGACTACAACAGCCGGGGGCCAAAAAGCCTTTGTTGATCGCATTGACGCCCACAATGTCCGCAAGACGGCCGAGTTCTCCTTAACGGCAGACGGCATGAAAAGTGAACTGCACGATGGAGACGTGATCCGCTTTCTTCACATCTCGCCCCGCTTTGATAACGCCGTTATCCTGCGCGGTAACGTGGCCGTTCCGGGCCGTTATCCGTGGCGCGAAGGCATGCGGGTGAAGGACCTGATTCCCTCGCGTGACGCGCTGGTAACCCAGGAGTTCTGGAAGAAGCAGAACGCACTGGCGATTGACCCTGAGAGCAGAACGTTCCAGTTGCGGCCAGACCGCCAGAGAACAGGCGACAACCAGAACGGCCGCGACCAGCAGTACCGTGGCGACCAGCAGCAAATGGACAGCGGCACCGGACAGCCGTCACAGCAGCAGGCTGATAACCAGTCTTCGGGACAGGACAATCAGTCTCAATTCAACGACTTCAACAATAACCAACAGGACCAGCGGTATGGACGCAACCGCATTTCCCAGGATAACGTCAGCAGAACCGAAGCCGAGCGATGGCCCAGGAAGAATTGAAGAACCAGGTAAGGCGCTCTGCTGCTGAGATCAATTGGGAATATGCTGTCATTCAGCGCATGAACCCGGAAGATCTGACGACCCACCTGCTGCCGTTCAATCTGGGCAAAGCCATTGAAGGTGATGTCGCCCAGAACCTTGAGCTCCAGCCGGGAGACGTGATCACGATCTTTTCCCAGTCGGACATGCAGGTCCCGATTGGACAGCAAAGCAAGTTCATACGCCTGGAAGGCGAGTTTCACTCGGCAGGCGTTTACCAGGTCCAAACCGGAGAAACATTGCGGCACCTGATCACCCGGGTCGGAGGGCTCACCTCGCAGGCTTACCTTTATGGCGCTGAATTTACCCGAGAATCAGTCCGCGAGGACCAGCAGCAGCGCCTGGACGAATATACGAACGATCTCGAGAAGTCGATCGAGCGCGGCGCCAGTTCCCAACGTAACCTCACTCCTGAAGAGGCGAATGCTGAAAAGCAGTCGGTCGAGGGCGAGCGACGTTTGCTGGACAAGCTGCGGCAGTTGAAAGCCACCGGGCGCATCGTACTGGAGCTCAAACCCGGTGCTGACAGCCTGCAGGACATTCCCGACCTGGTTCTGGAGGATGGAGACCGGCTACTGGTGCCATTCCGTCCGGCGACCGTCAATGTGATCGGATCGGTCTACAACACCAATTCGTTTATCTACAAGCCGGGCAAAACCTTTGGTGAATACCTGAAGCTGGCTGGTGGAGCGACCAAGAATGGCGACAAAAGCCGATCGTTTATCATCCGCGCCGACGGGACGACGGTGAGCAAGTACGGCCATAACAGCTTGCTGGTCAACAGCTTTGATTCCACCAGGCTTATGGCCGGAGACACCATTGTGGTTCCGGAGAAACTCGACAAAGGCGCAACGCTGAGGGCCTTTAAAGACTGGACGCAGATTATCGGCCAGTTCGTGATCGGCGCAGCTGCAGCCAAAGTTCTCTTCCCGTAAGGCCGCAAAGCAGAAGAACACATCGGCGGGGCTCCTGGCTCCGCCGTTTTTCTTTTGCCTGAAGTCCGAACAAAGACCGTGGAACTGCCAGCGCCGTTCGTTCGTATCTCAAACGCAGATAATCTGTTACCAGCTATACTCGGCAGACGGGGGACTGCTTGGAAGACCAGCAAACAGGGGCATTAGTTCACCGATGTCTGGCTGGCGACGCAGCCGCATGGGAGGGAATCGTTCGCCTGTATAACCGGCGAGTGTACAACCTGTGCTACCGCTTCACCAATTCTCCCCATGACGCTGAGGACCTCACGCAAGAGGTTTTCATCCGCATTTACCGAACCTTATCCTCCTATGATGTTGAAAAAGGGGCATTTACCACTTGGTTGACCACTCTCACCCGCAACCTGCTGGTGGACCATTTCCGGCGCAGCAAGCAGGATAGGGTCACCGATTCAATGGATGCAGGTCTCGGCTCTGAAGAGGACGCAGTGACTCTCAGCGAGCAGCTACCCGACCGTGGCCCCTCCCCGGATGACCGGCTCGCCAGCAAAGAAACCCAACGGATGGTTCGCGCAGCGCTCGCCCGGATCTCCCCCGACCTGCGGGAGGCCGTGATCCTGAGGGACTTGCAAGATATGGATTATAAAGAGATTGCGCAGGTTTTGAGAGTTCCTGAAGGTACCGTAAAATCGCGCATTAACCGCGGAAGAATGGAACTTGCGAGATTACTTTCTCGTAATAAAAAGCAGGCAGGTTATGAATAGCCAGGATAGACAATCCGAGATGCAGTGCAGCCAGTTTGAGGCCCTGCTGGCCGATGCCCTGGATGGGAAGCTGACCGTCAAAGACCGCGACGCATTTGAAGCTCATCGATTCAGCTGTGTGCTCTGCGGTCCGCTGTTCCAGGAAACCAGGGAAGGAATGCTCCTGCTGCACGCTTTACCTGATGTCGAACCGCCGAGGCAACTCTTGCACAATATTCTGGCGGTAACCAGCCTGGCGGATAAACCGGTCGCGGCATCGGCAGGTCAGCCAGAAGGTTGGTTGGCAAGGCTGAGGCAACAACTGCCATCTCCGTTGGCGGGTGTTCTGCATTCCCGCTTTGCCACCTCGTTCGCAATGGCGTTTTTCTCCCTGGCGTTGACGTTAAATCTGCTGGGCGTAAAAGTTACGCAGATTGACTGGCACCCTTCGGCCTTGCGCAAGTCCGTCGTGCTGCAATACACGCAGGTTGAGGCCAGCGTGCAACGCTATTACGACAACATGCGCATCGTCCTGGAGGTTGAATCCCGCGTGCAGGGTCTGAAGAAGGCGACTACGCCAGGCCAGAACAACAGGAACGAAAAACAGGAACAGAACTTTAATTCGATCCCCGATCCCGGGGGCCATTCGCACGATCACGACAACTACAGCCTGGAGCGTTACGGTTCCCTGATCGCCCAGTCCACCATGAAACACGAAGGAGCCCAGATATGAACTGCGCCGTACACACAGATACACCGGCAGTCGCGTTCTGCCGCACTTGCGGAAAGGCGCTCTGCGAGAACTGTAAACGCGATGTCATGGGAGCGATTTACTGCGAACCGTGCATTGCCGCGCGGCTTCATGGAACTCCAGGCACTCCGGCGCAGCCGTTTGTGCCCGTAGCTGCAGTGCACAGCGCTCCCAGCCCCGGCATAGCCATGCTGCTGGGTTTTATCCCCGGCGTGGGCGCCATGTACAACGGCCAGTTTATGAAGGCCGTTGTACACATTGCGATCTTTGTCTTGCTGATCATGGCCGCCAGTAATATCTCTGCGGTCTTCGGGGTGCTGATCGCCTTCTGGGTCGTTTACATGGCGTTCGAGTCCTACAAAACCGCCCAGGCGAAGATGCTGGGCCTGCCCTTGCCTGATCCGCTCGGCCTCGACCGCATCTTCGGCATTCAGGAACATCAGACAACAACACCGCCGGCATTCACGGCCTCTACGCCTGCGGGAACTGTCCCAGGCGCGTCCGTGCCTCCTCCACCGGGCATAGCGCCAGGTGTGTATCCAACCGAGAGTCAATTGCCGGCTGAACCGCCGCAGACGCAGGCGCCGGTGGGAGCGATTGTGCTCATAGCCCTGGGAGTGCTCTTCCTTCTTGGGAATGTCTTGAATCTGCATCGTCTATGGCCATTAGTCCTGATCGGTGTGGGGCTGTGGATTGCGTATAAACACACAATGGTGCAGCGGACGTAAAAGGGAGAGAAATGCAAGATTACGTGAAAAATCCGCGTTGCTCCTGTGCCCGGTGCCGATCTAACGGTCTCCTTGGTGCGGCAATTCTCATCACGCTTGGTGTCTTGTTCCTGCTGGATGTGAATGACCTCGTTGACATGGGAAAAAGTTTTCCCGTGATCTTTCTGGTCATTGGAGCTTTCATTTTTCTCGGACGGACCGCTTCCACAGAGGGTCACACTCAGCCTTACCGGGCTTTACCAGCAGTCAACTTGCCGCCGCAGGCTCAGGCGACCTGGTACCCGGGAGCTACTCCGCCTCCGCCTCCACCTCCTCCGCAATCAGGTTCTCAGGTCAATGATCAACAGGTGAAACCATGACCACGCCTCCTCAAGTTCCCTATTACCGTATGCGCCGCCAACGGTCAGTATTCGGTCCCATCATCCTGATCGCAATTGGCGTACTGCTATTGCTGTACAACTTTGGGTTGTTCACGAAGGACGCGTTCGGGGTCTGGTTTGCAAAATACTGGCCCGTGCTTCTTATCCTGCTCGGCCTGATCAAGCTTGGCGAATACGTGTGGGCCCGCCAGAGCGGCAATCCTCCGCCACGCCTGGGAGGCGGGTCGATCGTGTTTCTGGTGTTCCTCATCCTCGCAGGAATGTCAGCCACTGGAATTTCCAGGCACTGGAACGACTGGAATATCAACCTGGGCGATGATGCTGATCTGGATTCCGCCATCGGCGGGATTTTTGGCAGTAAATACGATTTCAGCGACAATTTCTCTCAGCCGGTAAATGCGACCGAAGTCCGGATCATCTCGAATCATGGCAACGTTAAGATCACAGCCAGTACGGACAACCAGATTCATGCAATCTTGCAGAAAAGCATTCGCACTGATTCCCAGGAAAACGCCAATCATTTCAACGAGTCAACACACCCGCAGTTCGCGCAACAAGGCAGCGTGGCCGTTCTTGACCTAACCGGCGGCAATTACCAGCATGGCGAGTTTGATCTCGATTTGCAGGTACCAAGGGCCGTCTCCGTTGCCGTGGCCACTCATACGGGGGACATCACGGTTTCTGAGCGCGATGGCAACGTCGATTTGTCAACCGACCGTGGCGATGTGGACTTTGACCAGATCAAGGGCAATGCTTCAATCCACCTGCACCACGGATCGGCTACCGGCAAAGACGTGAGCGGCAACATAGTGCTGGATGGGAATGTAACTAACACGAACTTTTCTGAGGTGAAGGGCACGGTCACCATGACCGGAACATACTGGGGCGATATGCAGCTTTCCCATCTCGAAAAGCCCTTCCACCTGACTACATCGCGCACCGACCTGCAATTCAGCCGTCTCGACGGCAACTTCACGATGGAGCCTGATGAGCTGCAGGCAAATGCCATCAACGGCCCTTTCCGGCTCGAAACCCGAAGCAAGGGTGTGCACCTGGATGACGTGAGCGGCGAAGTTCATATCCAAAATCGTAACGCTACGGTTGAACTCCGCCCGAAGACGCCGCTCAGCGCCATTGATGTCTCGAATGTTCACGGTGATGTCAGGCTGGAAGTGCCCCAGAATGCCGGATTCCAGCTTGATGCGCAGAGCCTTGGTGGTGAAATCAATACCGACTTTGATGTGAAAGTTGACAACGCTCGCCATGATGCAACTGCCAGAGGCGCCGTTGGCAAAGGCGGTCCCGCGGTAACGCTGAGAGCTGAGCGCGGCACGATTGAAGTCAGGAAGCAGTAGGAGCGTGGCCCGGCAATTCCAGCAGTTTGTTCTCGATGATGCCGCTGACTTTCTTGACCACCTGATCTAAGGTCAGGTTGGTTGAATCGATCAGCACGGCATCATGCGCGGGGACAAGCGGTGAATTAGCGCGCGTGCGATCACGTTCGTCCCTGGCATGAAGTTCGGCTAGAACAGATTCCGGCGGAGCCGCAGCTGCCGGCTGTTGCAGAAAACGGCGCGAACCGCGCACTTCCGGCGCTGCATCGAGAAAGATTTTTATTTCCGCATCGGGAAATACTCTGGTTCCGATATCGCGGCCTTCCATCACAACTCCACCATCTGCTCCCAGTTCCCGCTGCCGCTCGACCATCCACTTGCGAACCGCAGGATGTACCGAAACTCTGGATGCGCCTTCGGTGACGTCCTGCCGACGGATGGTTTCGCTGACGTCTTTGCCGTCCAGGAAAACGCGATTCCCTTCCGGAAGTGCCTGCAACTCAATCTGGGAACGGCCCGCGAGTGAGGCCAGAGCATGCTCATCGTCGAGAGCTACATCGTGATTGATGGCTGAGAGCGCCAACGCACGATACATGGCGCCGGTCTCAATGTTGGTGTAACCGTATTTGCGGGCCAGCAGCGCTGCCAGAGTGCTCTTCCCTGATCCGGCAGGTCCATCAATGGCAATCACAAGACGGGAACTGTTCTTTCGGGAATCGCCAGGAGATGGTTCTCTACCCATTGAGTCTCCTGCGCGTCTCCGGGACTGGCGCCAGCCGAATCAATGTTCTGGTTCCAGCCCCTACAAAGCTGAGCTCACGAGCTGAGAGCAAAGCATTCACAGCGTCCCGGACTTTGGAGCGAGAAGTCACGTGGGAGAGAAACGCCTCAACTTCATCCTGCGTGGCTGCCACGGCAGTTTCCAGGAATTTGCTCAGCAAAGCCGAAATCGCTTCCGGCTCGGAGATATTGATGCCCTCCTTCACAGGGCCAGGCGACCAGCGATAAAGGACGTCCCATTGAGCTCCATCGCCCTCACGGTAGTCCACGCGAGTGATTTTGAGGATGGACCAGAGCTCGCCCAGAGCGCGGTCGAGCGCCGCGTCGCTCATCTCGCGGCTCACCAGTTCGCGCAGGCGATGCTTGCCCAGGGGACCGTTCTTCTGAATTGCAGTGAATACGTCAACACCCAGCGGAGAGACTCTTACTCCCTGGGCCCGAACTTTGGGCGGGGCCTTCGGGTTGCGATCGCCGAGGAGCGCATAAAAATACGGAAACAATGACGCAGAAATAATGACATCGGTTCCCGGGAAGAGATTGATCTCATAGGCGCTGCGCTCCCGCAACAGGCGGACCATCAAGTCTGTTGCTTCCTGAGACCGCGGATCGGCAAACGCATGCCTGGAATCCGGCAGCCCCTCGGCGGTGCCCGCATACGCTCCCATGAAGGAAGGCGTCGCAGAAAGCGTGCGCTCCGGGTACATGACGCAGAATCCGACATCGCTTACAAAATGGCGCGCCTGTTCAAGTGTCCGGACGGCATTGCCGTCCAGCCGCCAGATGCGCGAGCGTAGCTCCTGCAGGTCCTGTTCAGTCATGGTCAGATTCGCTTAAAGGCCTTCTGAATCTCCTTAACAGAATAACGCAGCACCACCGGCCGACCGTGAGGACAACTCATGGGGCACTCGGTTTTTGAGAGCTCCTTGAGCAGCCACTCCATCTTCTGCTGGTCAAGCGGCATATTGATTTTGATGGCTGCATGGCAGGCAATGCTGGCGGCAATCCGGGTACGAATTTTTTCGAGGTTGAGCAACTGCTCTTCGTGCTGAAACTGGTCAAGAAGTTCGACCAGCATCTTTTCCACTTCGGCCGACTGCACCCCCGCGGGGGCGGTCTTTACTGCGATCGTCCTGGTGCCGAAAAGCTCAACGTCAAAACCGTTGCGCCGCAGCTCTTCTGAAATTTCAGCAAAGATCGCCTGCTGGCCCGGTGTGAGTTCCACAATCAACGGCATCAGCATATGCTGACCTTCAGCGGCCGCCTGACTGCGCTCGCGCAGAATTTTTTCAAATAGCACGCGCTCATGCGCCACATGCTGGTCGATAATCCAGAGCCCATCCGCATTCACCGCGAGAATGAACGAATCGCGCACCTGTCCCAGAGGTTTCAGGCTGGCGAGGGCTGATTCGTCCGGTATTGCCTGAGGTTCATCGGCGAGCACGTTGCCACATACCTCGCCTTTGCCATTGATCGCGGATTGCGGTTGCATGATCGGCGCGTGCGCAACACCGAAGCCACTCACGGCGGCATTCGCCTCGACTGGAATCGCTTCACCAGAGAACTGCAACCGGCTGTTCACGAAGGGCTGAGGTAGCGCTTGAAGCGTAAATTCCGCCGGTGCGGCCACCTGTTCTGCGGTTGCGACTCCGGCGGCAGACTCCGGCCTCATTCCCGTCTGTGACGCCAATGCGGCCCCCGGACTAAGGCCCTGAGAGGCCGTCGGTTGGGCTATGATTTCGCGCGTGAACTGCGGCACAGGGCGCGCCTTCATCAGCGCGGCACGAACCGAATCGCGCACAAAATCATGCACCAGCGACTGTTGCCGGAAGCGCACTTCGGTCTTTGAAGGATGTACGTTGGCATCGACCTCGGCATTCGGCAGTTCAATGAACAGCAGCACCACGGGAAAAACCGTGGGCGGAATGATGTTCCGGTAGGCTTCGATAATCGCGTGCTGCACCAGCCGGTCACGGATCAAGCGGTTGTTGACGAACACAAATATCGAATTACGGTTGAGCTTCTGCAATTCCGGCTTGGAGACGAAGCCGTGCACGCGAATGTCGCCGGGGACGGGCGGCTCATAATCTTCATCGCGGCGCCACGGCGGCGGTTCGGGAATTCCCACCCGCTCCAGCTTCATTCCTGCCGCGACAGGGACAAGCTGATCGAGAGTCTCCCGCCCAAAGACCTGGTAAATGCGATCCGAATGAGACTGCACCGGCGCCGCGATCAGCATTGCGTTGGTTGCTGAATGCAGCTCAAAGTGCTTCCCGGGATGGGCCAGCGCGTAGTGCGTGACCAGAGAGGCAAGGTGAGAGAGCTCGGTCGATTCCGCTTTCAAGAACTTCTTACGCGCAGGTGTATTGAAGAATAGATCCTTTACCGCGATGGACGTCCCTGGAGGCAGCCCGGCATCTTCGACGCGAAGGATCTTTCCGCCGGCAATCTCCAGCACCGTTCCGCCGTCTTCATCGGCGGCCCGCGTCTCCAGCGACACGCGCGCCACAGACGCAATGGAAGGCAAAGCCTCGCCGCGAAAGCCAAGAGTATTGATATTGAGCAGGTCTTCCGCGTCCTTGATTTTGGAAGTTGCGTGGCGCTCAAAGGCGAGCAGCGCGTCATCACGCACCATGCCACAGCCATTGTCGATTACCTGAAGAAGCTTCTTGCCGCCGCCTTCGATTTGAACCCGAATCCGAGTGGCGCCGGCGTCAATGGAGTTTTCCAGCAGCTCTTTCAGAACCGATGCCGGACGCTCCACCACCTCTCCGGCGGCGATTTTGTTGGCTACGTGTTCGGAAAGAACGTGGATCCGGCCCATAAATTCAGTTTAACCACAAAGGACACAAAGGAGCACAAAATCACCCCTTTTTCCCAATACAGGTGTTTGCGCAAACCTAGATTCTACGTGATGAACAAAAAGCAAGAGGCACAAATCTTCTTTGTGCCCCTTTGTGTCCTTTGTGGTTCGTCTTCGTTATTTAGCCGCCGTCAATGCCGGCGCCGGATACGAAGGTAGTTTCTCTCTCGCCCGGTTGGCCCGTTGCAGTTCCAGATCATCGAACAGCAGCGATGGTGCAACAATCGAACTGGGCAGAGGCTCAGAGCGGTTATAAACATATTTGTCATTTCCGGCGGCGATGATGTCTGCCCGCAGAGCACGCGTATCAAGCTGGTTGAAAACCGCGCCACGGACCAGTTCCATGTGGCCGTCGCTGGTGTAAACACGCCACAGCATGCGCGGCGCAACCTGCGCTCCTCCCGTGGTCTCCACGTAGTAGCCGTAAGGCCGTCCCTGGTCCTTACACATCTGGATGAGCTTCTTTTTCAGGTCTTCAAAAGAAAGCGCGTTGCTGGCCTTGACGATCAGGTTGGAAATTTGCGCTCTTGGTGCTGCGGCTAGCGCAGTCCGCCCGCGACCATTGGAGTGCGGAAAATCTCGAATGGGTTCGCGACCCACCAGGTAGTTTGTGAGCACGCCTTTATCGATGACGGTGACGGAATGCGCCGACACACCCTCATCATCCACGTCATAGTCGCCGGCCAGAGTGACATCGTCCATTTTTTTTGCGCGGGGGTCATCCACCACGGTCAGGAAGTCGGGCAGCACGCGGCTTTTGAAATACGAAGCAAACTCGCCGGTCGTGCGTCCGGGATTTCCTGGATCGGGGCGAATGCCGAGAACATTGTGCGCCAGCAAACGTTCAAACACCGCAGTGGACGCGTCGGCTGAGAACAGGATTGGCCCGCGGTAATCATCTTCAATGACCGGCGCTTTGGCCAGCTTGGGGAACGTTGAAATCAACTGTTCGGCGTCTTTTTCAATCTGTTCCGGCTTGGGCAGTTCGTCCGCCTTGGTCACCACATAACCCTGGCTGCGATCAATGCGCATGCCGTCACCGGCCTGTGTGCTTCCCTCAAACGAGAAGTTATAGATTGCTTTGCCGCCGCGCGTCACAGTGCCTTCGGTATTGACGTAATAGCGGTTCAAAACGCGGAAATGAAACATAGCGTCGGAGCTTTCCAGCGCCGGCTCGCGCCGGAACATATCCGAGGTGTGCCTGACAATCTCTTTCCACTGGTCCAGGTCGACGTCGAGCTTCGCCAGATCGTGAACGGACTGCACAGGATCTTCTTTGGCGAAGTCATCCAGATCGCTTTCCGTCTCGACGTTCTTGAGCGCAGCCAGCTTCTCGGTAAATCCGCTCAGAGCGGCTTTATAGGCCTTATCCGTGGCCAGCCAGAGCTGGCGGCGAAGCGCCATCTCATTGTTTTCGATGGGCATGATCTCCAGGCTGCCAACGCCCTCGCCAAAGTAGCTGTCCTGCTTGTAGTCGCCGATGCGTACGACGACCCTGACCAGTCGCCCGATATTGGAGCTGTCTGTACGCAACGCGCCCAAGCTTGCGTCGGCCATGTAGTCCTGAAGCTCGCTTACCTGGTAGTCGATGTAATAGGGCCGCTGCATTTCTCCAAGCTGCAGCTTCTCCTGCGAACGCTTGAGTTCAGCCAGCATGGCTTTCAATACCTGATCGCCGTGGTCATCCGATGCTATAGCGGTGGTGCTTGATGGAGACGGAGAAGGTCCGCCGGCCAGCGCAAATGAAGAAAAGCAGAGTGAAAGAATGAAGACTGAAAGAATCAATCGGCGCATTAGTGGGCCTCCTGGGTAGCGCTGGCGCCTGTCTTTTCGGCGGTCTCCGTTTTATCGAATCCCGGCGGCGGCAGCACCGGAGGACGCTCATGACTTTGCGCCACCTTCTGAACTTCGATTTCTGAAAAGAGCATGGCGGGCGCGGCGGCGGCCACCGGCACAGATCCGGATTCGGCTCCGCATTCTCCATTGAAGACTTCCGTCTTTGTCCCAGTAAGAATGATTCGGTTCAGCGCATTCAAGGGGGTGCCAATGATATCCACACCGCGAACGAGTTGGTCGGGGCGTCCATCAGGAAACACTTTCCACACCATCAACGGCATGATCTGGAAGGCCTGCGGCATGGTGCGCAAGGTCAGAGTGAATCCGCCCGCAATATCTTCAAAGTAAAGTCCGTATGGCTTACCTGACTTCTTAATCTGCTCAATGAATTTGGCGCGCAGCTCGGAATCAGGCACGGTTTTCGACGAGCTCACGATCAGGTTCCCCTGTCTGCCCACCGGCATCAGGCCATCCTGGGCGCGACCGTGACCGTTAGAGTGCAAAAAGCCTTTGACCGGCATGCGAGACATCAGGAACTGCTTCAGGATGCCGTTGCTGATGAGGTCGACTTTCTCGCTTTTCTGCCCTTCGTCGTCGTAATCGTAGCGGCCGCTGAGTTCGACTCCCGCGATGCTGGCCATGGTTGGATCGTCTTCCACACTCAAAAACGGCGGCAACACGCGACGATTCACCATCTTCGTAAAGGTTTGCCCTTCGTCTTCTCCGCGCTGACGCTGGCCTTCAAGCCGGTGCCCGACAACTTCATGGAAAAAAACCGCGGCTGCGCGACCTGATAACAATGCCGGCCCGCTGAAAGGCTCTACGACGGGTGCGTTCTTGAGCTGCCGCAGGTCCTGCGCGATCTTCTCGATCTTGGCCGTCATGACATCTTCGGAAGCCAATTTATCGAACGAAGACGCGTCAAAGGTCTCTGACCGGGCCAGTTCCATTCCATCATCGGCCCGCGTGCTGCCTGTCGCCAGTAGACGGATCAGCGGCTTGGAACTAACGATCCGCGAGCCTTCACTCGAGATGAAGTATTGAGTGGGGTCGTCCACCAGCAGCATTACGCTGGAGTTCTCAATCTCAGGGTACTTGCTGAAAATTGCCGAAAGCTTGCGGACTTTCGCTTCCCACGCCTTCTCATCAAACTTAGGCGGGCCGCTAACGGCGGCCAAGGAAACCTGCGCCTTCTCATCCGTGAAATCTGGCGAACTATCTTCCTCCGCAGCCCTAACCTGAGTGCTGGTTTTCACTTCAAGGAAAGTCTGTGCGGCGTTCTTGTACATCCGGTCTGTGTTCAGCCAGAGAACGCGGGCGATCGCATCGGATTTGTCGTCAAGCGGCAACGATGTGGTGGTGGTGGCATGAAAGCGATTTTCACCGTGCGTGTTGTCGAGTTGACGGCTGCCCACGCGCACCGAAATGTCGGCTGTGCGTTCGTGCCGGTCCATGTTGGCAACCAGAGCGCCATTACTGGCGACGATCACCTTGCCTGACTCATCATCGACTGAATAACTGATGAAATATGGAGCCGGTTCCGCCTTGCTCAACGATGTCATCGCGCGATCCAATTCCTGCTGCAAAGTTTTCAACAGAACGGGATCAGCGCTGTTGCTGTTACTGCTGGTTTGTGCGTTGACACAGCAGGCCGGAATGGCCAGAAACAAAAGCCAGATAAAAAAAGGCTTAAAAGATTGCATGGTATGGAGAGTGTACCTGATTTTCCACCAGCGACGAGGTTACCTTAGGCGGCTAACTTTCACCGCAAAGGGCGCAAAGGACGCGACGGGAAATCAGGCCTTAAACCGTCTACTACTCGCTTGATTCCATGGCGGAGATGCACTTCGTTGAAATTAATGAGGATACCCAGTCTCTTCCCGCTGATCTTCAGATATGACAAGACTTGCGCCTGATGAATGGCAGCAAGAGAATCTACTGATTTCACCTCAATCAGAACCAAATCTTCCACTAGCAGATCCAGACGATACCCGATATCCAATTTCACTTCTTTGTAAGTCAGAGGCAGGGGAACTTGCGTAAGGACCTGTAGCCCCATGTTACGCAGTTCGTAGGCAAGGCATGCTTCATAAGCGCTTTCCAGCAGCCCCTGGACCAATCGCGGTGTGCACATGGAAGGCTACGTCCAGGATCAACTTACTTAGCTCATCCTCATCCTTTGCGACCTTTGCGCCCGTTGCGATAAGACTCATTTGGGGGGTCACTCGCCCGCAGACTGCGCCTTTCCCGGATTCCACCGCAATACCGGCTTTCGCGCGGCAGCGGTTTCATCAAGACGAGAAACGCGCGTGGTGTGGGGCGCGTTCCTGACCAGTTCAGGATCTTCCGCTGCTTCGCGTGAGATGGCCTTCATGGCGTCTATA
>Ga0134126_10007772_pt1 | contig 13454 bp, 14 predicted proteins | sample KB31752_FD_96881 | JGI IMG/M metagenome (GOLD analysis project Ga0134126, IMG submission 96881) | Terrestrial soil microbial communities with excess Nitrogen fertilizer from Kellogg Biological Station, Michigan, USA - KB3-175-2 | ecosystem: Environmental > Terrestrial > Soil > Unclassified ...
CTGATGCGCACGCGGGTCAGCTTGCCGTTGCGTACTTCGAGATCCGCCACCACCAGCTTGCCGCCGGGCATCTTGTATTCGCCGTGCATGGTCTCGCTTCGTTGTGCCATGCCGGCGTGCCGGCATGGTGGCGAAGCTTAACGCGGCGATGCGCGCGGTGTCTCGCGTCGAGGCGTCCGGGATTACCAGTGGCGGCCGTCGAACCGGCTCTGGCCCACGTGGATCGAGAACCCGACGGTGCCGGTCGGGTGTTCGCAGTCGCCAAGGTTTTTCGTCATGTTGACGGTGGCGGCCTGGTAGTTGCCGCTCACGTGGCTGCCGGCCATCACGCCCATGCTGGCGCTGCCGTGCATCTGCGGCTGGTTGTAGGTCGCGTCGTCGCAGTGTTGCGCCGCGACGCGTTCATCGCCGGCCGGAGCCGCAGGACCGCTGTGGTCGCCGTAATACACGCCCGGCGGGCTGACGGGGTTGCCGTAACGATCGATCTTGGGATGGCTGGGCGCCGTGCTTGCGGCAACGGGCATGTCGCTGGGCGGCAGTTGCAGGTTCAACGGAGGCTTCGCGGTCTGCGCCAATGCCGCGCCGGTCATCAGGCAAGCAGTGAGCATCGCGGCATTGCGGATGGCATTCATGGCGAAACTCCGATTGACGTGTGTGCAACGCGCGAGGTCAGGCAACCGTGCACACCGATTCGATTCCGCGGCGTGGCCCGAAGTTCCCGCATCAGCATGTCGTTTCGATCCGGTCGACCCGCCGCAGCCCGCGCGGCAGCAACCCGCCGCGCTGGGCGCGGCTGCCGCCGTATTCCACGAGGTCCGACCATTTCAGGATCAGCTTGCGCTGGCCCGCGTACAGCGTGACTTCGCCCGAGCCTTCCGCCACCACCGCGACGCCGGCCACGCGTTCCTCGCCCGATTGCAGTTTGGCCCTGGGGATTTCGATCAGCTTGTTGCCGCGGCCGCGGTCGAGTTCCGGCAGGTCGGCCACCGAGAACATCAGGAGATGGCCTTCGGTCGTCACCGCGACGATTCGGTCGCGCGCCGGCTCGTTGACGTACGCGGGCGCGAGCACGCGCGCATCGTCGTCCATGTTGATGACCTGCTTGCCGGCCTTCTTGTTGGCGAGCAGGCCCTCGAAACGCGTCAGGAATCCGTAGCCTGCGTCGGTCGCGAGAACCAGCTTGGTCGCGTTGTCGCCAATCGCGACGGCGTCGAAGCGCGCGCCTGCCGGCGGCGTGAAGCGTCCGGTCAGCGGCTCGCCGTTGCCGCGCGCAGACGGCAGCGTGTGCGCAGGCGTGGAATAGCTGCGACCGGTGGAATCGATGAACACGGCCTGTTGCGAACTCTTGCCGCGCACGCCGACGAGGTACTTGTCGCCTTCGCGGTAGGAAAGCTCGGCGGCATCGACATCGTGCCCTTTGGCCGCGCGCGCCCAGCCTTTTTCGCTGAGCACGATCGTCACAGGCTCGGATACCACCAGTTCGCTTTCGTCCAGCGCCTGCGCGGCCGCGCGTTCGACCAGCGGTGAACGGCGCGCGTCGCCGTATTTTTCGGCGTCGGCCTTGAGTTCCTGCTTAATCAGCGTCTTCAGACGCGCCCTGGAGCCGAGCGTCACCTCGATCTTCGCGCGTTCCTCTTCCAACGCATCGCGCTCGGTGTTGAGCTTCATTTCCTCGAGCCGCGCGAGTTGGCGCAGCCGGGTTTCGAGGATGTAGTCGGCTTGTTCTTCCGACAATTTGAAGCGCGCGATCAGCGCCGGCTTCGGCTCGTCCTCGTGGCGGACGATGCGGATCACTTCGTCGAGGTTGAGGAATGCGACGCGCAACCCTTCCAGCAGGTGCAGGCGGCGTTCGACTTTTTCGAGCCGATGCTGCAGGCGCTTCGTGACCGTGTCGCTGCGGAAGCGCAGCCATTCCTCGAGGATCTGCTTGAGCGTCTTGACCTGCGGGCGACCATCCAGCCCGATCATGTTGAGGTTGATGCGGAAGCTCTTTTCGAGATCGGTGGTCGCAAACAGGTGCTGCACCATAGCGTCGGTGTCCACGCGGTTCGAGCGCGGGATCAGCACCAGCCGCACCGGGTTCTCGTGGTCGGATTCGTCGCGCAGGTCTTCGAGCATCGGCAGTTTCTTGGCGCGCATCTGCGCCGCGATCTGCTCGATGATTTTCGCGGGCGAGACCTGGTGCGGCAGCGCGGTCAGCACCACGTTGCCGCGTTCCTCGGTATAGACCGCGCGGCAGCGCACCGAACCGTTGCCGGTTGCGTACATGGCCATCAACTCGCTGCGCGGCGTGATGATTTCCGCCGAAGTCGGGAAATCAGGCGCCTTGATGTGTTCGTACAGGTCCGCAATGCTGGCCGAGGGCTCGTCCAGCAGATGGATGCACGCGGAGGCGACTTCGCGCAGGTTGTGCGGCGGAATGTCGGTGGCCATGCCGACCGCGATACCGGTCGAACCGTTGAGCAGCACGTGCGGCATCCGTGCCGGCAGCCACGACGGCTCCTGGAGCGTGCCGTCGAAGTTCGGCGTCCAGTCGACGGTGCCCATCGGCAATTCGCTGAGCAGCATTTCGGCGATCGGCGTGAGCCGCGATTCGGTGTAGCGCATCGCCGCGAAGCTTTTGGGATCGTCCGACGAACCGAAATTGCCCTGTCCGTCGATCAACGGGTAGCGATACGAGAACGGCTGCGCCATCAGCACCATCGCTTCGTACACCGACGTATCGCCGTGCGGATGGAACTTGCCGATCACGTCGCCGACCGTACGCGCGGACTTTTTCGGTTTCGCGGTAGCGGCCAAGCCCAGCTCGCTCATCGCGTACACGATGCGCCGCTGCACCGGCTTCAGCCCGTCGCCGATGAAGGGCAGGGCGCGATCCAGCACCACGTACATGGAGTAGTCGAGATACGCGCGCTCGGCGTACTCGCGCAGCGGGATTTGTTCGAAGTTGGTTTCCAGCGATGCCATGGTTGTCCGTGATCCCGGATCGTGCCGGGATTTCAGTTTCGATCCGGAGAATTGTCGCGGCGCACGCGCCTCGATGCACGCGTTGGGCTACGATCCTCCAAAAAACACTGCCCCACAATCCGCCATGGCTGTCGCGCGACCTGCAGCGGCCCGATCTGCAACAACATGCAATCGCCGCCGCGATCCATCCAATGATTCCCGGAAGGGCCCGCATCCGCGCCGGGCGCGGACGGCCGCGGCCGCTTCAGTGGGCGGAACCGGAGCGCGACGGTGATCGGCGACGCGGCGGCATTCTCGAAAATCGGCGCGCGCCAGGCCAACGAGGACAGCCACGCGTTCTGGTGGGCGGGCGATACTTTTTTCGCGGCAGTGGCGGACGGGCTTGGTGGAATGGGTGGCGGCGACCACGCGTCCAGTTACGTCGTGGATTTCATGAAGACGCACGCGGTGCGCCCGGACCTCGGCGCGGCGGAGCTCGTCGGGCTGGTGCGCGAGAGCCATCGCGGCCTGCTGGCGTTGCAGCAGCGAAGCATCGAAGACCGTTCGATGGCGACCACGCTGGTCGTGATGGCCATGCGCGGCGATGAACTGGTGGCCGCGCACTGTGGGGATTCGCGGCTCTACGTGGTGACGCGTGAACATGTCGAGCAGTTGACCGAAGACCATTCCGAGGCGCAACGCCTGTTCAACGAGGGGCGGCTTTCGGAGACCGAACTCGCGAGTTATCCGCGCAAGAACATCCTCGAGAGTGCGCTCGGCATTCCGGGTCAGCCGGCGGTACAGGAAATCCGCCGCGCCGTAACCGCGGGCGACTGGCTGGTGCTGGCAACCGATGGCGCCTACGGCGTGCTCGAACCGCGCGACCTGCTGGATGTCGCACGGAATTCCCGCGAGCCCGGGCAATTTTCCGCTGCCTGCCTCGCACGCATCGAAGCGCGCGGACCGCGCGACAACTACACCATGATCGTCGCGCGGGCGGGCGGCAATCGCCTGCTGCGCGGATTCCAGCGCGCATTTGCCCGCAAAGCCACTGGATTACGCGCCGCATCCGCGGCTCGCCCTTCGGGCCATCGGCTCCTCGATCCTTCAACTAACACTCAGGTTTTTCGCGGCGCCGTCAACGCGGCACGCGGTAGCCGCCCGGCACGCCACGTGGCGACAGCGTGAGCTGCCAGAGCTGGTCGCGGCGGGTGCGGAAGGTGGCGGCAGAACCCGAGAGGTAGTAACGCCACATGCGGCGGAAGCGTTCGTCATAGCGCGGATTGTTCGCGGACAGCTCCGGCCACGCCGCGTTGAAGTTGGCCAGCCACGCCATCAGCGTCTTGTCGTAATCGGCGCCGAAGTTGTGCCAGTCCTCGACCACGAACAGGTTTTCGAGTGCGGGCGTGACCTGCGAAGCCGCCGGCACCATCGAGTTGGGAAAGATGTATTTCTCGATCCAGGGATCGGGCCGCGACGGCGTGGAGTTGACACCGATGCAATGCAGTACCGACAAGCCGTCATCGTTGAGGCAGCGCCCGCACACTTCGAAATAGGTGCGGTAGTTCTTCCAGCCGACATGCTCGAACATGCCGATCGAGTACACCGCGTCGAACTTTTCCTCGACGTCGCGATAGTCCTGCAGCCGGATTTCGATGGGCAGGCCCTTGCACAGTTCGCGCGCGAACTGCGCCTGCTGTTCCGACACGGTGACGCCGACCCCCGACACGCCGTATTTTTCCGCGGCATATTTCAGTGCCTCGCCCCAGCCGCAGCCGATGTCGAGAACTTTCATGCCCGGCTTCAGTTGCAGCTTTCGACACACGAGGTCGAGCTTGGCTTCCTCGGCGTCGTCGAGATTGTTGGCACTGGCCCAGTAGCCGCAGGAATACACCAGCCGCTTGCCCAGCATCTTCGCGAACAGGTCGTTGCCGATGTCGTAATGGGCCTTGCCGATCTTGAACGCCTTGCGGCCGCGCTGCATGTTGATGAAGCGTGCGCGCAAGTGCGCACGCAGCGCATCGAAGTTCTTCAGGTGTTCGTCGAGGTGTGCGCCCAGCACGTGATGGAAGAACTGGTCGAGCGAGGGCGTGTCCCACCAGCCATCCATGTACGCCTCGCCCAAGCCCAGCGAGCCGTGCGCGAACGCGCGCGCGAATACTCGCGGATCGTGCACCTGCAAGTCCCAGGCGCGATCGCCGTCGATGCGCACGTCGGCGTGCGCCAGCAGTTTCTGCGCCTTTTCGCGCAACGCCAGATCGTGACGTGACAAATGCGCGGGTTCGGTGTTTGCCGTCATGTCGTTCATCGTGCACTCCTGTTGCGAAGGCTCCACAAGAGCGGGCACGCCACGAGCTGCAACACCAGTGCGGCGATCACCGTGTAGAGCGGATTGACATCGTACAACACGCCGAGCAGCACGCTGCCGGCAAACCATGCGGTGCCATAGATGGCGTTGAACACGCCCATCACCGTGGCGCGGCGCTCGCGCGGGATGCGTTGCGCCACCGCGGCACGGAACAACGAATCGTGCGCACCGAAGCCGATGCCCCACAAGGCCATGCCCGCGAGTGCGGCCCACGGTCCGCCGAGGAACACCAGCGGCGCGTACAGCGCGGGCACCAGCGTGGCCCACAGCAATACCGACAGGCCTTGTTTGTCGAACAACTTGCCCATCACCAGCGCGGTGAGGCCGCCTGCCAGACTCGCCACGGCGTACAGCGTCGGCACCACGTCGTTCGATACGACATGGTCGCGCGCGAGATGGAATGCGATCAGCGCGAAGTCGGAATAGCCGGCCGCGATCAGCGCCGTCGCGACCAGGAAAATCTTCAGGTCGCGCAGCGCGCGCGCGTCATCGAGTTCCGGCGCGGGCCGGGGATCGAGTTCCTGCGGTTGCGGGAACTTGATGCGCGCGATGGCGAGCGTGACGAGCGCACCGATGGCGGGCAGCAGCAGCCACGCGAACGCGTGCCGGTAACCGCCGTGCAGGAACAACACCAGCGCCGCGATCAACGGGCCCAGCACCGCGCCGGTGGAATCGAGCGCCTCGTGCAGGCCGAAGGCCCAGCCCGCGCCGCCCATGTCCTTCGCGGCGTAGGAAAGCATCGCGTCGCGCGCCGGCGTGCGCAGCGCCTTGCCGCTGCGCTCCAGGATCACCAGTCCTGCCGCGACCGGCCAGTTGCCCGCGAGTGCGAGCGCAGGCACGGCCAAAAGATTGATCGCGTACCCGACAATGGTGATCGTCCAGTAACGCTGCGTCTTGTCGGCCAGCGCGCCGGTGAACAGGCGCAGCAGATAGCCGAGCAATTCGCCGCCGCCCGCGACCAGTCCCACGATCGCGCCGGTCGCGCCCAGCGTGCCGAGGAACGGGCCCCAGATCGAGCGCGAGCCTTCGTAGGTCATGTCGGCGAACAGGCTGACGATGCCGATCAGCACCACGAACGTCAGGGCGACCTTGTGACGCTGTTGCGCTGCCGTCGCGTTCACTTGTCGTCGCCCAGGATCCCGAACTCGGCTGGCAGCATCGCGTAGAACATCTGCAGGTTTTCCTCGCGCACGCGCGCGAGCATCCTGTCCGCGGCTTCGCGCGTCACCACGAAGTCCACGCGTACGGTTTCCTGCCCTGCCAGTTCCAGGAAATGCGCTTCGTGGGTGACGCCGTGGCGGCCGTAGCCGGCGATCGAGCGGAACGCGGTGCCGCCCGACAGGCCGAGTTTCTTGGCTTCGGCCAGCAGCCAGTCGTACAGCAGCATGCCGCCGTAGCGGCGGTTTTCGTGCGTGAAGAAACGCAAATAGACGCCTTGGATGGGTGCGGAATCATTCATGCGAAGTGCCTCAGCAGGCTCTGCACCAGCGCGAAGCCCAAGAGTGTCATTCCGAGTGTGCCGATCACGTGTACGCCGATGATGCCGAAGGTCCAGCCGTACTGGCCGCGCAGCAGCAGGGTGATCGTCTCGCCGGAAAACGTCGAGAACGTGGTCAACCCACCCAGGAAACCGGTGGTGATGAACACGCGCGTTTCGGGGGAGAGTGACTGGAACTGCGCGAAGGCGCCCAGGATCAGGCCCATCAACAAGCCGCCGAGAAGATTGGCGGCGAGCGTGCCCAGCGGCACCGTAGGGAAGATCGGATTGAACCAGACGCCGAACAGATAGCGCAGGCACGCGCCGATGAAGGCACCGCAACCGGTGGCGAGCAGGGCATAGATCAGCATGACGAGTGTCCGACTCCAGCAGAAGGTGGTCGGGAACCGCGCGCGTTGCGCTTCAGGACGCAACACCTACGCGCCGGAATCCCGGTGGCGCAGGCATCATCAGCCGGCGTTCCGGCGGTTCGGGGAGGCATGCCATCTCCCTTGCGTGTCGGCACATGGTAGCCGAGCGTCGTGCCGCGGCGTCAAGCAGGCAGAGGCAGCAATCCGAGACCTTCCAGGAACCTGCGTGCGTCCTCGGCATCGTGTTCGAACCAGGCGCGCGCGGAGCCGAGCCGGAACGAGTAGCCCCACGCATCCATGTCGGCCAGCGCGCGCGCGCGTCCGAAGCCTGGCAAATCCTCGGCCAGCACGATCTGCAGGTAACAGGTCGCGTCTTCTTCTTCCAGCGAGTCGCTGGCATCGGTGTGGATCGACGCGCGCTTCGCGGGATCGGCGACCAGCAGGTGGCAGGCCTCGTGCAGCAGCGAGTGCACCGGCGTGTCGGCGCGCGCGTACACCGTCGACGCGATCACGCCGGCTTCGGGTTCGCCCCAGAAGCTGCCGGGGATCGGCGCGTCGCTTTCGACGCGCACCAATTCCAGTCCGTGCTGCGCGAGCAGGGCGGCGGGTGCCTCGAAGCCGACGTCGGCGAGGCGCAGGACTGAGATGGATAGCGGACCCGTCATGTTGTCGTCGCGCCGAATATTCGTGTCGTCATTCCGGGGCCGCTCGCGGCTTCATCGCGAGCGGCCCCGGAATCCACTTTTTACTGTCAATAAAAAGTCAGAGTCAAAATGGATTCCGGGTTCCGCGCTACGCGCGGCCCCGGAATGACGACAAGCATTGTTCCGCGTCCCGAGTGCCGAGCCATCACCCGTTCGTGCCCGTTGCGTTGCCTTCCGGCAGCGCCACCGACAACTCCAGCACTTCGCCCTGGTCGTTGCGTTCCACGTTGATCTGCACCGCTTCGGCGCCGACGTGCACGTATTTGCGGATCACTTCCAGCAGTTCGTTGCGCAGCAGCGGCAGGTAATCGGGACCGCCGCGGGTGGCGCGTTCCTGCGCGACGATGATGCGCAGGCGTTCGCGCGCGATGTTGGCGGTGTTCCTGGGACGCGGCCGCAGGAAATCGAGCAGGCTCATCGCACCCTCCTCAGGTTCCGAACATGCGCTTGAAGAAGCCTTTCTTCGGCGCGTCGAGGAATCGCATCGCCACGTCTTCGCCGAGCAGGCGCGACACCGCATCGGCGTAGGCCTGGCCCGCGATCGAACCGGCGTCATGGATCACCGGCACGCCGGAGTTGGACGCCGCCAGCACGTTTTCCGATTCGGGGATCACGCCCAGCACCGGGATGCCGAGGATGTCCTCGACGTCCTCCACGCTCATCATTTCGCCCGCTTCGACGCGCACCGGGTTGTAGCGCGTCAGCAGCAGGTGCTGCGCGCCGGCGCCTTGTCCCTTTTCGGCGCGCTGGATCTTGGAAGACAGCAAGCCGAGGATGCGGTCGGAGTCGCGCACGCTGGAGACTTCCGGATTCACCACCACCACCGCGCGGTCGGAGAAATACATCGCGAGGTGCGCGCCTTTCTCGATGCCGGCCGGCGAATCGCACACGATGTAATCGAAGCCGTCCTGCTTCAATTCGTCGAGCACGCGGCCGACGCCTTCCTGCGTCAGCGCATCCTTGTCGCGCGTCTGCGAGGCCGCCAGCACGTACAGGTTGTCGTGGCGCTTGTCTCGGATCAGCGCCTGTTTCAACGTGGCCTCGTTCTGGATCACGTTGACGAAGTCGTACACCACGCGGCGTTCGCAGCCCATGATGAGATCGAGGTTGCGCAGGCCGACGTCGAAATCGATGACCGCGGTCTTGTGGCCGCGCTGCGCAAGGCCGGCGCTGAGCGAGGCGGACGTCGTGGTCTTGCCGACGCCGCCCTTGCCGGAAGTGATGACGATGGTTTCGGTCAAGGGAATGGCTCCGTGGTGCTGGGTGGTGGAGAAAACGGCGTGCCGGTCGATTATTCGGACGGTGCCTGAATGTGTTGTCAAAGCGGAAGAATCTGCAAGCGATCCTGTTCGAGTCTTATCTGCACGGCCTTGCCGGCGTATTCCTTCGGCAGTTCCTCGAACACGCGATAGTGGCCGGCGATCGAAACGATCTCGGCGCGAAACTCGCCGCAGAAGATGCGTGCGTTCTTGTCGCCGAGCGCGCCGGCGAACGCGCGACCGCGCAACGCGCCGTACACGTGGATGTTGCCATCGGCGAGCACTTCGGCGCCGTTGGCGACCGCACCGACCACGACGAGGTCGCAGCCCTGTGCGTACACCTGCTGGCCGGTGCGCACCGGCTGGTGGTGCTGCAACGCGGTGGCGGGTTCGGCGGGCGCGATCGGGGCCACTTGCGCAGTGGTCGCGGCGCGCGGCGCGGTTTCGTCGTTCGAAGCCGCGCGTTCCGGGCGCTCGTATTGCGCGCGGAACTTCGCGATCAGCGGCAGCCCGATGCGCCGTGACAGTTCATCGGTCGCGTCGTCGCCGTAGGCCAAGCCGACCGGCAGCATGCCGGCGCCGCGTATCGCGTCGAGCAGCGCACGCACCGCATCGTCATCCGGTTGCGGCGACAAAAATGACAAATCCACCACCACCGGCGCGCGTTCGAACAAGGCCGGCGCTTCGCGCACGCGCACTTCGAGGGCGGCGCGCAGCGCTGCGGCGTCGTTGCTGCGGACGCGCACGTTGGCGATGCCGACCTGGCCGAAACGCAGATCGGCGGCTTCCAGGATTTCGGCGCTGGCGCCGGACGGGCGCGCGCTCACGCCTGCCCCGCCGCGCGCAGCTGCGGTTCGCCATCCGGCAGGTTGCGCGGCGTCAGCCACGACAATGCCGGCAGGCCATCGGGGTAGGCATCGCACACGAATGGATAGCAGTCGAGTGCCTTGAGCAGCAGGCTCACGCGGCGGCCGGTTTCGGGCATCACCTGCTGGCCGGCTTCGTGGAAACCGAACACGCCGTGGAACAGCACGGAAACGTCGTCGCGCGGTTCGAGGAACACTTCGCAGGCGAGGTTGGGCGAGCGCACTTCAGCATAGCTCTGCACGTCGGCGTAGAACGTGCGGCCCAGCCCGTGGCCGCGGTGCAGGTCGCCAATCACGACCCTGTCGATGTACACGAAGCGCTCGCAGTGGCCGCGGAACCACTGGAAATTGGAACTCGCGTGCGAGGCCGTGTGCTGCAGCGCGATCAGGAAGCCGGCGAGGTGGCCGTCCACCTCGGCGACGCGGAAATAGTCGGCATGCTGGTAAAGATGATTCAATTGCGGCGCATCCATCGGCAGGATGGACGAACCGGCGGTGTTGTTGAGGCCCATCACCGCGGCGAGATCACTCGCACGCACGTCGCGCAGGGTCAGGTTCGGCGTCAGCGTCATGTGTGTAGCTTGGTTTCCAGACTGCGGCTGGCCGTTGCGACCGCCATCATCGGAACATTATCGCACGCCACCCGCCGCTGTCGCGAAGCCGGAGCCGGCGCGCGGCCCGCGTGGCCCGGCTCCGTTATGATCGGCGCGTGCAACGCCTCTCCGTCAGTCCCGTCACCCTGCTTCGCTACGCAGGGTTCATCACGTACGCCAGTGCCGGCGTGCCGCTGGTGCGGCGCAACTGGATCGATGCGGGCGCCGACGAGCAGACGGCCATCCATGCCACGCGCGCCCTGCACGTGCAGAGCCACGACATGCTGTTGCTGTGGGCCGTCAGTTACGTCGTGTTCGGCGTGGTCTACTGGTGGCTGACGCGCAACCTGGCGTCGCGACGCCACCTGACCATGAAACTGGCGGGTTTGCTGGTGCTGACCGCCACGGCCATCGCGATCAACTGGTTCAGCGTCAGCGGACTGGGCGCCTTGCTGCTGGCCGTTGCCACGCTGGTGCTGCCATGGCTGCTGCCGTTGCCGGTGGCGATCGTGTGGTTGATGCTGCAATACGCGGCGATCATTCCCGTGTATGCGATGTTCCCGAACGTCACGCTGGATTTCGCCGTGATCCAGTCCGGTCTTTACCTCGGTTCGTCGGTGATCGTTTTCATCGCGTCCGAAGTCGCGCGCCAGCAGGTCAACGCGCGCGAGGATCAGCGACGCCTCAACTCCGAACTGCGCGCCACGCGCGCGCTGCTGGCCGAATCGAGCCGGCTGAGCGAACGCATGCGCATCGCACGCGAATTGCACGATCTCGTGGGCCACCACCTCACCGCGCTCAGCCTCAATCTCGAAGTGGCCGGGCATCTGGTGGTGAATCCGGATGCGTCCGACCACGTCACCCGCGCGCGCAACACGGCCAAGCAATTGCTGGCCGACGTGCGCGAAGTCGTCAGCGAGTTGCGCGACGACGAAGGCATCCAGTTGACCGATGCCTTGCGCGATCTCACCGAGGGCGTGCCGGGTCTGGAAGTCCATCTCGAATTGCCGCCGCGTTTCGCGGTCGCCGACTCGCGGCGCGCGCAGGTGCTGTTGCGTTGCACCCAGGAGATCATCACCAATGCGGTGCGGCACGCGCGTGCGCGCAACCTGTGGCTGCATTTCGAGGAAGGCGAGGGTGGCAAGCTGCTGCTGAAGGCCAGTGACGACGGCCGTGGTGCGATCGAATTCAAACCGGGCAATGGCCTGAACGGGATGCGCGAGCGGCTGGCCGAGGTGGGCGGCAAACTGGCGATCGAGACGCAGCGCAACCAGGGGTTCGTTCTGGAAGCTTCATTGCCGATGGACGCAACCTGAGGATCGCGCGGATTCGTCCGGCGGCGTACGCGCCGCGGGGGAGGGCACCGGAGGGTCGGGGCCGTTTTTCTTGAAGAGGCAGAATCGATGATTTCCGTGTGTCTCGTGGATGACCAGACGCTGGTGCGTCAGGGCATACGCTCGCTGCTGGAGCTGTCACCCGAAATCCAGGTGGTGGCCGAGTGCAGCGACGGCGCCGCGGCGTTGCAGAAAATTCCGGAGGTCAAGCCCGACGTGGTTCTGCTCGACATGCGCATGCCCGGCAAGAGTGGCCTCGACGTACTCAACGAATTTTCCGCGCGCGGCAAGGTGCCGCCGACCATCATCCTGACCACTTTCGACGACGACCAGCTGGTGCTCGCGGGATTGAAGGCCGGCGCGCGCGGCTACCTGCTGAAGGACGTGTCGCTGGAACAACTGGTGGACGCGGTGAAGACCGTTGCCGGCGGCGGCTCGTTGATCGCGCCGGTGGTGACGCAGCGGTTGCTCGCCGGCGTCAACCGCATCAACAACCAGTTCAGCAGCCTCGGCCAGCCCGATCCGCTGACCGACCGCGAAACCGAAATCCTGCGCCTGATGTCCGGCGGCTACAGCAACAAGGAAATCGCCAATTCGTTGAAGGTGGCGGAAGGCACGGTCAAGAACCACGTCTCCAACATCCTCTCCAAGCTCGGCGTGCGCGACCGTACGCGCGCGGTGCTGAAAGCCCTGGAGTTGGGGATCGTTTAGGCGTCGCTCTCTGGCCTGCGCCGCACCCGCCATGGCCGTTCAGGGGCTCGCCCGCGCGGCCTGTTTCCGGGGCATGGCGCGATCGCCACGAAGCCGCTACCATCCGCGATTCACGTTTCGCATCGACGTGGCACCTCCCGGCTCCTGTGGGCAGGCGCCGACCAAGTGACAAGCCGTCCGGAGATTCCTGGCATGACCCGTGTGCTCGAATTCGTCGTAGCCCTGATCATCGTGTTCGTCCTGGCCGTGATCGTGGGAGTGTTCCTGCCCAGCCACGGACACATCCAGCGCTCGATCGAGATCAGCCATAACCCGCAGCACATCTATGACGTCCTGAACAACTTCAGGCGTTTCGAAGACGGCGCCGGCGCGGGCCTGAAGGCGCTCGACCCCAGTGTGAAGTTCACGCTGTCCGGTCCCGCCTATGGTCCCGGCGCGACCCTCAACTGGCAGGGCGACAAGGCCATCGGCGACGGCACGCTGGTCAACAAGTCGGGCAACATCGACATCACCAACAAGAGCACGGTCACCTGGGATCTGACCAACGACTGGCATGGCACCAACAAGGTGTTCACGCTGGAAGTCGATCCGAAGCAGAGCCAGCGCGTCAGCACGGTGACCTGGTCGTACGACGTGGACTATGGCTGGAACCTCATCGACCGTTATTCGTCGTTGTGGATCCACGGCGATCCCTCCACGGTGATCCAGTACGGCCTCGGCTCGCTGCAGAACATGCTGGCCGGCATCGCCAACGTCGATTACAGCAAGGTCAATCCCGGCCTGTACCGCACCGATGCCACGCCGGTGCTGCTGGTTTCCACCAAG
>Ga0134126_10007773_pt1 | contig 13454 bp, 9 predicted proteins | sample KB31752_FD_96881 | JGI IMG/M metagenome (GOLD analysis project Ga0134126, IMG submission 96881) | Terrestrial soil microbial communities with excess Nitrogen fertilizer from Kellogg Biological Station, Michigan, USA - KB3-175-2 | ecosystem: Environmental > Terrestrial > Soil > Unclassified ...
TATCGCCTGTTTTCTCACCGCTTCGCTTGCGCCGCTGGCGACCGGGTGCGACACGATGCGCGACTCGACGATGACCGGCCGGCTTTGGGATGCAGGCGGAGTCAACCGCTGTCTGCCCGCGCCGACACCGAACCTGAAGCTTTATCGCACCCAGGACGACAAGGATGTGCTGGTGACGTACGACGAGTTGCGCGAGAAAAACGATTCCATCCGGCGCCGCGCCTTTTTCTTCAAACCGAACATTCGGCGGCTGGAGGACCGCAAGCGTCCGAAATTCGTCAGCCCGGACAAGGTCATGGAATTGAAACTGGTCCCGGTGGCCGGGTTCGGAGACACAAACGCGCCAACTGGCGAAGTGGTGTTCGCAAATATTTCCGGAGACAGTCAGGATTTCACGCTTGTGTGGTTTGGTGCTGAACTCGGTCCTTACACGCTGCCCGTGTATGTGGACCGCGGCAGCCAATTCCGGCGCGTGCTCTTAACGCCGCTGACAACCACGGGCGACGTGATTGTCGCGGTGGCGGTGGTTGCCGTGGTAGCGGGCGCGATCGCCGGTTACAGCTATGCATGTAGTGCTACGGCCAACCATCGCTGAAATACACGCCGCGGCAGGTGTGGGCCAGCGAGGCCGGCTGGCGCGCAAGGAAATGCCTGCAAGCCACGCACCTCCCCAAAGCCATAAAGGCCATCCAACGATCCGCCAGAAATCAGGCTCCGCTTACCAGCTTTTCCAACCGGTCGTACGCGGCGCTCCACGCCGCGACGTGAGGCTGGATGATTTCCATGCTGAACGAATCACGGACGATTTTGCGCGCTTCTTCGAGCGAGGGCACATGGTTCAGCGCCATCGCCTGCACGAGGACGTTGCCCGCCGCCGCCGCTTCGGTCGGGCCGATCACCACCGGGATCTGGAGGGCGTTCGCCGTAAAATGATTCAGGAGGCTGTTTTTTGTCCCGCCGCCCACGATGTGCAACCGTTCGATTTTTCGACCGGTGATTTTTTCGATGTCTCCCAGCGTCCGGCGGTAGAGCAGCGCGAGGCTCTCCAGAACGCAGCGGACAATGGGGCCCGGCTTGCGAGGCACGAGTTGGCCGGTCTCCTTGCAAAAGGCCTGAATCTTCGAAGGCATGTCGCCCGGTTCCAGAAAACGGGGATCGGACGGATTGATCAGGGATTCGAACGGCGGCGACGATGCAGCCAGGTGTGTCATCACGTCGTAGTCCAGGTCCTGCTCCTTTTCGGCCCAGTGCCGGCGGCATTCCTGGATGATCCAGAGACCGGCGATGTTCTTGAGCAGGCGAACGGAATTGCCGTAGCCGATTTCGTTGGTGAAGTTCAACTCGCGGCTGGCGTCGTTGATGATCGGTTCCGGCACTTCAACGCCCATCAACGACCAGGTGCCCGAGCTGAGGAAGGCCCAGTTCTGGCCGCTGGCCGGCAGTCCCGCCACGGCCGCGGCCGTGTCATGTGAACAGGACGCGATAACCTGCACGTCCTCCAGTTTGGTTTGCTGGGCGATGTCTGCACGCAATGGTCCGAGCGGCGTCCCGGACGGCACGATTTGCGGAAACAGTTTCGACGGCAACTTCAACGCATGGATCAATTTGTCGGACCAGTTTTTGGTGACCGGATTGTAAAGTTGCGTCGTGCTGGCCATGGAGACCTCCATTTTGGCCGCGCCGGACAGCAGGTAGTTGAACCCGTCCGCCACCGAGAGCAGTTGATGCGCCTTGCCGAGGCGTTTGGATTTTTCCGCCCCGAGTTGAAAGAGCGTGTTGATCGGCATTTTCTGGATGCCCGTCTCCGCGTAAATCGTTTCCCACGGGACTTTGTCGAGCACCTCCTTCATCCCCGTCTGGGAGCGCGCGTCGCGGTAATGGTAGGTGGGAGTGATGAGCGAACCGTCCGCCTCGAACAGCATGTAGTCCACCCCCCAGGAATCGCAACTGAGAGAGGCGATGGGGTCCTGGTGCTCGGCAACCTTGCGCAGCCCCACCAGAACCTCCTGGAATACCTGCGGGATATTCCAGCAGAGCGAGTCCTTGTCCTTGATGGGCTGGTTGGAAAACCGGTGGAGCTCGCTCAAGGCGAGTTTGCCGTTGTTGAGGGTGCCCTCGATCACTCGGCCGCTCTCCGCACCGAGATCGCAGGCAATGTAGTAGGTCGTCTTCATAGCTTAAATTGACTCGCCAATTCGCCGCGCGGCTCAAATCCGGTGCCCCCGAATGCGCGGAACCCATCCGCGCTCGCGACCATAACGGTTGTCGCATCCGGCATCAAGAAACAAGCGCGTTGCCCGGGACGCGGACCGCGGCGCCAGTCCACGAGCGATGTCGCGACCATCGCAGGCCGCTTGTCAGCAAGAAGTGTTCTGATACAACTCCTGCGTGCGGATTTTCATCGCGCTCGCTTTTGTGGCTGTGACGGGCCTTTTTACCGGCTGTGCTACTCCACGCGAATCAATCCAATGGCCCCGTTACCAGCTTTCCGCCGCGCAAACATGGCGGTTGAATCTTCCCAGGGGAGAACGCTTTGACGCCTCGGGACTATACCTTACACCGCAGGGAGAATTGCTCGCGGTCAGCGATCGCGAACCTTCCGTTTATCGCATTCAGATTCCTCCTGACGGTGACGCCTCAGAACTGGACAAACTGCCCAACTGTTTTACTGCCGCGCAACTCGCGCAGTTCGCACCGGAAAAAATCGACCGCTACGATTGCGAGGGCATCACCGTGGACGAGCGCGGACGCGTTTACCTTTGCGAAGAAGAGAACCGCTGGATCCTGCGCTGGGATCCAATGACGCGACAGGTCGAACGACTCAACATCGACTGGACGCCGGTGCAAAAATATTTCAGCAAGACCGATCGCAACGCGTCGTTTGAAGGCATCGCCATCGGCGGCGCCAAATTATACGTGGCGAACGAACGCGAGCAGGGACGGATCGTGGTCGTTGATCTCAAGACGCTCAACGTAGTGGACGATTTCGCGGTGCGATCAAGCGTGTTCGCGCCTTGGGGACCGCACTACTCCGATCTCTGCTGGTTCCGAGGTGAGCTGTATGTCCTCATGCGTGAGGATCACGTCATCCTCCGCGTTGACCCGCACTCCCATCGTGTCCTGGCGGAATACGATTTCCGGGCGATGGAGACCGCTCCCGAAAATAAATACCGCCTCGTGCTGCCGTTCGTGGGGGTCATGGAAGGACTGGCCGTTGACGACCACGACTTCTGGCTCGTGACCGACAACAACGGCCTGGGGCGCGTCCGCCACCCCGATGACCCGCGCCCGACGTTGTTCCGATGTCCGCGGCCGGATCGTCGCGCAAAAATGAACCCGTGAAATGAGAATTACAGCACAAGTTCCTCGATAAATGAAAGCATGCGCTGTACGACTTCCCAAAACAGAAGGGCTTCCGCTCCATCAGAAGGCGACTGAATCCACAGTCGCGTCCAACTTTTTGCACAATTCCAGCGTGGCGTCCGGCAGCCCCTCCCCGCGGTGTCAATTCCTGCATGCGTGGCGACGCCGCGGACGCCGGTTGCGAGCTGCGCCGAAACCGCATTGCTTAAAAAACATGCGAACGATAGTGACCAACTCAACAAGAACCGGGTGATTTTCATGTCGTCTTTGAGCCACAGATTGAACGTGGATGGAACATGGATTTTCAAACGTCTTGCGGTAGCGCGGTCTGTGACCGGATGTCGCAGACCGCGGATTCACACGATAATCTCTACACGGTGGAATGCGTTTCGTTTGGCCGAATGAAGAAGTTCAAGCACACGCCGATGACGTGACGGAAGGGATTTTTTGATCAAAATGGTTCCACGCACCGAGGACTCTTAAGCTTCAGAATGCTGACCGCATGTTCGACGTCTAGCGTATCGTTGCTCACAAAATCACCACCCTCGAGCGTTAACCGTATGGGTCCTCTGCAGGTGAATCCACTATTGGGCTGCGGCAGTCCAAGGCGTGCGTGGCTCTTTATGACGTCTCTCAATTTTCTTTTATTCTCACAACGAGGCGTCAGCTGAGTGCAAACTACCGCGCCACCTGAGGTCCGGACATCGCGGATATAATTTACTTGCGGGTGCTTGTAATCGTTTCCTGATCCGACGGACACAACTACCTTTCTAGGTGAGACGCTTTTCAGCCACGCCAAAGCTCTTTTATCTCCACGGTCGGCGGGCGCCCCGTGGTGAGGTCCGACCAAATACTCGGGTCTTGAACCTTGGCATTGAGCAGCAACGTTTTCTATTGTCGTGTCGCTCGCCCACAGAATCTTAACTGCTGAATGAATCGATAGTGATAAGACTCCGGCGGTTTCATTGGCACTGGGCGCCATAATATTCGACAGAACAGGCGGAAACTTAACTTCCAAACTGCTTCCTGAATTACTATCAGACCAGAGCACCCTGGGGGCTTCAAGGCGACGGATATTGGTCACTTCGCCGCACTTCTTTGCGGTATCGAGGCGACGGACTAGTCGAACGAACACGTCGTCTTTCCTGGATCGATCTTCGAGAAAATAGACAGTTCCAATTCGTGAACGCGCCCCATCAACCACAGCGTTAAGAGCCCCTATGTGGTCGGCATCATTGTGCGTCAAGACAATGCTATGTACCCTTATGTTCCCGTGTGAGATAAGCCAACCTGAAATAGGATTTCCCCTAGGTCCTACGTCAATCAAGATAATCTCCCCGCTGGGCAAATGAATGACGCTACAGTCTCCTTGTCCGACATCCCAAAACTCGACTACGAGCGGTTGCTGGGCCATGACCTCCACAAAGTTTCCCCGTCGATGACTTCGGCTGAAGGAGCTGGAGCAACTTGCGATATCGACACAAGCTTATTGCCTTCTCCGAAATTTGCGAGCGCCGTAAACGATTCGCCGGGATTCAACAACTCGAGAGACTTTGCTACCGACCTCGGAACAACCTCCTTGGTTCCATCATGCCATTCGATCTCGAGGTCAGCCGGTGTGGCGGCGAGTAGTCGACCCTCTGTAAAGATCGCAGGCGCATGCTCGACGCAAAATCTGCGGTAGTCTGCTTGGCGGGAAATTTCCTCCCATTCTCGCTCCTCATGCTTGCTTAGCTCCTTCCGCTCCGCTTTCCGGAGAAGGAACAAAAACTTTCGAATAATTTCACGACTAATCTCTCCCCCTCTTTGCCACGGAAGGCGAACGTTCCAGCCACGGATTTCTAGTTCATAGGTTCGGCGATAATAGGCAATTGTAGGATAACGCTCGAGTATGAGAAAGTATTCTCCAAACGCAAAGTGACGCTGATCCAATTCCGCTTCGATTGGCACATCAAGATCGAATTGAGATGAAGACGAAACTTCAACCGTTCGTGGAAGCTCGTTAGCAAGGTAGCTCGCTCTTTCGGTTGGAATGTCAGGTGCCAGAATCATAGGGGCCAAAACTGTCGCGAGCTTGAACGGTGAAATACGCCTCGAACTCTTGCAAAATCAAATCGTGAGCTAGTCTAAGCTCATTTTTAACTTCGTCGAGTGAGATTTTGCGGCCCAAACCTTCCGTTGTGGCCTTAAAATCGAGCCGCAATGCCAAAGTGCTACCGGGTTGGGATTCAATGTTTTGCAAATGAGCACTAAACCGCATCGGCGGCGTCTCAGTGATTCCTAAGTTAATCTCAAAGTTATATGGCGGAATGAGCGTTTTGCCAGGTCCTGGAAGGTTAGAGAAAAAATTCAATATGTTCTTTAAGTCAATTTTGTTTTCGCTCGCAAACTTCGGGACGGTCTGAAAAGAAATAAAATTAACATATTCCAGTGTAATCCCGCGCAACGTTTTCACTTCAAAATGGTCAGCCCAGCGTGGCAACCAATCGTGCGAGAACTCCTCCAGTTCCTCATAATGGCGCGGATTGGCCGGTCCTCCCACGAGATTAAAAGCCACTCGATCTCTCCATACTTGTATTCCCTTGTCTCTGTTACTTTGGCCTCCTTTCCAGAATCTGTGTTTCAAGGACATTCGCTGATGGTTCTGGTCAAACGAAGGCATCCCATCCTTCTGGGTAACTTTGATCTGCCACTCGGTAATTGTTTCCATCTCGGGGAAACTTTTTTGCAGCAAATCTTTCCATTCTTCTATTCGACGATGAAACAACTCCTCATCGATCTGAACCCCGACCGAAAAGGCTCGCTCCACAATTGGTGGCCTCTTGTATTTCCTCATTGATGGCTTCGGCCTGTCTAACGCAGCAACGGCGATCAGTTACGGCAACTCCCCAATAGTGATGTCCTTGTACCACGCCTCGGTCTTGCCGCCGCCGTGCACCTGCAGGCCGATCCGGCCGAATTGCGGGATGGCATCGTCCGCTTCGGTGTAGTCCACCGTCTGAAGGCCGTTGATCCAGGCGCGTATCCGTTTCCCTTCCGCGCGGATGACGTATTCATTCCATTCGCCACGCTTCAACACCTTGTTGACCTCTTTGATGTCGGACTTGGCCATGACCTTGTTCCGTCGAGACTCGTCGTAAATGCAGCCCCACCATTCGGGATCGCCCATGTCCACCTGGTAACCGCTCATTTCAGTCGGCGGGTTCTTCGTGCGCTCGCTGCGAATCTGCACGCCGCCGTTAATGAAACCTTCGGTGCCGGTCAGCTTGAAATTAAGCTTCAGCACGAAGTTGGTGAATGAGCGCGTGGTGGCGATGAATTGGTTTTCCGGCACGGTTGTCTTGAGCGAGCCGCCCACGAATGCGCCGTCCTCGATGCGCCAGGTTTTGTTGGTGTCACCGTCCCAGCCTTTGAATGTTTTGCCGTCGAAGATCGGAACGACCCTGCCGGAATCGGCGGCGTTCGAGGAAAACACGGCGAGCAAAACGAAAGTGGCAGCAAGTGATTTTTTCATAGTTGGAGCGTTGCGTTCTTCCCGATCGTATAACGGTGAGGCGAGGCTCTGTCGAGCCGTGACTTCCATACGTAGCCGCCGGGTCAAACGCCGTGTGAGGACACGCGGCCTACAGAAGAACGCCCCGCGTTGCAGGCCGACTGCCCTCAGTCGGCGCGCGTCGCATCTGGATGCCCTCTCTCATTCGTAGCGGCCGGGCCTAATGAGGGAATTTCTGTGCGTGCCGGCCAGATTACACTTTCCACTTTCGCAGACGCAACGCATTGCCGATGACGACCAAATCCGAGAGGCCCATTGCCGCGGCGCAAATGACCGGGCTGAGGAAGCCGAGCGCGGCCAGCGGAATGGAAGCGGCGTTGTAGAAGAACGCCCAAAACAGGTTCTGTTTGATGGTGAGCAAAGCTGCCTGTGCGAAACCGAGCGCTTCCGGAATTGCCTGAATGTCGGACTTGAGCAGGATGATGTCGGCAGCCTCGCGGGCAACGTCGCTGGCCTTCGCGACGGCAATGCCGAGGTCGGCCTGCTCCAAAGCCGGCGCGTCGTTGATGCCGTCACCAACGAACGCGACGCGCTCGCCGCGCTGTTGAAGCTGCTTCACCATCTCGGCCTTTCGCTCCGGGCGAATTTCAGCGAACACGTTTTCTTTCGCGATGCCGACCTGCTCCGCGATGGCGGCGGCCGTGAGCCGGTTATCGCCGGTGATGAGATAAGTCGCTTTGCCTTGTTGGTTGAGTTGCCTCACCACTTCGCCGGCGTGCGGTTTGATGGTGTCGCGCAACGCGAACAGGCCGACGAGTTGAGCGTCGGCGGCAAGGCCGAGGATGGTCGCGCCCTGCGCAGACCAATCGTTGACGAACTTCGTCGCGCGTGTGAGGTCAACCCCGGTTTCGCGGAGCCAATTGAGCGAGCCGAGTCGGAACAAAGATCCGTCCAAACCCGCCTGCACGCCTTTACCGCGCAACTCCTGCCAATCGGAACTTTGGATTCGGCGGGCCGCCGGGTCCGGCAGGCCAGCGGCCTGCGCTCCCCGGTCTTGAGCGGCCACCGCCAGGCTGAGCGGATGGTTCGACGGCTGCGCGAGCGCGGCGGCCAATTCTTCAACTGGAACAGAACGATTCGACGCGTCGCGCAAGTCTTCAACGGTCGCAACGGAAAGTCTTCCCTGTGTCAGCGTGCCGGTTTTGTCGAACACGATGGCGGTGATCGTTCCCGACTTTTCCAGCGCCGCGCCGTCACGGATGAGAATGCCGCGCTGCGCGGCGGCATTCGTGCCCGCCATGATCGCCGCCGGCGTGGCCAGCCCCATCGCGCAGGGACACGCGACAATCAACACCGCCGCCGCCTGAATGAATGCAGCCGCCAGCGCGGTGGCCGGAAAGTGAACGGGCCAGAGATACGGCGCAATGGACTGGCCGACGCTCAACGCGTGAGCGTAGGCGAAACCCCACCATGACGCCGTGGCCAGCGCAATCAGCACCACCACCGGCACGAACACGTTGCTCACGCGGTCGCCGAGCTTCTGGATGTTCGCCCGGCTGTTTTGCGCGCGCTGGACGACGGCGATGATTTGCGCCAGCGCGGTGGCTTCGCCGGTGGCGATGACGCGCATCACGAGCCGGCCATTCTGGTTCACCGTGCCGGTGTAGAGTTTCGCACCGGCCGCCTTTTCGACGGGCAGCGATTCGCCCGTGAGCATGGACTCATCCACGGCCGAACCGCCTTCGATGACTTCGCCGTCGGTCGGCACGCGGTCACCGGGTTTCAACACGGCCCGATCACCGGCGCGCAATGACGCGACCGGCACCTCGGTTTCTTCGCCGTCCGGGTCCAGTTTCCGCGCCGTTTGCGGCGCCAGATTCATCAACGCGCGCAACGAACCCGCGGCCCGCGAACCGACCAGCGCTTCAATGAAATGCCCGGCACTGATCAGTGTGATGATCGCGGCCGCCTCCATGAAGTAGAGATGTCCGTGCCAACCGGTGAGCAGACCCCACAGGCTGAAGCCGAACGCCGTGCTGGAGCCGAGCGCGACGAGCGTGTCCATGTTCGAGCCGCCGCGTTTGAGCTGGCTCCAGGCGCCGCGGAAAAACCTCGCGCCGCACACGATCATCACCGGCGTGGACAGGGAGAAGGCGATCCATTTGAAGGCGTCACTCGTGCCCCAGCCAAAGACCCATTCGCCGATGATGAGCGGTAGCGTAAGCGTGGCTCCGAGAATCACGGTGAACTTCCATGTTTCGAGCGCCGAACCCGGCGGCCCGTCCGCGTGGCAGCAGGCCGCTTCCGCCGGTGTGGCGTCGTAGCCGGCCTGCTTCACCGCGCGGACGACGGTTTCAACACTCGTTTCCGCGCCGGATTTCCAACGCACAGTCGCGCGGCCATTTTCCAGGCCCACGTCCGCGCTGGCGACACCGGGAACACTTTGGATCGCCTCCGTGACATGCCGCGCGCAGTTCTGGCAGGTCATCCCACCGACGGTAAGCTCGGAAATGTTGCGGCGACCGGTGGGTTCCGCGGCGGGCTCATGGACGTGCGCGTGCATAAAGCTGTGGCTATCCTTCCTTTACTCGCGCCCGCAGTCAAATTCACGTTGACCAGCGGAGCGGCTTTTCATTAGGTTAACCGCGTCAATCACACCAACAAAATCGAAAGGTAATTTTATGGCTAAAATCGTTCCGTTGATCAGTTCGGGAGTCGCCGGACCGCTGGGAGTGTTGCACCTTCCGCGCCTCTGGTTGAAGGTGTCGCTCGAATGCCGCGGCAAACTGGCCGACGGTTATCCGGGCATCGGCAAGGGCTACGACATGATGACCATCAACGCGCTCGGGTTGAACGCGGACGCGGTGAAAAAGTTCATCAACGATTCGAAACCGACCTACTGCCAGTTCGAAGCCTGGGTCAAGAAGCAACCCGGCGTGAAGCTCGACAAGGCGACCCTCTACAAGCACAACTCGGCTGTCCGGGGTTACATCCACGACGACGCGACGCGCAAAGGCATCCTCGGCGCGAACGGAGTCACCGATGAAGGTTCAGTGAATCCCGGCGCGGTGGACCTCAACAACCTTGATGACTGGTACGAGTTCCATCAGACAGAATTGAAGTAACTTCCTCCGGACAATTCGAGCCGCCGTTCTCCCGAACGGCGGCTTTTTTACGGGTCCGGATGTTTCGAGAAGCGCGCGGGCCGCAACCGGCGTTTTTGATGCCACGCCACGCCGATCAAATCGAAAATGCCGCGCCCAAGCCGGTTCCATACGCCGTACTTGGAAACACCTGCCGCGCGCGGCCGGTGATTCACAGAGGTTTCTTTTGTGACCGCGCCGTTCCCGTGAACGAGAACCGGCAGGAAGCGGTGCCAGCCGTTGAAGGGAAAAACACCGTCGAGCGCCGTGCGCTTGAAGACGCGCAACGAACAGCCGGTATCCTGAAAGTCCGCGCCCAACGCGGCCCTTCGCGCCCGGCGCGCGATGCGCGATGACACGCGGCGCAGCCACGTGTCCCGGCGGTTGACCCGCACGCCGCAAACGAAATCAGCGTGCTCCAGCTCGCAGAGCAGTTTCGGCAGGTCCGCCGGATCGTTCTGTAAATCTCCATCGAGGGTGGCAATGATCGGCCCGTTGGTTTCCCGGACGCCCGTCCAAAGTGCGGCGCTTTGACCGCTGTTGCGCTCGTGACGGAGACCGCGCACGCGTGGGTCGAGCCGATGCGCCTCCAGAATTTTTCCCCAGGTGCCGTCGCGGCTGCCGTCGTCCACAAAGACCACTTCAAACGGCCGCGGTTCCTTCTCCAGCGCCCCAACGACCTCGCGAGCGAGCGGCAGAACGTTGTCTTCCTCGTCGAGGACTGGAACGATGATGGAGATTTCAACCGGCACAAGTGAAGACTAGCGGCTGCAGGTAGGAAGTTGAAGGTCGAAAGTTCAGCGCAAAGCCCCGTGCTATTTGAGCGTCTTCAAGAAAGCGAACAGGTCGCTGACATCCTCCGGCTTCAACCCCTCAATCAGCCCCTCCGGCATGATGGACAAGCGGGTGTATCCCGCGCGCCTGATGTTGCCGCGAGGCAGGCGCAGGTCTTCGGTGTTCGGCTGGCGGAGCACAACCGAATTGTCATCCTGTGAAACGAACAGCCCTTCCTGAACTTCGCCGTCGCGCGTCTCGACGCGAAACCGCCGATACCCCGCCTCCATTGCCGCGTTCGGCGTAAGGACGTTTCGCAGCAGCGACTCAATCCCGTTCGCGCCCGCGCCGTCAAGGACCGGCCCGATCTTTCCACCCTGCCCTTTCACCGCGTGGCAGACTCCGCAGGTGCTCACAAACACTTGCTGACCACGCGTCAGGTCGCCGGATTTGTTCGCCAGCTCACGGAATTGCGCGAACTTCGCGGCAAGCGCCCTTGCTTCGATCTCGGTCAAAATCGGCGGCAAATCGCCGGTTCGTTCGATGTGCGCGCCGCCCTGCAGTTTACCCCACGAGTCACCGCTTCCGTGATAGAGCAATGCGGACGTCAGGCTGTTACGATCCATCGAGACGTTGGCCGACGCGCGGATTTCATCGGGCGAGCGACAGACGTTCCAGACGCGGAACTCGGCGAACTCGCCTGCCGTGCCGCCGGCAGGATTCGAGAGGCCCACCTTCAAATGCTCGAAGTCCCTTTTTTCAACCGCCCGACTCGTCACGTCCAGTTCGCCATTCTGGAACAGCCGGAACCTTCCGTCCGCGTCGCGCGTGAAGGCAAGATGCGTCCACGCTTCGGGCGCGACCGGCTTCGTGGCAATGACGATGTCGCCCACCCCGCCGCCGACCCAGACGCGGAAACGGCCGTCGTGAAAATTGGCGTCAAGCGCGCCGGGTCCGGCGAGGATCGAATCCTGGTTGTTGATGCCCGGGTCGAGCTTGGCCCAGCACTCGACCGTGAACGGCCCGTGAAGCGCAAGGTCCGTGTCCACACAGTCGCCGTCGCCGCCGTTCAAACGAAGCACGGGTTTCAATTCGGAACCCACCTCGGCAGCCAGTTTCTTCACCGCCGGGTCGTCAGGCAGCACGATCGAGAGTTTGTCGAGCGTGTAGCCGTCGAGCTCGTCGCGCGCAATCGCGCCGCTCCCCACCGAGGCCACAAGCTGTTTCGCCCCGGCCGCGGAACTGGCGAGCCGATCAACCGCCATTTTGCGTAGCGTTGGCGTCAAGGACGGCCAGACCTCGAGCAGCGCCGGAACCGCGGCGTCTGTTTTTGTGCCCGCCAGGGCGGTAACGGCTTCGCGTTGGACGGCGGTGTTCCCGCTCGTCGCAAACCGGCGGAACATATCCACCCGCGCCGAACCCGACTCCCGAAGCGCGCGCAGCCCGGAAAGCTGGCGTTCGGCGCTCGCTCCCGGTTTCGTCGCGGCAGCGACCAGGTCATCCTCGAGGCCCGTGAGATGGAAACCAGTCGCGAGTTTCACCAGCAAATCCTGGTTCGCCTCGCCCGGGTCGTTTTTCAAGAACGCGCGGATGGCATCGGTCAACAACGGCGCCAGCGCGGCGTGATCGGGGAGACGGACGCGGTTGTCATAGAGAAGTCGCAACGTGCCGGGAACGGCAAGCGCGGCTTTCAAGGCCGCATTCGCCGCAGGATCGGTCGGCACGGATGCGACGAGCAACAGTTCCTCGGTCGAAAGGCCGCGTTTCAATTGAGGCAGCAGCGCCGCCAGCCGTTTTGCTCCTTCGATTCCGCCCATCGCGACCGCGGCAAAGGCGCGCCGTGCAGCCAGGTCATTGCTCGTGTCTGCTCTGGCGTCAAACCACACGCTTACGGCGGAAGGATTTTTCTCCAGCGCCAATCGGACCAGGTAACGTTCGTACGATTCAAAATAGGGAGACCATTTCGCATCCTGCGGGGGAGGCATCCGCACCGCGGCCCGGAGCAACTGGGTCACGACCTGATATTGAGAAACCTCGGATGCGGGCGTCGGCCCGGCCAACATCTGCCCAAGCAGACGAATCACCTCCTGTCGGACCAGGCGATCGCGGTCTTCCAGGCCGCGTTTGGCGAGAGCCAATGCCTGCTCGCGTGAAATGCCGGACGGCCGGTCGAGGAGTCGCCGCGCCACGCAAAACGCCTCCTTGCGCAGCGCGCGGTGCGGGGCCGTGGCCAGCTTCTCCAGTTCCCTCAGTTCAACTTTATCCAGCCCTTCGAGGCACCATAGAGCGCGGATGCGCAGATCATTCGGTTGAGCATCGTTCGTGACGATCCCGGCGAGTTTGGGTGCGAGTGAAACGGCGTTGCGGTCCACAATTTCCTGCCAAGCAGCGTTGACCTCCCAGGTGTTCGCAGCGTTGAGGTGATCGAGCAGTTCGGAGTCGGATGCCTGGTAAAGGTTGGGAACGTTGGCGCGCGGTGTTTGCGATTCGTGCCGCACGCGCCAGATGCGGCCGCGCGTCTTGTCGCGCTCGGGATGGTTCCGGGGCACTTCGTTGTGCGAAATGATCTTGTTGTACCAATCCACGATGTAAAGGCAGCCGTCGGGACCGAAGTGAATGGAAACGGGGCGGAACCACGGATCGCCGCATTGAACGAAGTCAGGCAGATGTTCGAGCCGCCA
>Ga0134126_10007775_pt1 | contig 13454 bp, 10 predicted proteins | sample KB31752_FD_96881 | JGI IMG/M metagenome (GOLD analysis project Ga0134126, IMG submission 96881) | Terrestrial soil microbial communities with excess Nitrogen fertilizer from Kellogg Biological Station, Michigan, USA - KB3-175-2 | ecosystem: Environmental > Terrestrial > Soil > Unclassified ...
ACCAGCCGAATGGCACGAAGCATTTCGTCTTCCAGCCTGCCGAAATCAGAGTAAGGATCCTGATAGAAGCCTACGTCTTTGCCCAGGCGTTCGGCGTATAGCGCCCAGCCCTCCTGGTATGCCGAATAAAATGCCTCCTGGCGGAATTTGGGAACTTCGGGCAGGGTCTGCGCGATGGCGATCTGCATGTGGTGACCTGGAATGCCCTCGTGATAGGCGGTGGATTCCGCGGTCATCATCTCGCGATGCTTGTAATCGCTGGTATTGACCCAGACGACGGCATGGCGGGACCCGTCGGGCGTGCCCTGCTGATAATCCGCACCAGCAGCATCAGCGGCGCGGTAGGCCTGCATGGCCTGGACTTCAACCGGAGTCTTCGGCAGCAGCCCGAACAATTCCGGTAGCTCCGGTCTCATCTGATCGATGTAACCTCTGTATTTTTCGAGAATGCCATCCGGCGAGGTCGCGAAGACTTTGGGGTCATGCTTTAACTCGGCCCTGAAGCTTTTCAGATCGTTGAAGCCAAGTTTCTTGGCGATCGCGAGTTCCTCGCCTTCAATCCGCTCAACCTCTTTTAAACCGATCTCATGAATTTGTTCGGGATCCATGCTGGTTGTGGTGAGCACACGAATGTCGTAGCGGTAGAGCGCATCGCCGTTGGGCAGCGACCAGACGCCGGGTTCGGTCCGTCCTTTCGGCGCATAATCGGTGGCAATAAAATTTGCCAGCTTGGTGTACGCCGGGCGGACCTGATCGTTCACCGCCAATATGATCGCATCGTGCAGGCGCTTGCGGTCAGCCCCCGGAATGCTGTCTGGGAATTTTGTGACCGGTCTGCCGAACGGATTCGCCTCTCCTTCAGGTTGCGCCAGCTTTTTGCACTGGTCGACTGTCTTCTCGAGCAGATATTTCGGCGGCATGAGCCCATCTTTTTCGCCGTGCTGAAGAAGGCCAATGATCTGGTCAAATACGAGGGGCAATTTGTGCAAACGTGAAAGGTAGTCTTCGTAGTCTTTGACGGAATTGAACGGCGTGCTGTCTACGACCTGCGCCAGCCCCAGGTGGATGCCATTGAATTGGTCGATAGGCATCTCAAAGGTCTTGAGGTTGATTCCTTCAATGCGCTCCTTCAGGCCGCGGATCATCAACGCGGCGCTCAGCTTCTCCTGCTCGCTGAAGCCCGCGGTGTTCACAGCCTGGAAACGCGCAAGCCACTGCTGTGCATCTTTTCCCTGCTGAAACTGGTGCTCCAGTGAATAATCGCTCCAGCGGTCGTTGTAGCGATTGTCGCCGACCTGGGTGGCGTACTCCGGGCTCTCGCGCATTTCGTATTCCCACTCATCTGCAAGAAGCTGGGTGAACTGCGCGTGCCGGGCAGACAAACTCTGGGTGTCAGCAGCTTGATCAGACCGTGCAGCAAAAATGAAAACCACGGGAATTGCGAGCAGAACTAGGTATGACAAATAACGCATTTGTCCTCCGAAAATTATGGGAAGCAGGATCGCGCATTCTCAGTGTCTCAGACGGCAATGTCGGCCAACCGAACGGCTTCCACGCAAGCTTTGACGTCGTGAGTACGAATTATGTGAGCGCCCTTCAGTGCTGCCGCGACTTCCGCGCCCAGCGTGCCGAACAACCTGTCGGCAGTTTCAAGGCGACGCCCATTTCGCATCAGAGCGTGTGCGATGAATGACTTACGTGACATCCCAGCTACCAGCGAAAAACGAAGCTCGTGAAACTCATGGAAACGCCGAAGTAACGGATAGTTTTCCTCATTACGTTTGCCGAATCCGAATCCGGGATCAATCGCGATGCGATCTCGCTTGATGCCGGATGTGATGGCTTTGTCAGCGCGTTCGCGCAGTTCCCGCTTCACCAAAGTGACCAGGTCGGAGACCGTGGGCAGCGAGGCCCATTCGTCTGGCCTTCCGCGCGCGTGCATGAGCACTAGTCCGCAGTTGAGTTTCGCTAATGCGGCAGTCATCTCTGGGTCCCACTGCAGCCCCGAAACATCGTTGACAATTTCTGCGCCGGATTCAACCGCCGCTTGGGCCACGCGGGCCTTGTATGTGTCGACTGAGACGATGGCCTCTGGCTTCGCCCGCTTTAGGCCCGCGATCACCGGCAGGACGCGCTGCAGTTCGTCTGCAACACTAACGGCGGCATCTTTCAGGCCGACTTTAGCCCCCGGGCGGGTTGATTCCCCACCGACGTCCAGGATGTCGGCGCCATCATCCTGCAACTTCAACGCGTGCGCGATAGCTTGTTCTGCTGAAAAATACTTACCGCCGTCCGAAAACGAGTCCGGCGTCACGTTCACAATGCCCATCACCAGGGTGCGCTTGCCCAGTTCGAGCGAGCGGTCACCCAGGTTCCAGTTGAAAACCGGACGCATATTTACGATTCTAAACTCGAGGGCAATGGCAGCCCGAGTTTAAGCTTCTCTCGCACCGGTGCTAGACTTATCTATGTAGATGTTCACCCGCCGAACCCCGCTTTGTGTTCTGATCTGCGCCTTGGTCGTCCCCACGGCCCAGGCGGCCCCGCACAAACACACAAATTTAAAAAAAGAAGTCGAAAAAATCGTTGCTCAACCGGACCTGGGGCGCGGCTTCTGGGGAATTGAAATTACTTCCCTTCAAACCGGAAAGGTCCTGTGCGCAATCAACGCGGACAAGATGTTTACGCCCGCGTCTAACACTAAGCTTTTCACCACCGCCGCTGCGCTGGCTTTGATCGGCCCGGATTACAAGTTCCGCACTACTGTCGAAACCAGCGGCTCATTAGACAAATATGGACGCCTAAGCGGCGATCTCGTTCTGGTGGGGCGCGGCGATCCCAATCTGTCCGGCCGCGAGCTGCCCTACAACACTCACACCCAGCGTGATGCCGATGCAGTGCGGGTGCTCGAGAGACTCGCCGATGAACTGGTGCAGAAGGGCGTGAAATATGTTGACGGTGACATAGTCGCGGACGACTCGTACTTTGCCTTTGAGCGCTACGGCGAAGGCTGGAGCCAGGACGATCTGGTGTGGCCAGACGGCGCCCCGGTTTCCGCGCTCACGGTCAACGACAACGTGATTTTTGTGAATATCCTGCCCGGGGCACGGGCCGGCGACCGCGCCTTTGTCAGCGTCACGCCCTTCGCCGATTACTACACCATTGACAATCGTCTGCTGACCACACCCGCTGGCACCGGCCGCAAGATTTACATCAATCGCGAGCCTGGTTCGACTACGCTGACCTTATGGGGAACAATGCCGCTGGATGATGGCGGCGTGAACGAAGGCTTGGCCATCGAGGACCCCGCAGAATTTGCAGCGAATTTGTTTCGTCACCTGCTCGAAGTTCGAGGGATTGCGGTTTACGGCAAAGACCGTACTCGCCACACCGAACTGGCCAGCCTTTCCACTTTTACGACCACCGTGGTTGCCTCCAGCCGTGGAGGCGCTGAGCACTCGCTAACTACACCTGTAGGACCTCTGGTGCTCGGCGAGTATCAATCCTCGCCGCTTTCGCAGGACATTGATGTGATCAACAAAGTCAGCCAGAATCTGCATGCGGAGATCTTGTTGCGACTTCTCGGACGTGAGAAAGGCACGGGAGGCACGGTGCAGGCAGGTCTCGAGGTTCTGCGCGGCTTCTTGAATAACGCGAATATCTCTGGCGATGATTACGTCTTTTATGATGGCTCCGGCCTGTCCCGGCAAAACCTGGTTACGCCACATGCGGTGGTGGAATTGTTGCGTTATGCTTCGACGCAGCCCTGGGGGGCAGAGTTCCGCGATTCGCTTCCGGTTGCCGGCAAGGACGGTTCTCTCGCCGAGCGATTCAAAGATCTTGATCCCGAAGCACGTGTCTATGGAAAAACCGGATCACTGGGCGGCGTTAAAACTCTTTCCGGATACGCTGTCACCGCGAAAGGGGAACAAATCGCGTTCGCTATTCTGGCGAACAACTTCAGCCTTTCGGGCAAGCGTGTCAATGAAGTCATCGACAGCATTGTCGAAGCTGCGGTCAATCCCGGGAAATGAATGCCGCCGTTCGTTGCGTGCTGTGCTGTATAAGTCTTCTCGCCATTTTATGTGCGGGATGCGATGTCGAGCGCAGGAAGAGCGACGCCGAATTGGGATTGACCCCGCAACAAGCCGCCGGACGCCACATTTACGACCAATACTGTAACCGCTGCCATTCGGCATATTCGTCTCGAGGCCGCAAAGGTCCCAGCCTGAAGGGAATTTTCAAGAAACAATATCTGAGCCAGAGCGGCATGCCCGCGAACGATGACCGGGTTGGCGAGATCATTCGCATCGGCCGAAACAAGATGGATGGCTTCGGCAACGTGCTGACCGACCAGCAGGTGAAAGATTTACTGGCATATCTGCACACGCTATAAATCGTCGATTGCCGATGCTTTCTCCTCTGCGCCTTTGTGTCCTTCGTGGTTAATTCGCGCCTCGGCGAACTCATTGCGCCCTGTTTCACACGGATATAAGATTCAATCTCACTTTTCTCCTGAGGTCCGCTATGGCTGAAGTCGTCTCTACCGCCACGCCTGCTAACGGCAGCGCTCCCGTCACGAGTTCTTCTGCCGAAGTCTTCGCCGTATTCGGCGCGGAGCCTGAGATTCAGGCCTATGCCATGGCCAAGTATTCCCGGTCATCGCTCTCGATGAAAGAAGCCCTCAAGGAGATCAGTTCGCAGAAGGCTGAAAAATTCCTGAACACTTTTTACTTTCAATATGGCCACCGTTCGATTGCCGACCTCGCCCACATTGCGCTGGCAATTGAACGGCTTTCAATTCTGGCCGCCATTGTTATCGCGGACGAACCGCGATGGGATGGCCAGGAGCGATCGACGCGCTACCAGGATTTTCGCAAAAGCGGCTACTTCATCCCCGACTTCGGCAACGACAAGGCAGCGCTTGACCTTTACCGGCAGACTATTGGCAATCTTTTTTCCGCTTACGAGTCCATTTCGGAAAAGATGTTTCAGTATCTCGTCAGCATCACGCCAAAACCGGTCGAAATGAAACAGGAGGCTTACGAGCGCACGCTGCGCGCCCGCGCGTTCGATATCTCGCGATACTTGCTGCCGCTTGCAGCCAACACTTCTCTCGGCGAAATCGTAAATGCCCGCACCCTGGAGACACAGGTTTCTCACCTGCTCTCGCATACCCACAAAGAAGTCAGGCAACTCGGAGAGCAATTGAAACGTGCGGCAACTTCCGCCGCTTATAACGTGAACCATGATTCGTTGCGCAAACTGGTGCATGAAATTGGCGAGGTTTCGCCGGAGCTTGGCGCCCGAGCCGAAGCCGAATTACTCAAAGAAGTTCGGGTCGCGCCCACGCTGGTCAAGTATGCCGACCCGAATTCGTATGAGATTCAAACCCGGCGCGAGCTGCACGAGATTGCGTCAGAGTTGATGGGATCCGCAGCGGTCGATTCTGCCCCGCCAGTTGATCTACTCGATGACGAGCCGCTGGACGTAGAATTGGCTACCACGCTTCTGTACGAGCATTGCTCGTACTCCTATCGGCAGATTCGCCGAAGTGTTGAGGCTCTCAGTGAAGCGCGCCGAAAGGAAATTATCGATGCCGGCCTGCGGCATCGCGGCCGTCATGATGAAATGCTGCGCAGCTTTCGTTCAGGTCAGCAGTTCCGCTTCGACATCCTCATGGACATTGGCGGATTCCGTGATATGCACCGGCACCGCCGTTGCATCCAGATCGAACAAGCGTTCACGACCCAGCACGGATATGACGTCCCGCCGGAACTCGAACCTGCAGGCGCGCTCGACGGCTATGAGTCGGCGATGGACGCCACTTCCTCCGCCATTCAAAATATTTCTAGATCCAGCGCAGTTGAGGCCGCAGAGAGTTCGCAGTATGCCATTCCTCTTGGTTTCCGAAAGCGCACTCTTTTCAAAATGGATTTCGCCGAAGCAGCTTATATTTCAGAGCTGCGCACCGGCCCCGCCGGGCATGCTTCTTATCGAAAAGTCGCTTACGCGATGTATGAAGAAGTGAAGAAGAAGCATCCAGCCCTGGCGGATTATATTCGCGTGCATGACGTTCACGCGCCCGTGGATTTGCTACAGAGGTGAACCTCGGTGGACTTCTTCGCCGCTGATTAACTCCGATTCACACGGGTTATCACCCGCCTTCGAATTCAAATCCACGGTAAATCCGTGTTGATCCGTAGAAACGAAGTTCTTTCCGGCGTTAGAACAACTTCAGGTGGATCGTCAGATATTTCTTGGGATTCTGGCGAATGGCCTTGATCAGCTCTTGCGTATCGGTGAGCAGCTTGTTGGTGTTGTTATAAAGCGCAGGGTCGCGCAAAAATCTTCCGGCGCTGCCTTCGCCGGCATCTAGACGGTTCACCATGTCATTGAGGCGGTCCATGGTGTTCTGCAGCTTGTTGGCGAATTCCTGATCTTTCGCCAGCTTGCCTATCGCGCCTTTTCCGGCGTTGATGTCATCGGTAAGCTGTTTGATATTGCTGACTGTCCGGTTCGCGTTGTCGTAGAGGGCGGGATCTTTTAGCAGTTTACCGACGGTACCGTTGCCAGCATTGACCTGGTCGATCATTTGATTGACTTTGTCGATAGTTGCGTTCGCCTTGTTATAGAGCTCATCATCCTCAATCAGCTTGCCCAGGCTGCCGTTACCTTTTGCGATGTCGTCCACAAGAGTTTGAAATTCGGCGACGGTGCCATTCACCTTGTTATAGAGTGCGGGATCATAAATCAGCTTGCCAATCGATCCCTGCCCACTCTCCACGAAAGCGATAATCCGGTCCATGCGCTTGAGCAGCACGTCCATGTTTTGCAAGCTGCTGTTGGCGGCGCGAATCACATCGTCATAGCCGGGCTGGTCCTTGCTTTGCAGCACATCTCCATCTTTCGCCTCAGGCCCGCTGGCATGCGAACTGTCGATGTTAATGAATGATTCGCCGAGCACTCCGGCGGTGGACAAGATCGTGAGCGAGTCCTTGCGCAGGAAAAAATGAAACTTCTCGTTCACTTTCATGGTTATCTCGACCGGATTGAGCGCATGGCCCTGGACCACACGGATGCCTTTTACATTGCCTATATCAACACCACTTAGGCGCACAGGCGCACCCTGGCGAAGACCGCTGGCATCGGGAACGTAAGAATATATTGTGATTTTGGAGGTGAACATGCCACCCCCGCTCATCAGAATGATGAGCACTGCAAGAAGGAGGGCGGAGAAGACCACCGTTAGCCCTACTTTCAGTTGAGACCATTTCAACTGCTTCTGGCTAGGCAACTGTCCTCCCGGGCAGAACTCTTTGAGGCCGTGCAATGCGCTTGCGCGCCGCTCCTTGAGCACGAGCGATCATGTTCTCCGGCCTCCGATTTTCATGATGATAGCAGAACACGGCTTCGGCTCATGGCAGCGAAAGTTTTCGATGAAGCTGATTATGAAACAGAAACGCCAACCCATAAGCGGCGGCGCCGCAAGCCAGCGTAATGTTCAATCCGAATTCGATGGCAATCACAATCGCCAGCACCGATCCCAATACACTTGAGGCCGCGTTCATCGCCCAAGCCCACTCAATGGAATGCTCCGCAGATCGTTCTTTGGGAATTGCCAGCGTCCGCAGACCGGTTGGAAATGGCATGCCCATGGCCAGGCCTAAGGGAACCAGTAATACGCCGCTAATCAGAACTTTGAAGGGGAATGCCGCACCGACAAAACGGTCCAGCAGCTCGGGAAGAACCGCCACGTACAGCAGCAAGGCTGCAATAATCGCCAACAGGGGGAGCCATATCGCGCGTCCGAGCGGGGTCCATCTCCGCGAGATTAAGCTTCCGCCCCCGCTGGCCAGCAGCATAAGAAAAATAACCACTGTAAGCGCGTAAGTTGGATGTCCCAGGAACAGCACGAATCGTTGAATGAATGTTACTTCTACAAGGATGTATCCCAGGCCAATGGCTACGAAGTATAGCAATCGGCTGGCAGAGCTGTGAGTATGGCCGCGCTCCAGCATCAGCGGTACTACTAAAAACAGCAGCACCGCGATGATGGAAATCAGCAGCAGCATGGCCAGCACGGCAACCCCGAGGTTCACTTTCCAATCCATTGCATGTTCCGTCTGCTGGCGAAATATCTGCCCAGGTTTCAACGTAAAAAAGAAGAAGGGCTTGTTATCACTTACCGGGGTGACGTTGTAGGCATAGTTGTTGCTGAACGAATACGGGTCATTGCTCTTGATCAGGCCGGCAAATGGGTTGTGCTCCTGGCCCGACGGCGAATATAAGACCTGCATCGGTGGATTCTTTGCAATGTGCTGCCTCACCATTGCTTCTTCCTCGGGCGTGAACTCACTCTTTTTCGTTAAAACAGCGACATTGATTCCGTCTTCATTCAGCTGGGATTGCGAAATCACGATGAAGTGATTAGTAGCGTCAGTAACTCCGAGCTTGTGCAGTGCATTCATCCCGACTGAAACCACGCGGAGCGCCTCGCGGGGTTGCTGGAATTCCCATCGCGTGATCGCGATCAAGCCATCTGGCTTCAGGTGCTTGAAATATTCAATGAATGCTTCGGTGGTGTACAGACTGTTTTCGCTCAATGCGAATGCGCCTGCTGCGGTAGAGGCCCACGTATCCACCAGCGTCATTTGCACCACATCGAATTGCTGCTCCGCATTGCGGATGAAGGAACGGCCATCGCTTACATAAATGTGAACCTCAGGCCGCTGATACAGGTGGTAGGCAAAATCCGCATAGCGGCCGCGCATAATATCGGTTGCGATGATCGGATTGATTTCGATGCCGGTAACGTCAGGGCTGCCATTGGCAACTGCGCGCAGCACGTCAACGCCGCCACCCGGGCCAATGATCGCGTACTCTCCGCGAGGCCTAAGCACGTTCACGATCGCCGGAGGTGAACTCATCAAACGGCGTTGCCACTCTGATCCATCCCACTGGCGCGGGTCAGCATTCATAATGAAAGTGTTGGCATCAGCGTCGATCACGACGATGCGGGCACCATCCTGCTGCCGGTCCACCTCCACGCGGGAAATCGCATTCCAGCGAGCAAACTCCACGTTCTGACGCCGGATCCCTTTGGCCCAGACGATGTCCGCCACCTTGCCGGAATGATTCAAGCCGATCACCAGCAAAACAAAAACAGCAAGCGTGCCCGTACGTTTTTTCATTGCAATATTCGGGGCCCACACAAGGGCTGCAATCGCCGCTACCAGAGCTGAAAACAAAACGGCATTGGGGCCGCCGATCCAGTTCAACAACGGCACAATAGCAATACAGGCGAGCGCGCCTCCGACTAAATCAGCCCCGTACAGCCGCGCGATGCTGCCGGGCATCCGAGCGAAGATCACCGAGAACTGGAGGCCGGTGAGGAAGAATGGGACCGCCGAGACCAAGTAAATTACGGTCAAGCGGAGGAAGTTCCCGCCGGTAAGATTCAGCGAGACTGGAACGTGCAACACAACTTCAAGCGCAAAAGGAATGGCAACTGCGCTCAAGCCAGCGCAAGTGCTGGCAATCACCCTCAGTTCTTTGCTTTTCAAATCTTGTTTTCTTAGATGGGCGAACACGCCTCCCGCCCCTAGTCCCAGCAGAGCGATTGAAATTGCCAGGAAAGCAAAGTGATAGAAGAGGACGACCGAGAACAATCTGGTCAAGGAAAGTTCAAGCAATAAGGCGGCGAAACTGCTCAGCGCAACGCCGGTGGCGAAGGTCGCGCCAATATCGGCTGGATTGAAGGGGGGATAGCTCGAGACAAAGTTCCTGGGCTGGACATGAAAGACGGCCAGTGTATCAAACCGTGGTTGGCGGATTCGTCAAGATGCTAGCTTTCTAAGATGACGCTGGCAATCGCCTGCTCGGGCGTGTGCGAAATGGAGAGTGCCACGTTGGTGGCGCGCAACTTCGCGGCGAACTCTGCAGCTTTGCCATAAAACCTGATCGTCGGGCGGGCGCCGGGCCTGCGGTAAACTTCAATGTCGCGCCAGCGCACGCCTTGGCTCCAGCCGGTGCCCAGTGCCTTCATAGATGCTTCTTTGGCGGCGAATCGAGCCGCATATCGTTCAATGCGGTTGGCCTTGGAGTCGCAATAACTTCTTTCGGCAGCGGTGAATATCCGTCCCAGAAAACGGTCGCCAAAACGGGAGATGGCTTCGCCGATGCGATGAACTTCAGCAATATCGATTCCCGTGCCAACTATCATGTGGCTACCATGGTCATAATTTGGGCATGGAAAAGTCCGCGCCTGAGACGGGGTGTTCACGGTATATTGCTGAACACCAGCGCCCGATCCAGCCCGGCAAAATGAATTTCGATCAGCGGCCGGGAGCCATCCGGCTGGTTCTGGTATACGTATTCGTCATCAGAGTACTTCTTTGGCCGTCTCGCCCATTTCGCACTCGCACTCGCAACCACGTCGTGTTCGCGAGTGAACTTTACCTTTGCATCGGTCAAGTAAGACTCCCAGCTTATATCCACATCCCCGAGGGGCAGGTACGTGCGTTCAAGGCTCAGTTTTGAACGGAAGGCGATGCCGCGCGACCCCCTCTCGAGTGGTCGCGGTTTGTATCCATGCGAGAGCAAGTCGGTATTGATCTTTTTTTCTTCCTGGACATCTACGTAGGGGCCCACGAGTACCTGGTACGAATTCATCCATAGGTGGCCGCGTGGAACCACGCTGGTGCGCAAGCCCAATTGTGCCAGCCGGTCGCTCAAGTCCTGCGCCGAAGCCTCCCGCTTGAATTTGCCGAGATCGAAAAACATTTGCAAGGGAGACGTTATATCGGCGGTGAGACTCTGGGAATGCGCCACCTCCACTTGTTCGCGCTTTGGAGCGGACGCCGCTGTCCCTGAAGACGCTGGCTGAAATGAAGAAGGGGGAGGCGCCATCGCCGGCAAGTCTGAATCCGCGGCCGGAATCACCTGCGGCTTCGAGGCCAGAACCTGAGGACGAAGAGCGCCGTTGGCAGCTGCGGCTGTTTCTCGCAGATCAGGGGATTTTGCCGATGGCCCAGGACCGCTCAAAAGGATCGTCTTCTCCGCAGTTTTTGTAGTCATTGGGGAGGAGGCAGACAGCCGGTGAGATGTAGCTGCGAGAGGGTGAACATCGTCTTGTGGCCGCGACGGTCTGTGATCCGCAGGAACGGGTTTTACTTCGGGTGCTTGTGGGTTGGATACGGGAAGGCTGCTGACGATATTCAGCGGCGCAATCTGGGTTGTGGAAACGGCTGGCGCCGGCGCATTGATCGCACTCGTCAGCCCCGAAGTGGGTTTTTGCGCGAGCCGTTCGCCCAGATAAATGAGAGACTCCCCGAAGCGATGACGATAGCTGTAAGAGAGATAGACCACCGAGGCTACAAATATGGAAACTAAAAGCCCGGTGATTACGCCACCCGAGAAGCCGCTTAGTCTTGATTGTGCCCGAATTTTTAAAACTGCTTTTGCGGCGGAAAAATAACCCCGAATTCCGGGCGCTCCAGCAACGCGTCGCGTGCCCAAGCCAGGGAATGCCCGAAGAAATGCCGCCCCTAGAGTCGACCGGTGATCATACAAGGGCATTTCAGGCCGGCTCATCCAATCTCGGACCTGCGCGCGCGCTTCAGCTGTCAAAGTTGTGAAACGCAGGCCCCCGATCTTTTGGACTTCGTCGGTCCACACCAGTTCGCCGCAAACATCGATCCGCCGATTCTGCTCTTGCAGCGAGAAGCGCAGTGGTTTGTTGCGCTCAACTGCGTTCATCGAGTGAAATCCCAGACCGTCGCCAGAGACGTTTAGAACGATGCCGCCGTTGTCGGGCTCGATATGAATGTAAGCGAGTCTTTCCAGTTTCTTGCGGGGGATATTCCGACGTTCGTCAGCAAGCATAGGCGCACCTGTGTCGTTGTTAATTCTGACCTCTCGGCGAAGAAGAGACTGCGTTGACGAAGACTGGCTGGCGCGCCTGTGTGGGCAAATATTATGCCCGATTTCCGTGCGCGGAAATATACATCACGCATTGCACCTGCACAATACTTATTGACTGAAAGTCCGAGCTGACAAAGGGGTTTGTTGGAAGTAACAGTTACTAAAGGGCATCCAATCACCCCGGCATGACAACTAAACTGCGCTCGAGTTGGGGAAGTTTGAATAAAAGCCGGAGGGGGAAGGGCCTCTTACCACGCCCGCCTCGGCTATGGGGATGATGGCTTTCAGGCGGGTGCCTGTTTTTCCGGACTCGAGCTCCAGCCGTCCTCCGAGTTCTTTCACACGCTCACGCATTCCCGCGAGTCCCACGCCGAGGTTCAGGCCGCTCTTGCTGAAACGCTCCAGCACATCCTGCGGGATGCCCTTGCCATTGTCTTCAATGGCCAGGGTAACGACGGACTGGTAAAGGGTGAGACGTATCTCAACGTTGCGCGAACCCGAGTGCCGGTGAACGTTGGTCAGGGCCTCTTGCAAAATCCGGAAAAGAGCGGTTTCGATTTCGGGCGGCAGCCGGTCCAGGTTGGAAGGCATTCGCAAGCGAGTGACAATTCCGCTGCGCTTTCCAAAGCCCTCCACGAACCAGCGGGCAGCACTGCCAAAACCGGCTTCGTCCAACAACGGCGGATGCAAAAGATGCGAGAGCGTTCGTATGTCAGAGATCGCACGGTCAATGAGTTGCTGCGCCTCAGTCAAATAGCCAAAGTCATTTTTCAATTCAGTGGATAGCACTTCAAGATTGATCTTAGCTGCTGCCAGATATTGGCCCAGGCTGTCGTGCAACTCACGTGCAATGCGCCGGCGCTCTTCATCCTGGACCCGCATCAGGCGGGAGGAGAGTTTGCGAAGCGCGGCAGTGCGATCCTCAACCTTCGACTCCAGCACGTTGTGGGCGCGACGCAGCGCCTGCTCGGCGGCCTCCCTGTCCTTCAGGTGATCGCGGATTTCATATTGCCGTGTCCGCGCCGCCAATGCCGTCCGGACCGCGCTGATCAGGGTCGCGGGACGAAGCGGACGCTCCAGCAGGACAACATTCCCCAAGGGAGCACGCGAACGTACCGCAAGCTCGGTTGAGGCGGTGCTCATTCCGCTGCCGGTGAATACGATCAGGGGCAAGTCTGACCAGCGAGCTTGAACGGAAAGTTTTTGTGCCAGCTTGCCAATCGCATCATCATGCAGATTTTCTTCGGTGAGAATGACCGCGCCCGACTCTTCGCCGATAGCTACAGTGAGTTCCTCCAAAGTCTGGTACGACAACACAGTGATTCCGGACTGGCCCAGGACCTTGGTCAAGAGCGCCGTATCCTTACCAAAAGGTGCCAGCACAAGAACCGGCGGCGTGTTTTGGAATCCATCACTCATGGACGCGGAAACCGTTTCCTCCTGTTCCTACCAATGCAGGAATCCCTGACAGAATGCCCTGGAAATCGTTGAGCGGCTGACCTACCTGAATGGCCCCTTCCCGCAAACGA
>Ga0134126_10007776_pt1 | contig 13453 bp, 6 predicted proteins | sample KB31752_FD_96881 | JGI IMG/M metagenome (GOLD analysis project Ga0134126, IMG submission 96881) | Terrestrial soil microbial communities with excess Nitrogen fertilizer from Kellogg Biological Station, Michigan, USA - KB3-175-2 | ecosystem: Environmental > Terrestrial > Soil > Unclassified ...
GCAGGATTTGTACGCCGCAGCTCGATGAGCTGGCGAAACCAGTTGAATTGAGAGTGTGGGTCCTTCTCTTCGGAGGCGACGTTAACTGTCTTGTAGTCCGAAGCAACGGAAAGCCACGTGTGTGGATTCGTGCTGAATCCGGCCTGCGAGCTACCATCCCACTGCATTGGTGTGCGCTCCCCGTCGCGTCCCTTTTCTTTGGGCCAGCCAGTAATTCCGATGGGATCTTTGACGTCCTCTTTGCGTTGCGGTGTGGACGTCTTCATGCCTATCTCTTCGCCGTAGTACATCAGTGCTGTCGCGCGCGTTGTCAGCAGGACCGTCGAGATCAGCTTTGCGATCTCCGGGTTGTGTGCGCCGTCGCCGAAACGATCCCAACTCCGCGGATTGTCATGATTGTCGAAGACCAGCAGGGGCCAGTTGTCTCCGAGTACGGTCTGCATGTCAGTGAGAGTTTCGCGAAAATGTGCCAGGTTGAGAGCAACATTAGGTGAACTCGGGCCGCCGCCTTCACTGTGAAAACCAACAAGTGTGTCCATTGGCAATTGCAGCTCTTCGTGAGCATCTGTCCCGTACCACTTGAGTAGCTCTCTCGTGTTGGGCAGGTAGGTTTCCCCGATGAGCACGCGATCCCCAGGATAGCTGTCGATGACTTTCCGCATGCGGCGCTGGACATCGTGGACCTCCGGCAACATGTTCGTGTACTCGTCGTTCAGGTTCGGATCGCCTTGCGCATTCACTCCTCCGAGGTCACGTTCATCGCGAAGCTGTGGGTCTTCGAATAACGTGGGAATCGCGTCAAGACGGAACCCGGAGACACCACGGTCCAACCAGAATCGCAACACGCCGAACATAGCTTTTTCGACCTCTGGATTGCGCCAGTTGAGGTCCGGCTGCTGCTTGTAGAACTTGTGGTAATAGAACTGGCGCACGGCGGGCACCCACTCCCAGGCCGATCCACCAAATAGTGAGACCCAGTTATTGGGCGGAACACGGCCTTCGTGCTCGTACTTTTTCTGGTAGTCGGTTACGCCCGGCGCATTGATGGCCTTACCGTCATTCCACACATACCAGTCGTGCTTAGGATTTGTCCGCGAGCTCGCCGCTTCGATGAACCATTTGTGCTTGTCGGAGGTGTGATTCATCACCATGTCGAGCAATACTTTGATGTTGTTCTGGTTCGCCTCCTTGATGAGGCGGTCCATATCAGCCATCGTGCCGTATTGCGGATCCACGGCCTCGTAATCGGAGATGTCGTAGCCGAAATCCACCTGTGGTGAGGGATACATTGGCGAGATCCAGATCGCGTCGACCCCGAGGTGATGAAGGTATGGAAGACGCTGCGTAATCCCGCTGAGATCTCCGATGCCGTCGCCGGTTGTGTCCTGGAATGAACGAGGATAGATCTCATAAACCACCGCGTGGTGCCACCAGGGATCGGCGGAATGCACTGCACCGACGGCAGGCTGTACTTGGGAGACTAACCGAGGCGGTGCGGCAAATAACGTGCCGTAGAGACACACCGCAGCGATAGCCCGGCGGAACGCAGAGGGCAAATGCAAAGATGACGAGAAAGTGGCGAATGCGTCGAACGAGCGCATAAAGGAAATCCTCCCGCAATCAAGCGCGACCGACTATAAAACATTTCGCTCGCCCCGGCTAATACGCTGACATTGCTCACAACCACTCTCATTTCCGATATGTGCCGGTTTCTGACGGCTGCGTCAGAAGCCTGTTAGACAGCAAATCTCACAATTAGCTCGCCCTGTAGGCAAACGTCTGTCTACGACTTGAGACTTGTAGGACAACTGCGAATCATCGCACTGAGAAACAGACAAAAAGCTATTGACAGCATCACGAGTGAGAGGCGTAGTGTGTTTGGTCGGCAATCGATATGCAAGACGAGGGCCAGCGCCTTCGGTTACGCCGGCGGGGAGCGCCAACCCGTGGCGAAAGATAGATGGCGTGAACGGCACGGTAGTTGAGCAAGTGGTTTTTTAGGAGGTGGTGCGATGTCGAAGCGCTGTTTCCGCAATTTCCGTTTGTCTGCCGTACTCGTGATTTTCACAATCTCCTTGCTCTTGTCCGAGAGATCAGCCCAGGCACAGGTTGTGTACGGGCAGATTCAGGGCACGGTCGTGGACACTACGGGCAGCAGCATCCCCGGCGCCACCATCACGGTCACCAACCCGGGTAAAGGGACGACTGTAACTGCGACGAGCAATGAGGCAGGCGAGTTCACGGTGGCTCATCTTGTGCCCGACAGCTACAACATCAAGGTAACGGCAAAAGGGTTCACGAGCTACGAGCAGAATGATCTGCGGATCTTCGCAGACAGCGCGGCCACAGTGCGTGCCTCTTTGCCCGTGGGCAGCGAGACAACGACGGTGGAGGTCAACGCTGATGCAGTACCGCAGTTGAAGACCGATCGCGCTGATGTGGCGATGACGTTCACCTCGCAGGATATCCAGAGTCTGCCGATCCCGGATCACAACTTTGCCAACCTGCAATTGCTGCTGCCGGGCGCGACGCAGCTCGGATGGTCGCACGCGGCGTCAGAGAACCCGCAAGGCTCCAAGCAGATTGACATCGATGGGCAGGCGTTTGCTGGCGTGAACTACACGTTGGACGGAACGGACAATCAGGACGCGATTCTTGGCATCATCGTTGTGAATCCCAATTCGGACTCAATGATCGAGGCCAAGATTTCGACGCAAAACTATGACGCGGAGTTTGGCAAGGCAGTGGCATCGGTTCAATCGGTGCAGACGAAGTCCGGATCCAACTCGTTCCACGGCACACTGTTTGATAACCGTGAATCCAATGCCAATCTGGCGCGCGATCCGTTTTCGCAACCGAAGGCTAACGGGTTACCCGCCGGTTTGAAAAATCAGTTTGGTGGCTCGTTGGGCGGGCCAATCTATAAGGACCATATCTTTTTCTTCGGCGATTACCAGGGCGTTCGTCAGAAGGTAGGCACTGCGGCCACGATGACTGTGCCGACACAAAACGTTCTCAAGAGCTGTCTCGGTCAAATCACTCCCGTGGTGAATGGTGTAGCAACACCGGGATGCGATTTTAGTGAGTACACGAAAGCCGGTCCGGGACACGTGCTCTATAACAACACGCTCACGACCGTGAACGGCGTACCGAATGGTTCACCATGGCCTGGCAATGTTATTCCGGCGTCGTTGATCTCACCCACGGCGATGAATCTCTTCAAGCTCTTATTGCCCTATGCCCCGAACATTAACCAGGCTAGCCTTACCCAGAATTACACCGCGAACGGCACAGGTATCTTCAATAGCGATCAGTGGGATGTTCGCGGGGACGTGAATGCCACGCAGAGCATGCACATATTCGGACGTTTTAGCCGGTTCACCGATACGCTGACCGGTAAGGTACTATTCGGCAACGCCGGTGGCGCTGGATTTGGTATCGGAGGCTATGGTGGCACATCCAACGGCACCAATGACAGCCTTGCTCTCGGCATGGATATGTTCCTCTCGCCGAAGTGGTCAACTGATGTTCGTCTAGGCTACTTCCGGTACAACATCATCACGTCGAAGTATGATCAGACGGCTGCCAATCTACCTATCCAGGGCGAGAACGTCAGCGGTACAGGGATTAATGCGCCGCTGGTTGTTACACAGCAGTTTGGTGCACCAGACATCAACGTCGCGGACGTCGCGGTGTCGGGCAATAATTCTCCCAACAATACACAGGCGCTTGGCTCCCAGTATGGCGCCGGTCTGAATGTCGACCGTTGCAACTGCCCATTGAAGGAGAAAGAGGATCAGTTCCAGTTGGTCAACAACTGGACGCGCGTCATTGGTAGCCATCAAGTGAAGTTCGGCGTCGACCTGCGATATGCGCGTAATCTGCGTGTGCCATCCGACAACGATCGCACCGGCATCAACAACTTTGGCTCCGGTCCGACCTCGAACGGAACGGGTGGAACAGGTCTTGGGTTTGCGACTTACGCCCTGGGCCAGGTGACCGCGTTCAACCGGTACGTTGGCACTTCGAACGAGACCAATGCAAAGGAATTCCAGCCGCGCGATTTCTTCTATGGACAGGACACCTGGCGCGCGACCCCGAAGCTGACGGTGAATGTTGGTTTGCGGTATGAGTACTACGCTCCAGAACGGGTAAACGGAGCCAATAACGGAGCACTTCTAAACCTGGATACTGGCTACATCAATGTGGCTGGAGTCGGTGGCATTCCGCTGAACATGGGAGTGTCCGCACCGAAGTTCCCACTCAACCCGCGTTTTGGACTCGCCTATTCCCCCAATGAGAAGACGGTGCTTCGTGCCGGTTATGGTCGTAGCTTCGACTTAGGCGTATTCGGATCTACCTTCGGGCACGTAGTGACACAAAATCTCCCCGTGCTCATCAATCAGTCGATCAATGCACCCGGGAACTACGCAAGCTATGCCTTCCAACTGGACAACCCGATTGTGAAGGGGCCAAATGTAACCGGTCTTTCGAATTATCAGCCGATTACGGTCAGCAGCTCGGGCCAGATTCCTCTCGGCGGCCCGAACGCTCCGACCGTTCCCGGTTCGGGGGGGAAGACGGTTGGTCAATTCGTGCAAGAGAAAGCTCGCCCGTTCACTGAACGCCTGACGACTCTTGACGCGTGGAACGTTGCGGTGCAACGTTCGCTGACTCCAACCATTTCGTTGACTGTCGCATATGTAGGCAATAAGGGCACGCATACGTTAAGCGATGGGAGCGGCAATACCACGCAACCCAACGAATCTGCCAGCAATCTGCCTGCGCAATACAGCGCGATCAAGGCGGGTGGACAGCAGATCGCGCTGCATTATGACGCATTGAACACTGCTGCCATCACCGCGTTCTGTGCCGCGTCCGCAGGAAACTGCAGCCAGGGCGTGCCGCTGTCTGGCCCGTATCAAGGAGCGACCAACCAGACCAACCTGCTGCGCCGCTATAACGGCGGATCGTTACCAGCATGCGGAGGACCGTGCGGGGCTACGCAGGACATTCAGTATTACGGAGATGATCAGGACACGCATTACAACGCACTCCAGGCAAGCCTCGACAAGCGCATGAGTCACGGCTTCAACTTCACCCTGAACTACGCCTACCAGCATGCTTTATCAACGGGGAATGGCTTCGCTACCTGGAATAAGCGAGCCGTGATCGGTAATGACAGCTGGGTACGCCGGAGTGCATTCACTGCTTATGGTTTGTATCGGTTGCCGTTTGGCCGCAAGGGCGACTACATGAAGGATGTCAACGTGTGGGTCGACGGGTTCATCGGCGGCTGGGAGTTCAGCCCGACGGTCTTCTGGCAAAGCGGCTTGCCGTTCAACATTACATACTCGGACTGTGGCACGTATCTGCCGGGTAACGCTCCGTGCTATCCCAATGGAGACCCGAAAGGCCTGAAGTACAACCTGCAGGGCACTCCTGGTGTTGGCAGCGGCGTATTCATGTTCCAGCGAGTGAGTACTGATATTTGCAAGGTGCCCGCGCAGGGCTTCACTTGCCCGGGATTGGACACCATCGGAAACACCGGGCGTAACACAGGTTGGGGACCGGGGCTATTCAATAGCGACATGTCCCTTATCAAGAATGTGACGCTGTACGAGCGGTGGGCTCTTCAGTTCCGAATGGACGCCTTCAACGCCCTCAACCACATCAACTACGGTTCGCCGAATGGACAGATCGACTCCGGAAACGCCGGCCAGATCACTGGCGGACCTTACCCGAACGGAGCGAATCCGCGGCAACTGCAATTCACCGCTCGCGTCCAGTTCTAAGAGTTATGGCCTCCGAACAGGGGAGGGAACTTCGGCTCCCTCCCTTTTTCTTTCGATCGAGTTCTGGCCGAAGAGGCTAACATTCTGAGCAGGTCAATGAGGGCTTGCCGTGAAGCGCTCGCTTTTACTGGTACTCCTGCTGTCTCCGGCTATTGGTATGGCCCAACTTCCGCAAGCTCCTGCGCCGGGAGACTCTACTGTCTCGGTGATCAGCGTTCGCAAGGCGATCGACACAGGACACCCTGATCAGGCCCTTGCCCAGATCGAAAGCCTTCGTAAGAGTGGATCGCACATCGCTGGGTTGGACCGTCTTGAGGGGACTGCGCTCTACGCAAAAGGAGACCTGCGGGCAGCAGATGGCGCCTTTGCGTCGGCTCTGGAGCAGGATCCCAAAGACGTGGAAGCGTTGCAGATGCGTGGTCTGACACTGTTTCGGCTAGGTCGCCCAGCCGACGCGATTCCGCTGTTGGAACGGTCGAGCTCAGGAGCGATCGCGCAGGTGGACCCCAATTACATTCTGGGACTCTGCTATATGGATACGCGGCGCTATGACGATGCGCGACACGCGTTCGCGGCGCAGTTCGGAGTTCCGCAGAATAGCGCCACAGCATATCTCGTTGCGGCGCGCATGCTGCTCCGGCGTCAATACGTTCCTGTCTCCCAGCAGTTTGCGCGCAAGGCGCTCGAGATCGATCCTTCGTTACCGCTTGCGCATGAACTGCTGGGAGAGATTGCGCTGGCGGATGGCCACACGGACGAAGCAATCACAGAGTTGGAGAAGGAGCGTTTGCGCAATCCGGCCGCGGGCTCGGTTTATAACCGGCTCGGTGATGCATACCTTCGCGAAGGCAAGCTGGATGACGCGGAGCGGGTGCTTGAGCAGGATGTATTACTTGAGCCGAATTCAACGGGGCCTTACATTCTCCTGGGCAAGGTCAAGTTGAAGAAGGGTGATGGTGTGGGTGCGGTCACATTCCTGGAGCATGCACGCGCCATGGACCCTGGAAATTACATGACACACAACTTGCTGGGACAGGCCTATCGGGCCATCGGACGAAGTGAGGATGCAAGCAGGGAATTGGCTGTCGGGCAACAGTTGCAGGCAGCGAGCGAACCGAAACTCGAGAATTCGCACTGAGACTCAGGTGGTATTTCCGGATATGCACTCGGATTGAGAAGCATTCTGCTTATCCCTATACTTATCCGCAATTACCGAGGGGCAGGACGGGATCATGATCTGGACCAGGCGGGGTTTCATTCGCTCACTCTCGCGTACAGCAATCGTGTTGTCGCTGGAGGACGTTCTAAAGCTAGCGGTCCCGGCACAACAACAGCAGATCGGCTCGCGGCCGGAGTACAACGCTAAGGCTCGGCCTGCGCCGAAAACTCTGCCCTCTCCAGTTGCCGGAACGCCACTGGGGTTCAGCTTTATCGATGTCGCGAAACAAAGCGGGCTGAACACGAAAACGATCTACGGCAACGAGCACAAGAACCGGTATCTGCTGGAGACGACCGGTTGCGGCGTCGCCTCTTACGATTTCGATCACGATGATTGGCTCGACATCTTCCTGGTGAATGGGACGCGGCTTGAGAGTAGCTTTGCGAAAGGACAGGAACCGGTCAGCCGGTTGTTCAAGAACAATCGCGATGGCACGTTCACTGACATCACTGCGAAATCCGGTATGACCCGGTCCGGATGGGGCCAGGGATGTTGTATTGGCGACTACGATAACGATGGATTGGACGATCTGTTCGTCAGCTACTACGGTCAGAACATCCTCTACAAGAACCATGGTGATGGAACCTTCGCCGATGTGACTGCAAAGGCCGGGCTTCTGCAGTCTCATACGCGATGGAATACCGGGTGCGCGTTTCTCGACTATGACAAAGACGGCCATCTTGACTTGTTTGTCGCGAACTATATTGACTTCGATATAAAAACGGCGCCGCTGCCCGAGGCTGCGGGATGTGCCTATAAAGGGATGCAGGTTGCCTGCGGACCGCCCGGTCTGGAAGGTGGCAAGAACATCCTTTATCACAACAAAGGTGACGGTACGTTCGAAGATGTCTCTGAGAAGTCGGGAATGTGGGGCACGATCGGGACCTATGCACTGAGTGTAACCATTGCAGATCTCGACAATGATGGGTGGCCCGATATCTACGTCGCGAATGATTCGACTGCAGCCACGCTGTACCAGAATCAAAAGGACGGAACCTTCAAGGATGTGGCGATCGAGTCGGGGGTCGCATACTCGCCGGACGGCAAACCGCAGGCGGGCATGGGCGTTTCTGTCGGTGACTTCAATCGCGATGGTTTGCTCGATATCGTTAAGACGAATTTTGCGGGCGATACCGATTCGCTCTACCAGAATCTCGGAGATGGCACATTTGAAGACCACACGTATCTAAGCGGTCTCGGCATTAACACACGATATCTCGGCTGGGGCGTAGGGTTCGTCGACCTGGACAATGATGGTTGGCTCGATATCTTCATCTCCAACGGCCACGTCTATCCCGAGGTTGATAACTCGCATCTGGATGCGCCTTACGCGGAGCACAAGTATGTCTACCGCAATCTTCGCAACGGGCAATTTGAAGAAGTAACGAACATCGCAGGAACGGGCGTGACAGAGGCGGCCGCGGCGCGCGGGTGCGCGTTCGGCGATTACGACAACGATGGTGATATGGACGTGGTCGTAAACTGTGTCAATGCATCGCCACAACTGCTGCGTTGTGAGAGCACGATACAGCGCAACTGGATCAAGTTGAGGCTGGTCGGTAAGAAGAGTAATCGCACCGGTATAGGTGCCCGCATTACTGTAACTGCAGCTACAGCGCCTCAGGAAAAGTCCGGAATTGGGAAGCAGCCGTTGAAGCAGATTGAAGAGGTGCGCAGCGGTGGCAGTTATTTTTCGCAGAATGACATGCGCATTCACTTCGGGCTCGACAGCGCAACCCAAGCTGACCTGGTAGAGATAGCCTGGCCTTCCGGTGCGAAGGATGTGTTGAAGGACCTTGCCGCAAACCACCTTTACGTTGTGGAAGAAGGAGGCAAGGTGCTGAAGACGATGAGCATGGGGTCTGCGCCTGCACCGGGAAGAGTCAAGTGAATCGTGGCGAGCCAGCGGCGATTGTGATTGCGCTTGCCTGGACGATGTGCGTGGCGCAATCCCCGTATCCCGCGACAACGAGTCATCCTCCACCAGCGTGGTTTGAAGATGTTGCGGCGAAGGCGGGAATCGCAGTCCGTAACATAAATGGCAGCGTAGATCACAAGCGCTACATCATTGAGTCCACGGGTTCCGGAGTTGCCATCTTGGACTATGACCGTGATGGCTGGCCGGATATCTACCTCGTGAACGGAGCCGAGCTGGATACAAACGGCAAGCCTCTCCTATCGTCGAAAACGACAGGCCATCTATTCCATAACAACCATGACGGAACCTTCACCGATGTGACTGAGAGGGCCGGGTTGGCTTCAGCGGGATGGGGGCAAGGCGCATGCGTCGGCGATTACGACAATGACGGCTACGAAGATTTGTTTGTCACGGGATATGGCAAGAACCGGCTCTTCCACAACAACGGCGACGGAACCTTCCGTGAGGTTGCCGAAACCGCAGGTGTTGCGGGGACAGGGAAGGAGTGGGGCACCGGATGCGCGTTCATCGATTATGATCGCGACGGCAAGCTGGACATCATGGTCGCCAACTATGTGCACTTCGATCTGGCGACCACACCAGCTCCGGGGAAAGAGGCGGGTTGTATATGGAAAGGTACTCCGGTGATGTGCGGCCCACGCGGCCTGCCGAGCGCACCCAACATTCTCTACCACAACGAAGGCGGCGGTAAGTTTCGCGATGTGAGTAAGGCGAGCGGGATAGAGAATACGTTCGGACACTATTGCTTCTCAGTAACTACGCTCGACTACAACGACGATGGCTGGCCTGATATCTATGTCGCCTGCGACTCGACACCGTCGATCATGTATCGGAACAACCGCGACGGCACACTCACGGATGTCGCCTTGGATATTGGTGTCGCGTACAACGAGGATGGCCGCGAGCAGGCCGGCATGGGCTCGACGGCTGGAGATTACGATGGCGACGGGCGATTGGATATCTTCAAGACCAACTTTTCCGATGACACTGCGACGCTGTACCACGCCAATGCCGATGGCACGTTCTCTGATGTCACGTCGGAGGCCGGCGTTGGTATCAACGTCAACGCTCTAGGTTGGGGCACGATGTTCGCGGATGTAGATAATGACGGGTTCCTTGATCTTCTGGTCACAAACGGGCATGTCTATCCCGAGGTCGATTCAGCAAAGCTGGGGGCCACCTTCAAGGAGCCTCGCTTTTTCTACTGGAACACCGGTAAAGGTACATTCAAGGATCTTTCCAGGAGCTCTGGACCGGGGCTGCTCGAGCCACTGTCAGGGCGGGGGCTCGCAATTGGGGATTTGTGGAACGACGGGCGGCTGGAGGCCGTGATAAACAATCTGAGCGACAGGCCGATGTTGCTGGTCAATCGCGCAGCGAATGCGAATCATTGGCTGGGTGTGCAGCTAAGAGGCACTGTGTCCAACCGGTCCGCCATCGGCGCACGTGTGGTCGTGGAAGGCACAAAGCGACAGTGGGTCGGCGAGGTACGCAGCGGTTCGAGCTACAGCAGTTCCAGCGACCTTCGGCTGCATTTCGGTCTCGGGAAAGAGAACACCATTAAAGGACTCGTCGTTCGATGGCCGAATGGCGCACGGGAGAGCTTTAGCGTAGGCGATATCAACCGCTTCATTGAGATTGTCGAGGGCAAAGGCACGCCCGTGAAGTGATGGGCCACTGCCCGCGAGGCTGGCATGAGGTTTTTCAGGTCCAGGTAGAGAGCTCCTCTTTAGACTTCGAGTCGCTTCGGTGTAAGAATGCACAGCGAAGTAACACAAGCCGAAACAGAAGGTGTTGAGACCCATGGCGAATCTGTCTGAACTTGATCGGCAGCTCTTAAATGTCATCTCAGGCGTTCCGCAGCCAGCCACGATTCAGGCTGTGGTGGCCCTGATGACAAACATCGACAATCTCCTGCCCGACGACGACGGACTCAAATGGTTTAACAAGTTGTATCTCAAGGTCACTGAAGCCATCGATCAGCAAGCCACCTCTGGTTGGGCTGACCCCGCGTGGCTCACTCAGCTTGACGTCATCTTTGCCGGACTCTACTTCACAGCCATCAGAGAATTCTTGAACGACGACCCCGCAACCGCCAGCGCATGGAATGCTCTGTTTGAATCCCGTCATCGGCCAAACGTTGAAAGAATTCAGTTCGCACTCGCCGGAATGAACGCACATATCAATCATGATCTAGCGCTCGCTCTAGTACAGACGGACGCTCAAACGAATCGAAGGCCGGCTCTTCAGAGCCCCGAGCACACCGACTATCAGCGCGTGAACGGAATTCTTGCGCAACTCCTGCCCAGCGTTCTCACCGAGATAGCCACCGGATTATTGGGAGGACTGGCGGAGGATACCGGCAAAGTCGGTCAACTTCTCGCCATCTGGAATGTCGCTGCCGCCAGGGATCTGGCCTGGACCTTCTCAAGCTATTTGCAGAACATTCCACAAGCTGCGTGGCCCACGGCGCTCACGGTGCAGGACAAAATAACTGGCGTCGCCGGAAGAGGGCTTCTCCTTCCACTGCAATAAAACAACTCCGGTACCAACAAAAGTTTTCCGTTCAACCCTTCAATTCTCTAGGGTGTATAGAGAATGGACGATGGACCCAACGGCGTAGGTCATCATCACTCGGAGGAGAGAATCAGCATGAGCACGCGGCGCGATTTTGTGAAGATGGCGGCAGGGGCATCACTCGCCCCTTCCGTTCTCCGTGCTTCCCAGGTACTGAATGCGCTGCCGACGAAAACGGCAGGCTTCGCCGCCAGGGTGTATCTGGAGCCGTTTGATTACCAGGGAGTGCGCTTGCTGGATGGGATGTTGAAGAGCCAGTACGACCGCACGCGCGACTACTATTACAAAATTCCCAACGACGACATTTTGAAGGGCTTTCGCGAGCGAGCGGGCCTGCCGGCTCCCGGGCAGCCAATGGGCGGTTGGGCGCAGGAAAGCACCTCCGGCGTCTTCGGACAATGGCTCAGCGGCATGGCGCGCATGCACAAAGCCACCGGCGATTCGCAGATGAGAGACAAAGCCGCCGCCCTGATGAACGGATGGGCCGAAGCCTTCCGCAAGGACGGCCAGCCCGTCACCTCGCGCCGAAAGGAACTCGGCGCCAGCCGAGTCCACTACTCGTACGACAAGACGGTGTGCGGCCTGGTCGACATGGCGAAGTACACCAACGATAAGGACGCAGCCGCTCTGCTCGACCAGATGGTGGACTGGGGATCGACGAAGCTCGATCGAAGCAGAAACCCGGCAACGCCTCAGACACCCGAGGCCTTTCCCTCCGGCAACGAGTGGTACACGCTCTCCGAAAACATCTATCGCGGTTATCTGCTGACCGGCGATCCGAAGTACAAAGCATTCGGCGACGTCTGGCGATACGACACCTACTGGAACAAATTCGTCGACGACACAAATCCCGACATCCATAGCCTGCACGCTTACAGTCATGTCAACACGCTCTCGAGCGCTGCGATGAGTTACGGCGTGACAGGCGATCCGAAGTACTTGAAGGCGATTGTCAACGCCCACGATTATTTTCAGCGGGCGCAGTGCTACGCAACCGGAGGCTACGGTCCGGGGGAAGGCTTGGTGTCCAATGATGGAGCGCTGGGCCGGTCGCTCGAACGTACCAGCGATACGTTCGAAACACCCTGCGGATCCTGGTCCATCTTCAAACTAAGTAAATATCTGCTGCAATTCACCGGCGAGGCAAGGTTTGGCGATTGGATGGAAAGAGCGGTCTATAACGGCATTGGTGCGGCGCTGCCGATGGCGCCAAACGGCCGCACACTTTACTACTCCGACTACCTCCTTGGCGGAGGCAAGAAGACCTACTATTCCGCCGCCTGGCCATGCTGTTCTGGGACGTACATTCAGGATGCGGTCGACTATCACGACATCATTTACTTCAAGGGTGATCGCAGTCTGCACGTGAACCTCTTCGTCCCGTCGCAGGTAACGTGGAACGTGGAGGGCAGGGCAGTGCAGATCGAGCAGCTAACGGATTTCCCGGCGTCCGACACAACTACCCTGACCGTGCGGCCCGAGAAGCCAGTGAAATTCAGCATGAAGTTCCGCGTGCCGGGATGGACCGAAGGAGCCTGGGTCAGCGTCAACGGCGACAAGCAGCACATCGAATGTCGCCCGGGCACATGGGCTGCGGTTGACCGCACGTGGAATCCCGGAGACCGGATGGAAATTCATCTCCCCATGAAGCTCGCATACGCCGCGATCGACCAGCAGCACCCGCATCGCGTAGCGGTCGTCTACGGTCCTGTGGTGCTCGTGCGCGAACAAGAGAGTGTGTTGGTGCCCAACGTCGACGACATTTCCAAATGGATCGGTTCCAAAGGCGAGGGGCTGGAATTTCAAGCCGAGAACCGTTCAATCTCAAAATTTGTTCCGTTCTACCAGCTCCGCGCACGTAGCAGTTATCGCATGTACTTCGATCTGGAATCCGCCTAGGCGTACCAAATCGCCGATTTAGGA
>Ga0134126_10007777_pt1 | contig 13450 bp, 9 predicted proteins | sample KB31752_FD_96881 | JGI IMG/M metagenome (GOLD analysis project Ga0134126, IMG submission 96881) | Terrestrial soil microbial communities with excess Nitrogen fertilizer from Kellogg Biological Station, Michigan, USA - KB3-175-2 | ecosystem: Environmental > Terrestrial > Soil > Unclassified ...
CGAGAGTGCCGGCGGAGGTTGCCGTCGCGGCGACGGTCAGCGCACCGGCGGCGGTGATGTTGGCCGAGCCGATGGAGATCAGCGCCTCGGCGTCCGGGGCGGTCACCAGCGCGATGCCACTCGATATGGTGGAGGTGGCAGTGAGGTTGATGTCGCCGCCCGACAGGGTGGCGTTGCCGATGGTGATCTGGGCCACGCCGCCGGTGGGCTGCAGCGCCTCGAGCGTGATGACACCGGCCGTGCCGCCGCTGCCGGCGTTGAGGACGGAGCCGTCGCTGAGGGTGATCGAGGGCGCCTTGAGCGTGATGTCGCCGGCCTGGGAACCGCCGTTCGTCGTATTGATGAAGCCGCCGCTGGCCAGCGTAATCGAGTGATCGGCGTCGAGCTCGACCGAACCACCATGGCTGGTGATGCTGGAGGAACTGACGATGGTCAGGTCGTACGGGTCGAACAGCAGCTTGCCGGCCGCGCCTGCATCGGAGCCGAGATCGACGCTGATGGCGCCGATATTGGCGACGTGGCCGGAGAGTTCGACCATGCCGCCGGCGCCGGTGCCCGAGCCGTGGACGCTGAGCTGCGCGCCGCTCTGGGCATTGACCGTCTGGGTGGCGATGATGCTGATGTCGCCGCCGGCGCCCGCAGCGCCCACCCCATCGGCGCTGAGTCTGGCCGTAGCGGCCAGCGTCGTGCTGCCGCCCGAGCGGACGGTGATCTTGCCGGGGCCGTGCCGGCCCGTACCGGCGCGCACTTGCCCGGCGATCCGGGTATCGCCGGCGCTGACGATTTCGACGGAGCCGTTGCGGGCGATCAGCCGGCCACCCTCGCTGATGCCGCTGGCATTGACCGTGGCCTCGAACTTCTGCCGATGGGTGAGGTCGTCGCCGGTGATCGGCGAGCCGTCGCTGCCATAGATGGCCACCGACTGGCCCTGCAGGGTGATGCCGTTGCGGGCGTTGATGGTGCCCGAGATGGAAATCACGCCATCGGCCGACAGCGGGATATCGCCGCGCATCAGCCGGTCGGCCGCCGCATCGTCGACCCGGCCGTCGGCCCCGACGACGCCGTCGAGGAACTTGTCGGTCGGGGTGTTGACGGTCAGCCGGCCGACATTGATCGTGCCGTGCTGGCCGACGATGAAGCCGTGCGAGTCCGAGAAGAAGACGTTGCCGCCGATGCGGCCGTCCTTGTAGGCGTTGAGCACGCCGTTGACGACCACCGGACCGTTGCGGACGATGTTGACGAGGTTGCCCGCCCCGCCCGGTACATAGAGGCTGACGCTCTGGCCGGCGGCTTCCTGGAAGTCCGAGAAGGAATTGAAGCCGGTGCCCTTCGACACCGTACCGGTGGTGATCGCCGTCTGGCTGCCGTTGACCACCACATGGGTCGCCGTGCGGCCATCGGGAATAATGTTGTTGGCGCCGCCGGGACCGAGATTGACCGCCTGCCCGTGTGCGATGCCCGGCACGGCGAGGGCGAGCAGGCTCAGCGCCAGCGGGCTGGTCCGGCTGAGCAGGCTGGCGCGCCGTGAAAGAGTAACCGGATCCCCGCTCCCCCGCCCCACCGCAAAGTGCGACCGGGGGGCGGCCATCAGAACTGACCCGGAGCGACTTTGAAGACGTCGGGACTCTGCGGATCAGCCGCATAGAGCAAAGCGAGGCTGACCGGCTTCAGCGTCTTCTGCCCACCATTGCCGGTATCCTTGAAGGTGCCTTGCAGGATCAGGATCGTGGCATGTCCGTCGGCATCCTCGCCGCGGAACAGCAGCAGGCCGTTCGGCAGCACGAGCCCGGTCTTGACGGTGTCAGGTTTGTAGCCGGCGGTGGCGAAGTGGCTGCGCAGCACCTCGCCATCGGCATAAAGCTCGGCGTCGGTAATGCTCGGATCAGTTGCCGCGCTCCATGACACGCCAACCTGGATCAGTGCCTTCGTCTTGTAGCCGAACACGTAGGACACCACCGCCGTGCCCCCGCCGGGCAGCAGGTCGGGCACCGGCACGCTCAGCAACTGGGTGCGCTCGGCGGCGTTGGTGCCGGCCTGGATCGCGTCCGCCTTGACGCCGAAATCCTTGCCGATCGCCGCCTTGACCTCGGCCTCCGTCATGCCGAAATGCGCCGACCGGAAGCCGGTGACGCCGACGACTGCGACACTGTCGGCAGAGGGATCGGCGGAGGCTGAAATGGCGGAGCTCGCTGGCGCGGGTGCCGGAGTCGGAGCGGGAGTTGCGGCGAACGCCGTGCCGGCAAACAGCAGCGCGGCGGCCACACCCATGGGCGCCAGCAGTCCACGCGACGGCCGGAAGCCGATCCGCCTGCAAGAACTCATCGTATTGCCCCCAAAGGCGCCAGGTCGCGACGTGACGCCAATGCGCGCCGCATGTTAATATTTGCGCAATATCGCCATAATTCGCGACACGTGTCAATTCCAGCGCGGCTTGGGATAGTGTCGCAGTTTGAACTAAAATTCGCGGCGAATCCGGCCGGTGCGATCCGGCGCAGGCGTTAGGCCGCGGCGGTTTTGGCGGCCAGCCGCGACACCAGAGCGAGGCTCAGCAGGTGGGCGTCGATGGCCCGCAGGAAACCGGCGCGCCGGAGTTCGAGGAACCGCGCATCGTCGAGCCGCGCCAGCGCTGATTCGTCGACGGCGAGCAGACCATGAATCACGGTGCTGCCTCCGGCAGGCAGCTTCACCTCGAGCGTCACCGAGCGGAACAGCTCCCAGCGCTGCAGCAATTCCGCCAGAGTGTCGGTGCGGGTCGCCGCGGCGCGATACTGGTTGGCGAGCGCCAGCGCTTCGGTCACCAGCGGCTCGGGCGCCCCGGCGGCCGAGAACAGGCGCTTGCCCTCGCGCTCGCCGAACCCCTCGAAGGCGTCGTCGATGCACAGTACCGGGTCGGCATCGGGAACATCACCGATGATGAAGGGGTAGCGCCTCAGATAGGCGGGCATGTAGCCCGCATCCCAGGCACCGGCGGGCGTGACGAAGTGGTTGGTCCCCGGCTTCAGCCCGGTGATGAAGACGGGGGCGGGCGCTGCCGCGCCGGGCAGAAAGGCGATCGGCAGTTCTGTCGCCGCAGCGGTGAACTCGTCGACCAGCGCCGGCACGAGGTGCGACGTGCGCGCGTAATCGAGGGGTTTGGCGAGCCCCCGGAGCCTGAGTTTCCGGTGCGTCTCGCGATTGAGCGGCACGACGTTGCGGTAGAACAGCGGATTGGCCATGTGCAGCGGAACTCCCCCGGGCAGCTTGCCGCCTAGCATGAAACTTGTGTCGGCACATCTCGCCGGCGCCGCGGCCACAAGTCGCGGGTTCGCTCCATTGCACCGGCCGAACTGATTCGGGTCAAGGCCGGCCGGAGGAGCCGCTGCCGGGCAATATGGGGCCAGGCGAGCATTCCGGCGGCAAATTTGCCGCTCGCAGCGCCATGAGCCAGTTATCGGCGGCGCGGCACTCCTCTAGTACTTTCGATGTAGGTCGTCACCGGAGGGCCCCCGGCAATTGGCCCAGAATCGCGGGCCGGGGGCGCCGCCATAGCCCGTTCTATTCTTTCCACAGATTTTGATATTGTTGACGGAGCACGCATCCCGCGGTCATCGGACCCGGCTTTTTCATCATTGATGTCCGGTCCGCCGAACCAGGCATGAATCCGCCGGGAGCCGGCCGGATGGAACAACCATCGACGCCAGACTGGCTCGCAACTGCCCCCCGCACACAACCAGCATTGTCGTTCATTCGATACAAATTTACCCATCTTCTTATGATCTTGCGGAGCATCACCGTAGATCGGTGCCAGCACCACCGCCAACACGACATAATATATATTGTCATTTTCGGCAAATTCAGAGATATCTACATTCACTTTGCTTCTTGGGTTGTTCTGGAGGAACGATCCAAACTGGCAAAGGGTATGAGGATGGACGGCTGGATCCGTTCATGTGGGGACAACAATACTCGTGGTGTCCAGGACACAGCACGGGCGGAAAGCGGAAAACTTCATCGTCGGTATCGATTGGCGGGGGGCGTGCCGGGAGGCACTTCGCGCGCCGCTCGAAGCACAAAACTGCATTCAGTTCAGACAGCTGGCGGCCTTACTTGCTGCTTCTGCCCGGCATGATTGCAGCGTAAGCGTGGCAAACATTGCCCCGAAACGGTCATTAGACTGTCTCATTCGCCAATCAGTCGACTCATGTGTGAATCATCAGTAAGAAGGACGCGATCATGGCAACTTGGCCGAGCGCAAGCAGTACGGGCGTACCAGACGGCGTTACCCTACTCCCATCGGGTAGTGTGATAATCAGTAAGGCGGGGGTGACGGTTTCCGGTCTCAACATCACCGGAACCGTATTCATTACTGCCTCCAACGTTACGCTCCAGGACTGCAAGATCACCGGTGCAACACAGTCCGGCGTGGTCAGGATTGCCGATGGATTAACCGGCGTCGTCGTGCAGGATTGCACGATCAACGGCACCGGCACCAACAATGCCGGCAGCCACGGCATCCTTGGCACCGGTACCTTCCTGCGCAACGATATCTCGGGCGTCGAGAACGGCATCACGCTGAATGGCGGCAATACCGTCATCCAGGACAACTACATCCACGATCTGCAAGCGTCGGGGGCGGCGCACTATGACGGTCTGCAGATCGATGGGGGCGTGTCGAACGTCCAGATCCTGCACAACACCATCATCAACAACCACGACGGCGCGTCGGCGGTGATGATCGATAACTATTTCGGCCCGATCTCCAACATCAAGGTCGACGGCAACCTGCTCTATGGCGGGGGCTACACTATCTATTCCGACGGTCAGTTCACCGGCGGCAAGATCACCGGGGTGGTGATCACCAACAACCACATCGGCGGCGGCGGCTGGGGCGATACGGCGTTCAACGGCAATACCCCGGTCTATACCGGCAATGTCGACGATGCCGGGCACCTCCTGACGACGCTCGATTCGGGCGGCAGCACCTCGGGCGGCACGACGGTGCCCGTCACTCCCCCACCGGTCGAGGCTCCCCCGCCGATTGTTACCGATCCGGGAACCGGCGGCACGACCTCCGGCTCGGGTACGACCTCTGGATCGGGCACGACCTCCGGCTCAGGCTCGACCACCGGAACCGTCGCGCCGATCAACCTTAACGGGACAAACAGCGCCGACCACCTGACCGCCGGCAGCCATGACAGCATCCTCAATGGCAAGGGCGGCAACGACACCCTCATTGGAGGTGCCGGCAACGACACCATCATCGGGGGTGCCGGCAAGGACATCATGACGGGCGGCGCCGGCCACAATACCTTCGTGTTCAACACCACCTCAGAAGCGGGGTTCGGCTGGAACAGCGACGTCATCACCGACTTCAAGGCCGGCCAGGACAAGATCGATCTCTCTGCGATCGACGCCAATGCGAAGCTGTCCGGCAACCAGGCCTTCACGTTCGTCGCCAAGGACAATGCGCTGTTCACGCACCATGCGGGCGAGGTTGCCTGGCATACCGACGTGGCGCACAACCAGACCCTCGTCCAGGTCGACATGAATGGCGATGGTTCGTCCGACTTCGAGATCAGTCTGACCGGCATCGTCCACCTGACGGCGGCGGATTTCGTCCTCTAGAGCAAATGGCCATTCCGATGAATCGGAATGGCTGCTCCAAGACCTTGTCTGTCGCGTGATCGAACCGGAAAGTCTGACAACTTTTCCTGATCACGCTCCAAGGGCGAACCACCAGCTACGCAAATGGAGCCCAGGCGCAACAGTGCCCGGGCCCCTCGCATTTTCGGCGCCTGAAACGGGCAATCGTTCAGGCAGTCGCGCCGGATTGGAGCTGGCGCAGTCCCAGATGACGCACCAGGCCGGCCTCGATCGCTGCGGCGCGAATCCCGATGATATGGCGAGCCGGCCAGGGGCGGTGGTCGAGTACCGACGCGCGGTCGAAGCGCTCGACTTCGAACAGCACCCGATCGACCGGATGGTAATAGAAGAAGCGATAGCCGAGGCGCGCGATCCGCTCGTACCACGGCAGCGATTGCAGCCCCAGCAGGGCGATCAACACTTCGGCCCGGCCTGCCGCCAGAAATCCGATGGCCCCTTCGAGGACCGCCGGCTCGTAGCCCGAGACATTGATCTTGAGTACCCCGACCTGCTGCAGCCCCAGGCTGTCGAGGGTGTCGGTGAGCGTGCGCACGCGGATAAGCTCGCCCTCTGTCGCCCCGTTGGTATCGAGCCGGCTCATCCAGGCCCGGGGGGCCGTCTGGAAGCGTGCCTCCCCCGCGACGTTGGAGAGCGCCAATTGGTGAATCTCGACCCGCTCGGCGACGCCGTTGCGGATGGCGTTGCGGCGCAGCGTCGCGACATTGGCACCGCTCGGCTCGAAAGCATGCACCCTCGTGTCGGGCAGGCGCGCCGCAAACATGGCGAACTGGCCGATGGCAGCCCCGATGTCCACGACGCCCCAGCCCGGCTGCGCGATCTCGCGCAGCAGCGCGAATTCGGGATCGATCAGGTCGCCGAACATCACCAGGGCTGGCGGCGACTGGCTGGGAAAGTCAAACTCGAGCACCGGACCGGAGCGAAGGTGTACCTCGCCCCGCGATGGGCGCGTGAGGTACAACCACAGCAGCCGGAAGGCGCCGACGACCGCGGCGCGCGGGCCAACCACCCTGACTCCCCAACGCAATTTCTCGACCAGCACCCGCGCCCGATCAAGAGCCGCACGGCCAGCCGATGGGCGGAGCGGTTGTTCCATGGTTGTAGCGTTTGCCATCGTCGAATCATAGCGGATCGAGGCACCCCCGGCGATTTGATCTATCGGCTTAGCGCCTTTCCTCGATCGAATTCCACGGGAAGCCGTAAGCCGTTGAGTTGCCGTCGGTTCCAACCTCGAAAGTACTCCACACTTTTCTCGGACGGACTGCCGGCGCAAAATCTGCCGTTTAGGCCGAACTACTGATTGTGGTGGCACCAGCGGCAACCCATGATCCAAATTGGTGCAGTCGAGGATTCGAGCGTGGTGACAGGGGGCGTGGTTGCCACTATTGCAAGTGCTTAACTTCCACGGCATCGGCACGCCGGAACGCGAGCTGGAGCCCGGCGAAGCGCCCTACTGGATCACGCCCGAGCACTTCGGGGCCATCCTCGATCTGGCTGCCGCCCGGGCCGACCGCGACGGCATCCGCATTACCTTCGATGACGGCAACCGGTCCGATCTGACGCTGGCAACGCCGGCGCTTGCGGCGCGCGGCTGGCGCGCCACATTCTTCGTGCTGACCGGCCGGATCGGGGCGCCCGGGTCGCTGGGTGGGGACGACATCGTAGCGCTGCTCGAGGCCGGCATGGCGATCGGCAGCCATGGGGTCGCCCATGTGGACTGGCGGCAGCTCGATGCGGCGGGCCTTCAGGCGGAGCTCAGCGACAGCCGGCAGCGGCTGGAGGAAATCTGCGGCCACCCGATCGTCGCCGCCGCGATCCCGTTCGGCGCCTATAACGGGCGCGTGCTCAAGGGCCTCGCCGCGGCCGGCTACCGCGAGGCCTATTCGAGCGATGGCGGTCCCACGGCGGAGGGCGCCTTCCTGCGGCCGCGGCAAACCATCCGCGTCGATACCACGCTGCCCGAAGTCAGCGCCTTCCTCGCCGGTGAAGAGCCGCTGGGCCGCCGGCTGCGCCGCCGCGTCGCAATCGCCATCAAGCGCCGGCGCTAGCATGGCGGAAACCGTGCTGATCGGCTTTGCGGAGGCGGTGGCCGCGCCGGAGACGGTGTTCAGCCTCACGCGTGCCGGTTACGACGTGCGCGCCTTCTGCCGTACCGGCAGCGGGCGAGCGCTGCATGGGTTGCCGGTTGGCGACCTGCTGCCGATCACCGCCCCCGAGCACAGCATCGAGCAGGCCATCGCGGATCTGCGCCGGGGGGTGGGGAAGCTCGGTAGTCAATGCCGCGTGCTGGCACTGGACGATGTCGCCCTGTGGCTGGTGGATGCCGCCTTCGGTCACGGCGAAATCTCGGTGATCAGCGCCACCGGGGACCAGGCCGCGTTCGCGCTCGACAAGACCCGCCAGCTTGCCGCGGCGCGCGCTGCCGGCCTCGCCACGCCCGAAACGGTCATTGCCGGTTCGCTGGACGAGGTGCGGCAGGTCAACCGCTTCCCGGCCATCGTCAAGCCGTCGCTCGCCATTGCCGTCGAGAACGGGCGGCTGGTGAAGCAGCCTGTCCGCTATTTGATGGACGCGACAGACCGGGCCGCCCTGCCGGCCACGGCGTATGGGTTTCCTGCCCTGGTGCAGCCGCTGATCGCCGGGGTCGGGGAAGGCGTCTTCGGCTTCGCCACTGCCGGCGGCGTAGTGCAATGGAGCGGGCACAGGCGGGTGCGCATGATGAATCCGCACGGCTCGGGCGCCAGCGCCTGTACCAGCAATCCCCCCGACGAGACGACCAAACGCCGGGTCGCCGCGGTGCTCGGCTCGATCGGCTGGCGCGGGCCCTTCATGGTGGAGTTCCTGCGCGGCAGCGATGGCACGCTGTGGTTCATGGAGGTCAACGGGCGGCTGTGGGGCTCGCTCGCCCTGGCACGGCGGACGGGCTTCGAATACCCCGCCTGGGCCGTGGCGCAGGCGGCGGATCCGACGTTCGTGCCGACGCGGGACCCCGCCGCGAGCGGCCCGACGACAGTGCGCCACCTCGGCCGCGACCTGCTGCATCTGCTGCACGTGCTGCGCGGTCCCCGTACCGCCTTTCACCGGGCCGGCTGGCCGCGCTTCTGGCCGACCCTCGGCGCCGTGCTGCGCCCCGGGCGGCGCGCCGGGTTCTACAACTACGATCCGCGCTGGCCCGACTTTTTCCTACGCGACGCGGTGGCGGTAGTGCGGCAGGCCTTGAGGAACCGGCAGTGACGCAGCGCTCAGTAACCGCCATCCTGCACGCCCATTCGAACTGGTCCTATGACGGCAGTTGGCCACTGGCGCGCCTCGCCCGACTGTTCGGCCGCATGGGGGCCGAAGCGTCGATGATGACCGAGCACGATACCGGGTTCGAGGCGACACGCTTTGCCGAGTTCGTGGCGGAGTGCGCGGCCGCCTCGACGCCCCGTTGCCGGCTGGTGCCGGGCATCGAATATTCATGTCCGGACAACGACGTGCATATCCTCACCTGGGGAGTCGATCGGTTCCTGGGGGCCGGGCGGCCGGTGCTCGAGACCTTGCGCGACGTGGCCGAGGCGGGCGGGGTAAGCATCATGGCGCATCCGGCGCGGCACGATGCCTGGCGCCTGTTCCAGCCGGAATGGGCGCCCTACCTCACGGCGATCGAGGTATGGAACCGCAAGGCCGACGGGTTGGCGCCAGGTCGCGAGGCACTGGCGCTGGTGCGGGAGACGGGCCTGCCGGCGACGGCGGGTCTCGATTTCCATCGCCGCAAGCAGATCTGGCCGCTGGCCAACCGGCTGGCCGTCGAGACGGCGCTGCCGCTCGAGCAGGGGCTGGTCAAGGCACTGCGGGCCGGACAGGTGGTGCCCATCGCTTTCGGCCTGCCGGTCCTCGATGCCGACGGGCGCGAACGACAGGCGTTCGGCGCCATCAACCGCAGCGCCGAGCGCCTGCGCCGTGCGGCGAGGCCGTTGTTCAGACGCTAGGCGGGATCCGGCAAGGCATGGAGCCGCGAAGGGGCGGCCTTACCTGCAATGGGCACCTTGATGCCGTGGGCAGCCCCCTCCCCCAGCCCCCCGCAAGAGGGGCGGGAGCGACAGAGCTCTTTGCCGGCGCGAGCGACCTAGAGAGCAGCGACCATGCCGCCGCGATAGCGCAGGGCGGCGCGCAGGCCAGCGCGATGGATCGGCGAACCCTTGAGGCTCCGGAGCGCTTCGCCCGAGACCACGCCGAGCCGGAACAGGGCGGTCGCCACCGGCCCGTGATAGCGCCGATAATAGCGTACCCGATTGGCGGTCAGCAGCGCGTAAAGGCGGGGGTCGCGGCGGTAGTCGCCGCCCTTGTGGATCACCACCGAGCGCGCCACAAAGCTGACCTGCAGCCCGCTCATGCGGACGCGCCGCTGGAACTCGACTTCCTCGCTGTAAAGGAAAAACGATTCGTCCCAGGCGCCGACGGCCGCCCGAGCCCGGGCCGCCACCGCCATCACCCCGCCACTGGCCCAGGCCGCAACGCCGTCCTCGGCATAAGGCGCCGGATTGGTGACGATCTCGCCCAGATCAAACGCCGCAGTGAGCCGTCCGCCGAGCACCGCTTCGGCCCAGGCGGTCAGCAGGGAGGGCTCGCGCCGCAGTGATTTCAGCATGTTGCCGTTTTCGCGCAGCGTGCGGGGGACGGCGACGCCGACCACGGGATCGTCGAGCCGCGCGGTCAGCGGTCGCACGGCCCCGGCGACGAGGCGCACATCGGGATTGAGGATGAGCACGTCGGCATCGGGCGACGCACCGGCGAGACCGGCGTTGATCCCCGCCGCATAGCCCCCATTGCGTCCGGTGCGGACCACTAGCGGCCGCAGGGGATGGGACTCGGCAATCTCGGGCGAACCGTCGGCCGAGGCATTGTCGACGACCACGACGTTCCAGCGGTCGACCCCGGCAAGCGCAGCCGGCAGCGAATCGAGCAGCCCGGCCAGCACATCGGCGCTGTTATAGGTGACGGTCACCACGGTAAGCGGACGCTGGGGGGCGGCCGTCGGGGCCGGGTTCGCGGTCGTTTCGGTCTGCATCGTCGTCGCCTGTTCCCTGGAATTCGTCACTATGGGCCGCTGTCATCAGGATCGGGGTGCGGCGCGCCGGCGGCAATTCCCCAGTTCGGTCTAAGCTTGGTCCGGTGCCGGTTCAGGCCGGGACCTGTGCCGGGGCGGCGCGCGATACGCCCCGCTGGCGCAGGCGCGACCGGCCGTCCGGGGCGGCCGCCGCTTCGGCCGCCGGCTGCGGCTCAAGCAGCCACACCCCGCTGCCCATCAGGATCAGCACCAGAACCAGCGCACCGTTCCAGTAGTGCACCATCCAGCCTTCGACGAAGATCGCCGTCATCGAGATCACATAGGCGGTCCGGTAGTCGCCGCGACGGGCATCGAGGCCCCGGCGGAAGGCCGCCCCCAGGACCACGAGGAAGAAGGCGGCCAGCATCAGCAGGCAGGCCGGCAGGCCGTAGGTAATGGCGTTGTAGAGCCAGAACATGTCGATGCTCGGCGGCATCCAGGACGGCCGCTCCCAGCGCCCCAGCCCTACCCCGAAGAGCGGATTGTGCACCACCGACTGCGTGCCGTAGTTCCAGATCAGCACGCGAAACATCGCCGATTCCGCATCGAACGCGAAGTCCTGGTAAAGGATCGTCAGCAGCGGCCGGTGGGCGAAGAGCTGGATGGCCAGCACCGCCGCACTGATCAGGCCGACCAGCAGCTTCCAGCGCCCGGCAAAGCTGCGCAGGAGCCAGTTCCAGCCCATCAGCAGGGTCTGCACCGTCAGCCCGCTGAGCGGGCAGGAGGAGAGCGAGAGCACGACGGTGAACGCGACCGTTGCGGTCCTGAGCCAGCGCTTGCCCATCGGTTCGCCGCGCCCGAGCACCATGTGGGCAAGCGAGAAGACGCTGCCGCAGCATACGCCCATGAGGATGGGATGGTCGAAGATCGACTGCGCCCGCGAAAAGCCGGCGCGCGGCGGCATATGGACTTCCGTGACCGTCGGAAAGACGTGCGACAGTGCTTCGAGCAGCACGCCATGCCCGGTCAGTGTCTCGATCAGGGCGAACGGCAGCAGCACCACCACGATCAGGAACAGCATCCGCACCAGGGCGTAAAAATCGTCGGCGCTGCGGATGTAGCGGCGCGCCATCAGATAGGCGCCGCTGGTCTCGAGGAACAGCACACCCCCGGTCTGCAGGGCCGGCTGCACGCCGTGCAGGGCAGTGAGCGCGATCATGCACCACACGCCGTAAAGCAGCACGCAGATATCCACCAGCCGGACGCGGCCGAGCTTGCCCGAGACCAGCGCCACGAGGCATGGCACGAAGGCCACGATCAGGACGATCCGGTAGGGCGTAAGCTTGAGGCTGCCGAGCTCGATCATCCACGGCAGGCACCAGGCGATGAGCAGCGCCGTCATTGGCCAGGCCAGTTTGGGCCGGGCGGGTCGGGCGCTGCTCGTGACGGCAGGCCGTCGCCCGGCCAGGCGCGGTTCAACGCCAGCCGGCCGGAGTCCCGCTGCTTCTTCGCGCCCGGGGGTTCCCCGGCGCAACCCGACTGCTGGTCTCGCAGTGAAACCCGTCACCAACTCACCGTCTCGCTGTTGAGGAGCGACATTACAGGAGTGAGCGCGGCGGCACGATTTACCCCTTGGAGCTAGGACGTTGCCGGCCGGAGGGGCCCGCAATACGCCGCGCAGCGAATATCTCGCGGGCCGGCGTCACGCCGCGCTGCGTAAGCTCACCCGAATTCAGCGGTTCAGGCCGCCGACTCGTCCATGCTACCCATTGATGCCTGCCACGCTGGCGACGGGCCGCATGGCAGGGCCACCAGCGGGAGCCGTGTTCAGGCGACCAGTCGTTTTTCCGGGAGCATGCAATGCCTGCGGTTCAGGTCCTGATCCCCTGCTACAATTATGCCCAATATCTCGAAGCCTGCGTCGACAGCGCCCTGACCCAGACCGGGGTCGAGGTGCGCGTCCTCGTCATCGACGACTGCTCCACGGACAACACGCCCGAAGTGTGCGCGCGGCTGGCGCAGCGCGACCCGCGGGTGCGCTATCTGCGCCACGCGCAGAACAAGGGGCATATCGCGACCTATAACGAGGGCATCGGGCTGTCGGAGGGCGACTATTTCGTGCTGCTCTCGGCCGACGACCTCCTGGTGCCCGGTGCGTTGGGGCGGGCGACGGCGCTGATGGAGGCGCATCCGGCGGTGGGCTTCGTCTACGGCACCCCGATCACCCTGTACGATGCCGAGGCGCGCGAGCCGCGGGTCGGCGAGGCAAGCTGGACGGTCTGGGAGGGGCGCGACTGGATCGAAAAGATGTGCCGCACCGGCAAGAACTTCATCGACTCGCCGGAAACCGTGATGCGGCTGAGCCTGCAGCGCCAGCTCGTCGGCTACAACCCCGCCCTGCCCCATTCGGGCGACATGGAATTGTGGATCCGGGCGGCGGCGGTCGCCAAGGTCGGCCACGTCAACGGCACGGACCAGGCTTATTACCGGGTGCACGGGGCCAGCATGCAGCGCACCGTGCACTCAGGGGTGCTGTTCGACCTGGAGGGGCGGCGGCTGGCGTTCGAATCCGCCTTCCAGCGGGAAGCGGCCGACCTGCCGGGGGCGGTGCAGCTGCTGTCGATGGCCAGGCGGAGCCTTGCCGTGCTGGCCCTGCGCCACGCCCGCGGCGCACTCGATCGGGGCGAGCTCACGCCGGAAGCGCTGCAGGCCTGCTGCGATTTTGCCGTGGCGGTGGCGCCTGCCATCGCGTCCTCGCGCCAGTGGCGCCGCCTGCAGCGC
>Ga0134126_10007778_pt1 | contig 13450 bp, 15 predicted proteins | sample KB31752_FD_96881 | JGI IMG/M metagenome (GOLD analysis project Ga0134126, IMG submission 96881) | Terrestrial soil microbial communities with excess Nitrogen fertilizer from Kellogg Biological Station, Michigan, USA - KB3-175-2 | ecosystem: Environmental > Terrestrial > Soil > Unclassified ...
ACGCGCGACACGGCCGCGCCGACAAAGCGCGGACAGGACTGCTCGGGCGCGATGCTGGTATAGACCGTCCAGCGGCCATCCAGCGCGCGGTGCCACACCGATACGTAACCCGGCCCGAAGGTCGACGCCGGGAAACGTCTGAGGCACAGCAGGTCACCCGACGCAAAGGGCTGGCCGACGACGACGAAGCCGGCGACGTCGTCGCGGCCCGGCCGGGCCGGTAGCGGGCCCGGTTGATCGCGCGCAATGACTGCGGCGGGTCCAGAAGTCATCATTGCATCCTCCTGCGGTGCGCCGGGTCGCCACGCGGCCCGAGTTGATCCGATGCTCGGCAGGCTAGCCCCGGGCGGCGGACCGACGAATGCACGGTCCGCCGGATTTCTTGCCCATTGCCCCGGAACTCTGCTGGTGCGCCGGAGGAGGCCAGTCCCCCCTCCACGAGGCACGATCGCGGAGCCGATCCGCGTGGCCGTCGCTGGCGACAATCCGACGGCGGCGATTTACGCCTCATTCAGTGTAGCGAAGTTCTCCCCCGGATGATTCATTCCCTCGTAGGGGTCTGCCCGCATAGATGGGACACGGCGGGCGTCGACGCCGTGAGCTCCACCAATGGGGAAGACGGAATGTCTCGTCTGTTGCCACTCGCTGCCGCCTCGGTTGCCGGCGCGCTTTTTTTCGCCACTGCCGCTTTGGCCGACGACTGGACCGCGGTGCAGTTGCGCGGCCAGGTGCTGCAGCTCGTCGACACCCAGTGGCAGCCGCTCGCCCGCGGCGCGGTGGTGCCCGACAGCCGCATCATCCGCACGCTCGGCTTCGGCCATGTCACCTTCACGCGCGGCCAGGAAACGCTCGACCTCGGCCCGAACACGCAGATCCAGATTCACGACCGCGGCACCGCTACCCGGCCGAGCACCACCGTCACCCAGTATTTCGGCAGCGTTTCGGTCGAAGCGCAGGTCGAGAACGTCAAGCACTTCGCGGTTGAAACGCCCTATCTCGCCGCCGTGGTGAAAGGCACCCGCTTCACCGTCACCTCGGGCAAGACCGGCGCCTCGGTCAGCGTGCAGCGCGGCCATGTCGAGGTCGGCGACTACCACAATGGGAGCCATGTGCTGATCGCCGTCGGCCAATCGGCGACGGTCGATACAGCCAAGGGCGACGACGATCTCGCCGTCAGCGGCAGCGGCGATCTCCCCGCGGTCATCGGTCGCGACGGCAAGCCTGTGGCAACCGGCGCCAAGGGCAAGGCCTCGGACCAATCCGCCAAGGGCAAGTCGGGCGGCGAGAACTCCGCCAACAGCAGTGGCGGCGGAAACGGAAACGACGGCTCGGGCAACGGCAAGGGCAACTCCGGAAGCGCCAACGGCAATGGCGGTCCGAACGGCAGGCAGTCGGGCAACGGCAAGGGCGGCTGAACCGGCTGGCGTCCGCGCCGGGCGTGCCCTACATACTCGGCATGCCGCACCCCGCCGCTTTCACTGAGATCGCCGAAAATCTGTCCTTCCTCGACGATTGGGAGGACCGCTACCGCTACATCATCGAGCTCGGCCAGACGCTGCCGCCGCTTGCCGAAAGCGAGAAGAACACGGCGACAAAGGTCAATGGCTGCGTCTCGCAGGTGTGGCTCGTCAGCGAGCGTGACGGGCGGCTGCTCCGCTATCGCGGCGAGTCGGACGCCATGATCGTCCGTGGCCTCGCCGCGATCCTCATCGCGCTCTATTCCGGTCGCACGCCGGAGGAGATCGCCAATACGGATGCGATCGCCATCTTCGACGAGCTCGGCCTGCGCGAGCACCTCTCGACCCAGCGCTCCAACGGGCTCGTCGCCATGGTCAACCGCATTCGGGCCGAGGCGCGGGCGCTCACCACAGCCTGAGCCCGGAGCGTTTCCAGCCAAAGGGGACACCACTTTGCGCCCCGGACTTGATCCGGGGATCGGAAACGCGACAGGCAAGCCTCAGCCGAACTGCATCGGCCGGGCCCCCTCGCCCATCCAGCTCCGCTTCCGCCCCGCTTCGGCGCCGCGCGCGACCGAACCCAGTCCGTAATGCTGCGCCAGTTGCTCGAGCCCGATCCTGAGCACCAGCTTGGCACTGCGCCGCGGCCAGCCGCGGTCGCGCTCGACCTCCTGCAGCCCCTTGAGCAGCCCGCAGACATCGAGCACCACGCCGGCACAGTCACGCGGCAACACCGCGTGGATGCGCGCCAGGTCGCGCCGCGCGTCGGCCGCGAGATCGGAGATGTCGCTCGCCGCCTGCTGCCGATTGCCCGCGGTGCGCGAAGCCGAGTACGCCATGGTCAGGCGCGGCTGCAATTGCGCGCGCTCGACCAGCCGGCGCACGCGCTCGCCCGCCTCCACCTGATGCCGGTCGAGGAACGGGGGTTGGCCGCCGGAAGCCGCCGCCAGGCGGCTCAATGGGCTCTCGGCAAGGTTCACCGTCGCGCCATCCGGCATCACCTGCTCCTGCCGATGCTGCCCCGCGAACGCGTCGGCATCGAGTTGTGCCCGCTTGAGCCACGTCCGCGTCTCGGCATTGGCGCGACAGCTCGTGCCGTCGCCGGCGAGCCCGCCGGCGCTGATCAGGCCTTCGACGACGGCCGCATCCGCCGACTGGCCGCCGCCCGATCGATAGAGGCTGCCGTCGCGGGTAGCGGTCCCGCCGCCGAGCAGGCTGCGCACGAAGCGCTGGAGCTGGAGATCACGCGGCATCGGCGGCCTCCACGGGTGCCCGCCCCGCATTCTCGTCCCTGGCCATGCCGGCCGGCGGCAGGCAGCGGCCCCAGCCCTCGGATTCGATCGTCGCGAGCTCGGCCTCGATGGCGGGATCGCGGTCGCGCATCTGCTCGATCACCTTGCAGGCGTACGACACGGTTCGCGGGTTGCGGTCGAACAGGCCGCCGACGGCGTCCTGCGGCCGGCTCAGCACGACGTGGACGAGGTACATCCCCATCTGCCGGGTCAGCGCCGCGTGATCGGACCCCCGGCTCTGCTGCAGCAGATCGCGCAGCGACACCCGCCGCATGCGTGCGAGGCGCTCGACGAGGGCGAACGCCACCGGGTCGCGCCGAAGTCGTTCAAAGCGAAAGCGGCTGCGCGCCGAAAGCGTCCTGAAAGGGCATTTGTTATGCGTGGCCTTCATGCAACATCACCATGAATAGGAACTTATTCCTATATCATGAGGGCTGCGGAGTCACCGGGCATAACTATTCTTGGAGGGCCGGATTCGTACGTTAAACCAATCGCTTGCCTGAAAATACAACGGCCGCTCAGGGAGCGGCCGTGGGGTCGAATCAGGGAATCGCGGAAAAAATCCCTATTTTCCGGCCTTCTTGCCGAGGCCGTTGTCCTTGGCGAGGCGCGAGCGCGTCGCCGAATAGTTCGGCGCCACCATGGGATAGTCCGCCGGAAGGCCCCATTTCTCGCGGTATTCCTCGGGCGACATGTCGTAGTGCGTGCGCAGGTGCCGCTTCAGCGACTTGAACTTCTTGCCGTCCTCGAGGCAGATGATGAAATCTGCCGCAATGGATTTTCGCACCGGCACCGCGGGTTTCAGTTCCTCCGCCGCCTCCGGGACAACGTTTGATTGCAAACCCCTGAGCGCGGTATGCACATCAGCAATGAGTTTGGGTAGATCGGTGACGCTCAGCGCATTGTGGCTGACATAGGCGCTGACAATGTCAGTGCTCAGGTCGATGAGATCGTTGTCAGTTCCCGCCACCGCGCCGTTCTGATCAGTCATTTCGTTTCCCTTTGTTGGACGCAAGGCGAGCTGACCAAGCGAACTTGCCTTGCGAGCGAATCTGTAGGTCGCGCTTTGGGCCAATGCAACTTACGAATTAGAAAAATTCACCGCGACAACTGTCCCGGTGTTTGGACCGGAACCGGGTCCGAACTGTTTTCGAATTCGTCAATACTGGCAATACTGGCGGCCGGGGCACGGGCCCTCATGGCCGCACGGGCCAGCAGATGCGCCGCAATCGGCGTCGTCAGCACCAGAAAGACCAGCCCCAGCGCCGCGCGGAGAAGTGTGAACGCATCGCCCGAGGCGACGCCGGCGCCGAGCAGGATCAGGCCGGAACCGATCGGACCGGCCTTCGCCGCGGCGTGCAGCCGCGTGTAGAGGTCGGGGAAGCGAATGAGGCCGAGCGCGGCCAGCATGCAGAACAGGCTGCCGGCGATCATCAGGATGGCGGCGGCATAGCTCATTCGGCGCGCCTTTCGAGCAGGAAGCGGGCGAACGCCGCCGTGGCCACGAAACCGAGCAGCGCCAAAGTAATCGCGATGTCGATATAGAGGCTGGTGGCAGTGCGGACGGCGAAGGTCGCGATCACGCCAATTCCCAGCATGGTCAGCATGTCGAGGGCGAGCACCCGATCGGCGAGGTGCGGTCCGCGGACCAGGCGCCAGAGCGTGAGGGCCACGCCCACGCCCAGCAGCGCGAAGCTGATATCGCTCGCGATCTCAATCATGGCGCAGCACCCCCAGAACTTTGGACTCGAAGCCGGCGGCGATCCGCCCGATCAGTTGCTCGCGGTCGGCAAGGTCGAGGACGTGGATGAAGAGCGTCCTGCGGTCGTCGGAGACGTCGACGCTGAGCGTTCCCGGGGTGAGCGTGATCAGGTTGGCCAGCAGTGTGATCTGGGCCGCGGTGGTCACGGTCAGCGGATAGGCGATGACGGCTGGATGCAGCTCGAGCCGCGGCCGCACGACAAGCAGCGCGACCTGCACCGCGCCCAGCACGAGCTCCCGCACGAACAGGCCGATGAGCGACAGCCATTTCATGGCGCGAGCCCCACCGCCGCGATGTAGCGCGCCGGATGCAGGAGGTCGGCCGCGGCCACATTGGCGGCACGCACCAAAAGGTTCGGTGACAGGCCGGTCAGCACGATGACGCCGATGAGAAGCACCGCCGGCGCTGTACCGCGCGGCCGCTCGGGAGGCTCGCTGCGCGGGCGCCAGAACACGAACGACCAGAGGCGGGCCGCCGCGATCAGCGTCAGGAGCCCGTTGATGAGAAGCGCGAAGACCGCGATCCAGTCCCCCGCGCTCACGAAGCCCTCGAGCAAGAGCAACTTTGGCCAGAAGCCGAGCAGCGGTGGCACGCCGGCGACCGCCAGCAGCAGCAAAAAGAACAGGATCGACAGCCATGAGCTCGTGCCATAGAGCCCACCCATCTCGCGCGTGTCGGCGGATCCCGCGGCGCGTTCGATCACGCCGGCCAGCAGGTAGAGTGCGCCGAACGTCAGCATCGCGTGCACGATGTAGAGCACCGCTCCAGACGCCGTGCCGACATTGGTGTCGGCAAGCGCAAGAAATGCCACGCCGACGCCGCCGATCAACAGGAAGCCGATCGCCCGCCGCAGATTGGTCTCGGCCATCGCCGAGAGGGGGCCGATCGTCGCCGTCAGCGCGGCCAGCACCAGCAACACCGTCGAGAGGCCGCTGCGGGCTTCGGGCAGCAGCATCAGCAGCAGCCGAAGCGCGGCGTACAGGCCCACCTTGGTCAGCAGCGCTCCGAGCAGCGCCGAAATCGCCGCCGGCGGCGCATGATAGGAGGCCGGAAGCCAGGCGTTGACCGGAAACACCGCCGCCTTCATGCCGAAGGCGAGGACGAACAGGCCGGCGATCGCCAGCAATAGCGCAGGGTCGGCGTGCTGCGCGGCACCAACGATGTCCGCCATGTTGAGCGTGCCGAGCGTGCCGTAGAGCAGGCCGAGCGCCGCGAGGAACAGCAGCGTCGCCAGCATGTTCGGCACGGCGTATTTCACCGCCGCGTCGAGCTGCAGCGGCTCGCCGCGAATGACCACCAGGCCGAACGACGCCATCAGCATCACTTCGAACCAGACGTAGAGATTGAACAGATCGCCGGTGAGGAACGCGCCGGTGACGCCGGCAAGGAGCAGCATGACCAGCGAATAGAGGCCCTGCTGCGAGGCCGCTTCGTCCGCATCGAGCAGCAGCGCCAGGACCACCGCTGCGGTGACCAGGGCCGCGATGGTGGCAAGGCCTGCGCCCAGCACGTCGACGGTGAAGCTGATGCCGAAGGGCGGCAGCCATTTGCCCATCGTCATCGACATCGGACCAAGGCTCAGGACCCGTTCGAACAGGGCTCCATCGCTGACGCTGACCACAGCGACGAGCGCAAACGCCACCCAGCCTTGCGCGCGGCCGCGGTCGCGGACCACCAGCAGCAGTGCCGCTCCCGCGAGGCAGAGCAGCAGCGGCAGCACGACCAGCCAGTCGGAAATCGCGGTGGGCTGAGTGGCCAAGCTAATACTCCAGCGGCGGCTGGGGCTGATGGTCGGGCTCGGTCAGCCGCATGTGATCGGTATCGTCGGCATCCATCTGCTGGTAGGCGCGCAGCGCCAGCGCCGCGAGGAAGGCGAACATCGCAAAGCCGATGACGATGGCCGTGAGGATCAGCGCCTGCGGCAGTGGATTGACGATGTCGGCGGCCCGCACGCTCCCCGATCCGGGCAGGATCGGCGGTGCGCCGCGGCTCAGGCGGCCGGCGACGAAGATCAGCAGGTTGACGGCGTTGCCCAGCAGCACGACGCCGATCACCATCCGGATCAGCGCCCGCGACAGGATGAGATAGATGCCGGCGGCGGCGAACAGTCCAGTGAGCAGGACAAAGGCCGGCTCGATCATGCCTCACCTTCCCCGTCCTCGAGCGCCAGCAGGATGGCGGACAGGGCACCGAAGACGATGAGATAGACGCCGATGTCGAACAGTCCCGGCGTGCCGAACAGGTTCCACGGCAGCCAGTGGCCGGTCAGGAAGGGATCGTCGGTGACGGCGGAAACAAGGCCGCTCGCGAGCGCGAGCAGCAGCCCGATGCCGGCCCAGGCCAGGGCATCGACGCGCAGCAGCCGGCGCACCGCCGCTTCGCCGTGCGACATGCCGTAGACGGCGACCGCTGCCGCCGCGATCAGGCCGCCGATGAAGCCGCCCCCCGGATGGTTGTGCCCGCGTAGCAGGACGGCAAGCGAGAACAGGACCATCACGGTAACGATGAACGGGGCCGCCGTGCGCAGGATCAGCGAGTTCATCGCGGCACCTCCGGCTCTTTCCGGCGCAACAGCGCCAGCGCCGCGATGCCGGCCGTCAGCACCACCGAGATCTCGCCCAATGTGTCGAGGCCGCGGAAGTCGACGAGGATGACGTTGACGATGTTGTGCCCGTGCGCCAGCACCACGCTGTTCTCGATGAAGAACCGCCCGAGCCGGTCGTCGAACGCGCTTTCGACGACGCGCAGCAGGATCACTGCAAGCGCGCCGCCGCAGATCAGCGCCAGCGAGCCGTCGCGCAGCCAGTCCTCGAGCGGCCGCGGGTCGCGCACGCCCAGATTGAGGCGGGTCATCACGAGGGCCAGGATCACCACGGAAAGCACCTCGATCACGAGCTGGGTGAAGCCGAGATCGGGCGCACCCAGGAAAATGAAGATCAGTCCGAGCGCCAGGCCCTGCACACCGAGTGCGACGATGGCGCCCAGCCGTGTCGGCGCCAGAACGACGGCGGCGAGACCGGCGATGGCCAGCGCGATCGCGCCCCATTCCTGCGGCCGCAACGGCGCCAGCGCCGGCATGGCGGGCCCGAGGTGCAGCATCACCGCGGGCGCGAGCAGGGTGAGCGCGACGGCGGCGAAGATCGCGACGAGGTAAAGCTCCAGCCGGCCATGCTGCAACGTCCGCGTCAGCACCCCGGCAAAGCGGATCACCCCGAACATCAGCCAGTCGAACGATCGGTCGGCGGTCCAGGTAAAATACCGCTCTACCGCGATGAGACCGGCGCGGATGCGATCGAGCTGCCAGTACGCCAGGATACCGAGCCCCCAGGTCAGGACGGACAGGCCGAATGGCAGGCTGGCGAGGCTGACCGTATATCCCAGGTGCGGATCGACTTTGCCGCCGGCGATGGCCGACGCAATCGGTCCCACGATCGTCTCGCCATAGGCCCCCACCGCGAAGACCACGCCAAGCCCGGCCAGGCCGAACAGCACCGGTCCGATCCACAGCGCCAGCGGCCCCTCGTGCGGCGGCAGCGGCGTCGGCTTCAGCGCTCCCATGAACGGCCGGATCAGGATCGCCAGCGCCACGCCGCCGAGCAGCGCGTTGCCGATGACGAGCACCGCGCCGGCGACGATCGTGGCGGGCGTTGCAAGGCTCGCGCCCGCGAACATTGCTTCTTTGGCCAGATAGCCGAGCAGCGGCGGAACGCCGAACATCGAGAGCGCGCCGAGCGCAGCCGCGATGAAGCTGATCGTCATGTGGTCGCGCAGGCCCCCGAGCGCGGCGAGGTCGCGCGTTCCGGTGCCGTGTTCGAGCGTTCCCACGACCAGGAAGAGGCCGCCCTTATAGAGCGCATGCGCGACGAAATAGGCAGCCACCGCGAGCGCAGCCTGCGGCCCGCCGATCCCGAGCAGCAGCGTGAGCAGACCGAGCGAAGCCACCGTGGTATGCGCCAGCATCCGCTTGAGGTCGGTCTGCCGCAGCGCGATCAGCGCCCCCCAGAGCAGCGTGGCGCCGCCGAATACCGAGAGCGTGATCATCCAGGCCGGCGTGCCGGCGAGCAGCGGCGACAGCCGCGCCAGCAGATAGACGCCCGCCTGCACCATGGTCGCCGAATGGAGGTAGGCCGACACCGGCGTCGGCGCCTCCATCGCATTGGGCAGCCAGACGTGGAACGGGATTTGCGCCGACTTGGTGAAGGCGGCGACCACGATAAAACCCAGGATCCAGGGATAGGCCCAGCCGGATTGGCGCAATGTCGGTGACGACGCGACGGCGCTGATCTGCCACGTGCCGCTGATCAGGTGCAGCAGCACGCCGCCGGCGAGCAACGACAGTCCACCGAGCCCGGTGATCACCAGCGCCTGGGTCGCGGCACGCCGCGCCGCCATGCGCTCGTGCTCGAAGCCGATCAGCAGGAACGAGGTGACCGCCGTCAGCTCCCAGAAGGTGAAGAGCGAAACGATGCTGTCGGACAGCACTAGGCCCTCCATCGCCCCCATGAACAGCAGCAGGATCGCCATGAAGCGCCCGCGGTGCGGATGGCCGGCGAGATACGCGCCCGAATAGACGACGATCGCGGCGCCGATCCCGGCGATGAGCAGCGCAAAGGTCAGGCTCAGCCCGTCGATGTAGAAGCTGAGCCTGAGGTCGAGCGCCGGCACCCAGTCGATGCCGAACGTCGCCGGTCTGCCGGCCGCGACGCCGCCGAGCAGCGTGTAAAGCGCGACGACCTGCCCGGCGGGGACGATGGCAAGCACCCATCCGGCCGCGCGGCCGAGCTCGTGGGCGACCAGCGGCGCCAGCAGCGCGGCGAAAAACGGCGCCAGCAGCAACAGGATCGCGAAGGCGTCGAAATCGAGGGTCACAAGGCTGCCCGGAGGGGACTCACGGCCGAAACCTTAGCCTAAGACCGCCCGCCAACAACCCGGGAGCGCCGGAACCTGACAGAAACTAACGGCTTGTGGGGGTGCCGCCCGGTCCCTAGATAGCCGCCATGTCCGAGACCACCCCCCCGCTTTCCCCGCCGGTCGCCGAGCGACGCCAGCATGCCGTCACCCAGTTCGGCGTCACCCGCCAGGACCCCTACGCCTGGCTGCGCGCCGAAAACTGGCAGGAGGTGATGCAGTCGCCGGAGACGTTGCCGGCCGCTATCCGCGCCTATCTCGAGGCCGAGAACGCCTATTTCGCCGAGGCGTTCGAAACGCCGCACGCCGAGCTGACGGAAAAGCTCTATCGCGAGATCCGTGGCCGCATCAAAGAAGACGACAGCGGCGTGGCCTCCGCCGATGGCCCGTGGGCTTACAATTCGCGCATGCTCGAGGGCGCACAATATCCGCTGGTCGTCCGCACGCCGCGCAGCGGCGGCGCCGAGACCGTGCTGCTCGACTGCAACGTCGAGGCCGGCGACGGCTATTTCGGCTTCGGCGGCGCCGATCACTCGCCCGACCACACGATGCTCGCCTGGGCCGCAGACCGGGCCGGCTCGGAATACTACGACATCTACATCCGCGATCTGGCGACCGGAAAAGACCGCACCGAGGTCATCCGGGACACCGCCGATGGCGGCGTGTGGTCGCTCGACGGTACCGGCCTCTACTACACCGAGTTCGACGAGAGCCACCGCCCGTTTCGCATCCGCCGGCATCAGCTCGGCACGCCGCAGGAGGCGGACGAGATCGTGTTCGAGGAGGCCGATCCCGGCTTCTTCGTCTCCATCGGCGAAACGCTGAGCCGCAAGTTCATGGTCATCGACGTGCACGACCACCAGACGTCGGAGTGCTGGCTCATCGACAAGGATGGCGCGTCGCCGCGGCTGGTGTCCAAGCGCGTTGCCGAGCGCGAATACGACCTCGATGAGCGCAACGGGGTGCTCTACATCCTCACCAACGCCGATGGTGCGGAAGACTTCAAGGTCGTCACAGCCCCGGCCGAGATGCCCGATGCCGAGCATTGGACCGACCTCGTGCCCCATACGCCGGGCGTGCTGATCCTCGACCTGATCGTCCTCTCCAACCACATGGTGCGGCTCGAACGCGTCGAGGGCCTGCCGCGCATCGTGGTGCGCGATTTGCGCGACCACCGCGAGTGGACAGTTGCGTTCGAGGAGGAAGCCTATTCGCTCGGGATATCGGAGGGCTTCGAGTTCGATACCAATGTCGTGCGCTTCACCTACTCGTCGCCCACGACGCCGCAGCGCACCTATGACCTCGACCTCGATACCGGCGAGCGCACGCTGCTCAAGGAGCAGCAGGTGCCGAGCGGCCACAACCCGGCCGACTACGTCACGCGGCGCATCTTCGCTCCCGCGAGCGATGGCGAGCGGGTGCCGATCACCCTGCTCTACCACAAGGACACGCCCGTCGACGGCACCGCCCCTGCGCTGCTCTATGGCTACGGCGCGTACGGCATCTCGCTGCCGGCCTCGTTCTCGGTCTCGGCGCTGCCGCTCTGCGATCGCGGCGTCGTCTATGCCACGGCGCATGTCCGAGGCGGCATGGACAAGGGCTATCGCTGGTACCGGCTCGGGCGGCGCGAGCACAAGACCAACAGCTTCACCGACTTCATCGCTGCCGCCGAAACGCTGGTCGCGGAGGGCTATGCCGCGCCCCACCGCATCGTCGCCGAAGGCGGCTCGGCGGGCGGCATGCTGATGGGCGCCATCGCCAATATGCGGCCCGACCTCTGGGCCGGCATTCTCGCGGTGGTGCCGTTCGTCGACGTGCTCAACACGATGAGCGACGACACCCTCCCGCTCACCCCGCCAGAATGGCCCGAGTGGGGCAATCAGCTCGAGTCGGAGGAGGATTTCCGGCGGATCGCCGCTTACGCGCCCTATGAGCAGATCCAAGCCAAGGGCTATCCGCCGATCTTCGCCCTGGCCGGGTTGACCGACCCCCGCGTGACCTATTGGGAACCGGCGAAATGGGTGGCGCGGCTCAGGGCCACCAAAACGGGCGACGCTCCGCTCTATCTCAAGACTCACATGGATGCGGGACATGCCGGCGCTTCGGGCCGCTTCGACCGGCTCAAGGAGACGGCGCTGAGCTACGCCTTTGCGCTCAACTGCATGGGATTGGCATAATCGTCCAATCCCGGCGTTGGCTCACTGTCGCAAAAGGCCTATATCCATCGGCGACGACCGATCCTTCCGGTCCAAGAATCCATAAATTGGAGCGATCCTCATGGCCCTTACCCTTCCCCCACTGCCTTATGCCTACGACGCCCTTGGCCCGTATATGTCCAAGGAAACGTTGGAGTTTCACCACGACAAGCACCATCAGGCCTATGTCACCAACGCCAACAAGCTGATGGAAGGCAAAGGGCTCGAAGTCCTCGAGCTCGAGGACCAGGTCAAGGAGACCTTCGGCAAGGAGCCGGGTCTCTTCAACAATCTGGGCCAGCACTACAACCACGTGCACTTCTGGAACTGGATGAAGCCCAATGGCGGCGGCGGAGCCAGCAAGGTCCCCGGCGCGCTGGCAAAGCTGATCGACAAGGATCTCGGCGGCTTCGACAAGTTCCGCGCCGATTTCATCAACGCCGGTACCACCCAGTTCGGGTCGGGCTGGGCCTGGCTCAGCCTCAAGAACGGCAAGCTCGAGGTCAGCAAGACGCCGAACGGCGAGAACCCGCTGGTGCACGGCAATGCGCATCCGCTGCTGGGCGTCGACGTGTGGGAGCACAGCTACTACATCGACTACCGCAACGCGCGTCCGAAGTACCTGGAGGCCTGGTTCGACAATTTGGTGAACTGGGACCACGTCGCCTTCCTGCTCGAGGAAGCGCAGTAGGGCTCGAGCGAGTCCCTCACAGTTCAAGAGCCCGCCGGACAGTTGTCCCGCGGGCTTTTTTGCGCGTGTTGCGCTGGGACCGCTTCTGGCGGGCGACGGGGCGTGTTAAGGTTTGCTTAACCATGGGCGAACCGATCAAGACCGTCGCTGTGCTCGTCGCCAATCCGGCGCTGTCGTCGATCCTGTCGATGACGCTCGCCGGTGCGTCGTCACTGCGTGTCCGGCCGTTCGATACGCAGGTCGCGTTGCAGACCTATCTGCACCTTGCGCCGGCCGATCTCGTGGTCGCCGACTTCGACAGCATTCCGTCGCGCGCCGACAAGCTGGCCGAAGACCTCCGGCACGATCGCGCCATCGCCTCGCGCGATATCCAGATCATCGCGCTCGCCAGCGCGCTGACGCCGGAAACCAAGATGGCCTCGATCCATGCCGGGATCGATGAGATCATCATGAAACCGATGTCGCCGAAATACCTGGTGGAGCGCGTGCTGGCACGGCTCGCCAAGAAGAAGCCGCAGCAAGTGATCAAGGCCGAACGGCGGGCCAGCCTCAGACGTCGCGACTGGTCGAGCTTCGGCGACAACGTCATTCCACTCCGCCGCCGCGAGCCCGCGCCGCAGGCGTGATACTCGCCGCGGGAATTTTCTGCTCTTGCGCGTTCGCTCAGGTTGCACCAGCTTTGCAGTCGGCGGGCTTTCGCGCCATCCTCAACCGACACGCGTTCATCTTCGCAACCCCCAGCGCTGCTGCGGCTCTGGGCCCGATTTCAAAAAACTTATGCCCGGTGTTTCCAGCGGCCGTATATTCACCCCATCCCCTCGCATCTGCGAGGTCGCGACGAACGGTCTGCGGGGGGAGTCGGGGATCACGGGAGTCGTCCCGTGGTGGGCCAATGCTGGAGCCGAGGCAGGAGCCCGAGTTCTCCTGCCCTCCAGCGGCGTATGCCTGAATCCACCCCGACGCGTCAGCGGGACGAAGGTCCCATAAATTGCCGACTACCGGCTCGGACCCAAGTCCCGCCGAGGCCGCTAAATACGAACCGCGGCCGGTTCTTTGACATCGCCGGATGGGCCGGCGGACGCTTCCGCTCGCCCTGTGTAATCCGACTACTCAACTAGAGCGCCGTTGCACCCTGGTCGACGAGC
>Ga0134126_10007779_pt1 | contig 13448 bp, 14 predicted proteins | sample KB31752_FD_96881 | JGI IMG/M metagenome (GOLD analysis project Ga0134126, IMG submission 96881) | Terrestrial soil microbial communities with excess Nitrogen fertilizer from Kellogg Biological Station, Michigan, USA - KB3-175-2 | ecosystem: Environmental > Terrestrial > Soil > Unclassified ...
ATGTCGCCGTTGGTGCGGTCAAAGCTGCGCGCGCTACTGCTGATCGTGGTCGTAGGGGAGACCGGCGACGTGTTGGGCCGCACGGCCTGAACTGCGCGCGTGGTGGAAGCCGCGGTCGCGCAGTCGGCCGACGCGGGCAAGTCGTTCATCGCCTTCGAGGCGTCGATGACGTTGCAGGTCGTTGCTCTGATCGGCGCGGCGGTGGCAACGCCAGGCGCGGCCATGAGCAATCCACCGACGCTGACAGAGATCGCAACAGCAGAAATAGCCTTACGCATGGCGTCCCCCCGAGGCGAAAGCTTCCCTTGACGCGGCCCCCATTGAGACCGGTGAATCCGTATCTGCGGGCATACTTCCGAAAAGTGCAGGGCTTGGCAACAACCTCGGAGCCTCGTGGTGAGGGCGTGAACATTGAGCAAAATGGTGCGTCGAGCCGCGCGTGGACGCCGGAATCGCGCCCTTTGCGGCGTGTCTGACGTCGAGGTGCCTTGCGATCCGGATGCCCGTGTCAGGTTAGCTGGGGAACGCCCGAGGCCGCTGATGGGGCGTCGGCCGCGGCGGCGGTGCACGGGGGCTGATATCGACTACCTGACATAATGTCACTTATCGGCGCATGCTTCAGGCTGGACGACGAGGGGCAGCCAAGCAGGAATTGGTGACGGTTGTTCACCTCTGAGCAGAACCGTCCACGACTTCGAGGTAACCCAGCGCAGCGACGCGACACAGTGCCCATGCGCGCATCCGCGGATCGATCGGCGCGAAATGGTCGACGCCCTTAAGTCGTTGCTCGTCGACCGTGTCACCTGCAGCGATCGCCGCGGCGGCGTAACGATCGCTCTGGTCGATCGGCACCACCTTGTCCTTGATGCCATGGACCAAAGTCGACGGGACGCCGATGGGTAGCAGCTCGTACGGGGACGCAACCGCGTACCGCTGCGGAACCTCCGTGGGCGTGCCGCCTAAGAACCGGACGACTGCGCCGTCGCCCAGCCCCGCGGCCGCGCCGTTTGCGAGGTCGAGGACGCCTGCCTGGGCAACGACGCCTCTCACGCGGACCGCCGGTTGCGCGCCTGGCGCGTCGGACGGGAGCTTGTGCCGGCCGGCCAGCCACATCGCGAGTTGCCCGCCCGCCGAATGTCCGACCGTGACGACACGGTCGAGGTCGAGCCGGCTATCGCAAGCCGGCTGGGCGACCCCGGCAAGCGCATCAGCGGCACGCGCGACGTCGAGCAGCGTCGAGGGCCAACCGCCGCCGTTGCCCACCCGGCGGTACTCGATATTCCAGGCAGCCACCCCGTGCTTTGCGAGATCCGTGGCCAGCCCGGTACCGAGCGACCGCCCGTAGCCCGACTTCCAGTACCCGCCGTGAATCACGACGACGACCGGCCATGGTGCGCCGGCAGCGTCCTCGGTCGGCAAGTGCAGATCGGCGACCTGACTCGGATCAGTTCCGTATGCGAGGGTGAGCGGCGACGAGCGCCTCGATCGAAGTCGCACGATGGCGACTCAGCCGCCCTGATTGCGCGCACGGAACCGGGCAAGTCGAGCCCGCGCGGCCGTCACAGGCGGCGAGGCTTTCAACCGATCGAGCAGCCGCTGTGCAGCGGGGTACTCGGTGGCTAATACGGCGAGGCCGAGTGCCATGACAAGCAGTCCTGGCCCGGGCAGGACCAAGAGCACGACCCCAGCCGCGATCAGGGCCACTCCGACCAGGGTGACCACGGGCTTACGCAGCCACGTTGGCGTGTTGTTCAAACGAGCAATCATCGAATTACCTCCGGCAACCATCGGTCGCCGAAGGTCTGACCGCGATCCGTGATAGACCGCCGCTGGCCGGGTACCTGTGGAGGCACCGTGTTGACGGCCGCAGACGCGAGGGCTACTCCCCTTCGGTGCCTCGATAATACGTCACGCGCCATCATGGACGCCGAGGAGCGAATCGCGTGCAGGGTCACCGCCGTACTCAGCAACGATCGGGCGAACCGCGGCCCGCTCTGAATTGGCGTGCCGTCGCGGGTCGAGTTCGGCTGCAGATCGTCGACCGGAACATCGCGCTCCTCGCTGCTGGCACCGCGTTCTGGGCGATCCTGTCGATCTTCCCCGCCATCATTGCGATGGTCACGATTTACGGCCTGGTGGCCAGTCCCGAGCAGGTGACGACGGAGGTCACGAAGCTCGGCGGCTCGCTGTCACCGTCGACTCGTGAGGTCGTCACCAATTGGCTGGCAGGACTGACCAACACGAGTCACCAACAGCTCGGCGTCGGTCTGGTCGTCGGACTTGTCGCCGTCTTGTGGGCACTGTCATCTGGCGTCCGTACGCTCATCAAGGCGATCACTGCGGCCTACGAGCAGGAGGAGACGCGCGGCTACTTCAAGCTGCGCGGGATCGCGCTGCTCACGAGTATCGGAGTCATCGTGGTTGCCGTTATTGCGTTGGGCGCGATTGGCCTCGCGCCCGCGATACGACACCTCGTGCACAACGCGGTGTGGCGGATCGCGTTCGACGTCGGTGAGTGGGTCGTACTCGCCGTGATCCTCACCGCGGCGGTGGCCGCGCTCTACTGGCTCGCGCCACCGAAGACGTCCGTGAACTGGAGATGGGCCTCGGCCGGTGCCGTGTTCTCGACCGTCTTCGTCGTGTTGGCGAGCGTCGGGTTCTCCTTCTACGTGCGCTTTTTCGCGCACTACAACAAGACGTACGGCACCCTCGGCGGCATCGTCATCTTGATGTTGTGGCTCTACTACTGCGTGTTCATCGTCTTGCTCGGTGCGCTGATCGACATCGAGGCCGAGCGCGAGATGACCGGCAATGTCAGTGCGGCCGCCGAAGTCCCGGCGACGGCCGGCTAGCTCGTTGCCACCGTCACGCCGGTGATCTCAACCGGTAGGTTCGGCTTGCCGTCACCAGGGCCGTTGCTGTTGTCGGATCCGGCAGCGGCAATCTTCTGGATGACGGCCAACCCACCCGTGATCGTGCCGAACGGCGTGTAGTTCGGGGCGAGCGTGGTGTCCTTGTAGACAAGGAAGAACTGGCTGCCATTGGTGCCCGGGCCCCCATTGGCCATCGCCACCGTGCCCGCCGGATACAGGGCTCCGGTGAGGTTCTCGTCGGCGAACTCGTAACCCGGGCCGCCACCGCCTGACCCGGTCGGATCCCCGCACTGCAACACGAAGATGCCTGCTGTGGTCAGACGATGACACGGCGTCGAGTCGAAGTACTTCCTGTCGGCCAGAAACGCGAACGAGTTGACGGTGCACGGCGCCTTCACAGCGTCCAGCTTGAGGACAATCGCACCCTGGTTTGTTGTCAACGTCGCGACGTAGGTGCCTAGCTGCGACGCGCGCGTAGGTGGCGTACCGACGGAGCGCGCCGGCGTCCCGCCCGTTGGGGTATAGGCGCAACTGATCGTGCCCCCGACCGTGCTCGGCGTGGTCGCGGCACGACTCTGCGCACTTGCACACGCACTGAGACTCGTCAACGCGAGTGTGAGTGCAGCCAGGAGCCGCAAGTACAGGCTGGGGCGCACGAACAACTCCCTCGGATGAGCGCAGACGCTTAGGCGTCGCGCTTCTCGAACAAGAACCACGACAGTCCAAGAACGATCGCGAGAAATGCGAGGAAGACCAGCAGGCCGTCGACCGGGCTCGGCACGGCCTCAAACCCCGCACCTGTATTGCCGTTAGTTCCTACCGGCTGGTAACGGAATATCTGCATGCCTGACGAGAACGGCAGCGCTTTCGCAAATCCCCGAATGGAGTGAAAGACATGCAACCCGAGGAGCCCGCGCAGGATGTTCTCCACGAGTAGCGGCATCAAGATCACCGTCACGATTGCGGCCGGAATGTTGCGGAACAATCCCGATAGGGCGAAGCCGACGAGCGCAAAGATCACGATGTATGCGATCGATCCGATCCACACGCGGGCCATCGGCGCCGGAAGCAGGCCAAGCGTCGTCAAGCGATGGCCCAAGATCGCAACGGCGACCGCGTACTTCAGCAACAGACCAACGATCGCGACGACGAACACGTAGATCGCAACGACGATGACCTTCGCGGCCATGACGGTCGAGCGGCGCGGCAACGCACTGAGCGTCGGCCGAATGGTGCCGTAGCGGTACTCGTGGCCGATGGCGAAAACGCCGATCATCGACAGCAGAATCGACACGAGGAACACGGCGCCACCCCCACCGCCGGTGATGATGTCGCCGTAGTCGCGAACGGTCAGCGAGCCCTTCAGCCCGAGCGCGGGGAGTCCGAGCAGGCCCGCGACCAGCAGGGACAACCCCGTGAGCCACCACGTCGAACGCAGCGTGCGTAGGCGCATCCACTCGTAGCGCAGCGCACTCCTCATCCGGGCCCCCCGGCCGACTCGAATTCCTGCGCGCCGGCTGTCGCTTCGAGGAACGCTTCCTCGAGCGTCGCCGTCCTGGTGGTGAGCTCGTGCAGTGGTACACGCTCCGCAAAAGCGAGGTCACCGACCTGCTCCTGGGTTGGCCCGGTAAGAGACAGCCGGCCGTCACCCTCGGCAACGACGGTCGCCCCACGTGCCGTCAGCAGCTCGGCCAACCTCGCAGCTTCCGGGCTGCGCACGACGATGCTCGTGTGCGACGACCGCGCCACAAAATCGGCGATCGACGTGTCGGCAAGCAATCGACCGCGGCCAATGACGATCAGATGGTCCGCCATCAACTCCATCTCGGCGAGCAGGTGGCTCGACGCGAGGACGGTGCGGCCGTGGGCGGCGTACGCCTTGAGGAAGTCGCGTAGCCAGTTAATGCCTTGCGGGTCGAGACCGTTCGCTGGTTCGTCGAGCATCAAGATGTCGGGCTCGCCCAGTAACGCAGCCGCGAGGCCGAGGCGTTGGCCCATGCCCAACGAGAACGACTTCGGCTTCTTCCGGGCAACTGTGTCGAGCCCCACCAACGTGAGGACTTCGTCGACTCGGCTGTCGGGGATCTGGTTCGCCGCGGCCAGCATGCGCAGGTGGTTGCGCGCCGTACGGGTTGGATGGAAGGCCTTCGCTTCGAGCAAGACGCCGACCCGGCGCATGGGGTTCGCGATGTCGCGGTAGCGCTGACCGTCGAACCGGGTGACGCCCTCGCCGTGGTCGAGACCCAGCATCAAGCGCATAGTCGTCGACTTCCCGGCCCCGTTCGGGCCAAGGAACCCCGTGACGACACCGGGTTGAACGGTGAAGCTGAGGTTATCGACGGCGCGGCGGTCGCCGAACCGCTTGCCGAGCGCGGTCGCTTCGATCACACCGACTCCCCTGTGTGCCTGCCCGGGCGGCGCAAGCAAACGCAGTCTAGGTGGTCGACAGTCCGCGACCTCGCAGCGACGCAGCCGTTGCGCCTGCCGTACGTGGCCGCTCTCAGCAGGTATGAATGGTCGTTATGGCACCCATGAGAGCGCCGAAGCCAGCCGGCGGACCCGAGAAGTTCACGTCGGCAGCGACGCACGTCGTGGTCGCTGGCGCTCTGGGCGTCGTCGGCGCGCTGATCATGGGCTTCACCGGTGGGTGGGGCTTTTCCGCGCTGGTCGGGTGGGATGTCATGGCCGCGGTGTTCGTGGCGTGGATCTGGCTGACCATCTGGCCACGGGACGCCCGATCGACTGCGAGCCACGCGGTCCGCGAAGATCCGGGTCGACCGGTGGTCGACCTGATGCTCGTCGGCGCCAGCGTCGCCAGCCTCGTGGGGGTTGGGTTCGTCATCGCAGCGAGCGGTAACAGTGCGGGTTTCGTGAAGGCGGGCTACGTCGCGTTTGCCGTCGTTACCGTCTTCCTTTCGTGGGCTGTCGTGCACACCGCCTACACACTGCGATACGCAAGGCTCTTTTACGGCGGCAGGGCGGGCGGACTCGACTTTCACCAGCGCCCCGAACGCGAGCCGCAGTACATCGACTTCGCGTACATATCGCTCACGGTCGGCATGACGTTTCAGGTGTCGGACCCTGAGGTGACGTCAACGGTCATGCGCGCGACCATTTTGCGGCACGCGTTGTTGGCGTACCTCTTCGGCGTCGTCATCATCGGCGTCGTGATCAACGTCCTCGCAGGGCTTACGAAGTAACGCCTAGAAGGCCAGCGCTTCTAGAAATATGAGCGCACACAATCGACGACACGTCGCTCATCGTCGAGCAGTGGCATCATCTGCCACTTGTCGTGCGTGGTGCACGGGTGCGATATCCCAAGCCCGACGAGGTCGCCGACCTCGATGGCATCGGAGGTTGCGAACTCGAGGAACGCGTGTTGGTCGTTCACCTTGCTCACGGGCACGTTCAATCGCGTGAGGGCGCCACCCCGCACGGATCGGCGCCACAAGGCGATCGGCAAACCTGCGTCGAAAGAGACGTCGCGACGGCCAGCACCGATCAAAGCAAGCCCGGGTTCGGGTGTCGATAGCACTTGGCACCAGACTTCAATCGCCGGCCGCAGCAGGGGTGCCAGCGAGGACGTCTCAGCGTAGAGCCCGTGATCGAACGTGATGTAGGAGCCGCTGCGCAGCACGCTGCGAACCGGCCGCGAGCACTCCGGCGCTTCTCTTAGCACTGAGGTGACGACATCGACGTGCTCACTGCCTCCGCAGGTCAAGATGAAGTACGGCGCGTGCGGATCGAGCAGTGCGTCGGTGTCGAGCTCGCGCAGCGTGTCCGCGAGCTCTTGCACGAAGGTTCGAATGATCGTGAGGGTGCTCTCGTTGCGGTCGTGCCCGAACGGCCCCTCCCACCCGGCGACGCCGACAAGCATCAGCGATCGGTGCCGTTGCACCGCTTGCGCGACCGTGCGAACCTCGTCGCGGGTGCGGCAACCAGTGCGCCCACCCTGAGGACCAATCTCAACCAGGACGCCGAGGGGTGGCGCGTCGGTTGGATCACTGGCCGATAGCGCATCGCCGAGAATGTCGACGCCGGCGACCGAGTCGACGTAGCAGAAGAAGTCGAAGCCTGGATCAGCCGCGCGCTCAGCGGCGAGCCACTTGATGAACTCGACGTCGACGAGTTCGTTGGCCAGGAACACGCGCTGTACGCCGTTCGCCCGGTACACGCGCACCTGCCACGGTGTGGCTGCCGTCATTGCCCACGCGCCGGCCGCGAGCTGGCGCGAGAACAACGCGGGCATCATCGTTGTCTTGCCGTGTGGTGCGAGCAGCACGCCGTTGTCTTCGCACCAGGTGGCGAGAACGCCGACGTTGTGGTCTACCGCCGACGCGCTCAGGGTGGCGATGGGCCAGCTGAATCCGGCATCGAACAACGACGGCCGGCTTGCGACGAACTCTGACACGTGCAGCTCCGCGGCCGCGGCCGGAAAGCCCTTCCATCGCCAGTCGAGCACGTCATCGTCACGACCTGCAGGCACCGGCACAGCCACAGCCTAGGGGTCGCCCTGACGGACAGTGGGTCACACTCCTGCGCGTAGCTGCCGCATCCGTTCGCGGTACGCCGGCTCGGCCTGCTCGACGAACATCGTCAGAACAGGCGGCGGTAACGCCGCCGTGAACATCAGTCGCTCCTCGGCGTCGGCCTCCTCGACAATCGCCGCGAGACTCGCCATCAGTTCTGGGGGCGCCAGGCTGGCGGTCGCGTGCTGGCCCAACCGTGACCACTCTTCGACGGTGAGGTTTGCCTCGACGAGTGGCAGGATCTGGTTCTCCTCCTCGCCCAGATGCTCATTCAGCACTGATGCGATCTCCTCGAACGTGGCCGCGAGCTGCGCGCCACGTTCAGGTGACGGCATCGCCGCCCATGCTGGCAGTTGCTCCTGGGCGTGCGGGAGAAGTGCCGCGACGTGCTCATGCTGCTGCTCCATGCGCATGATCAGGTCGGACTCGATCGCGACTTTGTCGAGCAACACCGGCCAAAGCAACTCGTCCTCGCCGCTGTGGTGGACGTGCACGAAGCGGAGCAGGCCGGTCGCGTGATCGGCAACGTCCTTCGCCCGCTCAAGGTCGTCGGGGGCGACGCCGCGGATCAGCGCCGGCAAGAGCCCGAACTCACGGCGGAAGACGCGGTGAATCACCACCATCTGCTGGACGAGGGGGCGATCGGAGGTGGTATCAGCGTCCATCGAGTGCAGGCCCAATCTGTGAGGTGAACGGCCGCAGGTCATGATGCCAGGATGGGTTCATGACGCATCGTGTTCTGGTTCTCGACGACTATCAAGATGTTTCCCGCCGGTTCGGTCCGTGGCAGCAACTCTCCGAAGTTCCGGGAGGACCGTACGACCTCGATGTGCGCACGGAGCACCTGACCGACGAGGCCCTGGCCGCCGCGCTCGCCGACGCCGAGATCGTCGTGGCCATGCGCGAACGCACGCCATTCTCGCGCGAGGTCCTCAGACAAGCGCCGGCCCTCAAGCTGCTCGTCACCACGGGGATGGCCAACGCGGCGATCGACCTCGAGGCGTGTCGCGAGCTTGGTATCGAAGTGCGAGGAACCACCGGCCTGCGGACGTCGACCGCTGAGTTGACCTGGGGCTTGATCCTGGCGCTGGCGCGCCACATCCCGGCAGAGGACCGCAACGTTCGCGACGGCGGTTGGCAGCGCACCCTCGGCTTCGAGCTCGCGGGCGCGCGGCTCGGCGTCGTCGGTCTCGGCAAGCTCGGCAGCGAAGTTGCGAGGATCGGCCTGGCGTTCGGCATGGACGTCGTCGCGTGGAGCCAGAACCTGCAGCCCGAGCAAGCGAGCGAAGTCGGCGTCCGGGCGGTGCCCAAAGACGAGCTCTTCGCGACCTCTGATGTCGTCACGCTGCACCTGCGGCTCAGCGATCGAACGCGGGGCATCGTGGGCGCCGACGAACTCGCGGCGATGCGGCGCACGGCGTGCCTGATCAACACTTCGCGCGGTCCATTGATCGACGAGGACGCCCTCGTCGAGGCGCTCCGGACAGGCTCTATCGCGGGAGCCGGACTCGATGTGTTCGACGTCGAGCCGCTGCCCCCGCAGCACCCGCTGCGCACGCTTCCGAACACCGTGGTGACGCCACATGTCGGCTACGTGACGACCGGGACCTACGAGCGGTGGTGGCCGCAAGTGGTCGAGAACATCAAGAGCTGGGCCGAAGGGACGGCGGTTCGGGTGCTGTGAGGGTCAGTCGCCGCCGCGCAGGTCGTCGAGGGCCTCGGGCAGGTAGCGCAGTTGCGAGAAGCTGGCCCGGCACCCTTCGCCGGTTGGCGATTGCGCGAGGAAGCCGATGCGCACCACGTCCTGCGGTGCGAGGTCGAGGCTGAAGTGCCGGATCAGGCTCCAGTGCACGCCGTCGGTCGCGGCATGGAAAGCAAAGCTGCCGCCCGTCGACCGTGAGATTCGAAGCCAGGTGCCCAGCCCCTCGACGTCCCTGCTGTTGGCGTCGTCTGAAACACCTCTGGTCACGACCGAGACCACCATCGGCTGCCCGGCGGGTGAGTATTCGAGGCAGAGCTTGGCCCACGACCGGTCGTGAGCCCAGATCAGGAGCACACCGGCGTCGAACGTCGAGGCGAACTCGACCTCGACGAGGGCGCTGAGCTGAAAACGAGAATCCGGGACGCCGATGAGCCGGGGCGCGTTCAACGACGGTTCGAGGTCGTCGGGTGAGGCGAACAGGTCGCTTTGGGCGCCTGCCTCGATGAGGACCCCGGATTCGCGCGACGCGCTGCCGACGACGGGCTCCCAGTGCTCGGGCGCCAAGTCCCAAACAAGCTCAAAAGGGACACCTGCCAGGTGTACTGGGTCGGCGTTCATCGGGCTCCTGTCCTGGGCTTCAAGGTGGTCTCGCCGGGGAGATGAACCGCGATCATCGCCGACCGCGAACCAGCCGCGAACCATCAGGGTCAGATGTGCGTCATAACGGGTAGGACCTAGGTGACTGAGACGACGTGGTGACGGGCATGACGTCGGCTGGGAATCCCGCTCCCGACCCAAACGTTGGATGCGGTGAGGACGTAGGAGGAAGACATGGCGGAAAGAGCACTTCGCGGCAGCCGACTTGGTGCGGTGAGCTACGAGAACGATAAAGGTACTGAGCTGGCCGAACGGCAAATGATCCTGTATATCTGCCCGAACCGGCACCGGCTCGAGGTTCCGCTCTCCGTCGAGGCAGAGGTCCCAGCGACCTGGGAATGCAAGTTCTGTGGTGCGACGGCGACGAAGGCAAATGCGGCATCAGCATCGGGTGAGCCATTGCGGGTGAAGGCCCCGCGCACGCACTGGGACATGCTTCTCGAGCGTCGCAGCATCCCCGAGCTCGAGGTCATCTTGCAGGAGCGGCTCGATCTGCTCCGGCTCGCGGGGCGACGCAAGAGCGCCTGACAGACAGCCCAAGACGCCCTCCTAAGTCGGAGGGCGTCGGTGCGTGAGCTGGTCGAACCGCCAGCGGATCCCCCACACGGTGACGCGCCAAAGGGCTTCGAGCACGATCCCGCGGTTCATCTTGCTAGCGCCCAACTCGCGCTCGACGAAAGCTATCGGCACCTCGACCACGCGGTACCCGCGCTGCAAGCTGCGCAGCGCGAGGTCGACCTGGAAGCAATAGCCCTGCGATCGCACGGTCGTTAGGTCGAAGGATCGAAGGACCTCCGCGCGGTAGACCCGGTAACCGCCAGTCGTGTCGCGAAGCGGGATGCCGATGACGAACCTCGCGTACGCATTCGCCCCGCGGCTGAGCACCTCCCTGGACTTCGGCCAGTTGCTGACCTTGCCACCGGCAACCCAGCGTGACCCGAGCACGACGTCGGCGTCGATCAGTGCGGCCAGCAGATCCGGCAGCTGTTCGGGCTGGTGGGAGCCGTCGGCGTCCATCTCGACGATGGCGTCATAGCCAGCGGCCAGCGCCCACTCGAACCCGGCGACGTAGGCGGCACCGAGCCCCTTCTTCGCCGGCCGATGCAGCACGTGCAGGTGGTCGTCGCTTGCGGCAAGTTCGTCGGCAATCTTGCCGGTGCCGTCGGGGCTGTTGTCGTCGGCGACGAGAATGTGCGCTGCAGGCACTGCCTTTCGCACCCTCGCGACGATCATTGGCAGGCTCTCGCGCTCCTGGTAGGTCGGGATGATCACCAGCACCCGCGCCACAGCTTGATGGTCAGCGGTGGTCACGGCACGAGCTCCTTTTGGGAATTGCGACTGCTCGAGAGGCGCTTTCGGACAACCACCGCGACGATGGACAGCACGCCGAGTATGCCGAGCACCCATTCGGGGCCAGCACCCAGGTGATCGGCAATCGTCAATCGGGTGCGCAGCACAACGGGCATATCGACGATCGCCGGCGTCAACTCTGCGGTTTGTGCCACGACGTGGCCGCTGGGCGTGATGACGGCGCTGATTCCGCTGGTGGCCGCGACCACGACCGCCCGCCCGTGTTCGACGGCGCGCAGCTGCGACATCACAAGCTGTTGGCGGGTCTCAGCGGTGTGCATGTACGTGGCGTTGTTGGTTTGGACGACGATCAGCTGGCCGCCGTGCGTCACACCGTCGCGAACCTGCTCGTCAAAGGCGACCTCGAAACACATCACGTCGGCGATCGTGGCTGGCCCGACGGTCAGCGTGCCGGGCGCGTGCCCCGGCAGGAAGTTCTGCGGTACCAACGAAGTCAGGCTCGTCAGATGGTTGATCAGCCCGCGCCACGGGATGTATTCGCCGAACGGCACCAGGTGCCGCTTCGTGTAGCGCTCGCCCGGGCCGGTGCCTGGGTTCCAGACGATCGCGGTGTTGCTCACGTTGTTGGGCCCGTCTTGAAGCACGGCACCGACCAGGATCGGCACGCCGATCGCATTGGCGGCAGCCTGGATCTCTGTACCAGCCTTGGCGTCTTGGAACGGGTCGACGTCGGACGCGTTCTCGGGCCAGAGAACAAGCTGCGGTTGAGCAAGCTCGCCCGACTTCACCGCGGCCGTCAGCTTGGCAGTCGCAGCGAGATGGTTGTTCAGGACGTCCTCGGCGCGCCCGAGGAAGTGGGTGCCTGGGTGCGGCACGTTGCCTTGCACGAGCGCGACCTGGACGGTCTTGCCGTTGGTGGGGCGTGGCACCGCAAGACCAAGCAGCGGGACGCCGAGGGCAGCCACCACAGCCAGCGCGGCGCCTACGCCAGCTCCGACACGCACACCGGCGGGTGCACCGGAACCGACGCGCAAGCCGCTCCGCTTCGGGAATGCCGGCAGCAGCGTCAGTACCGCAAGGGCGACGAACCCGGCCGCCAGCGCGACCGCGAAGGTCACTCCCGCCGCTCCGCCAAGAGCGGCGTAGCCGGTGAAGGGCGTATCGCCCTGACTGAACGCGAGCCGGCCCCACGAGAAACCACCGAGCGGCCAGCGGTCGCGAACAAGCTCCTCCGCCACCCAAAGACAGGAAGCCCAAACCGGCCAGCCCGGCAGTCGTTGCACGACCACCGCTAGGCCAGAGCCGAGGACGGCGATGTAGGCCGACATCACGATGGCCAGCGCGACCCAGGCAAGCGGAGTCACGACGTGGAGCCAGAACAGCAACGGAATGAACTCGCCGAGCCCCGCGGCGAACCCGATGGCAAGACCCGCCCGCCAGGTCTGGCCCTTGACCGCAATCAGGATCGCGGCCGTCGCCGGCGCCGCAATCGGCCACCAAGCCAGCGGAGCAAAGGCCGCATCGAGAGCCAGGCCGCCGACGAACGCGAGCCCGATGGCGACCCAACGACAGAGAGCGGCTGGACCTGTTGCTCGCCCCGCGTGAATGGCTGTTTCAGCGCCCGCCGCACCGGTGTCGTCGGCAAGTCGGGGTACTTCGCCGATCCGCCTCTGCACAGCACTCCTCGCGGCTTTTGCGGCCACGAGTCGTCTGTGGCTGTTTGCGCACCGTACAACGCTGCGCGCCGTCATGCGGCGGCGAGCAGGAAGCCGAGACCGAAGTGGGAGCGAACCGAGATGAATGAAGCCCGCGATGCGGGTGGCTGCCGGGCAAGGGCCGGGCGCCCCTCGGACCGATCGCAGTCCCGCCGGCTGCGGGACAACTACCGTTGTCTACTGGGCGCCCGGACCCTCCCGGGTGTCGCACCCCCTACCGGTGCGAAGCGGCTCCTTGCCCCTGCGTGACACACCTGGACCTGGCACCTGGGCGACCCGCGCAGTGCCCGCGCGGCCGCCGAACGACCCAGGGTGATCGAAGCGGGAAAGGGCTCTCCTCGCCGGAAATCTCGGTGGACGCCCGGACGATACCCGGTTGCGGCCAGGGTCTGTCAACCGCCGTCTGACCTGCGAAGATGCGCATCGTCGCAGGTCATCGACCCGTACAGGGGTGCGGCAGCAGACCGACAAAAGGTCAGCAAAAGATGCTGCTGCGAAAGAGAAAGACGCCACTGCGTCCCCTGTTACTAGCGGGGTCTGTTGGCCCGACCCGGCGGCCTTCGCCGCTAGTCAGACCCGGCGGCCTTCGCCGCTAGTCAGACCCGGCGGCCTTCGCCGCTAGTCAGACCCGGCGGCCTTCGCCGCTAGTCAGACCCGGCGG
>Ga0134126_10007780_pt1 | contig 13448 bp, 14 predicted proteins | sample KB31752_FD_96881 | JGI IMG/M metagenome (GOLD analysis project Ga0134126, IMG submission 96881) | Terrestrial soil microbial communities with excess Nitrogen fertilizer from Kellogg Biological Station, Michigan, USA - KB3-175-2 | ecosystem: Environmental > Terrestrial > Soil > Unclassified ...
CGCTGCTTGGTCGAGGGAAACTCGATCCGCTCCACCGCCCGGATGACCGGAGCGGCCCGCAACACGATCACCACCCTGCTCGTTCAGCTCGGGACGGCCTGCGCCGCCTATCAGGATCGCAAGCTCCGCTACCTGACCCCCGAGCGCATCGAGTGCGACGAGATTTGGTCGTTCTGCTACGCCAAGGCTAAGAACGTCGCTGCGGCGAAGGCACCCGTCGAGGGCGCTGGCGACGTGTGGACGTGGACGGCGCTGGATGCCGACACGAAGCTGATGATCACCTACTTCGTGGGCGACCGCTCGGGCGAGAGCGCGTCCTACCTCGCGGACGATCTGCGCGCCCGCGTCGCGTCGGATCGGGTGCAGCTCACGACCGACAGCCACAACGCCTACCTGGGCGCCATTGAGGACGCGTTCGGGGCCGATGCGGACTACGCGACCATCCAGAAGATTTACCGCACCGATCCGGCAGCTGCGGCTGGCCGCTACAGCCCGCCGGTCTGCACTGGCGTCAAGAAGCAAGTCATCGAAGGCGACCCCGATCCGTCGCACGTCTCGACCAGCTACGTCGAGAGATCGAACCTCTCGATCCGGATGCAAAACCGCCGCTTCACGCGCCTCACCAATGCCTTCTCGAAGAAGTTCGCCAACCACGTTCACGCCCTGGCGCTCTACTTCATGTTCTACAACTTCGTGCGCATCCATAAGACGCTGAAGGTCACCCCGGCGATGGCGGCTGGCGTCTCTGCTACGCTGTGGACGATGGAAGATATTGCGGAGCGGATCGAGGCGCGGCGGCCCAAGCCGGGCAAGCGAGGGTCGTACAAGAAGCGGACGACGCCATGACGGAATTTGTCGCTAGGTTCCGAGTGACGAGCCACCCAAACACGTTGGCGATTTTGGAGGACTACGCGGGTCCAGCCGTAGCAGTCCAAGACGGCATCGCCACGTTTGCGTTTCCTAGCGAGGCGGAACGCGAGCGCATCGTCCGCAACGTCTGGGCGCTTGAGCACCTGCGACCGATTTCAAACTGAGACACTACCATCAGCACGCCCTGATGTGAGTCGCGAACGGCCAGCAGAACCGCCTTACGGCTGGGTCGCGGGCGCGGGTTGCGGCGGCGGCGCATCCAGCACGGGCGGCGCGGCGGGCTGCGGCGCAGGCGCCTCGAGCGCCGGCGCGGCGGGCGCGGTCGCAGCCGGCTTGCGCTGATGCGCCGCGTGCCCCGCCGCGGCGGCCGGCGGCCTGCCGGCGGCGGCTGGAGTGGCTGCCGGCGCGGCTTGCGGCGCAGCCGCAGGCGGCGGCGCCATCAGCGGCGCACCCTGGACGGGACCCTGGCCGGCGCCCGGAACAGTCGGCGCGGGCGCAGTCAGCGGCGCGGTCGGGGCCGGCGCCACCGGCTGGCTGAGCGCGTTGGGATTGGCCTGCTGCAGCTTCAGCCGCTCGATCACGCTGGAGCTCGCGCGGTCGTGGGCGCCCAGCAGCGTCAGGCCGATGCTGAGCGCAAGGAAGACGCCGAACAGCACCCAGGTGGTCCGCGTCAGAAGGTCGCCGGCGCCGCGCGCGGTGATCAGCCCCGTCGGTCCGCCGCCCATGCCGAAAGCGCCGCCCTCGGAGCGCTGCAGCAGCACGACGCCCACGAGCGCGATGCACACAAGAATATCGAGAATGATCAGGAGACCGGAAAGCATCAGTGTTTTCTAATTCGCCGCGCGAGGCCGGATGCGGCGGGCGGGCCTCTAGCATCGCCCGTCCGTCCGCGCCATAGCTAGGAAGGCTGCCCCCCCGGTCCAAGTCCCGTGATTCTCGAAACCGAACGTCTGGTGCTTCGCCCGGTCGAGCCGGCCGATTGGCGCTCGCTCTATCCCATCATGAGCGATCCCGTCGTCATGGCGCATTGGGATTCCTCGGAGATCGAGGATCCCGACGCCGTCGAGCAGATGATCGCTGCTCAGGTGGACGACATGACGCGCGGCGTCGCCTGCTACTGGGCGGTGCAGCGCTCTGGCGACCAGGCCTTCCTGGGCGCCTGCGACCTCTCGGAGATCGACTGGCGCCATCGCCGCGGCGAAGTGGGCTTCGTGCTGGCGGGCGACGCCTGGGGCAAGGGCTATGGGCTGGAAGCGATGCGCGCGGTCGTCGCCCACGCGGCGGGCCTTGGCCTCAAGCGTCTGTGGGCGCGCTCGCATGCCGGCAACGAGCGTTCCGAGCGGCTCTTGAAGCGACTCGGCTTCGAGGAGGAAGGTTACCTGCGCGGCCACATCCAGCGCGCCGGCGAGCGGCGCGACTGCAAGATCTTCGGCCTGCTGCTCTGAGGTGTGCGTGACGACTGCTGATCTGGTGACGCGCTCGTGCTGAGCTGGCTGGACGCCGCGTACGGGCGCTACTTCGGGCCGCTGCGGCTGCTCGACTCGTTCTTCTTCCTGGCCGGGATTGGGTTCGCGGTGAGCGCGCTGGCGACCTGGATGCTTTTGCCGCGCCTCTGGAACCACCTGCCGAGGGACCGCGGCCGCGCCTTCGCGGTGAACGCCGAGGCGAGCGTCGGCAAGCCGGTCAGCGCCGGACTGATCTTCATTACCATCTTCTGCTTCGCCGCGCTGATCTTCGTGCCGGCCGGCGCCCCGCCGGTCCGCACCCTGCCGCTGATGGCCGCGGCCTGCGCGGTCGGCTACTTCGACGATCGCCGCGGCGGCTTTTCCGAATACCAGCTGGCGGTGATGGACCTCGCCATCGCCTTCGGCGCGGCGATGGTGATCCAGGGGTTCGCGCCGGCGGTGATCTGGCTGCCGGGCTGGAAGGCGTCGCTGACGCTGTCGCCCTGGCTCAGCCTGCCGCTCTCGACCGCGGTGATCTGGCTCTCGATCAACGCCACCAACTGCTCGGACGGCGTCGACGGCGTCTCCGGCAGCCTGACCGCCAGCGCCATCGCGATGCTGGGCGGCCTGCTCTACGTGGTGATCGGCAACCAGGTGATCGCTGGCCACCTCGGCATCCCGACCAACCCGGAAGGCGCCGACTGGGCGATCATGGCCTTCATCATGACCGGCGCCGTCTGCGGCTACCTCTGGTACAACGCCCCGCCCAGCGTCGTGCTGATGGGCGACGCCGGGTCGCGCCCGCTCGGCCTGCTGATCGGCATGCTGGTGGTGGCGACCGGCAACCCGCTCTTCCTGTTGCTCGTCGGCTCGGTGATCGTGCTGAACGGCGCGACGGGCCTGGTGAAGGTGGCGCTGATGCGGTTCCTGGGGGTCAAGTTCCTGGCCGGCATCCGCTTTCCGCTGCACGACCACTTCCGTAAGGAGCTCGGCTGGTCGAACAGCCAGGTGCTGGTGCGCTTCATGTTGCTGCACCTGGGCCTCTCGGCCCTGCTGATCATCCTCGTGCTGAAGATCCGCTGAGGCTCACGGCCGCACGACGCTGATCGAGGCCGCCTGCCGGGCCGAGCGCGAAGGCCGGCCTTCGCCGAGCACGATCAGCCGGAACGGGCCCTCGGGCGCGGCGATCAGTACATCTTCCGCTCCGCAAACGCGCCGAACGCCGCTATGTACGCAAGAACATGACGAACCGGAAGCTGAGCTGACGCCTTTGCGGTGCATTCTTCGCCTGGCCATCACGGCTGCGCTGGCCTTCGGCCTTTCCGTCCCTGGCCTCGGCCGGGCCGCGCCGGTCACCGTGTTCGCGGCGGCGTCGCTGAAGAACGCGCTCGACGTCGTCAACGCGGCCTACACGGCCCAGGCCCATGCGCCGGTCCGCGCGTCGTACGCGGCTTCGTCGGCGCTGGCGCGGCAGATCGAGCAGGGCGGGCCCGCCGATGTCTTCATCTCGGCCGACGCCGACTGGATGGACTATCTGGCGAAGAAACAGCTGATCGTGGTCTCGACGCGCCGCGAGGTGCTGACCAACCACCTGGCGCTGATCGCCCAGGCGACCTCGACCGTGAAGCTGGCGATCCGGCCCGGCTTCCCGCTCGCGCAGGCGCTCGGCGACGGTCGCCTCGCCATCGCCGGTCCCGAGGTGCCGGCCGGCAGGTACGCCCGCGCCTCGCTGCAGGCGCTCGGCGTCCTGGGCAGCGTCAAGGACAAGCTGGCGCCGGCCGAGAACGTGCGCGCCGCGCTGGCGTTCGTCGCGCAGGGCGAGACGCCGCTCGGCATCGTCTACGACACCGACGCCAAGACCGAGCCGAAGGTGCGCATCGTCGGGCTGTTCCCGGACGGCAGCCATCCGCCGATCGTCTACCCGGCCGCGGTCGTCGCCGCCTCGCCGAACCGCGCGGCGGCCGGCTACCTGGCGTTCCTGCAGAGCCCGAAGGCGGCGGCAATCTTCCGCCGCTATGGCTTCGTCACGCTGCCGAGGCGGTAGGCGCCGCAAGGGCCGGCGTCGCCCGGTCGCAGCGCCTGGCGAGTAGAGGTCGCGGCGGGCGCCCGGCAGCCGCCGCTCGACGCGGAAACCGGAGCGCGCCAAGCCCGCTGGCGAAGACAGAATCGCCTTCGCCTAGGCCTCAGGCCGCGCGCAGGATCGGCAGGAACTGGGTTGCGGTGAGCGAGGCGCCGCCGACCAGCGCGCCGCCGACCTCCTTCGCCGCCAGGATCGCCGCCGCGTTGCCGCCGCTCACCGACCCGCCGTAGAGGATGGGAGCGCCGAGGCCCGTCTGGCCGAAGCGGTCGGCCAGCGCGGCGCGGATCTCGCCATGCACCAGTTCGATCTCGTCGATGCTCGGGGTGCGTCCCGAGCCGATCGCCCAGACCGGCTCGTACGCGATCGCAAAGGCCTGGCCGGCCAGCGCGTCTGGCAGCGACTCGGCGAGTTGGCCCAGCACCACCTCGCGCTCGCGGCCGGCCGCGCGCTCGGCGGCCGATTCGCCGACGCATACGATCGGCTCGAGCCCGGCCCGGCACGCCGCTTCCGTCTTCGCCGCCACCTGCGCGCTGGTCTCCTGATAGTAGGCGCGTCGCTCGGAGTGACCGAGGATGACCATGCTGGCGCCGGCGTCGACCAGCATCTCGGCTGACAGGCAGCCGGTGAACGCCCCTTCCCGCTCGGCGCGGCAGTCCTGTCCGCCCACCGCCACGCCCGAGCCGGCCAGCGTCTCGGCCATGCGGTAGATCAGCGTCGCTGGCGGGCAGATCGCCACGCGCGCCCCGGCGGACTGCTCGTCGAGCGCCGCGGCGATGGCGCGAACCTCGTCGAGCGAGGCCGCCAGGCCGTGCATTTTCCAGTTTCCGGCGATCAGCGGCCGCGGCGTGCTCAACTCGAAACGCTCCTCATCCCTCGGCCGCGGGTTCCCCGTTCCGTGGCCGCTCCGGCGATGCGCATAGCCGCGCCGGCGACGTCCGACAACGGATGGGCCGTACGGCGCGACGAGGCGCGCGCTGGACGGCCGCCCGGCGCGGCCTCTATACGGCGGCCATGCTTCGCTACTTCCGCGCCTTCACCAAGTCGTGGTTCGGGCCCGCCATCATGGGCGCGATCCTGGTCGCGCTGACTTTTCTCGGCACCGGCGGCATCCGCAACATGATCGGCGGCCGCATCGCCAACGCGGTCGTCCAGGCCGGTTCGCGCCAGGTCACCCAGTCCGAATTCCAGAAGATGTTCCAGCGCAACCAGGAAGCCTACCAGCAGCGCACGGGCCAGCCCTTCCCGCTCGAGCAGGCGGTGAAAGAGGGCGCCGACAAGAACATGCTGCAGGAGCTGGCCGCCCAGACCGCCTATTTCGAGATGCTGTCGCAGTCGGGCATCCGGCCCTCGGACGACGTCGTCGCGCAGGAGCTGAAGCGGCAGGCCGAGTCGGGCAAGTCGCCGGGCCTGGCGCAGATGTTCGACGCGGTGACCGGCAAGTTCCGGCCGGACGCGCTGCAGGCGCTGCTGCACAACAACAACATGACGATGGACCAGTTCCAGCGCGAGCTGGCCGACGAGATCGCCGACAACGACTTCCAGGGCGCCATCGCCGGCGGCTTCGCGATGCCGCGCATCTACGCGGCCATCGAGGGCGCGCTCGCGCTGGAGGCGCGGGACATCACCTACTTCGTGATCCCGGAATCCAGCGTGCCGATGCCGAAGCCGACCGACGCCCAGCTGGCCGCGCTGATGCAGCAGCACAAGGAGCAGCTGATGCTGCCCGAGCGGCGCCGGTTCACCGTCGTGCGCTTCAGCGCCAAGGCGCTCGCCCCGACGCTGACCGTCGATCCGAAGGCGGTCGAGCAGCAGTTTCAGGCGGCCAAGGCCAGCTACACCAAGCCCGAGACGCGCTCGCTGGTCGAGATCACCCTGAACGACCCGAGCAAGGCGGCCGAGGTCGCGCAACGCCTCGGCAAGGGCGAGGACCCGCAGGCCGTCGCCAAGTCGGTGGGCGGCAACGCGATCAGCTACACCGACCAGCCGCAGTCGGCGATCGCCGACCAGAAGGCGGCCGCCGCGGCGTTCGCGATGAAGGAAGGCCAGGTCAGCGGCCCGGTGCAGGGCGACTTCAAGACCGTCGTGCTCAAGGTCACCAAGGTGACGCCGGCGCAGGCGCCGGACCTCAATGCGGCGCGCGCGCAGATCGAGGCGCAGCTGCGCCAGGCGCAGGCCGTGCAGGCGGCGGCCGACCTCAGCAACAAGTTCGACGACCTCGTGCGCGGCGGCGCCAGCGTCACCGATGCGGCCGCCAAGGTAGGCGTCGCGCCGATTTCGATCGGCCCGGTCAACGCCGAGGGCAAGGACCTGCAGGGCCAGGTCAACCCGGCGCTCAGCCCCAAGGTGGTGGCCACGGCGTTCCAGCTCAGCCCCGGGGGCGACAGCGAGGTCTCGCAGGACGCCGCCAAGGGTGAATACTACGCCGTGCACCTCGACCAGGTGCTGCCGCCGGCGATGCCCAGCCTCGACGAGCCGGGCGTGCGGCCGGCGATGACGCAGGCGTTCATCCAACAGACCGTGGTCACCGCGCTGCAGCAGAAGGCGGCGACCGCGCAGGCCGCCCTGCAGAAGGGTCAGAGCTTCGAGGCGGTGGCCGCCACCTTCGGCGCCACGGTCAGCCATCAGCTGGGCCTGCAGCAAGCCAACGCGCAGCAGCAGGAAGCGACGCTCGGCCGCGCGCTGATCGGATCTGCGTTCCAGGCCAAGCAGGGACAGGTGTTCACCGCCGGCTCGGATCCGCTGAAGGGCTTCGTGGTGGCGCGGCTCGATGCGGTGCATCCGGCCGACCCCAAGCAGGTCGCCGCGATTCTCGACGTCACCCGCCAGCGCTCGGGGCAGGCCTATGTCGCCGGGCTGCAGCAGTCGATCCGCGACGCGTCGGTCAGGATGATCAAGCCCAGCACCGACCTGGCGCTGGCCCGCGAGGCGATGGGCGTCGACGCGGCGATGGCAGCGCGGGTGGACAAGGCAAACGCGGCCGCGGCCGGCGCGAGGCCGGCCCATTGACCTGCGAGCCGGCCTTTGACGCGTTCACCCGCGGATACGCCGCCGGCCAGGTGCAGGTGGTGGTCGAGCGGCTGGTCGACGACCTGGAGACCCCGGTCTCGGCCTACCTGAAGGTCGCCCACGGCCAGCCCTACAGCTTCCTCTTCGAGTCGGTGGAAGGCGGCGCCTGGCGCGGCCGCTACTCGGCGCTGGTGATGGCGCCCGACCTGGTGTGGCGCTGCCGGGACGGCGCCGCCGAGATCGCCGAGGGCGACGACATCGCCGCCGGCCGCTTCCGCCCCGATGGCGAGGGCGCATTGGAATCGCTGCGCGACCTCGTGGCTCGCTCGCGGCTGGAGTTGCCGCGCGGCCTGCCGCCGATGGCCGCCGGGGTGTTCGGCGTGATCGGCTACGACATGATCCGGCTGGTCGAGAAGCTGCCCGACATCAACCCGGACCCCCTCGACCTGCCCGACGGCGTGCTGATCCGCCCCTCGATCGTGGCGATCTTCGACGGCGTCGCGCAGGAAATCATCCTGGTGACGACGGTGCGTCCGACGGACATTGCGCCGGAGGCTGCCTATGCAGCGGCGCAGGCGCGCCTCGCCCGCGTCGCCCGGGCGCTGAAGCAACCGCTGCCGCCGGAGGGCCCGAAGCCGGCGCCGCTGCCGGACGCCTTCACCTCGCCGGTCAGCCGCGAAGCCTATGGCGAGATCGTCGAGCGGGCCAAGGAATACATTCGCGCCGGCGACGTCTTCCAGGTGGTGCCCAGCCACCGGTTCCGCGCGCCCTTCCCGCTCGACCCGTTCGCGCTCTACCGGTCGTTGCGGCGGACCAACCCCTCGCCGTTCCTGTTCTTCCTGAACTTCCCCGAGTTCCAGCTGGTCGGCTCCTCGCCGGAGATCCTGGTGCGCCTGCGCGACGGCAAGATCACCATCCGGCCGATCGCCGGCACTCGGCCCAGAGGCGCAACGCCCGAGGATGATGCGCGGCTCGAGGCCGAGCTGATCGCCGATCCCAAGGAGCACGCCGAGCACCTGATGCTGCTCGACCTCGGCCGCAACGACGTGGGCCGCGTCGCGATGCTGGGCCAGGCCGGCCGCAACGCGCCGAACGCGGCTCGCAAGGGCCCGCACGTGCGGGTCACCGCCAGCTTCTTCGTCGAGCGCTACAGCCACGTCATGCACCTCGTGTCCAATGTCGAGGGCGATGCGCCCGAGGGGCTGGACCCGGTCGACGTGGTGATGTCAGCCCTGCCCGCCGGCACCCTCTCGGGCGCGCCGAAGGTGCGCGCGATGGAGATCATCGACGAACTGGAGACCGAGAAGCGCGGCGTCACCTACGCCGGCGCGGTCGGCTACTTCGGCGCCGACGGCTCGGTCGACACCTGCATCGTACTGAGGACGGGGCTCTTCAAGGACGGCATGCTCTACGTGCAGGCCGGCGGCGGCGTGGTCGCCGACTCCGATCCGGTCGCCGAGTACGAAGAGACGCTCGCCAAGGCCCGCGCCATCCGCGAAGCCGCCACTGAGGCCTGGCGCTTCGCCTGAGCGGGCGGCTAGGTCGGCCAGGGGGTTGGCGTCATCACCACGGCTGCGGCCAGCGCCAGCGCGCTGATCGCGAAGAAGGCGGCCGCGGCGGCGAGGCCGCCCAATCCGCCCGAAGTTGGCGCGGGGGGCGTTGCGAGCAGGGCGCGGGCCTGGTCGAGGGGCTGCGGGTCGAGGGGTGAATCGGCCATTGCGCGATGGTCGCTTACGGGGCCCTTTCAAGGCAAGCCGCGCGGATAACGTCACAATGATGCGCCCCCGCCACAATGTGTGACGTGCAGGCCACGGGCGCCCACCCGAGTGCTGCGATCTGTCCGTCTACGTTTGGACTGTGGCGGTTCCACTCCCTACCTACGGCGCTGCTCGGAGTCCCCGAGCGCCAAGTGTCTCAAAAACCAATCAGGGGATTGATTTGCGTACTCAGTTTCTCGCGGCCGCCAGCGCGGCCGCTCTTGCTTTCGTTTCCTTCTCCGCAGCCTCAGCCGACCCCGCGCCGCCCTCGCCGGACAGCGCGGTCACGCCGCAAGCGGTGGTCGGGGCCGACTACAGCTACGTCGGCCTGAACGACGGCCTCGGCAACGCCAACGTCTACGGCGCCAACCTCGGCGGCATCGTGCCGCTGCAGCAGGGCTCCCCGTTCAGCTTCCAGCTCACCGGCGCCTATCACCGGATCGACAGCCATGACCTCGGCGGCAACGACTGGAACGTCGGCGGCGCGTTCGCATGGGCCCAGCCCTGGGGCCGGGTCGGCGCCAACCTCGGCTACACCAACGACAGCTTCGCCGGCATCGGCGGCGAGGTCACCAACTACGGCGTCTACGGCGAGTACTTCGGCGACCGCTTCACGGTGGGCGCGCGGGGCGGCGGCGCGACCGGTTCGGCGCACGCGTTCGGCTTCGGCACCGGCAGCTCCACCGGCGGCTACGTCGGCGGTGAGGCGATCGGCTACGCCATGCCGAACCTCGCGGTCCGCGGTACGATCGGCTACGTCGGCATCGACGCGGCCCACCAGCTGACCGCCGGCGTGCGCGGCGAGTACCTGTTCTCCGAGACGACGCCGATCTCGGGCTGGGTCGGGTACAACTACGCCGACCTCGGCGCGGACGGCTTCAGCGTCCATGGCAACACCATCTCGATCGGCCTGAAGTACTACTTCGGCGGCGGCGGCGCCCTGCAGCACCGCGACCGCACCGGCGTCGACGACTGGGGTCCGGCCCAGATCGACTGGAACCGCTAGCGAGACGGCGGCGGGCGCGGGCATCGGCTCGCGCCCGCCAACCCCTTGGCCTCGGCGGGGCCAGCGCCTAAGAACGCGCTTCCGAAAGGCCCGCCCAATGATCCTGGTCATCGATAACTACGACAGCTTCACCTACAACCTCGTCCACTATCTGAACGAGCTGGGCGCCGAGACCCTCGTCCATCGCAACGACGCGCTGAGCGCCGCGGACGCACTGGCGCTGAAGCCGGAGGCGGTCGTGCTGTCGCCCGGCCCCTGCACGCCGAACGAAGCCGGCATCTGCCTCGAGCTGATCGCCGCCGCGCCGGCCGACCTGCCGATCCTCGGCGTCTGCCTCGGCCACCAGTCGATCGGTCAAGCGCTGGGCGGCGAGGTGATCCGCGCCCAGAGCCTGATGCACGGCAAGACCAGCCCGATGCACCATGTGGGGCGCGGGATCTTCGCCGGCCTGCCGAACCCGTTCACCGCAACGCGCTACCACAGCCTGTCGGTGCGCCGCGAAACCCTGCCCGACGTGCTCGAGATCACGGCGTGGACCGACGACGGCGAGATCATGGGCTTCTCGCACAGGACGCGGCCGGTGCACGGCGTGCAGTTCCACCCCGAGAGCATCGCCACCGAAGGCGGCCACCAGCTGCTCGCCAACTTCCTCGAGCTGGCCGGCGTCAAGCGGCTGGCAGAGGCTTAAGACACCCCGTCCGCCAGATGTCAGACGCTTTCAAGCCGCTGCTGGGCAAGCTCGCCGACGGCGCGACTCTCACCGAAGCCGACGCCGAGAGCTTCTTCGCAGCCGCGCTGCGCGGCGAGCCGACGCCGGCCCAGGTCGCCGCCGCCGTCACCGCCATGCGCCTGCGCGGCGAGACGGTCGGCGAGATCACCGCCTGCGCGCGGGTGATGCGCCGCGCGGCGCTGGCGCTCGTGCACCCGCATCAGGTGATCGACGTCTGCGGCACCGGCGGCACCGGCGTCTCCACCTTCAACGTCTCCACCGCGGTCGCCTTCGTCGCGGCCGGCGCCGGCCTGAAGGTCGCCAAGCACGGCAACCGCACGATGACCCGCCGCTCCGGCAGCGCCGACGTGCTGACCGAGCTCGGCGTCAACATCTCGGCCAACCTCGCCCAGCAGCGCGCGGCGCTGGACGTCGCCGGCGTCTGCTTCCTGTTCGCGCCGGCCCACCACGGCGCGATGCGCCACGTGTTGCCGATCCGCCAGGAGCTCGGCTTCCGCACCGTGTTCAACCTGCTTGGCCCGCTCGCCAACCCGGCCGGCGCGCAGCGGCAGGTGCTGGGCGTCTACGATTCGCGCTGGGTCGAGCCGCTGGCGCGGGTGCTGGGCGCGCTGGGCGTCGAGCGCGCCTGGGTCGTGCACGGCGACGGGCTCGACGAGATGACGACGACCGGGAAGACGCTGGTCGCCGAGTGGCGCGAGGGCGGCGTGCGGCTGTTCAATGTCACCCCTGAGGCGGTCGGACTGGCGCGCGCCAGCCTCGCCGACCTCTCCGGCGGCGATCCGGGCGCCAATGCAGGCGCAATCCGGCGCCTGCTCGCCGGCCGCAAGGGCCCCTACCGCGACATCGTGCTGCTGAACGCCGCCGCGGCGCTGCTGGTCGGCGACAAGGTCGAATCGCTGCGCGACGGCGTCGCGCTGGCTGAGGCCTCGATCGACGAGGGCCGCGCCGCCGCGGCGCTGGAGCGCCTGGTCGAGGCGACCAACCGTCCATGAGCCAGGCCGTGGCGACCGACATCCTGGAGCGGATCGCCGCCTACAAGCGCACCGACGTGGCGGCGCTCAAGCGCGCCGAGAGCCAGGACGCGGTCGAGGCGCGGGCCAGGGCCGCATCCGCCCCGCGCGGCTTCATCGCTGCGTTGGAACGCGCCGCCACGCCGGGGCGGCTGGCTCTGATCGCCGAGATCAAGAAGGCTTCGCCATCGAAGGGGCTGATCCGCGCTGACTTCGATCCGCCGTCGCTCGCCAAGGCGTACGCGGCCGGCGGCGCGGCGTGCCTGTCCGTGCTGACCGATGCGCCGAGCTTCCAGGGCGCGGACGCCTATCTCGTCGCGGCGCGCGCGGCGAGCGCCCTCCCCGCTCTGCGCAAGGACTTCCTCGTCGATCCCTGGCAGGTGGCGCAGTCGCGCGCGCTGGGCGCCGACGCGGTGCTGGTGATCCTCTCGATCAGCGACGATGCGCTCGCCGCCGAGTTGCTGGCCGAAGCGGCCCGGTTCGGCATGGATGCGCTGGTCGAGGCTCACGACGAGGCCGAGGTCGACCGCGCCGTGGCGCTGGGCGCGCGGCTGATCGGCGTCAACAACCGCAATCTGCGCACGTTCGTCACCGACCTCGCGGTCACCGAGCGGCTCGCCGCGCGGATCCCGGCGGACCGGCTGCTGGTCACCGAGAGCGGCATCGGCGCGCCCGCCGACGTCCGCCGCCTCGCCGCCTCCGGCGCACGCGCCATGCTCGTCGGCGAGAGCCTGATGCGCCAGGCTGACGTCGAGGCCGCCACCCGCGCGCTGCTCGCCTGACCTCCTGTCGCCCCTCGCCCGTGGGGTGAAGCCCGCGGCCCAGGCCCGGCGTCCGCCCGGATTGACGCCTCGAGACCCATGGCGCTCAATCGCAGTCCTCTGAGCAGGGACGGCTCGAGGGAGGAACGCATGCGGCTTCTCGGCAGACTGCTTGCCGCCGCCGGCGCAGCGACCCTGCTCGCCGCCCCGATCTCAGTCTCTGCACAACCAGGCTGGGGCGGCGGCTGGGGCGGCGGCTGGCGCGGCGGCGGCTGGGGCGGAGCCTGGCGCGGCGGCGGTTGGGGTGGAGGCTGGCGCGGCGGCTGCTGTTGGGGGCCGCGGTGGGGCTGGGGCGGCTACTGGGGCCCGCGCGTCTACCCGGCGCCGATCGTCTACGGCCCGCCGATCTACCCGCCGCCACCCGTCTACACGACCACGGTCTATCCGGTGGATTACGTCCAGGACGACGTCTACGTGGAGCACCCCGTGGTCCATCACCGCGTCGTCCACCACGTCACGCACCACATCCACCGCGTCCCGCGCGGCTAGCTACGGGATCAGCACCGCCGCCCCGGTCAGGCGCCCGCTCCTCAGGTCGGCCAGCGCCTCGTTGGCGGCCGCGAGCGGATAGAGCGTCACCTCCGTCTTCACGCCGGCCTTCGGCGCGATCTCCAGGAAGTCGCGCGCATCCTGGCGCGTCAGGTTGGCGACCGAGACCACCTCCCGCTCGCCCCAGAGGATCGAATAGGGGAACGACGGGATGTCGCTCATGTGGATGCCGCC
>Ga0134126_10007781_pt1 | contig 13446 bp, 11 predicted proteins | sample KB31752_FD_96881 | JGI IMG/M metagenome (GOLD analysis project Ga0134126, IMG submission 96881) | Terrestrial soil microbial communities with excess Nitrogen fertilizer from Kellogg Biological Station, Michigan, USA - KB3-175-2 | ecosystem: Environmental > Terrestrial > Soil > Unclassified ...
CGCACGCTACAACCCGCAGTGGAAGATTCCAGCGGAAGGCGTCGAAGCGCTGGTCGTGTTCCAGGGACCGCACGCCTACGTATCGCCGTCGTGGTATCCCGGCAAGCGCGACGACCCGCGCCAAGTGCCGACCTGGGATTACCTGGCGGTCGAGGCGCGCGGCACGCTGGTCACGTTCGACGATGACGCGCGCCTGCACGCGTTGCTGGTCAGGCTCACCGACCGCAACGAAGCGGGACGCGAACAGCGCTGGCACGTCAGCGATGCGCCCGAAGCTTACGTGCGTGCGGAGATGCGCCACATCATCGGCATCGAGTTGCGGATCGAATCATTGATCGGACGCTACAAGCTCAGCCAGAACCGCAATGCTGCCGACCAGGAAGGTGCGCGCGCGGGACTCGCCGCAGCGCCGAACGAGCGTGAACGCGACGTCGCCGAGGCCATTGCGAAGACGCAGCGCGAACGGCGCTGATCGCTTCGTGTTTCGCGGCGCCGACGCGGCGCCATTAAGCGCGTTTCCATCATCATCATTTCAACACGACCGTGCCGCTAGTTTTTTCGGTGGCATCCGGACGACGAGGGCGGCGATGAAGGCACGCGCAGCGGTGGCATGGGCAGCGGGGCAGCCGCTCACGATCGAGGAAATCGATCTCGAAGGCCCGAAGGCGGGCGAGGTGCTGGTGCGGATCGTCGCGACCGGCGTCTGACACACCGATGCCTATACCCTGTCGGGCGCCGATCCTGAGGGGTTGTTCCCGGCCATCCTCGGGCATGAGGGTGGCGGGATCGTCGAGGAAGTCGGCGCCGGCGTGACGTCGGTGAAACCCGGCGACCACGTGATTCCGCTGTACACGCCCGAATGCGGTGAGTGCGAATACTGCAGGTCGGGACTCACCAATCTCTGCCAGAAGATCCGCGCCACGCAAGGGCAGGGCGTGATGCCGGACGGCACTTCGCGGTTCTCGCACCAGGGCAGGATGCTCAGGCACTACATGGGCACCAGCACGTTTTCCGAGTACACGGTGCTGCCGGAAATTTCGCTCGCGAAAATCGACCCGCGCGCGCCACTCGACAAGGTGTGCCTGCTCGGCTGCGGCATCACCACCGGCGTCGGCGCGGTGCTGAATGTCGCGAAAGTGCGGCCGGGTTCCACCGTCGCCGTGTTCGGCCTCGGCGCGATCGGCCTCGCGGTGGTGCAGGGCGCGGTGATGGCGAAAGCGAGTCGCATCATCGGCGTCGATGTCAATTCCGGCAAATGGACGATGGCGCAAGCGCTCGGCGCGACCGACTTCGTGAATCCCGAGGACCACGATGGCCCGATCCAGCGGGTGATCATCGATCTCACCAACGGCGGTGTCGACTATTCGTTCGAATGCATCGGCAACGTCGAGGTGATGCGCGCCGCGCTGGAGTGCTGCCACAAGGGCTGGGGCGAATCCACGATCATCGGCGTCGCGGCGGCGGGCCAGGAGATCCGCACGCGGCCGTTCCAGCTCGTGACCGGGCGTGTGTGGCGCGGCGCGGCATTCGGCGGCGTCAAGGGCCGCTCGCAACTGCCGGGTTACGTCGATCAGTACATGCAAGGCAAGCTGAAGGTGGACGAATTCGTTTCGAAGGTGCTGCCGCTGGAGCGGATCAACGACGCGTTCGATTTGATGCACGAAGGCAAGGTGATCCGTTCGGTCATCCGCTACGGTGATGTCGGGGCGGCATGAGGCCACCCCGTTCGATTGGAGGTTTCGTTCATGGACGTTGTCCACCCGCCCCACGCGGGCGGTGGCGCCTACATCAGTCGGCCTTCGCGGGCCCGCAAACCAGCGTTGCTGTTTCCGTCTGTCCGCGGGAGCCTTGCGCTCTGCGGCGCGACGCTGCTCGCCGTGCATGACCCGGCGCGCGCGGCGCCACCGATGCAACAGCTTGGCGAAATCGTGGTGCTCGGCACGACACCGTTGCCGGGCTTGGCGGTTCCGGCGCAACAGGTTCCGGCGAACGTGCAGGATGCGCAGGCCGACGATCTGCAAGCGCTGCACGGGCAGTCGTTCACGGACCTTCTGCGCGACAACTTCCAGGGCGTCGGCATGACGCAATCGCAAGGCAATCCGTGGCAGGGCAACCTCGTGTTCCATGGTTACACGTTGTCGCCGTTGCCCGGTTCACCATCGGGGCTTTCCGTTTACGTGGACGGTGTGCGCCAGAACGAACCTTTCGCGGAGACGATGAGCTGGGAGGCGATTCCGGATTTTGCGATCCGCGACGCCACGCTGATTCCGGGTTCGAATCCGCTGTACGGGCTCAACACGCTCGGCGGTGCCCTGGTGCTGTCCAGCAAGAGCGGTTTCACCGATCCGGGCACATCGGTGGAAGTGTCGGGTGGATCATGGGGACGCGTCCAGGCCGACGCCGAGCTGGGCGCGCATGGCAAGACGTTCGGCTTTTATGCGGGCGCCGGCAGCGATTACGAAACCGGCTGGCGCAAATACTCGTCCAGCCGCGTGCAGCAGGTTTTCCTGCGCGGTGACTGGCGGCCCGACGACGCGACCAACATCGCATTGAGCTACACCGGCGCGCATGCCCGCCTGCGCGGTACCCAGACGCTCCCGATCGAATGGGCGGATACACCGGAAATCGCGTTCACCTGGCCGGACGCGTTCGTCGACAATCTGAGCCAGTTCAACCTGCGCGGCACGCACGGATTCGGCCACGGCTGGTTGCTGCAGGCAAACGCTTACTTGCGCATCTCGCAAGTTTTCAGCTTCAACAGCAACACCAATGACTTCGATGCCTGCGAGCCCGGCCACGCTGGCGACTGTCCGACCTACGAGGCGAACGGCGCGTTCGATCCGGATTCGGTGGCCAACTACTACTACGCGGGTTTGACGCCTTCGTACAGCTCCGGGGATCCGGCAGCGACGATCAACAACGTGCCCGGATCGAACGTCGAAGGCGACGTGCATACCCGCGGCTACGGCGGCTCGATCCAGGCCGTGAAGGCCGGACGGATCGCTAGCCTCGACAATCAGTTCACGGTCGGCATGAGCCTCGATGCCGGCACGACGCATTTCACGCAGAGGGGCCAGCCGTCGTATTTTCCGGGTGCCCTTGCACAGCGCGGCGACAGTCTGGGCTTGCTGCCGTTCGCGCTGGACCCGATGACTTACGCCGGCACGAACGTGCGCAGCCTCGGCGCGTATGTCCTCGACGTGCTGGCGCTCGGCCATGCTTTGCACGTGACGGGCGGCGGCCGGTTCGACCGCAGCACCATCGGCATCAGCGATCTCTCCGGCAGCGCGCCCGGCATCGACGGGCGCAGCACTTACCGCCGCTTCAATCCAAGCCTCGGAGCGACGTTTGCGATCAATTCGACTTTGGGCGCCTACGTCAATTACGACGAAGGCATGCGCACGCCCACGCCTATCGAGCTGGAGTGCGCGAATCCTGACGCACCTTGCGCGCTGCCGAACGATTTCGCCGGCGATCCGCCGTTGAAACCCGTGGTCGCGCACACGTCGAGTGCCGGATTGCGCGGAACCTTCGACGACGGGCGCGTGCGCTGGAACGTCTCGCCGTATTACAGCCGCGTCAGCAACGACATCCTCACGATCTACACCGGCGGCAGCTCGCAAGGTTACTTCGCGAACGTGCCGAAGACGGTGCGTAACGGGGTGGACATGGGCATCGGCGGCCAGCTCGGGCGCCTGGAGTGGCAAGCGAATTGCAGTTTCGTCGATGCGACGTTTGGCGCGCCGTTCGAAGAGCAGAGCACCGACAATTCCAGCGCGGCGGGCGATGGCGTGATCCGCGTGACGCCAGGCGATCGCCTGCCCGGTGTGCCGCGCCGCGCGCTCACCGTGGCCGCCGAATATCACTTCACGCAAAAATGGTCACTCGGCGGCAATCTGCGCGCCTATTCCAGCCAATACGCTACGGGTGACGAGAACAATCAGGACGGTCACGGCGCCGTCCGCGGTTACGCGGTGCTGGACCTGGATCTGCATTACCGGCCCACGCGCCGGCTGGAACTGTTTGCCGAGATCGACAACGCGCTCGACCGGCGATACTTCATCAGCGGCCAGTTGAGCGACAACGTGTTCGATACGCCAGGCCGCTTGATCGACACCACCGGCCCCGGAACATCGACGCTGTTCGTCGCCCCGGGCGCGCCGCGCGGCGGGTTCGTGGGGCTGCGTTACGACTTCGCGGGAGAGCTGCATTGAGAACGGTGGATGGCATCGGCGCCTCTTTCCGTGTGATCGCGCGGCAGCATCCGATGCCGTGGATCGCCATCGCCGCTTGCGCACTGCTCGTCCTGCCGTGTGCGGCGGCTGCGCAATCGTTGGTGACTGCTTCGAAGCCGCGTTCGTTGCCGACGATCGTGGTGACGGCGACGCGCGTACCCGAGCCGGCATTCGATGTGCCGGCTTCGATCACGGCGGTGCAGGTCGCCAATCCCGGCGACGACACGCCCGGCGTCAATGCCTCCGAATACCTGCGCAGCGTGCCGGGCGTATTGGCGCGCGACCGGCAGAATTACGCGCAGGACGAGCAGATTTCGATCCGCGGTTTCGGTTCGCGCGCGACCTTCGGCGTGCGCGGCGTGCGCCTGTATACCGACGGTATTCCCGCGACGATGCCGGACGGGCAGGGCCAGGTTTCCAATTTCGATTTCGGCGGCGCGGACCGGATCGAAGTGCTGCGCGGACCATTCTCCGCGTTGTACGGCAACTCCTCGGGCGGCGTGATCCAGATCTTCACCGCGGACGGCAGCGATCCGCCAGAAGTCCTCGCACGTTTCGGCGGCGGCAGTTTCGATCAGTGGCGCGCGGACGTCGGTGCGCGCGGCATCGACGAGGGTTTCGGCTACAACCTCGATGCGTCGGATTTCCACGCCGACGGCTTCCGCCACCACAGCCAGGCCGAACGCATCAACGGCAACGCCAAATTCGATCTCAAGGTCGGCAACGGCGGAAAGCTCACCGTGGTGCTGAACACGGTGTCGTTGCCGCAGGCGCTGGATCCGCAGGGTCTCACTTGGGCGCAGTACCAGGCCGACCCGCGCCAGGCCGCGCCATCGGCCTTGCAGTACGACACGCGCAAGAGCGTGCATCAATGGCAGGGTGGTGCCGTGTACACGCAGCAGCTCGATGCGCACCAGAGCCTGCGCGCACTCGTGTATTACGGCCAGCGCGGCGTGCAGCAATTCCTGTCGGTGCCGCTCGTCGCGCAGAAGAATCCGCTGAATTCCGGCGGGGTGGTGGATCTCGCGACGGTATACAAGGGCACCGACCTGCGCTGGACCTGGCAAGGCGACCTGGCAGGTCGTCCGCTCGACTTTGCGGTGGGCGTCGCGTACGACGACGAGGCCCAGCACCGCAACGGTTACGAGAACTTCGTCGACATGCCCGCAGGAATCCAGCTCGGCGTGATCGGAGCGCTGCGTCGCGACGAACAGGACAACGTCTACAACGTCGACGAGTACGCGCAAGGTACCTGGCATTTCGCCGATCGCTGGTCGCTGACGCTGGGCGCGCGCCACAGCGTCGTGCGGTTCGACTCCGCCGACTTCTACATCACGGACAGCAACCCCGACGACAGCGGACGCGTGGCCTACGGCGCCACCAGTCCGGTGGCCGGCCTGCTGTTTCGCGCGCGCGACAACTGGCATCTGTACGCGTCGTACGGCAACGGCTTCGAAACGCCCACCTTCAGTGAACTCGGCTATCGCCCCGACGGGGCGGGTGGCTTGAACTTCGCGCTGCGCCCGGACCGTTCGAAGAACGGCGAGGTCGGATCGAAGTGGAGTTTCGCGGACGGCGGCCGGTTGGACGTCGCGTTGTTCCAGGCCGATACGCGTGACGAGATCGCGGTGCTGTCCAGTTCGGGTGGCCGCACGATTTACCAGAACGCGGGTCGCTCGCGGCGTCGCGGCGCCGAAATCGGCCTGCATCTTCCGCTCGCGGACAAATTGCAACTGGATGCGGCGTACACGTGGCTCGACGCGCGCTTCCTGCAGGCGTTCAACGATTGCGGCGCAGCCGTGGGTTGCAATGTTCCTGCCGGCGCGCGCATCCCGGGCGTGCCACGGCGCCTGCTGCATGCGTCACTGCGATGGGGCGGCGATGTCGGCTGGCACGCGGGGATGAGCATCGACGCCGCCGGTGCGGTCACGGCCGACGATGCCGGCACGCTGGTCGCGCCGGGTTACGCGATCGCCGGCGTGGATGCGGGTTATGTCATCGATACGCCGCGTTGCCGGATCGCGCCGTTCGCGCGCGTCGACAACCTGTTCGATCGCCGCTACATCGGATCGGTGATCGTCGACCAGGCCAACGGCGGCAGTTTCGAACCGGCGCCGGGGCGCAGCTTCTGGCTGGGCGTCAACGTGAGCTTGCGCGCCAGGGGAACCTGATGTCGCCGCAGCGCGTCATGCGCCGAGTTGCCGCACCAGCTCGATGTATTTCTGCCGCGCTTCGCTGGCCTGCATGCCGCGCAGGCGCGACCACGCTTCGTACTTCGCGGTGTTCACGAAATCGAAAAAGCCGGGCTTGGGACCGCAGGCGTCGCCGTCCGTCGCCTGCTTGTAGAGTGCGTACAGCTTCAGCAGCGTGTCGTTGTCGGGGCGCGCCGGCAGACGCTTGACGTCTTCCGTGGCTTGCAGGAAGTCAGCGTCGAGTTCGCTGGACACGGCGGCCACTCAGGCTTTCGGCTTCGCGCGTTTGCTGGCGGCGGGCTTCGCCGTCTTTGCGCTCGCCGCCCGGCCGGCGCGAAGTTCCTGTGCCAGCGCGTCGATGCGCGCCGAAAGATCCTGCACGTCCTGCTGGCTCGGCACGTTCATGCGTTGCATCGCGCGCGCGATGCGTTCGTCGAACGCCTGCTCGATCTTGCCCATCGCCGCATTGGTGCGCTTGCGCGCGGCTTCCATCCACGGCGTAGCCTGGTCGCGCGCCTGCTTCATCTGGTCCTGCGTATAGGCGTGGGTTTTTTCCTGGATGCGCACGCCTTCCTCGACCAGCGCATCGAAGAACTTGCCGCCTTCCTGCTGCGTGCGCGACAGCGCGCCGAGGCCCGCCAGCCAGATCTGTTGCGCGGAATCCATCACGCCACGGCTGAAGCGCTGTCCCGAGGTGGCGGCATCCTTGGCGGCCTTGAGGGGATCGGGTGTGTCGGTCATGGCGGGCTTCTCCGTGGGTCGGGATGTCCAATGTACGCTTTTTTCTTGCGATCGTCCTTGATCGCCGCATCGCCAAGTGCATCGATCAACTGAAACGTTTTGGATTCACGAACTCTACCTCGGCCATCCATGGCCTTGTTTTGTACAAAAGCGGCCGTCACAACAACTTTCGAATGGCCGTCCGCAAACGCGGCCAATCCTGCGGCGCGGGTTCAGCGGCCAGGCCTGCAAGCGCTACGAGGAATTGCGCGCGCGATATTTCCTGTGCGCCCATGCGCAGGAGATGCGGATTCGAAACCTGCGCGTCGATCAAGGGAAAGCCGCGCTCGCGCAAGGTTTTTGCCAGCGCGTGCAATGCAACCTTTGATGCGTTGGTGCGCCGCGAGAACATCGATTCGGCGCTGAACATGCGCCCGACCGCAACGCCATAGAGTCCGCCGACCAGCGCGTCGCCGTCCCACACTTCCAGCGAGTGCGCGTAGCCAAGCAGGTGCAGGTTGGTATACGCCGTGATCATGTCCGGCGTGATCCAGGTGCCTTGCTGATCCGCGCGCGGCGCGGCGCATGCACGCATCACGTCATCGAAGGCGCGGTCCATGCTCCAGTGCCAGCTGCATTTGCGCAGGAACTTCGCGAGACTGTGCGAGCGGTGCACGGCATCCGTCGCGAACACGCAGCGCGGATCAGGCGACCACCACAGCAGCGGATCGCCTTCGGAATACCAGGGAAAGATGCCGCGCGTGTACGCGGCAATCAGCCGCTGCGGCGACAGGTCGCCGCCGAACGCCAGAAGTCCGTTCGGCTCGACGAGTGCGGTCCGTGGATCGGGAAACCGGTCGGGCGCAAGCGGGTCGAGAGGCTGGATGCGCATCATCGGGTGCCGTCGCGCTTGGCAAACGGCGAATGCGCGGCCAACTCGAGCCCGCGCGCATCAAGCAGCAACTCTTCCCGTTCCAGCGAGGCGCGGATCGCGGCACGCAAACGTGCATCCGCGATGTAATGGCGCGAATGCGTGAGGGTGGGCAGGAATCCGCGCGCGAGCTTGTGCATGCCTTGCGCGCCGGGTTCGAAGCGCTGCAGCTTGCGGCGCAGGCAATGGTCGATGCCTTGGTAATAGCAAAGCTCGAAGTGCAGGCCGGGGACTTCTTCGCGCGCGCCCCAGTAGCGGCCATAAAGTGTGTCGTCGCTGGAAAGGAACAGCGCGCCTGCGACGATGCTGCCCGCACGGTACGCGAATGCTACATGCGAGTGTTCCGGGAATGCGCTGCCGAGGTGGCGGAAGAAATCCAGCGTCAGCGTTGGCGTGTTGCCTTTCTCATCGAAAGTGTGGGTATAGAGGTGATGCATCGCGCGCCACGCGTCGTCATCCAGCGAACCGCCGTCGCGGAACTCGCATTCGATGCCCGCGTTCGCGACCTGCGCGCGTTCGTGCCGAACGGCTTTGCGCCGCTTGTGGTTCAAGGCGCCGAGGAAATCCTTGAAGTCGCGCCAGCCGTCGCGGTTGTGCCATTGGAACTGCCAGTCGGAACGCGCGAGCCACGCGTCGTCGAACGCATCGTTGTCGTCATCGCGCAGGAAGTTCACGTGCGCCGATGAAAGGCCGATGCGGTCGGTCAACTCGCGCAGCGCCTTCGCCAGCGTTGTGCGGTGTTGCGCGCCGTGGGGCCCGGTGCCGACCAGCAGGCGCGGACCGGTCACCGGCGAATAGGGCACGGCGCACAGGAACTTCGGGTAGTAGTCGCCGCCGGCGCGTTCCCACGCGTCGGCCCAGGCCCAGTCGAACACGTATTCGCCGTGCGAGTTGCCTTTCACGTACAGGGGCAGGGCGCCGATGAGCGTGTCGCCATCGTGCAGCGTCAGGTGTTGCGCGCGCCAGCCGAAAGCCTCGCGGATGCAGCGGTTGCGTTCGAGCCCCGCCAGGAAGGCATGGCGGACGAAAGGGTTGTCGTCCGCGGCCAGCGCGTCCCACGCCGTGGCATCGATGTCGTCGATGGATTCGTGCGTACGCAGCGTCAGCATGGTTGCATTGTAGGCGCCGCGGTGTGTCGCCTGCGCCGTCCTCCGGGCCACGATCGGCATGGCATTTGCTTCTCGCCTTCGCACCCGTGCATCATCCCTTCCGGGGTTCGGGGGCTTGCGAATGGCAAACGTGGGGCCGGTTTTTCCATGGGACAGGTTGAAGCCTCTCGCCGACTACGAAGTGGTCGACGCAGACCTCGGGCGCGCGTGTGCCGATGCGCTCGGCGTCTGGCGCACCACCATCGGGTGGCCGGGCCGGCAGGAAGACGTGTTCCGGCACTTTTATCTTGGACATCCGGGCGCGCAACCGGCGTTGAAGTTTCTCCGCTACCTGCCGACCGGCCAAGTGGTCGGCACGCTGGGCGTCAGTCCGCGCCGGGTCTCGTGGCACGGCCGCGAGATTCGCGCGGGCATGCTTTCGCACTTCTGCGTGCTGCCGGAACACCGCAAGATGCGGCCACCGATGTTCCTGTTCAAATCGACGATCGATGCGTGCAGGGGCCGCTACGACGCGCTGTATGCGATTCCGGGAACGCAGGAGAGCGCACCGCACGCGATGGCGCTGGGAAGGATCGCCGCGGCGGGCGTCACGACCACCTTCAAGATCCGCCGCGTCAAGGTGTTGCGCAGCGCGCGCTACGCGGCGCGATTCCTGCCTCGGCCGCTGGCCCATGCAACCGGTGCGGTGATCGACGTGGGGTTGCGCGTCCGGAATGGATTGCGCGCCGATGGCCGTCGCGTCGAGACACACTGGGTTGACAGCGCGACTGCGGAGATGGCGGCCTTGTGGCAGGCCACGCCTTGGGACGAGCGCTGGTGCGCGACGCGGGACTTCGAAACGCTGCGCTGGCGATTCGACCTCTTGCCCTCGTTCCGGCGGCGCTATCTGCTGGTTCGCGAAGCGGGCGCGCCGGAGCGCGAGGGTCTGCTGGCCTGGTTCGCCTGCGCCGACAATTACCACGATCGCGACAGCCTGGTCGTGCAGGATTTCTGGTCGAAGGGTGGTCCCGAAGGAATCGCGCGTGCGGCGATCCGCGCCTTGTGCCGGGCTGCGCGACAGGCGGGTTACGCGGCGGTCGAGATGCGGATGGCGGCGCCGCCCGGCGTGGCGACGGCCTGGGTTCGCGAAGGCTTTGCGGAACGCAACCGTTCTCCGGTGCCGATATTCTGGCTCGACTTCGATGTCGCGGGTGGCACCGAAGGTCCGCTGCACATCACCGAGCTCGACAACGATGGCTGACGCCCCGCTTGCTATGCTTGCGGCGGCATCAATCAGGAGGCCCTGCGCGGGATGAGCCATCCATTACCTCCCGTGAAGTACGTCCGCACCTCGCACGGCGACATCGCCTACCGCATCGCGGGCGACGGGCCGGCGAACCTGCTGCTGGTCAATCCGATGAGCCGCAGCATCGAGACGCTGTGGGATTACCCGGCCAACGCGGCGATGCTGGACAAGCTGGCGCACGGCCATCGCCTGATCGCGTTCGACCGGCGTGGTTGCGGCATTTCCGATCCGCTGCCTTCGGACGTGCCGCCGACGTGGGAAGACTGGCTGGAAGATATCGTGACCGTGCTCGATCATCTCGGCGCCAACGAGGTGTCGCTGCTGGCCGAGCGCGACGCGGCGGCGGCATCGATGCTGTTCGCGGGCAGCCATCCGGATCGCGTGCGCGCACTCGTACTGGGCAATACCAGTGCACGTTTCCGCGCAGCGCCAGGCTACCCCTGCGGCGAAAGCGACGAGCGTTCGGACCAGTTGTCGGCGATGTGGGACAGCGCGTGGGGCACCGAACGCATGGTGTCGCAGACGCGCGAGCTGCTCGTCAACGATCCGGACTACGTGCAGTGGGTGATGCGCATGCAGCGCGTGTCCTACTCGCCGCGACGCGCGGGCACGGAGTTCCGCTACATCATCAATTTCGATGCGCGTTCGGTGTTGTCGGCGATCCACGCGCCGACGCTGATCCTGCACCGCCGCGAATTCGCCGTCATTCCCGTGGCGCATGCGCACTACCTCGCCGAACACATCGCGCCGGCGAAACTGGCCGTGTTGCCCGGCAGCGACATGGACGTGCTGGTTCCGGGCGACGACGGCACGCTCGACCTGATCGGCCGCTTCCTCGGCAGCCTCGGGCCGGTCAGGCATTCCGAGCGCGCGCTCACCACCGTGCTGTGCCTCGGCCTCGCCCAGTCGGAGCAGTTGGCCGCCAACCTCGGCCACGCGCGCTGGCAGGATCTGCTGGTCCGCCATCGCGCGATCGTGCGTGCCGAACTGGCGCGCTTCGATGGCCACGAGGCTTCGCGTTCGCTGGACGAGTTCCTGGTCAGCTTCGATGGTCCCGCACGTGCATTGCGCTTCGCGAGCACGCTGCGGCAGGTGTTGCGCGATCAGTTGCGGCTCGAGATCCGTGCGGGTGCGCACACCGGCGAATGCACGCGTGCGGGCGACAAGCTGAGCGGCCCGGCCGTCGAAATCGGTTCGGCCGTATTGCAGGCCGCGCAGGCCGGCGAAGTGCTGGCCACGGCAGCGGTCAGGGATCTCGGCGTCGGTTCCGGCATCGAACTGCGCGAACTCGGCGCGCAGGTCTTGAAAGGCGTGCCGGGCCGCTGGCAGCTTTACGCGCTCGAGGGCTGATGCGGATCAGCCGGTCAGTCCGATCGAATCCAGGAACTTCTCGGCATCGAGTGCCGCCATGCAGCCGAAGCCGGCCGACGTGACGGCCTGGCGGTAAACGTGGTCGGCGACGTCGCCGGCCGCGAACACGCCGCGCACCGAAGTGGCGGTTGCGTTACCTTCGAGGCCGCTGTTGATCCGGATGTAGCCGTTGCGCATGTCGAGCTGGCCTTCGAACACGCCGGTGTTCGGTGTGTGGCCGATCGCGACGAACATGCCGGTCACTGCAATGTCGCGTTTGCTGGCGTCGGCGGTGCTGACCAGGCGCACACCGGTGACGCCGGTGTCATCGCCCAGCACTTCGTCGACGGTATGGTTCCACACCAGCTCGACCTTGCCCGCAGCGGCCTTCTCGAACAACTTGTCCTGCAGGATTTTTTCCGCGCGCAGCTTGTCGCGCCGGTGCACCAGCGTGACCTTGCGGCAGATGTTGGCGAGGTATAGCGCTTCCTCGACGGCGGTGTTGCCGCCGCCGATCACCGCGACGTCCTGGTTGCGGAAGAAGAAACCGTCGCAGGTGGCGCAGGCCGACACGCCCTTGCCCTTGAACGCGGTCTCGGAAGCGATGCCAAGGTACTTGGCGTCGGCGCCGGTCGCGATGATCAGCGCGTCGCAACTGTACTCGCCGCTGTCGCCCTTCAACTTGAACGGGCGCTGCTTCAAATCCACGGTGTGGATGTGGTCGAACAGCACGTTGGTGTTGAAACGCTGCGCGTGTTCGGCCATCCGTTGCATCAACTCCGGACCCTGCACGCCCTTTGCGTCACCGGGCCAGTTGTCGACGTCGGTGGTGGTGGTCAACTGGCCGCCTTGCGTGAGGCCCGTGATCAGCATCGGTTGCAGGTTCGCGCGCGCCGCGTAGACGGCCGCCGTGTAGCCGGCGGGACCGGAACCAAGGATGAGAAGGCGGCTGTGCTTCGGGGTGCTCATGTATAATCCTCGGTTTGTTTCAAGGTCCGCCTAGAACTTCCTCTCGTCCGCGCGGTGCGTCATTCGATGCGGCGATTCCCTGCGGCAGTTGTGTTCGTGACTTCGGTATGTCGCGCGCCGCATCTCGGGCTACCGGCCGCGGCGAGTCGTGCAGCATGGGGAGTTTGCCGCGGTATTTCAAGCGATTGATGAGGACCATCTCCATGCGTATCGGCGTTCCTTCCGAAACCAAGACCCTCGAGGGCCGCGTCGCCCTCGTCCCGGCAGCCTGCGCGGACCTGATCCGCCATGGCCACGAGGTTTGGCTGCAATCGGGTGCGGGCGAGAAGAGCGGTTTCGCCAACGAGCGTTACACCAAGGTCGGCGTGAAGATCGCCAAGGATGCCGCCGCGCTGTACGACAAGGCGGAGATGATCGTCAAGGTGAAGGAGCCGATCGAAGGCGACCTGAAGCTGCTGGAAAAACGCCACCTGTTGTTCTGTTACCTGCACCTCGCGCCCGATCCCAAGCTCACCAAGGCGCTGTTGAAGACCGGCCTGACCGGCGTCGCCTTCGAGAGCGTGCAGGAAGTCGATGGTTCGCTGCCGTTGCTGGCGCCGATGTCGGTGATCGCGGGCCGTCTCGCGACGCAATGCGGTACCACGCTGCTGCACCA
>Ga0134126_10007782_pt1 | contig 13446 bp, 6 predicted proteins | sample KB31752_FD_96881 | JGI IMG/M metagenome (GOLD analysis project Ga0134126, IMG submission 96881) | Terrestrial soil microbial communities with excess Nitrogen fertilizer from Kellogg Biological Station, Michigan, USA - KB3-175-2 | ecosystem: Environmental > Terrestrial > Soil > Unclassified ...
ATTGGTCAGGAAAAGAAGAAGGGAAGCATCGGCAGTCCTTACGCCGTGCGCGACTACTACGGGATCAATCCCGACTACGGAACAAAGGAAGACTTCAAGAGACTGATCGCCGCAGCGCATCGTCGTGGCATGAAGGTGATCATCGATATCGTAGCCAACCACACCTCGTGGGACAGTGTGATGATGAAGACGCCGGATTTTTATGAGCACGACGCCACCGGACGCATCACTTATCCACATGATTGGAGCGACGTCGCCGAGCTGAATTACGAAAACCCGCAATTACGACGCTACATGACAGACATGTTGAAGTACTGGGTGCGCGAGTTTGACCTCGACGGCTTTCGTTGCGATGTTGCTGAAGAAGTGCCAACTGATTTCTGGGAGAATGCGCGTGCCGAGTTAGAAAAAATCAAACCCGACATTGCCATGCTGGCTGAGGGGCACAAGGCCGAGTTACTGCTGAAGGCGTTTGACTTCGACTACTCCTGGCCACTTCACAGCTCGCTGACCAACGTGCTTCAGGGTCGCGCCAGCGCGGTTGAACTGCGTTCGGCATGGGACAAGGAATTCCGGGACTGGCCGCGCGGCTCGCTGCACCTGCGCTTTTCCGACAATCATGACGAGCGGCGGGCGATCGCGCGTTTCGGCGAGCCCGGCGCGCTGGCGGCGTCGGCGTTGATGTTTACGCTCGATGGAGTGCCATTGCTCTACAACGGTCAGGAAGTTGGCGATACGGCGGAGTCGGGCGCGCCGGCCTTGTTTGAGAAGCTGCCGATCTTTTGGCCGATAGCAGAGCGGCGTCCGGAGTTTCCGCGCTTCTACAAACAACTGATGGCCCTGCGCCGCTCGAGCAAGGCGCTTCGTCGGGGCTCCCTTGACTGGTTATCAAACTCAGATGATTCGCGGGTGTTGACTTACGAACGCCGCACAACCGGTGAAGCGATACTGGTAGCGATCAATCTTTCGAACCGTCCGTTTACTGGGTCAGTGAATATTGGCAAGAGCGGAACTTTTGTAGACGTTACTCCCGATGTTGATCCGCCCCTGCCGCCGGATGCTCCGGCGCCTGAACGGGCCGCGAGAAAGCGCGCAGTCACCCTACCGGCACTGTCGCTTGATGCCTGGGGTTATCGAATGTTCCGACGCGAGTTGAAATGAGGACTGCCTCATCTCGGTTGTCACGGTCAATTCATCACTCGGTTTGACCAATAGCCAGGCCGTCGCTTCTGATGAGCTGCCGCAAGGATCACTATCTCAGCATCGCCCGGGCGGTAGAATATGTTGAAAGGAAATCGTTGAAGAACAAACTTGCGTGTGCCGTGATCTAGCTGTTTGTGCTTTCCGAATTCTGGAAACGGCCATGTCGACCGCCTGTGCGAATGCGGTCGCGCTCAAGGGACTGCGCTCGTAATACCAATTGCGCGCAACGCGAAGCTCGGCGCGAGCCTTAGGGTGAAGCCTAACTCTCATTAAGACTGGCCAAACAACTCCGCCCGAACTTCCTCCCATGAGATCAATTCAACTGTGCCAGCATCGATCTCCGCCATGCGCCGCTTGATCTCTGCGGACCAGGCTACTTCAACGTCGGCCTCGGAAACAGGATCAAGCGTCTCGATAAGCAATCCAGCCAGCGTAGCTCGATCGCGTTCGGGCAATTGCACTGCCTTCTGAAAAACTTCTTTGAGGTTTTTTCCCATGACCCAGAGTTTACTCCAAGCTAGTTCATCAGGCCATACTGTGACACCAGTTCTGAACTCACGATCGGCTGATGTAAGCGTCCAGTTCGGGTTTGTTTCTTCGCCAGTGCAGCCAGGCGCATCGCCCGCGGTATCTCCGGGTTGCGCATGAACCAACTCCAGACATTTCCCGTGCGGGCGTTCTCGGCGCTTAACAGAATTATTCCGGCGTTGATCCCAATCACGTCGCTATCCACCCAGCCAGTGCCCGGATTGAACGCGTCGATGAATCCATACTTCCCATAAACCTTCTCCCCATACTTCTCCCTCATCGTGCGAAGCGCTACCACTGAAAGTTCGGGAGTGAACATCAGTGAGCCGCCTGCCGCTGAAGGAACTACAGTGCCGTCGATCTGCGGATCGCGCGGCGGTCCACCCCAGGCGAGGTAACCTTTCGCACTATCGGAAGCGGTGATGCCCCAAACGTTTGCACCGAACGCGGGAAAGTCGTGCGCCAGATTTATGCAAAAGGCGCGGTGGGCGAGCGTGGCATTGACTGAGTTTTCAAAATAATCAATCCGGTCGCCTTTAGTTTCGCGCCAGCTACGGTAGTCGATCCAGGCGTGCGCATATTGATGCATGAAGAGAGGCACGCCAATGGTGGTGAAATACGCGTAACCTTCATAACGATAACGATCGCGCCACAATGCGTACCAGGATGCAGGTGAGATCGGATGCGTCGGCGATCCAATCGCGAGCAGATAGAGGATGGTGTCTTCACTGTAGGTGTCCCAGCGAGGTTTTAGAAATCCGGTCTCCGGCTTCCAGCCGTGCGATAGGAGCAGTTGCTGGCCGTTCAGCATCCATTGAAAGTCAACGCGTTCGTAGATCTTCGTGGCCAGCTTTCGTATTTCCGGATCATCCCGGAAATACTGGCGCGCCGTCAGCACACCGCCCAGCAGCAAAGCTGTATCGATAGATGAAACTTCGCTTTGCCAACGCCGCTCGCCCGTCTTCACATCGAGCCAATGATAGAACCAGCCGTGTTCCTGGAAGGCCTTGTTTGCAAAGAACCGGAGGGTGTTACGCGTCCGTTCCTGAGCTTGATTGCGACTGATCCAATGGCGATCAGCGGCGATAGAAAGCGCCGTCAGACTAAAGCCGGTTGCGGCTATGCTGGCTACATTATGATGATTTTCGTCCAGCGGTGATCCATCCATGCGGGCGCGATCGGGAACCAGCCCGGTGTTCGGGTCTCCTTCTTCCCAGAAGTATTGAAAGGAACGACGCTCAAGGTCTTCAAGAAATTGTTGGTCACTAAGGCTGAATTTATTAGTAGCCGGGAGCGCTTGAGTAGAAGAGTGGGCGAGAGTCGGGACCGGGGGCCAGGTTACAACTGACGAAAAGACGACTAGCAGGAACAGGACTGTGACAGCTGAACGTGCGTTGGAGAAGGTGTTTCGTTTGCTTGAGTTCATTTGGTACTGGAACCGGAAGGCCGGTGACGTTCGAGTCGTCAAGTACAACCTCCTCGCCTCAGAGAGGCGAAATGTTTATAGCCCAGGCTCTTGCTTTATGGCCTCGCTCTGTAGGAGCGAAATGTTTCATGTCGATCCTGCAGAGCGAAGCAAATAAATCGTACTAAGTGGCTATAAACATTTGACTCCTACGGAGCCACGCAAACGCAGTCTGCCGAATGGACAAAACGTCTACTTCTTTCAGCGTCATTCGACCGCAAACTTTGTCTCGATGAGATCTTCCGAGTTTGGACCTACCATCACCTTGAACTCTCCCGGCTCAACCACAAAACGCATTTCACGGTTCCAGAACCCCAGATGTTCTGGAGTCAGCACAAACTCCAGATGCTTTTTTTCACCCGGCTGAAGGGTCACGCGTTGAAATCCCTTCAGCTCTTTTACGGGGCGGGTCATGCTGGCGGCGAGGTCACGAACATATAGTTGGACTACTTCATCACCCGGGCGTTTGCCGGCGTTCTCAACATCGACCGTGACGGTCAAGTTACCGGCGCTGCGAATCCGCTGAGCGCTAAGCTGCAGGTTAGTGATCTTGAACTGCGTGTAGCTTAACCCGTAACCGAAAGGGAACTGTGGTGTCCAGGGAACATCGAGATATTTCGAGGTATAGCGGTTGTTGGCCTCCGGCGGCCGGCCAGTGTTCATGTGATTGTAATAGATGGGAACCTGCCCGACGGTGCGCGGCCAGGTCACCGGCAGTTTGCCTCCGGGATTGACGTCTCCAAACAAAACATCAGCGATGGCATTGCCTGACTCGGTTCCGCCCATCCACGCCTCCAATATTGCAGGAACATTTTCGACTACCCAGCCGATCGTGAGTGGGCGTCCGTTCATCAGGACGACGACGGTGGGCTTACCCGTGGCTTGAATTTCCTTAACCAACTCCAACTGGCGGCCAGGGAGATCCAGCGAACTCTTCGAAGCGGCTTCACCAACAGACTCGGCTGGTTCACCCACGAAGACCAGGGCAACATCGCTGGCTCGCGCGGCGGCGACTGCCTCAGCGAAGCCTGCAGTTGAGTCGCCCAGCGTTTCACAGCCCTTTGCATAACTCACCTTGGTTCCAGGCGAGACCTTCAGCTTGATGCCGGCCAGCGGCGTCACCGTGTCTGGCGGCTTGCCATCACCACTCCACCAACCGAGTGGCGCGCGTTTGTCGTCGGCCAACGGACCGATAACGGCGATTGAGTGAACGGCCTTGCTCAATGGCAGTGTCTCTCGATCGTTCTTCAACAGCACCATCGAACGATCTGCGATCGCGCGCGCGGCGGCACGATTTTCAGAAGTAAGCAGCGCATTGCCTTCAAGCGTTTCGTCCACGTAAGGATGTTCAAACAGTCCCAGCCTGAACTTGATGCGCAAGATGCGTCGCACCGCTTCATCGATCGTAGCCTGCGTAAGTTGTCGTTCCCGTAGCAGCGAGGGACCTTGTTGATTGAAGGTCCGGCTCACCATCTCCATGTCCACGCCGGCATTCAGGGCTGCACGCGCGGCATCTTTATCGTCAGCTGCTAAACCGTGATTGATTAATTCTTTGACGGAGGTGTAGTCGCTGACTACAAAGCCCTCAAACTTCCATTCGCCTCGCAAAACCCTGGTTAGTGTGAACGGGTTAGCTGAGGTGGGCACCCCATTAAGAGCGTTAAAGGCGCTCATCACTGTGCCGACGCCCGCATCGACTGCGGCTTTGAATGGTGGAAAGTAGATCTCTCGCAAAGTGTTCTCGGACACCTCAGTGGTGTTGTAGTCGCGCCCTCCTTCCGCTGCGCCGTAAGCAACCCAGTGTTTGGCGCAGGCCAGGATCTTGTTCGGCGCACTGTAATCACTTCCCTGGAACCCGCGAACGCGCGCGCGCGCGAAGGCAGCACCAAGGTATGGATCTTCGCCGGCTCCTTCCGTGATTCGTCCCCAGCGCGGATCGCGCGCGATGTCTAACATTGGCGCAAACGTCCAACGCAGGCCGGTTGAGTAAGCCTCCCTGGCCGCGATGCTGGTTGATTGTTCGGCCAACGCCGGGTCCCAACTGCTGGCCTCACCGAGCGGTATCGGGAAGATGGTGCGGTAACCATGAATCACGTCAAAGCCGAACAGGACCGGAATCTTCAGCCGCGATTCATCCATGGCCACATGTTGCAGCTGATTGGTATTCTTCGCGCCGCGAACGTTGAGAGTTGAGCCCAGTAGGCCCTTGCGTATTAGATCCAGGTGTTCGGGACGGAAAGTTCCGTTGCCTTCGCCATCGAGTTGCTGCAGCTGGCCGAGTTTTTCTGCGAGGGTCATCTTCGCAATCAAGGCATCGATTTGGCGTTCGACGTTCTTCGGCCGTTGCGAGCTCGTGGGAGGTGCGGGTGCGACCAGGAAAAGGAAAATAATCAGAGGGACGAGTGCCAGACGGATAGATTTGATTAGGTTCATTGTATTTTTTCCAAAGAGATGCTTCGCCGCGTTGCGGCGCTCTGAGTTTTCCCGGCGTTTCAAGGCATAACATACTGGCAACATTCCGCAAACGATTGTCTTAGAGCGCCGTTGGAGCTTTTCAAACTTACAGGCGCGACCCAGGTGACGTAATATAACTCACTCGGTTTTGGTCAATCAGTTTATCCTATGAATGTCAGTTCCATAACTCGAAGCGCCGGTAGCTTTTTGATCTCGGTTGTCTGTAGCACGATCCTCACAGGTATGACCGTTGACGGCCAACAAACACCGAAGCGCAACAGCCAGCTGATACCCGCACAATCCGAACAAATCATTGCTCAACTGCGCGAAGCAGCTTCGCTACTCGAAAGCGGCCGGGCTGCTGAAGCTGAACCACTTCTCCGCCGCGTGCTGGTGGCGAGTCCTAATAATTCAGATGCTCACAATCTACTCGGAATAGTTTTAGATCAAGCTGGCAAAACCGTTGCCGCCGAACGCGAATACCGGTCGGCTATTCGACTCAACCCGAACGGCATATCCGCGTTAACCAACCTCGGCGTGCTATTCGCGCGCCACAGTCGTGCTGACGAAGCAATAAAAACTTTTACTGAAGTTTTACGACTGGCACCCGACCATCCGCAGGCGACGCTAAATTTGGGTTTGCAATATTCACAGCGCGGCGACGACGCCAGAGCACTGCCATTCCTGCAACACGCGATGGCTCTCGGCCTGGATAACTACGAGGTTCGCTATCACGTGGGTCTGAGTTTATATAAACTGAACCGCCACGACGAAGCGCTTACGGCTCTTGAATCAGCCTCTACGCTATCGCCCAACGCCGCTGAACCGCTGTATTACCTGGGCCTGATCTACTCGTCACGCCACCAGGATGAGATGGCCGCAAACTTGTGGGACCGCGCTATTCAGTTGCGTCCAGATTTTCCTGAAGTGAACTTCATGTTAGGCGAAGTCCTCAGAAAGAACCGCCGCACTCAGGGTGCGGCCGAGTTCTACAAGCGAGCCCTGGAACAGGATGAAACCAAATTTGCCTATTATGCACGGCTCGGCGGCACCTATATCGTCTTGGGCCAACTTGATCAGGCGCTTGACGTGTTTCGGCGTGCTGAGAAGCGCTTTCCGCAGTCTGCCGAGGCGCATTACTTTGTGGGTATCGCGGCGCGCGGCAGGGGAGATTACGATCTGGCCGAGACGGAATTGCGAAGTTCACTCGTCCTTCAACCAGACAACGTAAATGCGCTGGCGCAACTAGGCTTCGTTATGCTCGAGCGGGACAGAGTTAACGAAGCTGAACGGTTGCTTCGACGCGCCATTGCAATCACCGACAAGCATTTCTATGCAAACTACGATCTGGGGCGTCTGCTGGTGAAATCGAGACGTTACGAAGAGTCGTTGACCATCCTTCAGCACGCGGCCACTCTTAAGCCGAAGAACCCCGGCGTTCACTACCAACTCTTTATTGCTCTGTCCCGACTAAAACGAAAGCAAGACGCCGATCTTGAGCTTGCAACTTTCAAAAAGCTAGAGGAAGAGCGCAAAACTGGCCGGGAACCCGAAGACGAAACAGAAGATGAGACTGTTGACAGTCGCACTTCTCCGTAACCTTCTGGTTGAGATCGTTCATCTCATGCCGGGGTCCCAGCCTTGTACAAAATCTTAGAACCTTAATCGTCCCTGTATCTCAATAACGCGGCCTGATAGTCCCCTCTCCGAGCGGCCAAAGTTCGGGTTCTGAACCTGGGTACTGATGGAATTAAACTGAAACGGTTGAAGGTTCAGAAGGTTGAAGGCGTTGAAGAAGTTTGCCTTGACCTCAAAGGAACTTGCTTCATTCAGTAGCCCCGAAAGCCCAAACTCTTTCGCAATGCTTAGATCAATGTTTCGGTACTTTGGACCGCGAAATGAGTTGCGCCCGACGCCCGGCAAACGGAATCCGGGATCAGCCGTACTAAAGAAGGCTGTTCCCCCGCCGGGGAAGTTGCTGCCGGTGATAAAAGCATCGTTCGAGGAATCATTCCCGGCGCCGCCAAAATAAGCTATCGGTCGCCCGGGGCAAAGACTCGGACCTCGCGTACTGGCACAACCACCAATTACCGGCGTCCAGGGAAAGCCCGTATGGTAAGTTCCGATGCCACTGAGTTGCCAGCCGCCGAGCAAGTTGCCCAGAGTACCTTTGCGATGGCGGAAGATCGGAAGTTCCCAAAGGGCCGAGGCGACGAAACTGTGCCTGACGTCATAGTCAGATGGGCCCCGTTCCTGCCTTACATCAAGTGGATAAGTAGGATTTGTTGGCGCGCCAATCTCATCGCTCGAAACAATGTCAATGCTCTTGCTCCACCTGTAATTCGCATCAAAGGTGAAGCCCTGACTAAACCGGCGGGAAAGCGTGGCGAGCAGCGCGTTGTAGCTCGCTGTTGTATCCGGTGTCGGGAAGAAGACGTTCTTTGCAAAAAAGTTATTGTTGGCAAACTCAAACCGTTCGTTGACAATTCGTACCAGCTTGCGGCTGGCGCTGCCCTGGTAACCAACTATGGCTGTGAGTTTAGCGGGAAGGCTGTATTGCCCCTCCAACGAATAGGCATAGACGTAAGGCGTAGCGACCTTCGCGGGTGCTCCCCATATCTCAACCTCCTTTTCGCCGGCCACTGTGTTTGTCGGTATACCGGTCGTTGGATCAAAGGTCAAAATCAGCGCCGGATTTACCGGATAGCTGAATGGGGTGTTGTTCGCTCCCAGTGCGTAGAGAATCTGCCCGCCGGCAAACGGACCAGAACCAAACTCATTATTGGTGCCGCAGCAGATTGTGTAGCGCGACATGAACGGCGGATTACCACGCGAGTTTGAGAAGAGAACCGTCGGTATCCGGTTGTAAGAAATACCAGCCCCGCCCCTTATCACCAGTTTGTCTTCCGTATTCGCGCCGATAAGTTTGTGTGGACTCCAGGCGAAGCCCAAACGTGGCGCGAAGTTGTTTTTGTCGGGCGGATATAAACGATCAGAAACAACTATCCGCGAATCCGATAGTCCATTAGGTCCGAGGAGCAGGTTACTGATATGGCCTTCCTTCTCCGTCAGCGGCCCAAAGTATTCCCAACGTATGCCAAGATTGAGAGTGAAGTTGGGCCTGACCTTCCAGTCATCCTGCGCGAAGAAAGCGTAGTTGTTGTTGCGGAAAAATCGCTGGGCCGTGGGTGGGCCGCCAGTCCGAGGGTCCGCGTTAATCTGGTAAAAGAGCGGCGTGCTATTGGCGAAGTTGAAAAGTCCGCCAAAGGTGAACAGCGGCCGCGCCCCCCCGATCAGGTTGTTGTTGTCCTGCTCCTGTCGCCACTCGCCGCCGAAGCTCAGGCCGTGATTGCCGGCAGACTTTCTCAGAGTGTCGCGTACCTCAAAAGTGTTTTCAGCAAAGATACCCGGCGTAGTTTCTGACCAAGGGGCCCCAAACTTAATGCGTGCAAAAGGCAAGGTTTCGATCTCGATGCGGGGGATGCCGAAGTTTGTTTTGCTGGAGGACTTAACTTCATCAAAAGCGAAGCGCGTGAAGTTGATACGAGCCTCATTGAACAGGGTTGAGGATATGGTGCGATTGTAAGTCAACATCGCGAAATAGTTTGAAGGCTTGGTTTCAACATCCGCCATCGGACGAGCGCCGCCCCCAATATCGGTATCGCTCTGAATGGCATGGAAACGGGAGAAGTAGCTGCTGATCGCGATGGAGTCTTTGGAAGTCAGGTTAATATCAATACGCGGGTTGTACTGCCTGCCTTCGCTGGAATTCGGTGTAGCTATCTGCGCAAACAGAACGTCGGGAATGTTGTCAAACCCTCCTCCCGGCGATCCGACATTCAGATATTGTCCGGCGGCGCCAGCCGGTGAACCGATGTCCAAGCCGCCGGAAACCTGATGGCAGTTACCGTTATTAAATCCCGCGGCAACGCAATTGATAGGAATAACGCTGACTATTCGCGGCTCAATGCCAGGCGCGGCCAATATGTTTCCGGTTACGCTGCCCGAGCGCAAAGAAGTGACTAGGTGCCTATACTCAGCCGTCTCTACAAATCCATTGAAGCTCCCGACGGTCCTGTTGCGCAACCCTTCAAAAGAGAAGAAAAACCACGCGCGGTCTTTACCGCCCCAAACTGAAGGGCCACCTTCGCCAAAACGCGGCAACCAAAGTGGACCACCAATGCTGCCTCCGAACTGATTATAGTGTTGGTTGTTCCGCACCGGCTTAGCGTTGTTTACACCGCCGTATTTGTTAAAGGCATTCAGGCCCGGACTGTTATTTTTCAAAAACAGACTGCCATGAAAAGAGTTAGTTCCATTTTGAGAAACTGTCAGGACCTGTGCGCCTGAATTACGTCCAAACTCTGCCGAATAGTTGTTGGCTATGACGCGCACTTCTTTGACCGACTCCTGGTTCGGAGTAATTACCGCACCTCCGCCGTGAGTCTGACTATTCACGCTTGTGCCATCAATCTGATAGTTATTGGCAGAAACGCGCTGGCCGTTGGCAGAAATTTGAGGGACATTCTCTGTCTGAAAGATGAGCCTGTCACCGGCAGTGCCGCCTGGTCCTGTCATATTTGGGAGATTGGCGGCGCCGCCACCTCCGGAGCGCGCGGCGTCTCCAAATATGCCCGGCGTGAGCCGAAGTAGTTCATACGGGTCTCGCCCTGTCTGCGGCAACTGCCGAATTTCCTGGGTAGATATCGACTTATCGATATTCGCGTTCTCGGTTTCGAGGATCGTTGCCGTGTCCTGGGTTACGGTTACGGTGGCGCTTACTTCTCCTGCTTCAAGCGCTACGTCGACACCCTGTACTGATTCAGCGTTGATAATGACATTCTCAAATAACTTTTTCTTATAACCAGTTTTCTCCACTTCCAACGTGTATTTGCCGGGGGGCAAGCCTGTGAATCTGTAGAAGCCCTCCGCGCTGGCAGTGGTTTCCTGCGCCTTACCAGTTTCGGTGTTTGTCAGGGTCACTTTGGCGTCGGGCACTAAGCCGCCTGCGCTATCTGTGACCGTGCCTTGGACCCCGGCCTTGAATTGGGCCTGGACTGTGGCCATTGCAGACAACAGAATAAGCCCGCACACCATGACGCGGACCACGCTGGACATAGTTCGGTTCATTGAAAGGCCCTCCTAAAGGCCGACACGAATCTCGGTTACTGACATATATGACTGAAGCCGATGCCGAAACGAATTACTTGGGGAGCACTCGCTAGATTTTTGCTCCGCAACTACAGGAGCGGCTGATTAACGGAAACTTCGAAATACTACGCGGGGGTGGGGGTGTTCGTATGTGCGCCAGCACGCTTATGGTGGGGAATTAATAGCACTAAAAAACCAAAACTTCAATGTGTATTTCCCTGAGAGACTCTGATAAGCTGAGCGCCTCGAATACGTAATTCCGTAGCTCCTGTAACCCATAGCCGCTGGTTAGGGTTCAAGGCGAATCGACGCTGGCCCGGACGCCGCTGCACTGATTGTGTCATTGCGTCTGAAACACGAACGCTGAATGGGTTCAAATTACTTCCGAGATCTTAGTTCAAACCGCTGAAAGGGAAACATAACCGATGCAACGAAGAACACTGCTGCTTTGCCTGCTTGTGCTTGGCCTGATCGCAGGCGCGTGCGTCTCCGGCACGCAACAAACAAATAACGGCCCGCGGAAAAAGAAGGGACCCAATGAGCAGGTCAAGATTGGTTTTTCGATGGACACGTTGAAGGAGGAGCGCTGGCAGCGGGACAAAGATCTGGTTGAGAAGCGGGCTAAGGAAGTCGGCGCCGAAGTGAACGTGCAGGTGGCCAACAGTAGCGACAGTGAACAGATCAAGCAGGCTGAGAACATGCTGACGCAAGGCATCGACGTGCTTATCGTAGCCCCCCATAACGGCGAGATTGCGGCTTCGATTGTCGAGGCGGCACACAAGCAGGGTGTGCCCGTTATTTCCTATGATCGCCTTATCAAGAATTCGGATGTCGATTTATACATCTCGCATCAGGTCGTGAAGATGGGTGAGATGCAAGCGCAGTATTTGCTCGACCACGTGGGCAAGAAGCCGGCAAATCTTGTTATGGTGGGTGGCTCGCCAACTGATAACAACGCTTTGTTGTTGCATAAGGGACAGATGAATGTGTTGCAACCGGCCGTGGACCGTGGCGACGTAAAAATTGTTGCCGATCAATACGCGAAAGAGTGGCAGGCAAGCGAAGCTCTCAACATCGTTGAGAATGCCCTGACGCGGACAAACAATCAGGTTGATGCAGTGGTAGCTTCAAATGACGGCACGGCGCGCGGATCGGTGCAGGCGCTCGAGGGCCAGCACCTGGCCGGCAAAGTTTTGGTTTCCGGTCAGGATGCGGATCTCGCCTCACTTAAACTCATCGTTGAAGGTAAACAGACGATGACAATTTATAAGCCGATCCAGCCACTTGCATATGGGGCGGTGGACGCGGCCGTAAAGCTGGCGCGTGGCGAAAGCCTTTCGACGACCGAGACCATCGACAATGGCTTTAAGCAGGTGCCGGCAATCCTGCTTGAACCGGCTGCCGTCGATAGAAATAATCTGACCAGCACCATAGTGAAAGACGGCTACCACACGTTGGCGGAGATTTGCTCGGGCCTGCCGCCGGAGAAGTGCCCCAAGGAATAGCTCTGGGGTGAGTGGTTGCGCGGCGCAAGCAAAGAAAAATTTTCCATTTGTCATTTGACATTTCTCATTTGTCATTTAATGAGTAACGGATCGTGAGTTGTTTGTTGTAAGCAGGTTTTGGCAAGTGTCGGCTGTTCAACTTGCGACACCCCAACCCAGTTCCCTGGTTACGCGCGTCTAACGCTGTTCGTGATTCGTTTGGTTTAAAGCCTCGACTCACGTCTTAAATGAAAAATGTCAAATGACAAATGGAAAATCTTCCTGAGAAATATTAGCTAAGAAGTCCTAACAAAAAACGAATGCCCCCAGTCAACCCATTCCTCGAGATGCGCAACATCACCAAGACCTTCCCGGGTGTGCGCGCGCTTGATGGCGTCAGTCTGGATCTGCAAAAGGGTGAGGTGCACGCGCTGGTCGGGGAAAACGGCGCTGGTAAGTCTACCTTGATGAAAATCCTCGGCGGCGTCTATCCACACCCGCAGTATGGTGGTGAGATTTTCATCGAAGGTAACCCGCAGCAGTTCAGCGGAGTTCGCGACGCTGAAAAGGCGGGCATTGCGGTTATCTTCCAGGAACTCTCTCTCGTCAGGGAGATGACGGTCGGTGAAAATATTTTCCTCGGACGTGAACCTCGCAAGTTTGGAGTCATTCGTTGGGAAGATCTTTATCGTCGCGCGAGTGAGTTGCTCGCCGATCTGCATTTATCGATTGACCCGCACACACTCATTCGCAACCTTGGCATTGGCCAACAACAGTTGGTGGAAATCGCGAAGGCACTCTCACACGACGCCCGAATCCTTGTGCTTGATGAACCAACTGCGGCGCTAAACGATGGCGAGGTAGAGACGCTGTTTGTCATTCTCAACAAACTACGGGCTCGCGGCGTCGGGATGATCTACATTTCACACAAGTTGAATGAAGTGTTCCGGATTAGCGATCGCATCACGGTCCTGCGCGATGGCAAAACGGTCGGCACAAATGCCACCTTGGCCTGGAGCGAGTCGCAGATTATCGCGCGCATGGTTGGGCGTGAAGTGGGCGACATCTTTCCCGTCATCGATCACGCGCAGGGCGAAACCATCTTTGAAGTGGCCAATTTTTCAGTGACTGATCCAGCCGTAGCCGGCAAGAAACTGGTGG
>Ga0134126_10007783_pt1 | contig 13444 bp, 11 predicted proteins | sample KB31752_FD_96881 | JGI IMG/M metagenome (GOLD analysis project Ga0134126, IMG submission 96881) | Terrestrial soil microbial communities with excess Nitrogen fertilizer from Kellogg Biological Station, Michigan, USA - KB3-175-2 | ecosystem: Environmental > Terrestrial > Soil > Unclassified ...
CCACATCCGCGTAATCCAGGACGATCGCGTGCTGCTGGCGATCAGCCCGGCGGACTGGTCGCAGGGGCGCATCGTTTACCGCTTTAAGTGATCCGTGTTACGACTTCTAACTAGCGGGCCGGCGCGCCAAGGCCGGCCAGGGCTCGCGGACAGCCTCATCCGGAAGGTGATCCGGATGGCCCCGCTCAAGGCTCAAGCGCCGGTCATCGGACATCAACCATTTGCGCATGGCGCCCCGGAGGCAAACCCGGAAGGCCGAGTGCAGGTCCCCGCCGCCGCTGTGCTCGTCTGATGTGGGTGGTCGGCCGGCACGCCCGGTTCCAGGTCGGGCAGGGTTAGCACTATGTCACTGCTGCATGTCCGCGTGGTTAGCCCACCCCGCCTGAGCCGCGAGGTGGAGGCGATCTTGAGTCGTCAGCCAGGCGCGGCCAACATCGTCGTGCTGCCGGGTGCCGCCCGTTACCCTAGCGGCGACCTGTTTCAGGCCGACCTGGCTCGCGAGTGCGTCCAGCAAGTCGTCAGCGAGCTGCACGAGCTGGGCATCGACCAAGACGGCTCCATCACCTGGAGTACGGTCGACACCGCGATCGGGGAAGGCGTCCGCCATGCCGAGCGCGCCGCCCCGGGCGACGCCGCCGACGCGATTATCTGGGACGAGGTCATCGGGAACACAGGCGAAGATTCCACGCTGACCTGGACGTTCATGGCATTCATGATCCTGGCGTGCCTCCTGGCGGCGATCGGCGTGGCGACGAACTCCCCGATCACCATCGTCGGCGCGATGGTCGTCGGCCCGGAATTCGGACCGCTGGCCGCCATTGCCGTCGGCCTGCGGCTCCGCCGCGGGGACGCCGTCCGCCGGGGAGTCACGGCGCTGGTCGTCGGGTTCACCGTGGCCGTTGCCGTCACCTCCGCCGTGGCTGTGCTGTGGCGGGCGACCGGGCTGGTCAGCGAGCAGGACTTGGCCGCCTCGACCGCTACGGAGTTCATCTATCAGCCGGGCTGGTTCTCCATCATCACCGCCTTGGTGGCCGGCGCCGCCGGAACGCTGTCCCTGACCTCCGCCAAGTCGGCCGCCCTGGTCGGCGTATTCATCTCGGTCACCACCATCCCGGCCGCGGGCAACGGGGCGCTGGCCCTGGTATTCGGCCGCTTCCACGATGCGGCCGGGTCGGCGCTTCAGCTGCTGATCAACCTCACAGGAATCGTCCTCGCCGCCTACCTGGTCCTTCTTGCCCGCGGCCGCTCCCGCAGATCTGAGGAGCGACCCGAGAATGTGGTCAACGGCCCCTGAAACGCCAGATCGGCGTCGAGTCATATCACCGCGTGGTCATTCGTTGGCTGCTGCGGCCGCGGGGACGCGCACTTGCAATGGCCGCCGTTGACTCACGACAGGGGCGTAACCCGGACCTGGTGACGACGGGCCCGGAGCCGAGTTCTCGCCGCAAGGTTCAGTCGCAGCCGCCTACGATAGGTCGTCATGGTGGCGAACCGGATGAACCGTGACGAGTTCTACGCCACGATGGCGCCGAGCGACGAAGCCCGCCTCCGCAAGATCTTGTGGACCCTCTACTGGCGGGGAGACACCCGGCTCCGCGAGCGCATCGCGGACCTCCGTGGTGAACGCGCTCAGGCCGCCGCGCTGATCACACAATGTTTGAAGGAGCTGCCCGGTCATCCGGCCTACCTGGATTTCGCGGTAGAGATCGACGCGGAACTCCCTCCCCGCGCACGCGAGGTTCTATCGGAGCGCGCCCGGTTCCCGGTGTTGCCGGACCACCCGTAAGCAGCATTGGCCTCGGCCGGTTGACGCGGCCCGGAGACGGCGCTGGAAACTCGTTGCGAACTTTTTCCGCGGGACACGCCTCTGGATGAGTGTGATCACCGAAACCTGGCAGCAATGAATCGCCCCGAACAGGAGTACCCGGAGTTCGTCGCAAGCCGCGCCGCTTCGCTGCATCGCACCGCTTACCTGCTCTGCGGTGACTGGCATCTGGCCAGCGACCTGGTCCAGGAGACGTTTGTGCTGGCTTTCCGCCACTGGCGGCGGGTCCAGCGGGCTGACAACCAGAACGCCTACGTCAGGCGCATCCTGGTCAACGAGTACAACCGGCACTGGCAGCGGTACGGCGGCCTGCCTGCACACGCCGACACCGATCGTCTCAAGATCGCCGTGCCTGACATCTCTAGCGAGATCGTCAACCACGCCGACCTGCTGCGCGCCCTGCTGGCCCTCCCGACCCGGCAGCGGGCCACCGTCGTCCTTCGCTACCTGGAGGGGATGAGCGAGCGGGAAACCGCCGCGGTCATGCGGTGCAGCGAAGGCACCGTGAAAAGCCAGACCTCCCGCGCGCTGAACGCGCTCAGCGGGTACCTGAAGCCCAAGGAGTCGTCACTGTGAATCCCCTGACCGAAGAGCGCCTGGGCGCGGCGTTCCGCGACCTCGTCGCCGACCAGCCCTTCACGCCGGACGCGCCGGCCATCGCGCGGCGCGCCCGGCAGTCTCGCCGGCGCCACCGGATCGCCCGGGGCGGCATCAGCGCCGGCGTCGCGGCTGTCGCGGCAGCGGCGGCCGTCGGCGTGGCCAGCACCGTTCCGTCCGCGAAGCCCACGGTGGCCGGCAAGGCCGAGGCCAGCGGCACGCACCCAGCGACCGCCGACGGCTCAGCCGCGCCAAGCGCAGCGGCCGGCCCCCAGCAGCCGCTGATGCGGCTGGCCGCCGACATCGCAGCCGAGCCCAAGCCGAAGGGCGACGCGACGCTGATAGAACGCGAGACGACGCTGGCGGGCCGGGCGACCGTCAAGGTCTGGGACCTGTACACCGACGACGGCCGGTACTTCTTCTCGCAGACCAGGTCCGGGCTGCCGGCCCAGGTCCGGGAGGACAACAACCAGGGCGACGGCATGTTCGCCCGGGAAATCGCCGCCGCGGACTACGCGGTGACCGGCAACCTGGACACCGCCGCGCTGAAGATGGCGTGGGCCTCCAACACGACCCCGCCTCCCGCCTGGCTCAAGGCGCAGCTACCGGAGATCTCGGCCGGCGGCCTGCAAATCGATAACTACGTCTGGGAGGGCGCCGAGGACGCACTGGTCGCGGGGTCCGGCAACCCCCAGGTGCGGGCCGGCGTGCTCCGCCTGGTGTCCATACTGCCCGGCGTCAGCGTTACCCGCGGCAGCGCTGACGGCCAGCCCACGCTGACCCTCACCGCGGGCGACGGCGAGTTCGGGGGCGTGGTGCCCGGCAAGCCGAAGATCAAGCTGCCGACCGGGGGGCCCTACCAGGAAGCGATCACCATCAACGCCGATACCGGCATCCCGCTGAAGATGACCGGCGGAGTACCCGGCACGGCGCCCGCCACCACCGTCACTTGGGTCGTGACCAGAGCCAGCCTGGCCGAAATCGCCGCCGGGAAGTTCTGACCGGCACGCGCAAGCGCGACAGCGGGGATGGCCGGCCGGCGAGAACGCGCAGAACCCGCTGGCCTGGCCGTACTTCGCGACCGAGGCCGACGTCGCGGGCCTGCCGCCGCACGTCATCACCGTGAACGAGTTCGACCCGCTGCGCGATGAGGGGCACTGCCTACTACCGGCTGCTCCAGCGGGCCGGAGTCCCGGTCACCGGCCAGGTCAACCTGGGCCTGACCCACGCGGCCGAGATGTCGTTCCGCCAGGCCGTACCCGGTGCCCGCCAGGCAGCCGTCCGCGACATCCACGGCTTCGCCGCATCCCGCTAACCCGATGGAACTCCCCGCCTGTACCTCGTCCGAGGTGAAGCAGCGGCCCCCGGGCTGGATCACGGGCTTGAAGGCGGCGGCGGCGCCGCGGCGAGGAGCCCCGCGGCGGCGGCGCGGGCGCGGGCGACCGCTGGCGCCTCCAGGCCGATCAGGCGCAGGCAGGATGCGGCGATGTCGCGAGCGTGGGAGTCCCGTAGGTCACCGGACCGGCGCAGCTGGATGACCGACTCGACGACCTGCATGACCAGCGTCGCGAGGAGGGCCTCATCCAGTCCGGCGGCCAGGACCGCGGGTGCGGCCGCGCGGCCGAGCCGCCCGTAGGCTGCCTGCAGCTGGTCGCGCTCCGCGCGGAACGGCGCGAACTCCTCCCCCTGCACTTCCGGCATGAGGTAAAGGGTGGCGATGTTGTGCGGCGCCCGCGTCAGGGTCCGCACGTCGATAAGGGCGAGCGCGTACAGCCCGGCGGCCGGGTGGTCGCCGCAGCGGGACTCCAGCGTCGCGGCGACCCGCAGGCTGGGCCGCACCGACTGGGTGAGCAGCTCGAGCAGGATCTCGTCCTTGCCTGCGAAGTAGTAGTAAAGCGACGCCTGCCGGATGCCGACCCGCTCCGCGATCTGGCGGGTCGTCGTCGCGGCGAGGCCCTGGCTGACGAAGAGCCCGGCCGCCGCGTCGAGTATCTCCTCGCGTGGCGGCACGCCGGCATTGCTCGCCGGCCGCAGCCGGGGGCGGCCCGCGCGCCGCCGGTGCTCGGGCGTCGCTTCCAGTTCGGCCGCTCCCAGTGCGGTCGCTTCCAGCTTGGCCACCGCTGGGCCGCGCGCGTCCGCCACGCTCGCGATTATCTCAGACCGCTGCGCCGCGGCCGGTCCACGCACGCCAGCCGCCGAAGCGCGTGATGTCGGCCGCGCCCGACACCGCCACCGGTTCGCAGAGGAATCCCAGCACGTCACGGCCGTCGTCCAGGCCGACGCGGCCGATCGCCATGGGGGCGGCAAGCCCGGTCATGAAGCGAGCGAGACCTGTCGCGGGCAGCCGCCATACCTCGCCCGCGATCGACGCCCCGGTGGTGGCGGGCGCGGCGGGCAGTGGCCCGACCCGGACCAGGCCAGGCTTGGGCGGCTGGGTATCCAGGGCGTAGAGCCGGTAGGCCGGCGCGGTGGCAGCCGGCCCGAGGAGCGTGCCGCCCGCCTCGAGGAGCTCATGGTTAAGCGGCTGCCCGCTCAGGTGCGCGCCGACGACCAGCAGGTCGACGTCGGCCAAGTCGACGATGGCGGGGTCGACGTTGGGCGAGCCGGTGCTGGCCGGCACGACGTCGGCCTGGTCGTAGCGCGCGGCGATCTCGGCGAGCCGCGCGTCGCTGCCCGCCGGGCCGGTCAGCATGATCCCGAACGGCAGCCCCGCGACCGGGCTGGCCGGAACCGCCAGGGCGGCGAGGTCGAGCAGGTTCGCGAAGTTCGTGTAGGTCCCGAGCCGCGCGTTGACGCCGACCGGGTCCTCCCGCACCTCGGCGATCGTGGGGTGCAGCGTGGTCGTCGGGGTCAGCAGCGCGTCGCAGCCGTCCAGTGCGACGGCGGCGCGCGCCGCGAGCTGGTCCAGGCGCTCCCGGTCCGCGAAGTAGCCGGCCGCGCCGTGCTTGGCGGCGTTGAGGATGATGGTCGCGACGACAGGGTCGAGGTCGCCTCCGATGAGCTCGGGGTGCTCGCGGACGTGGTCGCCGACCGCCGTGTACCGCTCGGCTACGAACGACCCGCCGTACAGGAGGGTCGCGGCCTCAAGCATGGGGGCGATGTCGAGGGGGACGATCTCCGCGCCGGCCGCCCGGAGACGGGCAACCGCCGCGTCGAACGCCTCCGCCCAGCCGTTCGCTAGGCCAACGAGCTGGGATGGCAGCGGGACGGCGAGGCGGACCTGGGCGTGGCCGACGTCGGCGTCGCGAGGCCGCCCGCCGCCAGGCTGCCAGCCGCCGCGGGGCTGCCAGCCGCCTCGAGGCCGGCTGCCGAGCAGCGTCGCCAGCGGGTCCACGCCGTCGGGGCCCGCCATGACCGCGACCGCCTTCTCGGCCAGGGCCACGGATGCCGCGAACACGGTTACGCAGTCCAGTGACCGGCACGCCGGCACCACGCCGGTGCACGGGATGACGCCCCGGGTGGGCTTTAGGCCGACGATCCCGTTGAGGGCGGCGGGGACGCGACCGGAGCCGGCCGTGTCCGTGCCGAGGGCGAAGTCGACGAGGCCGAGCGCCACGGCGACCGCCGACCCGGAGCTGGAGCCGCCGGAGATCTTCGCGGGGTCCCACGCGTTACGGACCGCGCCGTAGGGGCTGCGGGTGCCGACCAGGCCGGTCGCGAACTGGTCGAGGTTGGTCTTGCCGATCACGATCGCCCCGGCCCCGCGCAACCGGGCGACGGCGGTGGCGTCCCGCGCGGGCAGGTACTCATACGAGGGCGCGCCCGCCGTGGTGGGCAGCCCGGCCACGTCGATGTTGTCCTTGACCGCCGCGACCAGGCCGGCCAGCGGTAGCTGTTCGCCGGCGGCTACCGCGGCGTCGACCGCGGCGGCTTCGGCCAGGGCTTCGGCCGCCAGGCGCAGCGTGATCCAGACTTCCGGGCGGCCGACCGCGTCGATGGCGGCGTACGCGGCCGTTACCCGCGCGACGGCGCTCACCGGGCTGGCCCTGGTGCGGGCGAAGCCGGGCCAGGGCCGTCCCGGTCGGGCCTGTCCGGGACGAGCGCCAGCAGCACCTGGCCCGCCGCGACCTGGGTACCGACGGCGGTGTAAACCTCCGCCACGGTCCCGTCGTGCGGCGCGGCGACGATCGTCTCCATCTTCATGGCCTCCAGTGCCGCGAGCTTGTCGCCCCTGGCTACCCGCATGCCGGGCCGGGCGTCCACCTGCCAGACGCTCGCGATGAACGGCGCGGTCACCCCGGTGGCCCCCGCGGGGACTCGCACCGTGGCCGGCCCGCCGGGGGTTGTCCGGGCACTGCCACCGCTCGCGTCCGGCTCGGGCCCGGCGCTGGTGAACTCGGCTCTGTCCAACTCGCCGCTGGCCCGCCAGCGCTCCTTCTCGGCGGCGAACGCCGCCGACTGCCGCGCGCGGAACGCCGCGATGGACGCCGCGTTCGCCGCCAGGAACCGCCTGTACGAGCCGTAGTCGAACTCGCCCTCTGTCACGTCCACGTGCCCCCGGCCGGCTTCGGTCTCGGCGCGCAGGTCGAGAAGTTCCTCGGCGCTGACGGGGTACCACTCGATCCGGTCGAAGAAGCGCAGCGCCCACGGCTGCTCCGCGAACAGCCCTGCCCGCTGGTACCGGTTCCACACCTGAGTCGTCCGCCCCACAAGCTGGTAGCCGCCGGGTCCTTCCATGCCGTAGATGCACAGGTACGCGCCGCCGATGCCGACGGAGTTTTCGGCCGTCCAGGTTCTGGCCGGGTTGTACTTGGTCGTGACCAGCCGGTGCCTGGGGTCGACCGGCGTGGCCACTGGCGCGCCCAGGTACACGTCGCCGAGACCGAGCACCAGGTACCGCGCGGCGAAGACGATCTCCCGCACGCCATCGGGCGTCGCCAGCCCGTTGACCCGCCTGATGAACTCGATGTTCCACGGGGTCCACGGCGCGTCCGGGCGAACGCCGTGCATGTACCGCTCGATGGCGAGCCGGGTCGCCGGGTCGTCCCACGACAGCGGCAGCCGCACGGTGCGCGACGGCACCCGCATCTGGTGCGCCGGGGGCAGCGTGTCCTCGACCCGCTGCAACAGCGGCAGCAGCGACCTCGCGGGCAGCCGCGCGGCGTCGGTGTGGACCTGCAGCGACCGGATGCCGGGCGTGAGGTCGATGACCCCGGCCGGGCCCTCGGCCGCCAGCGCCTCCTGCAGGGCGTGCACCCGCAGCCGCAGGCCCAGGTCGAGGACGGGATCGCCGTACTCGACGATCACGTTGTCGTCGCCGTCACGGCGGTAGACCACGGCCGGCGTGCCCGACCCGGCCGACCCGGCCTCGCGCCGGGCCAGGATCCCGTCGTCGCCGTCACCGCCGGTGCGCGCCAGCACGGGCGCGGCGCGCCGGTCGCGCAGGGACGCCGCGTCAGCCTCGCGCACCGGCACGAAGCGCACGGTGTCCCCCGGCCGAAGCTGCCCCAGCTTCCACAGCTCGCCGCTCGCGAGGACCGCCGGGCAGACGAACCCGCCGAGGCTGGGCCCGTCCGGGCCGAGGATGATCGGCGTGTCCCCGGTGAAGTCGAGCGCGCCGACCGCGTAGGGGACATCGTGGATGTTGGACGGGTGCAGCCCGGCCTCGCCGCCGTCCTCACGGGCCCACGACGGACGCGGCCCGATGAGCCGGACGCCGGTGCGCGCCGAGTTGTGGTGCACGGTGTAGCTGGCGGCGTACAGCTCATCGACGCCGGCCCGGGTGAAGAACTCCGGTGCCGCGTGCGGCCCCTCGGTGACCCCGATCTCCCAGTCCGGCACGATCGCGGGCCGCCGGTGCGGCGGCACCGGCGCGGGCGCGGCCGCCGGGACCACGTCGCGGCGCGCCCGCAGCACATCGCCGGCCGCGAGGGCGCGCCCGCCGTGCCCGCCGAACCTGCCCAGCGTGAACGTCGACGCGCTGCCCAGATAAGACGGCACGTCGAAGCCGCCCCGCACGGCCAGGTAGCAGCGCAGCCCGGGGCCGCCAATCGCGCCAATCGTGAGGGTCGCCCCGGCCGGCACGGTGAACGGCTCCCACCAGGAAACGAGGCTTTCCGAGCCGTCAAGGCGGCCGAGCGACGCGGCGGCGACCGCGCCGGCCAGGCACACGAGCGTGTCGTGGGAGAACTGCAGGCTCGGGCCGGTGGCGGTGCACTCCAGCGCCGGCGCGCCCTCGGGGTTGCCGACGGCGAGGTTGGCCTCGCGCAGCGACACCTCGTCCATCGGGCCGCTCGGCGGCACGCCGACCTGCCAGTACCCGAGGCGCCCGGGCCAGTCCTGCACGGTCGTGAGCGCGCCCGGCTCCAGCACCTCGATCCGCGGCTCGGGATCGGTGCGCCCGTCCAGCGTCGAGGTCGAGTGCGCGGCGGACCGCAGGTCCGGGAGCGCGAGCGCCGCGCGCAGCAGCCCCAGGTTGGTGACGACGCCGTCGACCCGGACGTCTTTCAGTGCCGCGCCGAGGCTGTCCAGCGCCTGCTCGCGGTCGCCGCCGACCGCGATGACCTTCGCGAGCAGCGGGTCGTAGCTCGGGGAGACCTCCACGCCCGCTTCAATCCAGGCGTCTACCCTGATGCCCGCGGCCGCCCCTGCGCCCGTAGCCCGCGGTGGCCAGCTGACGGCCGTGATCAGGCCTGGGCTTGGCCGGCCGCCGTGGTTGGGGTCCTCGGCGTAGACGCGGGCCTCGACCGCGTGGCCGTACGGCACGTGCCGCGACGCCATGAACCCGGCGACGCCCTCCGGGCCCTGTCCGGCCAGCCGCAGCATCTGCTCGACCAGGTCGACCCGGTACACCTCCTCGGTGACCGGGTGCTCCACCTGCAGCCGCGCGTTCACCTCAAGGAAGGACGCCTCCTGCCGCACCGGGTCGTACACGAACTCGACGGTCCCGGCCGAACGGTAGGCGACGGACGCGGCGAGGTCCCGCGCCGCCTCGTGCAGCTGGCGGCGCAGCCACGGCGGCAGCCCGGGGGCCGGGGCCTCCTCGATGACCTTCTGGTTGCGGCGCTGCAGCGAGCAGTCCCGGTCGCCGAGCACGGCGACCTGCCCGGTCCCGTCGCCGAAGACCTGGACCTCCACGTGCCTGGCCGGCCGCACGAGCCGCTCAAGGAAGACGCCGGCGGCGGCGAAGTTGCCCCCGCCGAAGCTGGCCGCGGCGAGCCGCTGGACCCGGGCGAACGCGTCGGCGACCTCGGCCGCGTCGTGACAGGCGAGCAGGCCGATGCCGCCCCCGCCGCCGGTGGCCTTTACCATGACGGGAAATCCGATCCGGCGGGCCTCGGCCACGGCCTGCTCGGCGGAGTCCAGCAGGCCGGTGCCGGCCATCATCGGGACGCCGGCGGCGCGGGCCAGCTCGCGGGCCGTGTGCTTCGCGCCGAACGCCTCCAGGTGCGCTGGGGCCGGACCGACGAAGGCGAGCCCCGCTTCTGCCACCTGGCGCGCGAAGCCGGCGCTTTCCGACAGGAAGCCGTACCCGGGGTGGATGGCGCCGGCGCCGGTGGACTTGGCGGCAGAGAGGATGCCGCCCTCGTTCAGATAAGAATCTTGCGGTCTTGACTTTCCGATCAGTACGGCCTCGTCGGCCTCGCGGACGTGCGGCGCGGCGATATCGGCCGTGGAGTAGACGGCGACCGTGCGCAGGCCGAGGCGGCGCGCCGCGGCGATGACGCGGCGGGCGATCTCGCCCCGGTTGCTGATGAGAACGGTGTCGAACGCCCAGCCGCTGAGGCGACCGGTCACGCCGCCCCCGCCGTCACGATCATCCGCAGCGGGGTGGGGTTGAAGTCGTTGCACGGGTTGTTCAGCTGCGGGCAGTTGGAGACGAGGACGAGGATGTCCATCTCGGCGCGGAACGCCACCCGCTTGCCGGGCCCGGAGATCCCGTCGACGATGCCAAGGGTGCCGTCGGCCTCGATGGGGACGTTCATGAACCAGTTGAGGTTGGACACGAGGTCGCGGGCGCCCATGCCGTACTTGGCCGCCTCGGCGAGGAAGTTCTCCCGGCAGCCGTGCTCGGCGGCGGTGTGGTGGCCGTACCGCAGGGTGTTGGACTCCTTGCCGCACGCGCCGCCGATGGTGTCCTGCCGGTCGATCTCGTTGGCGACGACCGTGGCGAGCGGATTGCCCTCATTGGACCGCAGGACGGTGCCGGTGCGCACGTAAACGTTGCCTGACCAGGCGATCGTATCCGGCACGCTGTAGCGCTCGCCGGTGGCACGGGCGTTGTAGAGCAGGCAGTCACCGGACTGGTTGCCGCCGACGTCCACGATGGTGAGGATGTCGCCGCGCCGCACGACGGCCGACCACGGGGCACGGGGCGCGACGATCTCGTCCAGAATGACCGCGCCGGCTGTTAGCGGGCCGGCCAGGTCGAGCACGGTCCCTTCCGCGTAGCTCGCCGGGTTGAGGACGGCGTTTCCGGTCTGAGCGCTCATGGTCGTCATAGCCCCCGTGCGGCCAGGTAGTCGGCGGTGTTGAGGTAGGCGCGGTGCGCCTCTGGCGTGGCGTCCCAGCGCGGGTCCGCTTGTGTCGTCGGCGCCGACCGCCACGCGTGCACCCGCAGCGGGCCGCAGGTGTACGCCGGGCCGGGGTCGACCGGGTGCGGCACGTTGGCGATGAGGACGATCAGCGGAAGCTCGGCCAGCAGTTCGACGGCCTTGCCCGGGCCGGCGCTGCCGGTAAAAGCCAGGCCGCCGTCCGGCTGTACGCGCACGCCCTTGAAGAACGAGACGGACGGCGGCAGGTCGCGCGGGGCCAGCCCGTGCTTGGCCGCCGCGAGGGTGAACAGCTCCCGGCCGGACGGGTTCGGCCCCTGGGGGGCCGAGTAGCCGTACTTGGCCTGGTTGGCGGCGGCCGTGCTAGTACCGCAGAGGGCGTCATGCCGCCCGGAGTCGTCACCGACGATCGTCGCCAGGACACGGCCGTCGCCGGACAGCAGCGGGTGCCCCGTAGCGAGGTACGCCTGCCAGGGGATCTTGACGGTGTCGGCCACGTTGAGCCGCTCCCATGGCTCCAGGGCGTTGTAAAGGAGCACGTGCGCGCACGCCTCGCCGGTGACGTCGGTCAGCAGGATGCGCGTTCCGCACGCGACTACCTTGTGGGTGTAGTTGCCCCCCGCGACGGTCTCCGCCCAGGTGAGCGCGCCGGACGCTACGCCGGGCGGCGGGTACGGGGTGCTGCTGGCGGGCAGGTACGGCATCGCGTTGGCGACCCTGCCGCCCCTGGCCCGCGCGTCCGCGCGGGCCAGGGCGACCGTGTCGGTCTCGTGCTGCGAGGCTACGGTGGCCATGGTTCCTCAGGCGCCTTCCGGCTCCGCGAGCGCGGCCGCGACCGCGGGCTCGGCGGCGGGGTGGTGATGCCAGGCGTGCGGGATGTGTACCTTGCCGCCGCGCAGCCGCAGGTGAACGAGGTAGCCGACGGCGAGGGTGATGGCGATGAACAGTACGGCGCTCCACTGCAGCCACCAGGTGTGCCCGGTCAGGTCGTAGACGGACTTGCGCGGCCAGGCGAGGTTGAAGATCGCGACGACCTGGTAGATGACCGCGACGACGGTGACCGGGATGGCCCACTGGCCGAGGCTGAACAGCCGCTTGCCGTGCTCGTCGGTCCCCTCGGCGGTGGCGGCGCTCGCCTGGCCGCGGGCGTGCCGGATCCGGTGCAGCAGCAGCGGCGCGGTGACGCCCAGGTAGCCGAGGTACAGCATGGCGATGCACAGGCTGGACAGCGCGAGGAACACGGCGCTCTGCCCGAGGTTGACGACGAGGACCAGGGCGGCGCCGACGCCGACAACGAGCGAGGTGACGATCGGCGTGCCGGTGCGCGGGGAGACCTTGCCGAGGGCGCCGTGGAACGGCAGCGCCTTCTGCCTGGCCATGGAGTACATCATCCGGGCGCCGGAAGTCTGGCAGGCCAGCGTGCAGACGATGATCGCGATCACGACGTCGGCCAGGATGATGCGCCCGGCGGTCGCGCCGAAGACCGCCTCGACCACGTACGGCAGGCCGACCGTGGCGAGGTTGCCGTCGGTGAGGCTGGGCGCGGCCAGCAGCGCGGCGATCAGCAGCAGCGCCCCGCCGACGCCGGACACGACGAGCGCGCGGATGATGGTCCTTGGCGTGATGCGGCGCGGCGCGTGGGTCTCCTCGGACAGTTCACCCGCGGAGTCGAAGCCGACCATGACGTAGGCGGCCATCAGCCCGGAGGCCAGCCAGGCCCAGATGTAGGGCGTGCCGGGCGTGGGAGCCGCGCCGGTGGAGTGAACCAGCACCGACGGATCCCGCTTGGCGTGCGCGAACAGCGTGATCACGATCGCGATGACGCCGAGGATCTCCAGGACGACGCCGGCGCTGCTGATGATCGCCATCAGCCGGATCCCGATGATGTTGATCACGGTCGTGACGGTCAGCAAGATGACGCCGAGCAGCACCGCGTTCCGCGCGCCGCTCACCGACGTGGGCGAGGGGTCCCCGCCGAGGACCTGGAAGCCGGACCAGATCGACGGCAGCACGGCCTGGAGCGCGATGGCCGCCGCCGCCACGGTGAGAACCTGCCCGATGATCATGACCCAGCCGGTGAACCAGCCGAATGTCTGCCCGGCCAGCCGGGACGACCACTGGAAGATCGCGCCCGAGATCGGGAACCGCGCGGCGAGGGTGGAGAAGTTCAGCGCGACGAGCAGCTGGCCGGCGAACACGACCGGCCACGTCCAGAAGAACGCCGCCCCGCCGAAGCCGTAGCCGAGGAAGAACAACTGGAAGACGGTGGTGAGGATGGAGACGTAGGAGAACCCCGCCGCGAAGGACGCGAAGCTGCCGACCCGGCGGTGCAGTTCCTGGTTGTACCCGAAGCGCGCCAGGTCGGCGTGCTCGACTGGCTGTTCGGCGGTGGACGTCATGGCTGCCCCTGGATGGCTAGCTGACCCTAATACCTGTCGTGCGACAGATAATTGGCACCAGCGTCTGTCGGGGCTGCTTCCAGTGCTTTTCTATTCAGTGACAGGTATGTGACGAGACGGGCGGAACGTTA
>Ga0134126_10007784_pt1 | contig 13444 bp, 13 predicted proteins | sample KB31752_FD_96881 | JGI IMG/M metagenome (GOLD analysis project Ga0134126, IMG submission 96881) | Terrestrial soil microbial communities with excess Nitrogen fertilizer from Kellogg Biological Station, Michigan, USA - KB3-175-2 | ecosystem: Environmental > Terrestrial > Soil > Unclassified ...
AAGAATTACCAAGAGCGGGCCTGGGAAAGTTTTGAGGCGAGCTAGGCGAGTTGATTTTGACCTTTATGTGGGAGGGAGTTTTTTTAAAGCGACATCCTGACGACAAAGTGATAATTCCCCTGCTTCACTCCCTCGAGGATAAGTAGAGAACCTTCATCTGTGATTGAATCACTCGTCGCAGCAAGGGTCCAAAAATGGGCATCCTCAAGGTAGCCCTGGAAACGGCGCCAGGTGTCACGCGGAACTGCGAAGGAAGTATCTATAACCGCCGAATCGGGGTGGTGGGCCCGGTGGGCCGCTCCGCCGGCCGGCACCCATTCTATTACAACCCTGGTCCGGCATGTCATCCGGCAGCCGGCGCTGTCCTGCTCGATGGTCAGTGCGACGGGCGCGTTGACAAAGGAAGGGATATCGGTAAAGCGGTACACTTCTTTTGGACCCGAATAGCTGGATAACATTGGCTCATGCAGTACGAAAAGGAAGTGGGAATATTTGGCGTTGGCGTCGGAATCCAAGGATTGTTCGGTATGCTGGGCGCTTTTGTGTGCGTTGTCTCCCGGGAAATACAAGGCGTTGGAGTCCAGAGGGGTTGATAAAACAGTCACCTTCCGGCGTTCAGGATGATGACCTTTTCCTGCCCGCTCGCATGAGGCCAGCAGGAGAAGAACAATTGGAGGCCATAGATTAATTTTCATTGGTGTTCTTAATATAGGCCCTATCTTATTTCACCCGGTTAAAGCCGCTCGAGCCTTCGTAATCCCGATAGACGTTCTGGATACTATCGGTCTGATACAGTTGCTTTAGCTGTGATCGGCGGAGTAGCACGGGCGCATCTGCACTGAAATAATCGTCAGAGGAGAGGTCTGAAGTCGAGGTGAGATAGAGAACGTTGTTGCCCATCGCGATAATGGAATCTCCATTTATCCGCGAGAGCCGGACAAAACGGTAACCGTTCAGGACGTCTTGAGACGCTTTCATCAGGTAAACATCGCCTACCCTGGGATCCGAAATATACCGGGACCGCTCATACGCGCCCCAACCTGTGCCAGCGAATCCCAAGAGTACCAATAGCCCGATCAAAAGGAGGCCGGTGTACAAGTAAAAAGGCGCCCTGGTCCTGGAGACATATTCCTTGGTCAGCGAATCTGAACGGAGCCGTTGTCCGCAACTACTGCAGTAGATGACGGTCGATTTTTCCCCTGTTGCCGCAACCGGGATGAAGAAGAAATGAAAATATTCCTGGTACACGCCAATCGTAAGGTTAAAATCCTTGCATTCTTCACAGGGGCGATCATGGTGATGATAGACTTTGATCTTAGCTTTTCGGGTGCCTTTGATATAAAACATGGGGATAGGGGATATATCTCATCAAGATAGAATATTTTTTTGCATCTGCTAACAGGCGGGTCATCAAGGCTTTTCGGTCAATTCAATCTTTTGGAAAGCACAGCGATCCCCAGGCCGGGCCGCCATATTCCAGCACTACCGTTGAATTATACAGAATATCCGAGCAACCATTGTTGTAGGCGGCTTTGAGGCTGTCGGGAATAGGCTGGCTGAAAATCTGATACGTGGAGTACGTGCAGGATCGAATCGACTTGAGGCGAAGAGGTGGAGAGATGCCACTGCGTAAAGGAAGGATCGAAGCCACGCCCGGTGGCGGAATCTACGGAACAAACGGCCAATTGATCGAGCGTGTGGTCATCCGCAAATCCAATATATACCCGTTTGCCCGCAGGGACAATGGCTGCAAAATAGGCCTTGGCGGCAAGGATCGCGTCTTTCCGGTGCTCGTAATTGGCGATGAGGTCCTTCTTGGTATAATGATGCAACCAGCTGGGCCCAAACACCAAAACGCCGGCTGCCTCGCCAAGGAGATACAAAATGGCCAAGACCAGGACGACACGGCCTATCCAGCGGATGTATTTGGGCATGGACGGGGTTCTGTTTTTAATGTAATGTAAGGATTTGGGGGTATATGAGTTGTAAAATACAGGCGCCAATGATCTCCATGGTTGTCTTCAGTCCCATCAAGGCCCCTTTCCAATATTTCGTGACCTACGAGAGCTTGTGACCCGCGCGCGGACCGAGGCGGCCCGGATGGGCGGGAACATGATGATCATAGACCAATTCCATGGGCTCGCTCAAGACCTCATCCGCCTGAGCGCCCAACTGGAGGCCGCCGAAAAAGACTATGCCGACTCGATCCAGGGGCTCGCAATCGTCCACATATCGTGCTGTATACGGAGACAAGCTAATTAAGGACGGCCGTTATAGGACCGCTCCCGGCCTCGTTCGTCGTAGTAAGAGGTTCGCTGTCTTCCATTCACTTCGCCCCGAACGGCATAAATATCGGGACGGGAAGGGTGATCGATCATCGTAACATGGTAGTGGCCGTGATGATATCTCTTTCGGGCGCTTTCATCGACGGCGTGGGGAACATCCCCTTGGGCGTAGGGGATATGCGATTCGACATAATGGCCCCTGGCGTCAAAATGCGCAACCATTTCCCCACGGTCCTGGGAGCTGCGGTCATCGAAAGTGGCATTCCAATGGCCCCCGCTGTGAGTCCAGTGCGCGCTGCCAGCCTCGGGAAAATTCTTGCTAAAAGATTGTCTAACCCGCTCAGGAGCATTGTGTTGAGTGGTTTGGGCGACTACAGATCCGGCCGCCATGGCGAAGGTAATCGCCAGTAAGGTGTTTTTCATGTTTTTCGGTTTGATCTATGGAAGGATGTCCAAATGTCTTGCCAAGGCGTCGCTTTTGTGTCAGGTGCCATGTAGCTTCAAATAGTCTTTCTCTTCTTTGGTGGTATCTGTTGCGACACAATGGATGCGCCACTCTTTGCCACTTTTCGATTGGTGGGTGGAACGCCGCGGAACCAATGATCCGAGAATTGATCGCAGTCTGTGACAAATGTGTGATTCCACGGATTGGCACGAGTTTTTCATATTTTTTCAGGATTCAACGTGTAAAAACGATCAACATGTTACTTCATCTATTACTTGGCGGTATTGCCGGATGGCTGGCCGGTAGGGTCATGCGTGGAGCCGGCTATGGTGTGATTGTCGACGTTATTCTTGGTGTATTGGGCGGATGGCTCGGCGGATATCTGGCACGAAAGCTCGGGTTCCATTTCGAAGGAAGCGCGGGGTACCTTTTTATGGCCTTTATCGGTGCTATCCTATTGGTGTGGATCAGCAGACTGATTAGAAGGAGCAGGAGGCGTTTTATTTAGAGGAAAGGCAGCCGTAAAACCGTTATTCATTTCTCAGCAATTTGACAGGGTTGGTGCGGACGGCTTCCCAGACTTTGATGCCCGAGGTGAAGGCTGCAATGAGGAACAGCAGCAGGACGGACAACAGGAGGGAGTCCAGGCCGACGCCGGAATTGATCTTAAAGATCATATCGATCAACATCCGCGTCATTGCCAGCCCGGCGAGGCTGCCCAGCAGGGCGGCTATGGCAAAGATCAGGAGAAAGTTTTTGTTGATCAACAGCAGGATATGGCCTGGTTTTGCGCCGACCACTTTTCTCAGGGCGATCTCCTTCATCTTTTTCAATGTGGTGAGCGAGACCAGCGCGAAGAGGCCGGTGGCGGTGAGCAGGATACTCACGATGCTAAACCACAAAAAGATGGTGGCGATACTTGCGGTGGTCTGATACGCTTGCTCCTTGATCTGATTCTCGTAAAAGGCGTTGAAGGGCTTCAGCGGGTACAGGGCCTTCCAGACGGCTCGCACCTTTTCGTGCACCGCTGCCAGGTCCTTCGGCCGGGCGCTGATCAACAGGTAATGAAACCTGCTTTCCCTGCCCAACCGGAGGGCAATGGGCGGGGTAGGTTCGAAGAGGGTGGCGGCATGCAGATCTTTCAATACACCGGTAACGGTAAAACGGGAACTGTCGATCGTTATATGCTTGCCGAGGGCGGTCGCGGCATTCCATCCATAGAGAGCCGCGGTCTTTTCCGTGATGAGCAGCGCGTTATCGTAGTCGGCTTCCAATCCCCGGTTGAAGCCGCGGCCGGCCACCACTTTCAGCCCCATCACATCCAAATAATCCCGCCCCACTTCCAGGAAATCGATTTCCTTTTTGAATCCTTCGGATTCGGCTACAGCTTCCCGATAGTCGAAATTGAGGTGGTTATGAGCCCCGGCCAGACCCGTTATCCCCTGCATCTCCGCCAACTGGTTCTTCAATGCGACATAAGTCGTGCTGTCAGGGAGGACGACGCCCATATTACTTTCGATATTGTACCCATAGTCATAGTCCCGCTGGAAGGCCGAATTCCGGGAAAAGGCGATGGCTGCCGTCGCCGTGATAATGGCGATAGAAAGCTGCAAACCCAACATCAGCCTGGAGAAGAGATTGCTGCCGCTGAACTTTACCGTGCCCCGGAAGATAGATGTGGGGTTGAAACGGCTGAGATAAAAGGCGGGATAGGTCCCCGCCAGCAAGGTGGACCCCAGCCACATGCCGAAGATGAAGAGTAAGAGGTTGCCGTCATGCAGGTAGTTCGCTTCCACGCGCATACCCCGGAACATGCTGTTGAAGGTAGGCAACCACCACTTGTTAAACAGCATCGAGAGCAGGATGGCGGCAAGTGCGATGAGGCCACACTCGGAGAGCAGCTGAACCATCAGTGAGCGGTGGGTGCTGCCCATCACCTTGCGCATACCTATTTCCTTTAACCTCGTCCCTGCATGTGCTATTGTCGTATTGGAAAAGTTCAGGCAACAGGAAAGGAAGATGAGACAGGCCAGCACCAGCCCTGCATAGGCGGCAGCATCATCCGGCCGCTGGTAGAGATAGTTGTCGCTAATGATATTCGACCAGGAAGCGCTCTGCCGCATACTGACCAGCTGTACCCCACTGACCTTCCAGTCCTCCCTCGTCTTGTTTTGTAAGGGGATCCAGGCCGTCATGCCCTTTACCACCTCGGGAACGGCAGCGGGATCGGGGATATAAAAAAAGGCGGCATTCGCAAAAGGACTCCAGTCTTCCTGGGCAATCGGTGCGCCATTGCTGCTGAGCAGGTTGTCGAAGGGCGCCAGCATCTCGAATTGCATTGTCGAGTTCAGGGGCGGATTTTTAAGCACACCTTTCACCGTGAGGATACGGGCATAGGTCTCGTCTGCATAAAAGGTCAGCGTTTTTCCGATGGGATCCTGATTGCCAAAATATTTCTTTGCCGTTGTCTCCGTGAGAAGAACGGTATTACGGTCAGCCAGATCATTACTCCCTTCCACCAGTGGAAAATTGAACATCCGGAGGAAGTCGGGGTCGACAAAATTCACCTCTTGCGAAAAAGTCTCGCTGGTATCCTGCCGCAACGAGATGCGTCTGCCTTGATAGCGCGTGGCTGCTTTTATCGCCGGGAATTTTTGCCGGGCCAGCGGTACGGCGGCTATGGGAAAGACTCCTTTGAGGCCCTCACTACCCTTTTTAAAGGTAAGTGCCCGGTATACCTGGTCCGGGTGAGGATGAAAATTGTCAAAGCTGAAGGCATACCGATAAGTTTGGTAACCCCAGACCATCGAAGCAATGCCGATGGCCATGCCGACGATATTGATGAAGGCGTAGTTCTTATATCGCCGCAGGTTGCGGAAAATTATCTTGATGTAGTTGGCAAACATGAAGGCCGGTTTGTTGTTTTGGGTACATTTTTGTGCCTGAATTGGATGAAATTGATTTACAATGGCTTAGGGCGGTGCGGTTAAGCGGGGTTGACCCGATTTTGATACAGGGCGTGTCCGGTTTTGATACATTATGAGTTTTGCGCGGGTGGCGTGGTCTTCTTATCTTTCGGTATGCCTAAGCCCCAGCTAGCGTTGGCCGTGGTCTTGTCAATGGCCGCACTAACAGCCTGTCATCACACCGAAGGAACCTACCAGGACCGGGATAAGTGGATGCTGCCCGACGACGGGATGACGAGAATGACACTGCGCGGCCGACCAAGGCAGGTCACCGAGTATGGATACCGGGTTGCCGATAGCGCCCGACCCGAACGACGGCGGTCATTCTATTCACGCTTTGGATTCAACGCCCAGGGTAATCTCATTTCGCTGTATGAGTATATGGACGATACTTTGTGGTTGACCTTCGATTATTGGGTGGATGAGAACGGGCTACAGGATAGTACGAGGGGCATCAAAGATGGGAGGGTTATCCACATGGTCAGCCGGCGGTTAACCGACGGTCGCTATTTGACGATCAGCCCGCATGTGACCTCGAAACCTACCGCGTCGATTATCAGCTTCCCCTCGAACGGCGATGAAAAGATCCAGGAATATTACGCAGATTCGACGGCAAAAGGCAAGCCGGAACAATCCGCACATTTCTACTACGCAGGGAACAGGCTGATGCGCGTCGAGGCCCAGACCAAAGAGGGCCCGGAGGAAGTGAAGTATTTTTATTCGCGTTTTGACGCGCCGGACAGTAGCTGGACGTATAAGAACAATGTCATCGGCAGGACCCTTGCGGAACGTCAGCTCTATTTGAATAATAGTCACGGCGATGCGGTGCGGGAAATAACGATCCGGGGGAACGATACGACGTTCCTGGAAGATCATACTTATACTTGCGATGCGAAGGGCAATTGGGTCAGGCAGATCTCGATCACGCGCAAACAATCAACGCCAACGTATTCGGCGGGTGGACCGTACATTCGGGAACGGGAATTTGTATATTAAGACGGCACCCCGCTAATGGTCATACGCTGGGTGTTTGATGGGAGGTGTCCTTTTTTGCCTTATTTTGGTTATATTGGTCCGCTAAATTGCATATACTATGACCAAAATCTCCTTTGTGCTTGTTCTGTCTTGCTTTATCATATCTAACGCTTTTAGCTGTCCCATGACCGGGCCGGCTTTCTCGCCGAAACAGGAATTTTATGAGCTTGAGGTATACCAATTAAAGAATAAAGACCAGGAAAGCAGGGTAGATAAATACCTTCAGGGCGCATTTTTGCCGGCCCTCCACCGGTTGGGATTCGCCAAAGTGGGTGTTTTCAAGCCTGTGGGAAATGATACGGCTGCGGTCCGCCGGATCTATGTGCTGCTAACCTTTAAGTCGTTAGAACAATTTCTTGGGCTCTCCGGTTCGCTGCAGAAAGATGCGCAATATCTCGCGGATGGCAAGGACTATCTCGATGCAGAATATACCAATGTTCCCTATGAGCGCATAGAGCACATCCTCTTACAGGCGTTCCCCGACGCCCCGCAGTTAATGTCTCCCGGAACGCTCAAAGCGCCGCTGACAGAAAGGTTCTATGAGCTGCGTAGCTATGAATGCCCTACCGAGAAGTATTTCGCCAATAAAATAAAGATGTTCAACCAGGGTGGGGAAGTGGCTCTTTTCCAGAAACACGATTGTGATGCAATATTCTATGGCTCCGTGTTGGCCGGTGCACACCAGCCTAACCTGATGTACATGCTAGGCTTTGACAGCATGACTGCCCGCGACGAGCATTGGAAAGCATTCGGTACGGATCCGATCACGAAACAGCTTTTTACCAACCCGGAATACCAGCATAATATTTCTCGTGTTGAACAGACCTTTCTTCACCCGACGGATTATTCTGATCTGTAATAAAGGCATAGAATGGTCCAGTGTCCAATTTATATGTAATTTGGGGCCGTATGATAAAAATGGCTTGCAAGATCTGCGGGAACGAGACCCATAATGCTATTGTCCACGCAAAAGAAAGGATGTTGGGATTGGGTGATCCTTTCGATTATCTGGAGTGCGGCGCCTGTGGATGTGTTCAGCTTATCGATATCCCTGCCGATATGCGAAAATATTATCCAGGGGATACTTATTATTCGTTTAACGGAAAACTGGAAGTGGATCATCCCGGATTTTCCTTTTCCAAATGGGTTCGCCGGATACAGGCCGACTATAAACTTTATGATAAGAGAAAGCTGCCGGGGTGGCTCTTCTGTCTCGGCTATACAACGCCGGGGATCTATTATTACCTGCGAAAAATCAATGCCCAGTACGACACTTCTATTTTGGATATAGGCTGCGGCAGTGGCGAATTATTATTCCGCTTGAGGGAAATTGGGTTTAGCGATCTTACCGGCGCAGATCCTTTTCTTGATAAGGAGGTCCACGTTGCCGATATAAATATTTTCAAGACCGACGTTTTTGGACTTTCCGGCAAATATGATTTTATTATGATGAACCATGCGTTCGAGCATATGGATGAGCCGGAGGCCGTCTTGAGAAAAACACATGATCTACTGGCGGACAAGGGCTGTCTTATGATACGGATACCCGTAGCTGATGCCTATTGCTGGAAGAAGTACCGTGAATTTTGGGCGTCTTTGGACGCGCCCAGGCATTTTTATATCCATTGTGCTCGCAGCATGGACATACTCGCTTCCAGGACCGGTTTTTTTATCAAGGAACTGTTACATGACGCCACGGCTTTTCAGTTTTGGGGAAGCGAGCAATACATCAAGGAGATTCCCTTGATCGCGGAGAATTCCTACAGTCGGAATAGATCAAAATCGATCTTTAGGAAAGCGCAAATAAAGGAGTATCGCACGCGGATTGCCGAGTTAAATAAAAATCTACAGGGTGGGGATGCCGTGTTTTTCCTTTATAAGAAATAAGGCTGGCGGCTGGCATCATCGATAAACTGTTGCCATACGGGATTCGGGGTCCAAACTTGTGCAATGAACGAGCTTAATTCTTCCCGGTCGATTTCGGAGGTAGCAAGAAGATAAAGCCCGGCAAAAGCGGTTGCACGGTAATTGGCAGCGCAATGCACCAGCGTCTTTTTATCCCGATGCTGTTTCATGATTTCCATGAACGATGCCCATTCGGAGATTTGGGGGCTATCGAATAGCACGGGGATATGGTAATATGCCAGGCCCAGTGCGTTTACCGAAGCCGCCTCATCCGGCAAGGCATACTTTCCATCGGCCAGGCCCAGGTTGATCACGACTTCAAATCCCTGGGCTGCTATTTGGGCAAGCTGGGACTCGTCAGGCTGGCCTGAGCAAGCCAGGCGGTCGGAAATGCGGAGGAAGTTTTTTATGTTGTCCATACAGGAGGCATTTAGTATTTTAATCGTCGACGCCCATGATCATTGGCAGGCTGTCGATGAGCTCTTCGCGGTGGTAGTTTATCTTTTCTACCTTTCCGCTCGAGTCCCAGTATTGCCAAACGCCGATCTCACGATCGTTAAATCTTATCCCCTGCTCATCTATGGTGCTGTCACATCGCCACCATGTCGAGGGGCCATAAGCATGGTCTTTATAAAAAATGCCTTCGAATAAAGGGTTTCCGTCTTTGCAGATTTCCTTTCTAAGTTCAAAAAGGCCATCGTGGCTGAAATTGGTTTCGGCTGCCTCTTCACCGGCCTCGCGATACCATTTTTCGACCGTTGGATGGCCATGGTTGTATGACCATATCTTATGTGTTTTTCCATCGGGGTATTTCTCCAGCGATGTGCTATCGGTGTATGCATTGGAGTCGGATAAAATGATCGATTTCGTGGACGTATACCAATGATAGGCATTGAGATGTTTTGACCCTTGGCTGTTGGATATTCTCATGTAAACCATGGCGCCGACCAGAAGTGTGAAGGAAATCAGCTGGCCCAGCAAGTAGACTTTCCGCTTGTAGTTGGGTTTTTTAATCAGCACGCTGATGATCATTCCAATAAGCAGTCCCGCGACGACAACAATCGTGATCAGGAAAAGCACTGCTGCCAGCGCTGGAAGGAACTCGTCGCGTCTTCCTAATGTCAGCGCGATCGTGATGCCGCCCACGAGCAGGTATACCGGGATGCAATATTTTAGTGCGTGTTTTATCAATTTAAAATTAAGGTATTGTTGGGATTCGGCAAGTTTAAAGAGATTTCGCGGTGAATGGTTCGGCAGCTTGCATATTTTGACGATAGACGATATATTTGGTATTTAGTTCCTGACTCAAGGGGACATTTTCGAATCTGGTTTATGTGTTCGAGCCGAATTGAGGGTGAGGCTGGCGGTTACCGCATAAATGGGATCGCGGGCTGATAGATGATGGTCTTGCCTCTTCTTAGCCGGATGATGTTGACGATGATGCTGATCACATTGAATAAATAGAGACCTATCAGGATGCGGATCAGCGTTACCTGATCCATAAAGGTCGCGATGTGGTTTAGCTTGCAGACAAAGACATACCCGTAAATGAGCGCAAATATCAGGAACCAGGTAAGCTGGAAATTGAGGATCTTTTTTCCGGTGGTCGTTACCCCCTGGATCTTGTCCTTTTTTAACAGCCAGAGGATCAGTGGCGCTGCTACGCTCATGAAGGATAATAGGTGGAAAAATGGGAATAGGAGGAAGGTTAGGGCCGAGAGGTGTAAAACCACGAGGAATCCTTTGTCTTCCGGAAGATCTTGTCCCTCAGACGCTGGGCCCTTGGTGAACTCTTCGGTGGCCACGCCGAGCGCCCGGGCCAATCTTTTGAGACTATCCCCCCGCGGTTGGGTCTCGCCGTTTTCGATGCGCTGGATCGTCCGCAGGCTCAATTGGGTTGCTTCGGCTAGTTCTTCCTGGGAGGTACCGGCGCTCATCCGCAGCTCTTTTACTTTTTGGGATAGGGTCATCTTTTAATGATGTTTTGCCAAATTTAGGGGGACTTGGGCGAATCTGCTGCGACATGTTTGCGACATTTGTGCGTCAAATGCCGGGGTTTGATATTGTCGAGCGCGATCGGCGGGTCGGCGATCTTTTGGCCGGGACGGTGGTCGTCAATAGGCCAACTTCACTTTTATACCGTTGGGGTCGTTGGCGAAGCTGAGGAAACTGGTTTTGCTTGGCGCGTCCCAGGAGCTTTTGACGTCGCGGATCGGGGCGCCTTTTGCATCGAGGACGACGATCTTTTTGGGCTCGGCGGGCAGCAGGATACGCATCACATTCGTTGTATTTATCGGACTCTTGACGATGAAGGAATAGCTTCGTTTTTCGATCTTCTCGTCGTAAACGCGGGAGGCCGAGGCGAGGACCTGGGGTCTGCCGAGGTTGGGGGCGTCGTCTATATTATACAAATAGGCTTGTTCGCCGGGCTTTACCGTTTTTTGTGCTATGACGGGCAGGGTGGGATCGAAAAGATCGATGAGCTTTCCTTTCACGGTATAGGCGGCAGTGTCGACGGATTCGTCGAGGACAGAGATGACCTCGTAAGGGCCACGCCGCAAAAAGAAATTATTCTTATACCCGACTTTTTTGCCGGTGGCCTGCTCGTATAGTGGCTCGACCCTCGCTCGTAAGACCGTGTCGCCGCCGGGATTTAACACATATTCCTTAGGGTCCTGGCGGATGATGCAGATCGTCCCTTTGCCAACGGGGTATGTACCTTCTTTTGGCGCCCGGCCCAGGCCGAGTTTGTCAAACAGATCGTCTGCAGGACAGCTGTAATCCTTGCCGCCGGAATTCCACCATTCCCTGACGTTCTGGAAGGGATCGTCGTCACGACCGGAATAGACGACGATACCGCCATTCCGCACCCATTGAGCCAACTGCTCATGCGCTTTTTCGGCGAGGGGCTTCATATTGGAATACGACATCAACAGGATCTTCGTATCGCTGAAGGCTTTTTCATACCCGGTGTTCTCCAGGTGGACGATGCCCACGGGCACTCCGCGTTTGAGAAAGGGCAATGCTTCGCCGTAAAAATTCGACAACAGGGGATCGACCAGTTTGTAGCTTGTGGGATAACGATGGAACATACCCGATGTTTCATAGAAATTGGAGAAGTAGGGGTCTTCGAAGGCTTTGCCATTGTCGTGGGTAGGAAGCTGCTGGAACATGAGGGAATTGCCCATCAGCACACTGATGCCCTGCGTCCCGGATGTTTTGTTGTCCGAGACGGGCATGTTGTTCAGCGAATTGATCATGACGAGGAGCTGGGTCGAGTACGACCTGGGCATGGGGGCCTTTTCGTTGCTTGTCCGGCTGATGAAATATTTGCCATCGAAGATGCGGTCGGGCCAGGGCATCACTTCATAATTGTCGATATCCGGGTAGAAGAGCTCGGCCGAAAAGGTCGTCTCATAATTCCTTTTATAATCGCTCCAGTCACGACGTACGTCTTCGACAGGATCGTTCTCGAAGAAGAGCTTTCGGTTTGTTGGCGCTGTCATTGACCGCATGCACCCGTACTCGAGGAAGGCGGTTTCGAAGGTGCGCGTTTTTGCGATCCCATTGAAATAATTCGGCTCACGCGCGGTACCGGTCCATGACTGTACAATGTAGCCGTCCACACAGTCCAACGAGGCCAGACTGGCTTCGGGACTGACGATCTGCCACATCGAGTAATTTAACAGGGAATGGGTGGCGACGTAACAGCGGACGTTCATGCCCTTGGTTTTACCATATGTTTTTGCATAGGTCAGCGCTTCGTCCAGTGCCCGGTAATAGAGATGGTATTTTAGCTTGTTGGACAGATAGGTGTTTTCGGCCGATTCATGCTGGGGAAGCCAGTTGGTGCCGTAGTATTCTTTCCATTCCTTTTTGAAAGCTTCGCTATAGCCTGCACGGGCCCAAAATTCGGGTTCTTCGAGATAAATGACGTCTACACCGGCGTCGATGACACGCTTGATAATTTTTTCTTTGAAATAGGTCAGGAAGTTTTTCGTCGGGACGATATAGGGCGTCAGATGGCCATGCCAGATGGTATCGCCGTTTTGCTCCTTTTGGCCTTCATCGAAATGCGGTTTTCCGTCCCATTTCCCGGTAAAATAATCCTGGTAGCCGCCCCAGGCGATGCCGGTCATGAAGGCTGCTTTGTAGCCCCGGTTGCGCCAGGATTGTACCCGTTGTTCGAAGGTCATCCCCGGCCGGTCCGAGACCCCATATACGATTGCTTCATCGGATCGGATATCGGTAGTGGGTTTCCAGACGCCGCCGGTTTGAAAGGTGGTTTTCTCTTTTTTTGGGGAGGTCTGGCTATATGCCTGGTTGAAAAAGGGGGTTGCCAGTGCAACCCCCATGATAAGTTTTTTCATTTTTTAGTAACCGGGATTTTGAGTACAATCGGGATTGCTGTTCAGTTCGCCGATGGGAATGGGCTCCAGGAGGTTGGTAGCTGTGATGGTATACAGTTTCTGTCCTGTGTAGTCTGTGAAATTATTCATCAGGTCGATCGTGTATTGGCTACCGAATCTTTTTAGATCGCTCCAGCGGTATCCTTGTCCTGCGAATTCCAATCTTCTTTCGTGGAGGATCGCGAGGGCTACGTCGGTTTGGGCCGTGACGGTGATCGGAGCGAGGTGTACCCGGGCGCGGATCGCATTGACCAGGGGAATAGCGTCTCCCGTGTTGCCGGTGTTATTCAATGCTTCCGCTTTCAGCAGGATGATATCTGCGAGGCGAAGCATGATGATCGTCTGGCTGCCACCTGCGGCATAAGTACCGCCCTGAACATGTTGACCGCGGGTGAGCAG
>Ga0134126_10007785_pt1 | contig 13444 bp, 14 predicted proteins | sample KB31752_FD_96881 | JGI IMG/M metagenome (GOLD analysis project Ga0134126, IMG submission 96881) | Terrestrial soil microbial communities with excess Nitrogen fertilizer from Kellogg Biological Station, Michigan, USA - KB3-175-2 | ecosystem: Environmental > Terrestrial > Soil > Unclassified ...
CCCTATCGCCGGCCGGTCAATATGATGTTCCAGTCCTATGCGCTCTTTCCGCATATGACCGTCGCCGACAATGTCGCCTTCGGCCTCAAGCAGGAGCGGCTGCCGCGCGAAGAGATCCGCCGCCGCACGCGCGAGATGCTCGAGCTCGTGCAGATGACCGGCTATGAGCGGCGCAAGCCCGACGAGCTGTCCGGCGGCCAGCGCCAGCGCGTAGCGCTCGCCCGCGCCATCGTGCGCCAGCCCGAGCTGCTGCTGCTCGACGAGCCGCTCGCGGCACTCGACCGCAAGCTGCGCGAGGAGACCCGGCTGGAGCTGGTCGCCATCCAGGCGCGGGTCGGCATCACCTTCGTCATGGTCACGCACGACCAGGAAGAGGCGATGACCATGTCGACGCGCATCGCCGTCATGAAGGAGGGGCGCATCGAGCAGATCGGCAGCCCGCGCGCGATCTACGAATATCCGGGCAGCCGCTTCGTCGCCGATTTCATCGGCAGCGCCAACATCTTCGAGGGGGTGATCGCGGATGCCGCGGGCCGGCTCGCCGTCGCCGCGCTCGGCTTGGCACTCGACACCGGCCAGGGCTCGGGCCTGGCGCCGGGCACCGCCGCCGCGCTCATGATCAGGCCGGAGAAGCTGAGCGTCACGCGCGAGCGGCCGCCGCAGGCCGGCAATCTCCTCGAAGGCGTGGTGCGCGACATCGCCTATCTCGGCAATCTCTCGATCTACCGCGTCGATGTCGGCGCGACGCAACCGGTGCAGGCGGCGCTCGCCAATCTCAGCCATGGCAGCGCCGCCGGGATCGGCTCCGGCGACCGCGTCTTCCTCTCCTGGCATCCCGCCGATGCGGTGCTGCTGACGCGATGAGCGGGCGCGGCGAATCACGCGGCCGAAGGCTGGTGGCGCTGGTGCCGCTCGCCTGGCTCGCGGCGACCGTGCTGGCTCCCTTCCTGATCATGCTCGGCATCAGCTTTTCCGAGTCGATCATCGCCAACCCGCCTTACGCGCCACTGGTCACCGCCGGCGAGAACGGGCTCGCGATCCATCTCCATCTCGACAATTACCGCCTGCTGCTCGAGGACCCGCTCTATCTCGCGGCCTATATCGGCTCGCTGAGGATTGCCGGCATCTCCACCCTGCTGTGCCTGGCGCTCGGCTATCCGATGGCCTATGCCATCGCGCGGGCGCGACCGACCTTGCGCACGCCGCTCTTGATGCTGGTGGTGCTGCCCTTCTGGACCAGCTTCCTCATCCGCGTCTATGCCTGGATGGGTATCCTCAACACAAACGGCCTCGCCAACCAGCTGCTGATGGCGCTGGGATTGACCGACCAGCCGCTGGCGCTGCTGCACACCAACTTCGCCGTCTATCTCGGCATCACCTATTCCTACCTGCCCTTCATGGTGCTGCCGCTCTATTCGATCCTCGAGAAGCTGGATCCGCATCTGCTCGAGGCGGCCGAGGATCTCGGCTGCACGCCCTTTCGCGCCTTCCTGCGCGTGACCCTGCCGCTGTCGATGCGTGGCGTGCTGGCAGGTGCGTTGCTGGTCTTCGTCCCGGCGGTCGGCGAGTTCGTCATTCCCGACCTGCTCGGCGGTCCCGACACGCTGATGATCGGCAAGGTGCTGTGGACCGAGTTCTTCGACAACCGCGACTGGCCGCTGGCCTCGGCGCTCGCCGTGGCGCTGGCGCTGCTCGTCGTGCTGCCGGTGATGCTGCTGCGGCGCCGGCAATATGGGCTGGAAGGGGCGGCGCCATGAGCCGCCGGCGGCTGCTTCCGCTCTTCCTGGTGCTCGGATTCGGCTACGCCTTCCTCTATGTGCCGATCGTGAGTCTCATCGTCTATTCCTTCAACGAATCGCGCCTCGTCACGGTGTGGAGCGGCTTCTCGGTCAAATGGTATGGCGAGCTCTTCCACAATCAGAAGATCCTCGACGCCGCCTGGCTGTCCCTGCGCATCGCCATCCTGAACGCGACGCTCTCGACCATCATCGGCACCTGCGCCGCCCTCGCCCTGGTGCGCTTCCGACGGTTGCGCGCGCGGCCGCTGCTCAACGGGCTGGTGCTGGCGCCGCTGGTGCTGCCCGAGGTGATGATCGGGCTCGCTTTGCTGCTGCTCTTCGTCAATCTGGAGAACCTCATCGGCTGGCCGCAGGGGCGCGGCATGCTGACCATCACCATCGCCCATACCAGCTTCAGCATCTCCTTCGTGACGGTGGTGATGCGCGCGCGGCTCGCCGAGTTCGACCGCTCCCTCGAAGAAGCCGCGATGGATCTCGGCGCGCCGCCGGTGAAGACCTTCTTCCTGGTGACCCTGCCGATCATCACCCCGGCGCTGCTGGCCGCCTGGCTGCTCGCCTTCACCCTCTCGATCGACGATCTCATCGTCGCGAGCTTCACCTCGGGCCCCGGCGCCTCGACCCTGCCGATCGTCGTCTATTCCAGCGTGCGGCTCGGCGTCAGCCCGCAGATCAACGCGCTCGCGACCCTGTTCGTGCTGGTGGTGGGAGCCTGCATCGGCATCGCCGGCTGGCTGCTGCACCGGCGCGAAGCGCAGCGCAAGGCGCCGCGATAGCAGTCCCAACAAATATAGGCGTCATGGCCGGACTTGATCCGGCCATCCACGTGGTCGGTTCACGCGAGCGCTCGACAGCTGACGAAAAGATCGTGAGTCCTTCGTCGACAACATGCAAATGGAGGGACGTGGATGGCCGGATCAAGTCCGGCCATGACGATGAAGAGTGTGTCGACCTCGTGAGAAAGTCGGCGACTCAGCACCTCGGCGGCGGCAGCTTCTCGATCTTCGCGAGCTTGGCGCGGACGGTGAAGGTGCCGTAATCGAGGGTCATGTTGCGCGCGATGCCGTCTTCCTGCAGATCCATGCCGAGCTCGTAATCGGGCTGGGCGTTGTCGCCGCTGTCGGCGCCGAAGAAAGCCATGCGCACCGGCCACCAGCGCTTGCGCAGAAGCGGCTCGGGATCGTTGGGATCGGCCTCGTGCATCGGCCCGATGCCGGCCGAGACCTGGTCGGCGCCGGCGACCGTGCCGCCGTCGAACACCTTGCGCGCGACGAAGGTCTCGCCGGCGATCGCCGCCTTGACCAGCGCCAGCGTATGGCCGGTCGGGAAGAGGGTGTGCGGCTCGAGCGGAACGCGCTTGTCCGCGGGCTTCGAGAAGACCGCCTCGCCGGGCTTGTCGGAATCAGGCACGGACGCCTCGCCCTTCAGATCCTCGTCGGGCTGGCCGTCGCGCAGCTTGCGCACATTATACCGGTAATGCAGCCCGTCCTTCGATTCCCAGGTGACGAAGGCGATCGACACCTTGCTCTCGCCGGTCTCCTCATAGCCCATGGTGAGATCGTAATGCTGCTGCACCACCCAGCCGTCGCAGCCGTCGCCCCATTCGAAGATCATGCGGCCTTCGGCCGAGGTGATGCCGCTCGCCGGCTGCGACTTGGCGAGGGTCATCTCGTAGGTGGCGCGATGCGGCGTCACATCGACGGCGCGCGCCGGCGCTGCTCCGACCAGCAGGGCGGCGAGCAGCAGCGACAGGCCCAGGCGCTGCATGGCTAGCTGGCCGCCTGCGTCGCCGGCTTCTTGACCGGCGGCAGATCGAGCTTGATGTGCAGCTCCTTCAGGCGGCGCGGCTCGACCTCGCTCGGCGCCTGCATCAGGAGATCCTCGGCCTTCTGGTTCATCGGGAAGGCGACCACCTCGCGGATATTGGGCTCGTCGGCGAGCAGCATGACGATGCGGTCGATGCCGGGCGCCGAGCCGCCATGCGGCGGCGCGCCGAACTTGAAGGCGTTGAGCATGCCGGAGAAGCGCGCCTCGACCTGCTCCTTGCTGTAGCCCGCGATGCCGAAGGCCTTGTACATGATCTCGGGCAGGTGGTTGCGGATGGCGCCCGAGGACAGCTCCACGCCGTTGCAGACGATATCGTACTGATAGGCCTTGATGGTCAGCGGATCCTGCTTCTCGAGCGCTTCGAGCCCGCCCTGCGGCATCGAGAAGGGGTTGTGGCTGAAATCGATCTGGTTGGTCTCCTCGTTGAGCTCGAACATCGGGAAATCGACGATCCAGCAGAAGCGGAAGACACCCGGCTCGATGAGGTCCATCTCCTCGCCGATCTTCTTGCGCGCGAGACCCGCCATCTTCTCGGCCGCCGCCCTCTTGTCGGCGACGAAGAAGACGGCGTCGCCGTCTTTGGCACCGACCGCGTCGGCGATGGCCTTGATGCGCTCGGGCGTGAGAAACTTGGCGATCGGGCCTTTGGCGCCCATAGCGGAAGCTCCGCTTCCGCTGCCGTCAGGCGAAGCTTCGCTTCGCCGGGAGCCGCCCTCGAGCACGATGTAGCCGAGACCCGGCGCACCCTCGCCGCGCGCCCAGTCGTTGAGCTTGTCGAAGAAGCTGCGCGGCCGCGCCGAAGCCCCCGGCGCCGGAATGGCGCGCACCACCCCGCCCGACGCCACCTGCTTGGCGAACACCGAGAAGTCGGAGCCCGCGAATGACTGGCTCACATCGGCCATGACCAGCGGGTTGCGCAGATCCGGCTTGTCGCTGCCATATTTCAGCATCGCCTCGTCATAGGCGATGCGCGGGAAGGGATAGGGTGTCACGGTCCGGCCCTGGCCGAACTCCTCGAAGATGCCGTGCAGCACCGGCTCGATGGCGGCGAACACGTCGTCTTGCGTGACGAAGCTCATCTCGAAATCGAGCTGGTAGAACTCGCCCGGCGAGCGGTCGGCGCGCGCGTCCTCGTCGCGGAAGCAGGGCGCGATCTGGAAGTAGCGGTCGAACCCCGCCACCATCAGCAGCTGCTTGAATTGCTGCGGCGCCTGCGGCAGGGCGTAGAACTTGCCCGGATGGATGCGGCTCGGCACGAGATAGTCGCGCGCCCCCTCGGGCGAGCTCGAGGTCAGGATCGGCGTCTGATATTCGAGGAAGCCCTGCTCGATCATGCGGCGGCGGATCGAGGCGATGACCTGGCTGCGCAGCACGATGTTCGCGTGCAGCCGCTCGCGCCTGAGATCGAGGAAGCGATAGCGCAGCCGCATCTCCTCGGGATACTCGGTCTCGCCATGCACCTGGATGGGCAGCGGCTCGGCTTCCGACAGGAGCTCGTATGCCGCGACCTGTAGCTCGACCTGGCCGGTCGGCAGCTTGGGGTTGACTGTTTCGGCGCTGCGCTCGACCAGCTTGCCGGTGACGCTGATCACGCTCTCGAGCTTGACCGCCTCGAGCTGCTTGAAAAGGGGGCTGGCACTGTCGATCACGCATTGGGTCACGCCGTAATGGTCGCGCAGATCGACGAACAGGAGCTGGCCATGATCGCGCTTGCGATGCACCCAGCCCGCCAGGCGCGCCTGGCTCCCGGCATGCTCGATGCGGAGCTCGCCGCAATGGTGGGAGCGGTAGCGATGCATGGGAGGCCTCGAGATAAGCACTAGGTACAGGCCGGATTCGGCCGCCGCGGAGGCGCAAAAGCACAGGAACGCCCGGTCTTGTCAAGCCGCCCGGGCGAGCTTGCCACCGGCCCGGGGCCGAGGCCTGCCGGCTGCTTTGCCGGGCCGGGGCAAACGTTGTATAGCGGGGCCATGAGCATGATCCAGTCCGCGGACGAGCTGGCCGCCTTTTGTGAACGGCTGAAGCAGGAAGAGTTTGTCGCGGTCGACACCGAATTCCTGCGCGACAAGACCTATTGGCCCCTGCTCTGCCTCATCCAGGTAGCGGCGCGCGGCGAAGCGCGGGCGATCGATCCGCTGGCGCCGGGCATGGACCTGGCGCCGTTCGTCGCCCTGCTCGCCGATCGCGGGCTGCTCAAGGTTTTCCATGCGGCGCGGCAGGACATCGAGATCTTCTTTCACCTGACCGGCGCCATCCCGGCGCCCCTGTTCGACAGCCAGGTGGCGGCGATGGTGTGCGGCTTCGGCGATGCCGTCAGCTACGAGACGCTGGCCGGCAAGCTCGCCGGCGCGCGTATCGACAAATCGCACCGCTTCACCGACTGGTCGGCGCGGCCCTTGACCGAGAAGCAGCTCGCCTACGCGCTCGCCGACGTCATCCATCTGCGCACCATCTACGAAAAGCTGGCGCAGCGTCTCCAGCGCACCGCCCGCGCCGGCTGGGTCGACGAGGAGATGGCGGTGCTGACCAATCCCGACACCTACCGCCTCGATCCCGAGTTCGCCTGGCAGCGCCTGAAGCCGCGCAGCGGCAGCCCGCGCTTTCTCGCCGTGCTGCGCGAGCTCGCGGCCTGGCGCGAAAGCGAGGCGCAGCGCAAGAACCTGCCGCGCAACCGCATTCTGCGCGACGAGGCGCTGCTCGAGGTGGCGGCCCAGCTGCCGCGCTCGCCGGCCGAGATGGCGCGCTCGCGGAGCTTGAGCCGCGGCATCGTCGAGGGGCCGATCGGCGAGGCGGTGCTGGCCGCCGTCGGGCGCGGGCTCGAGGTGGCGGCGCACGACGCTCCGACCCTGCCCGACCGTCCCGAGATACCGCCCGGCCGGGGGCCGCTGGTCGAGCTGCTCAAGGTGCTGCTCAAGGCGAAATGCGAGAGCCACCATGTCGCCCAGAAGCTGGTCGCCAATGTCGCCGATCTCGAGCTCATCGCGGCTTACGACCAGGCCGACGTGCTGGCGCTCCATGGCTGGCGGCGCGAGGTGTTCGGCGAGGATGCCCTGGCCCTGAAGCAGGGCCGCATCGCGCTGGCCGCCGAGCGCGATCAGATCCGCATCGTCCGCCTCGACCAGGGTGCCGAGCCGGGCACCGAAGCGGCGGCCGACTCGGCGGCGGTCAAGGAAAAGCGCACCGCGTGATTATTGGCGCTTTTGGCGCTATGCTCCCGCCATGCCGCGCAAGACTCCCCGCCCCAAGGACGAGGCCCTCGCGATCGTGCGCTCGCTGCGCGGGCGCTATATCAGCGGCGAGGCCGAGCTCACCGCCAAGGCGGCGATGAGCCGGCTCGAGGCCGGCGGCGGCCGCAAGGCCGCCCCCTCCCAGCCGGCGCCCGAGAAGCCCTTCACCGAGGAGGAACGGGCGCGCGCCAAGGCCTTCCTCGCGCGGCTGAAAAGCACCTATCCGAGGCCGCAGTGACGAGCCCCGGCTGATGATTTCCGGCGTCTCCAACAGCGCCCAGCCGGGCGTGCAAGGGCCGGCCCCGGGCGGCGTCATCCGGCCGGCCTTGCCCGAGGATGCGGGCGCGCTGGTCGCCCTCATCAATGCGCTCGCCGACGAGACGGCGCTCATGGTCATCTCGCGCATCGATCCGGTGACGGGCATCGCCTCGGTCAGCGCCTATCTCACGCAGGTCGCGCAGGGCAATTGGCGGCGGGTGCTGGTGGCCGATATCGGCGGCACGCTGGCCGGGCTGCTGATCGCCGACAGCGACGTCTCGCATCCGGCGAAGACCGGCGTCGTCGATATCGATCTCGGCGTGCTGCGCCGCTTCCAGCGCCGCGGCGTCGGCCGCGCGCTGCTCGCCAGCGCCGAGAATTGGGCGCGCGCGGCCGGCATGCACCGGCTGCAGCTCAAGGTGATGACCCATAATGCGCCGGCGATCGCGCTCTACGAGGCCTGCGCCTTCGTGCGCGAAGGCACGCTCAAGAATCACCTGAAGCTCAATACCGGCTTCGTCGACCAGCATATGATGGCGAAGCAGATCGTTTAGGGATTCCTCTCGTCACCCCCGTAGGATCTTGTCGCACTGCTGTCCGGCAGGATGCGAATAGGCGGAGAGTAGGTGCTGGTAAGCCCCTTTGCTTGTCTTTAATCGTCACTCTCGCGCTCGTCCCGAGGGTCCACGCCTTTCTGTGAAGCGATCACCACCGCTACAAGGCGTGGATGCCTTTCGGGGAAGCGAAGCTTCCCCTAGCGGCAGGCGAAGCTTCGCTTCGCCGAGAGCTCGCGACAGGCGCGAGCATGACGACCGAGAACCGGTCAAGGCTGATGCGTTTCAACCGCCGGGTCGGCCGCGCCGGCGGCGGCGCGGCGCAGCCGCAGCATGAGGCGTATCGAGAAGGGGATCGACAGAAGATAGACGGCTGCGATCACGATGAAGGTGATCCAGGTTTCGGTCGCGAGTCCGGCGGCGATGATGCCGCCGAGCAGCAGGGTCGGCAGCACCATATGATTGGGTACGCGGACCCGCTTCATCGCGAAGGTCGGAATGCGGCTGATCATCAGCGCGCCGACGAACACGATCCAGGCCGCGACCGCGAGCGGGTAGGATTCGATCCTTCCTTCGGGTAGCACGAAGCTCGCGATCAGCGGCAGCAGCACGAGCCCGGCGCCGGCCGGCGCCGGCACGCCGGTGAAGAAATAATGCGCCCAGGGCGGCTGCTGCACGTCGAGCGCGGTGTTGAAACGCGCGAGGCGCAGCGCGGTGCAGATGGCGTAGATGAGGACGATGGTCCAGCCGGCGCGATCGAGCCGCTGCATCTCCCACAGATAGAGGAGCAGCGCCGGCACCGTGCCGAAGCAGACGAAGTCGCACAAGGAATCGAGCTCGGCCCCGAAGCGGCTGGTGGCGCCCATCAGCCGCGCGATGCGGCCGTCGAGCCCGTCCAGCACCGCGGCGATGCCGATGGCGATCACCGCCGACTGGAAGCGGTGCTCGAGGCCGAAGCGCACCGCCGTCAGCCCGGCGCACAGCGCCAGCAGGGTGACGATGTTGGGGACCAGCCGGTTGAGCGACTGGCCGCGCAGCCGCCGCGGCAGCTGCCTCCGCCGTCGGATACGGGGCGCGCGCATCATAGGGGGATAACGCGCCGCGCCGGCTCGTCCGATGCCAGATCGGCAAGGACCGTCTCGCCGGCGATGGCGCGCTGGCCCTCGCCGACCAGGGGCTGCACCCCGTCGGGCAGGTAGATGTCGACACGGCTGCCGAAGCGGATCATGCCGAGCCGCTGGCCGGTGGCGAGAGCGTCGCCCTCCGCCACCCAGTTCACGATGCGGCGGGCCACCAGCCCGGCGATCTGCACCATCACGATGTCGCGCCCGTCGGCCAGAGCGAGCCGGATCGACTGGCGCTCGTTCTGCTCGCTCGCCTTGTCGAGCGAGGCGTTGAAGAAGCTGCCGGGCCGGTAGCTCATGCGCGCGACGGTGCCGGCGATGGGGGCGCGGTTCACATGCACGTCGAACACGTTCATGAACACCGAGATGCGCGGCCGCGGCGTCGGTTCGAGGCCGAGCTCGCGCGGCGGCACGGCCGGCTCGATCAGGGTCACGATGCCGTCGGCCGGGCTCACCACCAGGCCGGCCCGGTCGGGGACGGCGCGCCCCGGATCGCGAAAGAAGAAGACGCACCAGGCCGTGAGCAGCAGGCCGATCCAGCCGAGGAAGGAGCTGATCGCCGCCAGCCCCACCGTGACGAGCGCGAAAAGGGCGATGAAGGGCCAGCCCTGGCGATGGATGGGGGCGAGAATGGGTGGGCGCAAAGTGCGGGTCCTTCGGGTGCCTCGTCCCCGCGTTACTACCTGCTTTTACCGTCGCGGGTAAGGGTCAGCCCCGTTAAGCTTGATTAAACCCGCCTCGTGCGAGCATGAGCCTGACCATGGCGCGCCGTCTTTCGCCCTTCATGATTCCGACCTCCTTCGCCGATCTCGAGCTGACGGCGGACGGTCCGACCGTGCAGGCGGTGGCGCCCATCGCCTTCGGTTTCACCTATGCCGGCATCGCCTTCGAGGCGCGCGCCGACCGCTCCGAGGAAGCGCCCAAGCTCTCCATACGCGGCCAGGTCGGCAAGCTCCCCTTCTCGGCCGAGGGGGTGCAGCGGCGCACCGATCTCAAATCGATCATCATGGCGAGCCGGGAAATGACGGTCTGCCGCCTGACGCTCGATCAGCACCAGGAGATCTGGCTCGATGCCGATATCGATGTCGAGACGCCGATGACGCCGACCTCGCTCATCGCCGCGACGGCGGCGGTGATCGCGCGCTGCAAGCCCTGGCTCGACATGCTGCGCTTCTACCTGGTTCCAGCGGCTAGTGCGGCGTCCGCGAATTGGCAGAAGAGGGCACGGTAATCACCTGCCCCGGATAGATCATGTCGGGATCGCGGATCTGCTCGCGATTGGCCTGGTAGATCACCGAATAGCGCACCCCGTCCCCATAGGCCTGGCGCGCGATGCGCCACAGCGAGCTGCCGGGCTGCACGACCAGCCGTTCCGTGCCGAGCATATCGGGCGACAGGCTGGCCTGGCTGAAGGGCAGCTCGATGCGCCGCAGCACCTGGCCCGTCGGCGACAGCTCGTCGACGCGTAAATGATAGAGGCCGGGCTTCACCGCCTGCTCGGGCGCGAGCCGCCAGGCGCCCTGGCGATCGGCCTGCGGGCTGCCGAGCAGCGCATTGTCGACATAGACGCGCAGGCCGGCGCCCGGCGCGGCGCGGCCGGCGAGTGCGAGACGCCCGCTCTCGCCATAATCGATGACATCGACCGTGACCCCGCTGGCGCCGGCGGCCGGGCGCGGCAGACCGATCGACGCTTCCGACAAAGGCGGGCGCGCCGGCAGGCCATCGGTCGGCGGTTGCAACAGGGTCGAAGCGCCGGCGCCCGAGCGCGGCACCAGGAGCGCCAGCGCGCTGCCGCCGTCGCCCGCCGCGGCCGCCTTGCTGCCGGGCACCACCAGCACGACCGACTTGTCCGAGAGCACGGGCGCGCCGGCGCCCTGGTGCGCGCTCAAGGAGAGCTCGCGGCTGCCGGCAGCCAACGGCTCGGAGGGCACCAGCACCCATTCGCCGTTGGCATCGGCGGTCGCCGTGCCGACGATCCGCTCGCCCTCGAGCACCGTCACCGTCGCGTCGGGCGCGGCGCGCCCGGCCAGGACGGTATCGCCGCTCGGATTGACGCGCACGATGTCGAAGCTCGGCCGCGAGGGTGCGGGCTTTGCGTCCTGGCTGGGACGGATGGCCGGCGTCAGCGTGGCCGTATCGGCCGGCAGGCCGGCCACGGTGGGCTCGGCCTCGTCGGCACCGGGCAGTCGATTGATCCAGATATTGAGCGCCACGGCGAGAAGCACGATAGCGAGTCCCGCCAGGCCCCAGATCCAAGGCCGCTTCACTGAGCCCGTCCCCGCTGATCGAAGCGCTGAGGCTTGCGACTATACAGGCCGCGAGGACGGGCCCACAAGCAAAGGCGGTTCAGGGCGTCGCATGCTCGATGGGTTTCACGGTCTTGAGGTAATGGGCGATCGCCTTGCGGTCCTCGTCGGTCATTTGGCTGCTGCTGTTGCGCACGGTGTTGACCATCTCGCCGCCGACCCGGTCGCCGTCGGGAGTCGAGCCGTCGGTCAGGAGATCGAGGATGTTGTCCTCGGTCCAATCGCCGATGCCGGTCTTCGGGTCCGGCGTGATGTTGGGCACCGAATCGGTGCCGGTGGCGGCTTTCTCGGCGCCGGAAAGCCAGCGATCGTAATCGAGCGCGCCCATGAAATTGCGCGGCGTATGGCACTCGCCGCAATGGGTGACCGAGCCGACGAGATAGGCGCCGCGCTGCACATCGGCGGGCTGGTCCTGACGCACGAGGCTGCGTCCCGGCTTGAAGAAAGCCAGCCTCCAGCCGCGCATCAGGAAGCGCCAACCATAGGGAAAATCGAGCTCGTGCGGCTTGGAGGCGAGATCGGACGGCGCCTGCGTCTTCAGATAGGCGAAAAGATCGCCGACATCCTGATCCGCCATGCCGGTATAGGAGGTGTAGGGAAAGGCCGGGTAATAAGGGCTTCCGTCGGGTGCCACGCCTTCCTTCAGCGCGCGGCGGAAATCGGCCTCGCTCCATTTGCCGATGCCATGCACGGGATCGGGGGTGATGTTCGGCGTGTAGAAGGTGCCGTAGGGCGTCTTCAGCGCGAGGCCGCCGGCGAGCGGCGGCCCCTTGCCTTCCTCCTGGCTGTGGCAGGAGGCGCAGCCGGCGGCATGGAATATATATTCGCCGCGCCGCACATCGCCGCTCGGCTGGGCGAGCGCCGCCGCCGTGCCGGCGAGAAGCGCCAGCAGGCCCGCCGCCAGCCGGCCGCTCAGTCCGCTTACGCCAGAACCCGCGCTAGCGCTGGGCCGGAGTGCGGAAAGCCTTGTGGCAGTCGTCGCATGCATTGTTGACCTCCGCGAAAGCGGCGGCGACGGAAGCCTTGTCGCCGGCCTGCGCCACCTGCTGGAATTTCTCGGTCGCCTTGGCAATGAGAGCCGACCGGGCTGGCCGCCCGGATGCTTGCGGCTGATATCGGGGGCGAGACTATACAGGCCTCGACTGCGGCCGCATCCCTCGCGGCGCGGACGCTTCGCCGCAGCGCAGCCGAACAGAGGAATTGTGAGGGGGTGGGCGACCCCGGCATCTGGCCCTGCCGGGGGTCGCGTTTTGACGAAGGACGAGACCGTTCAGCGGGCCCGGTAGGTCTCGTGGCAGCCTTGGCAGGCCTTGCCGACTTCCTCGGTCGCCGTCTTGACCGGGCCGGCATCGCCCTTGCTGGCGGCCGCCTGGAAATCGGAGGTCGCCTTGGCATAGGCGTCGAGCTTGGTCTTGAAGCCGGCGGCATCGCTCCAAATCTCCGGCTTGGCCTTGCTCTTGGGATTCTTGTCCATGCCCGACCCGGCCGGGAACAAGGCGGGGGCAAGCTTGCCGTAGCGCAGCCAGGCCTCGCCGATGGCCTTCAGCTGGTCCGGCGGGATGGTGATCTGGCCCTTGGCCTGAGCACCGACCAGGCCGTTGAAGGCGCTGTTGGTCCGCATCACGGCCTGGCGGACCGCCAGGACCTGGTCGTTATTGAGCGTCAGGTCGGCCGAGGCCGGCGCGGCGATGGCGACGAGGCCAAGCACCGAAGCGACGAGCGCGGCACCGCGGGTCAGGCGAGTTCGTATCCTTGTCTCAGGCATTATTCCCCCCTTGTTGAACAAATCGGCCTGATGATGACGGCATGCGCTACCTGCCTATTCCACCGTGCCGGATCGATTATTTCCCAACAGGGGGGCGGCTTGTGCCATGTGACTGCATCCTGCCGCCGGCCGAGGTCGTTTAAGCAAGCATGAGCGAGATTAAAGCCGTTTGCGTTTATTGCGGCTCGTCGGGGCAGGTCGACCCCCGCTACCGAGAGGCCGCCGCAAGCCTCGGTCGTGGCCTGGCCGGGCGCGGCATCACCATGGTCTATGGCGGCGGCCGGATCGGGCTGATGGGACTCGCTGCGGATGCCTGCCTCACCTCCGGCGGCGCGGTGATCGGCATCATTCCCGAATTCCTGCAGCAGCGCGAGGTCGACCATCCGGGCGTGAAGCAGCTCATCGTGGTCGGCTCGATGCATGAGCGCAAGCAGCGCATGACCGATCTCGCCGACGCGTTCGTGGTCTTGCCGGGTGGACTGGGGACCTTGGATGAATTCTTCGAGATCCTGACCTGGAAACAGCTCGGGCTGCATTCCAAGCCAATCATCCTGCTCGACGCCGCCGGCTATTGGCAGAAGCTGCTC
>Ga0134126_10007786_pt1 | contig 13443 bp, 8 predicted proteins | sample KB31752_FD_96881 | JGI IMG/M metagenome (GOLD analysis project Ga0134126, IMG submission 96881) | Terrestrial soil microbial communities with excess Nitrogen fertilizer from Kellogg Biological Station, Michigan, USA - KB3-175-2 | ecosystem: Environmental > Terrestrial > Soil > Unclassified ...
AACAACATTCAGCCGCTGACCACGACCATCCTCGACACCAACAACAACCCCATCAGTGGATTGCAACTGCTGTACTCGTCGAACGATCCCATTAACATCCCGGTCAGCAATACCGGTTCCGTCACTCCAGCCTTTCCCAGCGAAGCGGCGATTGTGGCTCAGTGTCTGCCCGGCGTCTGCAACCCCGCGCCGCAGAATGAAATTGGCAACCTCAGCACCGGCCTGCCCATCAGCAGCAACGCGATCGATGTTCATACGCCAGGGCCCAGCCAGGCGCTTCTATACATGGCCAGCCCGCAGTCACTCAACCTGGTGCCGATTGACTTCCAAAGCGGCAATGTAGGCACGCCGATCCGCCTGCCCTATCAGCCGAATTCCATGGTGATGGATGAAAACGGCAACAATCTCTTTATGGGCAGCAGCACTGAGCTGATGATTGCGGCTATTTCACCCCTCGCGGGGACCACGCTCACCACTCAGACTCCCGGCGTCCCCGGTACCGTGCTGGCGGTGGCTCCCAATGACACGATGGTCGTCGTTCACGATCCTTGCCGGCAGCTCTTCTACCTCTATACTCCGCCGATCGGCAACGTTGCCGCTTCGGTCATCTCCTTCGGCGCGCCGGGGCCGACTATCGCCTGCAACGTGAACAGTGAGCCCATCGATCCTTCGGTCGAGGTGCATCCGCCCTACGCCGCCCAGTTCACCCAGGACAGTCAGACTGTCTACATCGTGGGCGAAAATACGCTCTATACCTACAACACCTTCACTGGCTGGCACGTCTGCACGGAGAATGGTCAAACCGGCAATTGCCCGGTCAACTCCACCGGTGTCGCGGTTACTATTCCCGGTGTCGGTGCTTACGCTGCCGGCTCAACAACTACCGCCTTCGGATATTGCGCTCTCGGTCCAAATAATGCGGCCCAAAATCCTGGCCCTCCGCCAACAGGCTTGGCCGATCCAACGACGGCGGTGAACCCCACACAGTATTACCCCAACGCCGCGACAGTGGCTGCGCAAACGGATGAGCTGGCCGCCACCACGGATGGCTATCACATCATCGGCGCGACTGCCGCCAGCGGTGGACAGTTGAACGATATTGCCGTACAGATTCCCGATGGCGAATGTCCGCTGAAGACCGCGTTGAATTTCCCCAGCACCCCGCAGCAGTTCAGTCTGGCCACGCCGAACGTAGGATTCATCGACCAGGTGCTGGTTTCGCCCAACTCTCAACTGGCGTTTGTCACCTTTCAACCCACCAACCCCGCAGGTGGCAACAACACACTACCTGCATATAAGGTTCCGTGCACAACATTCCAGTCGTCGCAAGGGAACTGCCCTGCCGGACAGCCTACCACCGGCACCGTCGTTCCTGTGGCTCTGACCGGTCAGGCGGGAGCGCCTGTGGCTGGTGCCTTCAGCCCTGATACCACGACCTTCTACGCGTCAACCAGCAAAGACGATCTTGTCCATTTAATTGACACCAAGAACCTGACCGACACCAAAACCTTCAACCCTGGTCTAACCTGCGCCACTACGACAACTGCGCCGGCCAATCCATATCTGGCATGTACCGCCGGAACCCCTGTACCGGCACTGTTCCTCGCGGCTCGTCCGCGGCCCACGCAGGGATCAGTCACGACGTCGGCCACCTCGGCTAAGAAGAACTAGCTGCACGACCGTAAATTGAGTACTTTGTCCTCGCCGCGTTGCCGCCGCGGCGACGGCTGCGATGGGACGGAATAAGCGGAATTGTCATCTCGAGCGAAGTCAAACAACCCGCTGATTTCACTCTCAATGAAGGATGTCGAGGAAGAAATTACGCCTGAGATTCTTTCGCCGAGCGAGGCGTGAGTTGCTTGGCAGTGCGAGGTAGCGCGCGCGCCACCGCATCCAGAATTCCATTCAGAAATTGAATCGATTCCGGCGCAGCATAGAGCCGCGCAATCTCCAGCGTCTCGTTGATGATGATCGGCAATGGTGTCGCTGGATATCCCAGCATCTCCGCGATGGCGCCACGCAGCAGGTTCCGGTCCACTGCCGCCATTCGCTCCAGCCGCCAATGTTCGCTCGCGGTCGCAATATAGGTATTAATCTCATCCTGTCGCGCTATTGCCACGCGAAAAATGTCTTCAGCAAATCCCTGTGTTCCCGGATCGACCTTCTCGCGGGCCTCCCAGAACGTGCGCCGCACGTCCTCCGCGCTCTGCTTTCCCATATCCGCCTGGAACAGCATCTGCATTGCAATTTCACGGGATTTACGGCGTTTTCCCATTTGGTTACAGGTCTGCGGCCATGTCTGTAACTGTGGAAGTTACAATTTTCTTTTTCACTGCGGCCATTTCAATCGCGGCCAGCCCCGCTTCAAATCCCTTGTTCCCCATCTTCAGTCCGGCGCGGTCCAGCGCCTGCTCCAACGTCTCGCAGGTCAGCACGCCAAACGCATGAGGAACGCCCGTTTCCTGCTGCGACTGTCCAATGCCGCGCGAAACTTCCGTATAGATCGCTTCGTAGTGCGCCGTCTCCCCGCGCAGCAACACGCCCAACGTCACGATTGCATCCACGTTCTTGCTCTCCGCCAGCAGGCGCGCCGCTCCTGGAATCTCCCACGCGCCCGGAACACGCACCACCCGGATCGCATCCTTTTTCGCTCCGCTGCGCAACAGCGCGTCCAGAGCGCCATGAAGCAGTCGATCGGTAATTACCGCGTTCCACCGCGAAACCACAATGCCGAACCGCATCCCCGCGGCGCTCAAGTCGCCTTCGATCGCAACTGGCTTGCCGTGGTGCACATTCTCCGACTCCCAAAAGCCGAAGACCATTCCCGGCACCGGCTCCGCGGAAAACAGGCGGGAGCTCCAATGAGTCTGCGTGATTGACGAAATCTTTCGCCCGCCCTCGGCGGATTTTTTCGTCATCCAGTTCGCCGCCACACCATGCACCGCCTCCAACCCCGTCACTTCAATCAGGATTTCAGGCGTGGCCGACATTTTTCCCGTCACAAATTCCAGGTTGCCCAACGGCGCGAGGAAGGGCGCGGTGCGAAATTGTTCGCCCGCCGATCCCCTGCCAAGTTCAAACCCCAGGGCCGAAAAAAAACTCTCCAGCGTCTGCAGTTCTTCAGCCGTGCGCGCCGCGCGCACCCATGTGATTCCTTTGATCATGTCTCGATGGTACAACGTTGCGCGCTCAGCCACCGCACCCGACTGCGCATCGAGAACCAGCGCCCACCCGAAGACTGGGAAAATCAGTTTTTAGGGATGAAAGCTGATCAAATCGATTCCGCTCTTTCCATCTTGAACAACATAAGACAGCGTATACAAAGTCCCATCGGAACCCATCACGAGGCTTTGCGGCGGATCGATAGGGCCACCCTTGCTCAACAAAATCTGACCGTGGTCCACATACTGATGGTTTGAAATATCGTAGGTGATCAGGTCCGTCCCGTCTTTTTGCTCTGCCGCTGCCTTTGAGCCCTTTTTATCGCTTGGAAGTGGAGCTCCCGTGAGGTAGTAGAGCGTGTGTCCGTCAGCACCCAAAGCAAGACCCAGGTATCCATATTCCATGCCGTCGAACATTCCGGTTTTCTTGGACGCTTCGGATGTCAGCCGACCCAGCACCTCCACCGATGGCGCCCGAGGGTCGAAGCGAAACAAATAGCCGGATCGTCCATTCACCCCGTAGATCGCGTGCTCGGATGGCACCCAGATCGCCGCCCGCCAGTTGTAAGCCATTCCATGCATCGCCGGATTATACGAACCGAAGTAGTCTTTCTTAAGATTCACGCCCGTGACTGTATCGACCTTGTCTTTGTCGTAGTCATAACGATGGATGGTTCCATCTCCCGTCGTGAAGTATGCAGCACCGTCCCGTGGATCGATGACGATCCTGCGGCAAATGGCTCGGTACGTGCTGCCCAAAGTGCCAAGCTCTCCGCCATGAAACAAGGTGCCAAGATCTTTCAACGTTTTAGTTTTCAAGTCATAGCGCAGGAAGTCGCCTGCCGGCCACGTAATGCCATACAAACGACCGCGCCGTACGTCCATATTCATCGCGATGATCCCTTGCCCGCCCGGTGCAATCGCAAGATTGGTAAATTTTCCAGTCTTCATGTCATACGCGACAAAATGTCCGCCCGGGTAAGGCCGATAGCCGTTGGGGGCCTTGGCTGTCCGCTCAACACCGCTTGAATTGTTGTAGTACCCCAGGTGCGTGGAAAAATAAAGCTTGTCACCGTCCTGGACAAAGTTCACATGACTCTTGCCCTGGGCAACCGCTTTGATGTTCCCTTGGCCGACAGCATCGTTCAGATTGGCGATGTGCGTGATTGCCTTGGTCTTCGGATTGAAGGAATACATCTGTCCCGGAATGTTGTACTGAGCCGAAGAGAGCACGTAATAAATCGTTCCATCGCTGGAAACGCCCATGCCGTTGTAGGCTTCCCCGGGTTTGGCGGCATTCGGAAAATGTGAATCGTATGCCGTTGCCCGAATCGCATGGGAGTCGACGTTTTGACCATAAAATATTGGCGTGGCTGTACTGACAACGACCAGGGCGATCGCAAATTGGCGGACAACAGCAACGATTTTCAATGTATATCTCCTCAGTCCGAATCGAGAGCAGCGGGCGACACGATCCCGATCCGTTTGTTTTCTGCGCACGTATGCCAATACTTTATATTCCAGGCCCAGAAATATACTCAGGGAAACGGAATTTTTTTTCACCTTCTCCATGGTCTTTACCACACTCAACCGGAATTGATAGACTCAGCAGTCTTCCAGCAATGCTCTGCGAAGCGCTTGATTGAAGGATTTGCGAAACCATATGACGCCAGAATCGACATTTGAAAATATCCAGATTGAAATCCGCGACGGCATCGCCTTTCTCACCCTCAACCGTCCCAAGGTCTTAAACGCGCTCAACGCCGCCACCTTGCTCGAACTGCAATCCGTCATCGACAACATCAAATCCGACGACTCCATTCGCGTCGCCATTCTCATCGGCTCTGGCGAAAAAGCCTTTGCCGCCGGTGCCGACATTCAGGAGCTTGCCCAGGTCAACGGCGTTGAAGGCCGCGATCTCGCCTTGCGAGGCCAGGCGGTCCTGCGCGCCATTGAAACCTGCGGTAAACCCATCATTGCCTGCATCAATGGATTTGCTCTCGGCGGCGGTTGCGAACTCGCGCTCGCTTGTACCCTCCGCATCGCCAGCGAGCATGCCAAAATGGGTCAACCGGAAGTGAAGCTAGGGCTGATCCCCGGCTATGGCGGGACGCAGCGCCTCGCCCGCCTCGTCGGTAAAGGCGTTGCGCTGCAGATGATTCTGACCGGCGAAATTTTTTCCGCCGCCGAGTGTTTGCGTGTCGGACTCGTCAATGAAGTTGTCGCCCCCGATCAGTTGCTGCCCCGCGGTGAAGCCATCGCCCGCGTCATCGCCGGCATGGCCCCACTCGCCATTCGCTACTCGTTGGAAGCCGTCGATCGCGGCTACGATCTGCCGCTACAGGAGGCATTGTTCCTGGAAGCCTCCCTCTTCGGCCTCACATGCGGCACCGCCGACAAAGGTGAAGGAACCGCCGCATTCCTCGCCAAGCGTGCCCCCACCTGGCAAGGCCGCTGATCTCTTCGACAACATTCCGCGCTGATATTCTGAAGACAATGCTTCGTCCCAGTCTTCGCTTATTCGGTCTCCGCTCCGTTGCACTGCTTGCGCTCTCGATCTGCGCCGCTCTGGCCGTTAGCGGTTGCAGAAATTCCGCCAACAGTTTCGATATGTCTCGCCACGCTGCAAAATGGGCGGCCGCCAAAACCTCTGCTCGTCAGGAACTCACTCAAATTCCTCCGCCGCACAAGAGCGTTTACCTCAACATTAATCAGGAAGTGCAGTGGCAAAATCCATTTCTCAGCGTGGAGCAGAATATGATCCAGTTGCGCATCTATTTGCCGGACGAAAATTCCAGCCCCATCGACCGCGGCGGCATCACTCGCTTGAGTTCCGCGCGCAAACAGGTGGTCAACGTTCGCCTGTCGGAGTTGCCCCGCGCGCTTTCCTCGCTGCCCTCCGGCGCATGGCCCTACGGTCGCGTGGTCGCGATAGGCAGAGAAAAAGATACGCCGCAAAATCGCGCCTGGTTTCCCAATCATCTCGACATCACCGTTCGCGCCCTGCAGGACATGGGCGTGGTCGTCGACGACTGGAACCATCCCGCCGCACTTCCGTAGCTCAACCGCTGGCGCCCAGCACGATGCGTCGACCTCCATTAGAGGAAATGAAATGGCCGAGCCGCAATTTCCGATTCTCGTCGAACAAAAACAGCTCCACCCCCATGAGCATTTCTCCGCTCATCGAGAGTTGGAAGCGGCCCTTCGCCAGTCCACACGCGGAGAAGTCCGCTTCGACTCCGGCAGTCGCGCCCTCTATGCGACGGATGCCTCCAACTATCGCCAGCTTCCCATCGGCCTCGTCCTCCCGCGCGACACCGCCGATGTTGAAGCCGCCGTCGCTGCATGCCGCAAATTTGGCGCACCTATACTTTCGCGCGGCGCAGGCACCAGCCTCGCCGGCCAGTGCTGCAATGTGGCCGTCGTACTCGATTTTTCAAAGTATGTCGATCGCATCGTCAATCTGGATGTGCAACGTTGCCAGTCCCGCGTCGAACCCGGCATTGTTCTCGACCGCGTACGTGAGGCTGCAGAAAAACATCACTTGACCTTCGCGCCCGATCCCGCCACCCATAACCGCTGTACCCTCGGCGGCATGATCGGCAATAACTCCTGCGGTGTGCACGCGCTCATGGGCGGCAAAACCGTCGACAACATCGATTCCATGCGCGTACTGCTTTACGACGGAACCATTCTTGAAGTCGGCGCAACCTCGGACGCCGAGTTTGAAGTCATCGTCGCCGCCGGCGGTCGTCGCGCAGAAATCTACACTGCCCTGCGAAACCTTCGCGACCGCTACGCCACCCTCATTCGCGCGCGCTATCCAAAAATTCCTCGCCGCGTCTCCGGCTATAACCTCGACGATCTGCTTCCGGAAAACGGCTTCCACGTCGCCCGCGCCCTGGTGGGCAGTGAAGGCACTTGTGTCACCGTGCTCGACGCGACCCTGCGCCTCATGCCCAGTCCGCAGTGCCGCATTCTCGTCGGGCTCGGCTTTGCCGATGCCTACATCGCCGCGGATAACGTGCCATTCGTGCTGCAGCACAAGCCCATCGGCCTGGAAGGATTCGACGGCCTGCTCGTCGAATTTATGCGGCGCAAGCATCTTGTCGAAAACGATCTGCAATTGCTCCCCGACGGCGACGGACACTTGCTGGTGGAGTTTGGCGGCGACACCCTCGAACAGGCTCAAGCGCAAGCGACGGCGATGATTGAGGCCGCAAAACAAATCTCTCCCACTCCCCATACCCGCCAATATTCTCAGTCAGAAGCCGCGCGTGTCTGGAAAGTGCGTGAATCCGGTCTCGGCGCAACTGTTTTTGTTCCAGGTGAGCCGCACGGCTGGGAGGGCTGGGAAGATTCCGCCGTCCCTCCGGAAAAAATGGGCAGCTACCTGCGCCAGTTATTTGTCGTGGCCAAACGCTACGGCTATCGCTCGCCAATTTACGGCCACTTCGGCCAGGGCTGCGTTCACATGCGCTTCAATTTCGATCTGGAAACTGAAGCCGGCATCGCCAAATATCTACAGTTCATCAATGAAGCCGCAGACATCGTCATCGCTCACGGCGGCTCGCTATCCGGCGAACACGGCGACGGCCAATCTCGCGCAGCGCTGCTACACAAAATGTTTGGCCCGGAGCTGGTTCAGGCCTTCCGTGAGTTCAAAGCCGTCTGGGATCCCACCAACAAAATGAACCCCGGCAAGCTCGCCGATCCCATCGCCGTGTATGGCCCGCAGGAAAATCTTCGTCTCGGCGCAGGATATGAAGTTCAATCCGTCAAGACGCATTTTCAATTTCCCGATGATGGCGGATCTTTTTCCGATGCCACTCTGCGTTGTGTCGGCGTGGGAGCCTGCCGTAAAGAGACCACCGGCACAATGTGTCCCAGCTACATGGCCACGCGAGAAGAACAGCACTCGACTCGCGGTCGCGCGCATCTATTGTGGGAAATGTTGCAGGGTGAATTGCGTCATCAGGGCTGGCAGAGCGAGCCCGTGAAAGAGGCGTTGGAGCTATGTCTCTCCTGCAAGGCTTGCAAGCATGAGTGTCCTGTCAATGTCGACGTCGCCACGTACAAGGCGGAATTTCTGTCGCACTATTACGAGCACAATCGCCGTCCCATCCATGCCTATGCCTTTGGCCTGATGGATCAATGGGCCCATCTAGCCTCCGTGATGCCGCGCGTGGCCAATCTTCCCGGCCGACTTCCCGTCGTGCGAGATATGGTGAAAGCCGCGATCGGCATGGCACCGCAGCGAAGCATTCCCGCCTTTGCCGCGCGCACGTTTCAGAGCAGTTTTCATTCACATGCCAAGCAAAAAAACAATCGTCCCTCTGTGCTTCTCTGGCCCGATACGTGGAATAACTATTTCTATCCGCAAGCCGCGCAGGCCGCAGCCCAGGTGTTGGGCGACGCTGGATTTGCCGTGCAGGTGCCGCGCGGGCATCTCTGCTGCGGCCGTCCGCTGTACGACTTCGGCATGCTGGACCGCGCTAAACGATATCTGCTGCGCGTGCTCGATGCACTGGCCCCGCAGCTCAAGTCGAACACGCCGATCGTAGTTCTTGAGCCCAGTTGCGCCAGCGTCTTTCGCGAGGAATCTCTCAGCCTGCTTGCCAACGATCGGCGCTACGCCGAGCCAGCCAAAAAGCTCGCGGCACAAACCTATCTGCTCAGCGAATTTCTGGTACACAAGGCGGATCGCTACACCCCACCCGATCGCCACGATCAACACATTCTTCTGCATGGTCATTGCCATCAGAAGCCGAGGATGACCGAAGAAGTCGAACTACTCCGTGCATCCGGCGCTCAGGTCGAGCTGCTCGATTCCGGCTGTTGCGGCATGGCCGGTCCGTTCGGTTTTGAGAAGGAGAAATACGCCATTTCCACCGCGCTCGCCAATCGCGTATTGATGCCCGCCGTTGAAGCGGCCGATAAGGAAGCAGTCATTGTTACAAATGGCTTCAGTTGCCGCGAGCAGATCTCGCAACTGTCCGACCGCCACGCCGTCCATCTCTCCCAGGTCCTTGCGCGTGGCGAATAGCAATTTGAAGGACCTGTGTTTTGTGCCAGTCTCTGCGCACGGCTTCAGTCGCGACGTAATGGGCGGAGGATTGTTTAGGACTTTAGCCCTTAACGGGCTTGTATTGGCTCACCCAACTTTTCTACCGACCATCAATATCCCGCCTCGTTCACATGGTTCAGCATCGGCTCTCCTGCCATGTAGCGGCGAACCTGCTCGCCCGCAAACTTATACCCCCGGCTTGAAAATCCTGCCACCGATCCCGCGATGTGCGGCGTAATAAAGCAGTTCGGCGCGCTCCAAAGGGCATGCCCCTTGGGCAGCGGCTCCGGGTCGGTCACATCCAGCACCGCATGAATCCGCTTGGCCTGAAGCTGCAGCAGCAGCGCATCCGTGTCGACCACCGGCCCGCGCGCCGCATTCACCAGTAACGCGCCCGGCTTCATCCGCGACAGCATGTCGGCATCCATCATGCCGCGAGTGGTGTCCGTCAGCGGCACTAACAGCACCACCACATCGGCGTCAGGGATCAGTCCGGCCAGATCGCCAAACGCAGAAACGCCCGGCTTCGCCGTCCGCGCCACCCGAGTCACTTCGACATCAAACACCTTCAATAGCCGTTCCACCTCGGCGCCAATCCCACCGTATCCAACGATCAGCACCTTCTTGCTATGCAGCTCATCCGCCAGGATGCGATACGAATGTACCCCCGCCTTTGAATCTGCCGGAGCCGCCGGCATCCCTGACGCGCCTTTCAGCAAAACCTGCCCGTCCCAGTACTGCTCGTCCTGGCAATCCCGATAGTGCGGGAAACGATACAGGCTCGCCAGGATGGCCCCGACAATCCACTCCGCGACTGGTATATTGTGCAGCCCCTGCCCATCGCACAGCAGAATTCCTTTCGGTAGCCACGGCAAAATCCAGTCCACCCCCGCCAGCAAACATTGGATCACTTTCACTCCACGCAGATAAGGAAACATGGGGGTAGCCAGCCATCCGAACATCGGCGGAATCCAGAATTCCACCTCCACCGGGCGGTCCAGGCTATCCGGCAGTCGCACCAGTTCAACGTTTTCTTTCGGGAAATCGATCAGGAAATCTTCAGAGATATTCGCCGGCAGACCAATTTTTAGCATGGCCTGATGATAACCAGCACGCTTCCATGGGGCAAACAGGCGCGCTCTTTTCAATGCTGGCAAATTGCTCTGGAGGTACACTTGGAGGCGACTTGCTGGAACAGCGAAAGAATTGATGTGGCGAACTTTGTGTCTTCCCCAGCCGCGAAGCTCATACCACTTGAAAGCGGATCTTCGAATCTAAACGGAAAAGTGATGAAGGTTAAACTTCTAAGAACTGCAATTGCCTTGTGCGTCGGCCTCGCCATTTCCCAGTCCTTGTGGGCTCAAAGCCAGACTGTTGAAACCACAACAATGCTGGATGAAGGCTATCACCAGATGTACAACCTTCATTTTCCTGAAGCGCACGCCGTCTTCGCAAAATATATGATCGAGCATCCGGAAGACCCCATGGGTCCGGTTTCCGATGCCGCCGCCTATCTGTTTTCAGAGTTCCATCGCACCGGCGTTCTCGACATGCAATTGTTCACCAACGATTCGAATTATCTGCGACACAAAACCGACTCTGACCCGGCCGTCAAAAAATTGTTCAACGCCGCTCTGGATAAGGCGGACAGCTTGTCCGACTCGATCCTCTCCAATCATCCCAACGATGCAACCGCGCTGTTCGCCAAGACTCTCACTTTCGGCCTGCGTGCGGATTATGCGTCGCTGATTGAACGTCGCGACCTGGCCGGATTTCAATTTACCAAGCAGGGCAGCGCCTTCGCCCATCGCCTGCTCGCCGTCGACCCCCACTTCTACGATGCCTACCTGGCCGTCGGAATGGAAAATTACATCCTGGGATTGAAGCCGGCCCCCGTTCGCTGGCTGCTGCAACTAGCGGGTGGAGAAACCAATCGAGCGCTGGGGGAGAAGGACCTGGAATTAACCGCCGCCCAGGGGCACTACCTGAAACCGCTGGCCAAGTTGCTGCTCGCGGTCGCAGCGGTCCGCGATAAAAACATGGCGAAAGCCCGTGAATTGCTCTCCTCGCTTGCCCAGGATTTTCCCAACAATCCCCTCTACGCCCAGCAGTTGGCAAAACTCAAATAGCCGCCTCACATCCCCCGGTGAGTAGGGCTCGTACGCAGGCGGGCCTTGAATGGAATCCTGTAGACCCGTGCCACGTTTTAGGTAGACTGCAGTCTGTTTAGCCTGGGAACCGACTAATGCGCCGCGCCTTCACAGTCGCTGAAGTTAGTTGCCAACCTCCCCTTCCAAGCCAGCCGCCGTAATCCGCACGCCCTTTTGCCCACAAAAAAGAAAAGGCGCGGAATTTCTCCACGCCTCTCCCTTTGGATCGCACTGCCGCGTTTACGGCAAGTAGTAACGTAATGACGTGAACACCATGTTGTCATTGCCATGAGCGCCGCCGGCCGGGTTCAGTGGCCCACCCGCGCCAGACCATAGGTCGCGACGAATGTTGCTGTACTGGATGCCTTGTTTCAGACCGCCCTTGGACGAATTATGGATAAAGAACCAGTAGCCGACCGTGAATTCCGACACGTCCTTGTTGTTGGCGGTGCACTTGGACGGGGTGCTCGGGTCCGAACTCGGGAAAGCAGCCGTGGATGCCTGCTCGGTCCGGCAGCCCGACATGTCGGCCGTATACGTGCCGTAGCCCACCTGTTTGCCGCCGGCGATTGCATAGTCGCGGCCAATGTAGTCACCGCCATAGTTGGCGTAGATATTCAGGCGCTTGTTCGGATTAAATTCCACCGTGCTCAACGCGGAGAAGCCATGCAGCGGAGAGATCGTAGCGTCTGGTCGAAGGGTAATGTCGGCAATGGTGGATGAACCGTACCGTCCGACCCCTTCGCCATAGAGCCCCTTCAGTCCGATCGTCAACTTCTTATTCAGCACCGCGGCTCGTCCGCTGGCGCCGATGCCGCCACCCGTCACCGTGTCGTTAAACGGCGACCCGGTTGCCGGATAAATGCGATCGCGGAAGAAACGTGCCACTCCGAATACTTCATAATGCTGTCCAGGCGCAGGTTCGTATGTAAGCTTTGCGACCATATCCGGGGCAATGTTGAAAGAATAATTTGCTGTCGAGTTGTAGAGTCCGCCGCCCGTACCGCCCGAACCAATCAACAGGTTGGTCGGCAGGTTTTGCCCGGCAGGATTCAAGGTCTCGGCATTCTCTGCCGAAGCGCCCAGCCACAACTTATCTCCGAACTGTTTGACTGCGCGGAAGCTGTATTGCCGCGCCCATACAAAGCCCGTTTCGTACTGAGGATCGATGGTTGATGGCAGCACCTCTGTCCCGCGGCTTTCGCCCTGGGTCGTTTCAGTCACCAATGACCAGCCCTGGCCGCCGGAAAAATCCCAGCCATTGTTCAGCTTGGCATCCACCCACAGTTGACGCTGGCGAACCACGTAGCTGTTCGATTGGTTGTTGTTGGAGGTAATTCCCGTACCGAGCCAGTCCATTTCGTAGTAGCCGGTCATCGTCATGCTAGCCAGTTTGCCGGTTGCCTTGATGGCAATACGCGACTGGCGCCCAGTACCCTGAAACTCCGTCAACTGCGCCGCTGGCGAATACTGCAGCGGCACGCCCGTAAAGGCGGTATTCAAGCCACCGCCGGTGGCCCCGCTGCGCCACACAGTCTCAGCCGCCAGGAAGCTGCCCTTGGGAGAAATCGTGATTCCCTTGTAATAAATATCATCCGGGTGCGTGATCTTTTTCTTCAGCATTTTCTGGTCTTGCTCTGCCATGGTGGCCGTCTGCTGCGCCTGCTCGGCCTGCGCCTGAACATTCTGTACCGCTTGATGCAGGTTGGTATACGCTTCGCTGTTTGAGCTGGAGCTTTGCTGCGCCTCTTGCACCTGGGACTGTGCCTGCTGAGCAGCCTGCTGCGCCTGTTGCGCCGTATCCTGCGCCTGCTGCAGTTGCTGGTCGCGGCTCTGTAGCTGCTGCTTCAATTGGTCAATCTCCTCCTGCTGCTGCTGGAATTGCTCCCGCATTTCTTGCATCTGTTTTTCGATGCTTGTTGGTCTTTTGCTCACTCTCTTCTTGTGAACGGTTGTGGTGCCTGCACTCGACTGTGCAAAGACAGACGTGCCCACCTGCGGCACCATCGCCACACAGGATGCAAGAATCAGGGCTCTTACCTTGTTCGGTCCGTGTTTCATTCGG
>Ga0134126_10007787_pt1 | contig 13442 bp, 7 predicted proteins | sample KB31752_FD_96881 | JGI IMG/M metagenome (GOLD analysis project Ga0134126, IMG submission 96881) | Terrestrial soil microbial communities with excess Nitrogen fertilizer from Kellogg Biological Station, Michigan, USA - KB3-175-2 | ecosystem: Environmental > Terrestrial > Soil > Unclassified ...
CACCTTTTCGATCGCGTCGGCCGAGCGGAAGCGGTGCTCGAACATCGCGCCCGATTTCAGGTTGCGCAACTTGGCCTGGATGAACGCGCGCAGGTTGCCGGGCGTGCGGTGCTCTACCTTGAACACCAGGTGAAGCTGGTCGTTATGCTTGATGATCATGCCCGGACGCATCTGTGTGGCGGGAATCGCCATAGGGTAAAACTCCTTGCTGGAATTACGTGCAGAAATGCAGAAAAACGGGGTCTAGTCCATCTACCATTGTATCTTACGGTTTTTTAGGATTTGCCCCCGGAGGTGCAGCGCGGGGCCAGGACACCGGCCGTTCCAGGCGCGCGGGCCGGGTTATTTCGAATTTGTTTTCATGGCCGCGGCAATATCGGCAGCAGCCAGCGATCGATCTCCGCGCAGCAGCAGGCGCTCAAGTTCGTTCTCGATCTCGTGACCGATTGCCATCGCGGTTCGGAACGGCGCCGGTGGATCCTGCTCATCGCCATTCTGCTTTGTGGTCAGCGCGAGGCGCGCGGCCACGTGCATCTGCCGCTGCAGCTTTTCCAGGCGTCGGAACACTGGCTGCGCGCCTCGCAAGCCTGCGCGTTCGGCATCGAGCCACGCGCCGAAGCGGCTCCGCGACTCGTCCATCTCCGGCGGGTCGGGCAGCAGGCCGCGCATATAGCCCTGAAGGCTGCGCATCCAGTTGAGAACTTCCACCTGCGCCACGAGGACGGGCCAGTTTTGCGGATTGACCGCTTCCGCCTCGCGCCAGCGCGGGTCTGGCCACCAGTGGTGGTACCAGGTGACCAGTTCGGCGGCAGGCATGGGCCGAGCGATGCCGTATCCCTGCGCGTAGGTACAGCCCATGCGCAGCAGCATCAGGCCCTGTTCTACGGTTTCAACACCTTCCGCCACAACCGTTCTGCGGAATGCGTTTGCCAGACCGATAATGCCTTGAAGGATGGCCAGGTCATCGGGGTCGTGCAGCATGTCGCGCACGAACGTCTGGTCGAGTTTGAGCACCGGCGCGGGCAGCTTTTTGAGATACGTCAAAGATGAGTAGCCCGTGCCAAAATCGTCGATCGCCACCTGGATTCCCATTCCAAGGCATGCCGAGATGATTTCCGACACGTATGCGACATCCTGAACCGTGCTGGTCTCCGTGATTTCGAGTTCCAGCGACGCCGGTTCGGCGCCGGGGTTTGCCTGCAGGATCGCACGAAGCCGCTCGACAAAATCTCTCTGCTGCAGGTGCCGCGCGCTCACGTTCACGCTCACCGCGATGGGATGCCCCTGCCCGCCCCATTCGCCAATCTGGCGCAGAGCCTGATCGATGACCCATTCGCCCACGTCGATGGCAAGGTCGTGGTCCTCGATCACCGGCAAGAAGACACCAGGCAGCAGCAACCCGCGCTGGGGATGCTGCCAGCGGATGAGCGCCTCCGCGCCCAGCAGCGCGCCCGTGGCCATATTGACCTTCGGCTGGTAGTGCAGAACAAATTCGCCTGCCTTGAGCGCCTGGCGGATGCGGCCGATTTTTTCCAGCTTTCCGCGAAGGTTGTAATCGCGCGCCGAGTCGAACACCTGGTACCTGTCTTTGCCCGCCAGCTTTGCCTCATACATGGCCTGCACGGCCTGGCGGATCATCTGGTCCGCGTCCACTTCTTCCGCCTGCGGAAAGAACGTCACGCCTGCAGTGGCAGACATCTGCAGGATCTCGGTTCCGTGCGCCACCGGGCTGGAGGCGGCGCTCAGCAGACGTTCGACCGCCTGCGTGGCCGCCGCCGTTTCCACCAGATTGGGCAGCACAACAATGAACTCGTCTCCCCCGATGCGCCCCAGGGTGTCGCCTTCGCGCAGCAGGTCTTTCATTCGGGACGCAGTGGCGACCAGCAGCGCATCGGCAGCATCTCGCCCGATCGCTTCATTCACACCCTTGAAGTTATCCAGGTCAAGGAGGATCAGGCCCACCATGTGCCCGGTCTGGCCGGCTGCCGCGTTGGCGGTGCGCAGCCGATCGAGCGCCAGGTTGCGGTTTGGCAGCCCCGTGAGTTCGTCGTAATTGGCGGCCTGTTCCAGCTTGCGCTCCTGCTCCTTCATCGGAGTCACATCAAAGAAGAGGCCTACGAAGTGTGCCGGCTTGCCGTTGCCGTCAAAAACGGTGGTAATGGTGGCGCTCACCTGGAACTCACTGCCATCCTTGCGGCGAAACCATTGCTCGCCCCGCCAGCGTCCGCTGCCCATCACCTGCTCTTCAAGGCCGGCATAAAAATCTTCGTCGTGCCGATCGGACCTGAGGATATGCGAGTGCCGGCCGAGTACCTCGGCGCGGGCGTAACCCGTCAGGCGCGTAAATGAGTCATTCGTCTCGATGATGTTGCCCGCGACATCGGTGACGAAGATGGCTTCGCTGGCATCGGCAAAAACGCTGGCGGCAAGTTCAAGGCGCGCCTGGGCCTGCTTGCGTTCCGTGATGTCCTCGATGGAGATGACGATGCCGCCGATCGAGGCGTCGCTTTCGCGCCAGGGCATCACCTCGCCGCGCATCCAGATCACCAAACCGTTTGCGCGCTCGAAGCGCTCATCGGTGAAGGTGAACGGCTCTCCTTCGAGAGCACGCGCGTGGGCGGTTTTCCAGCGCTCGGGAATGTCGGAGACGACGTCGTAATGACAGCGGCCGATGATGTCTCCGTAGACTCCGTAGAGTTGACGCCAGCGGCGGCTCACGGCAAGGTAGCGCATGTTGCGGTCGTACATGGCCAGCGCCGCCGGAGCGTGCTCGATGAACATCTCGAGCCGCGATTTCGTTTCGCGGAGGGCCGCTTCAGTCGCCTTCCGCTCGGTAATATCCTGCACCGAGCCGCGCATCAATACCGGGGAGCCCTGCCGATCGCGATCAATTCGGCCAATGCCCTGTACCCAGCGCATCTCTCCGTCGCACGGGCGGATCGCCCGGTATTCGCGGTTGAAAATGCGCCCCGGCGTCGCGATCACGTCTTCCATGTACTTCAGGAGCGGTTCGCGATCCGCGGGATGAACCAGGCTCGCCCATCCCTCCATATCGTGGGGATACCCCTCAGGAAGCCCCAGCATGGTGTCAATCGAGGCCGATGTGGCGAAAGCGCCGCGGCGGATATCGAGGATATAAGTTCCGATCGGAGGTAGTTTGGCGGCTTCGGGAAGGGCCCGGTTGGCCTCATAAACCTGCTCCTCGGCCTCGATGCGCTGGGTCAGGTTCGCCGCCATCGTGAACAGCCCGATCACTTCACCGGAGAGTGATCGGACCGGACACTCGTGTACCTCGATCCATGCCTTGCCTGCCAGCCGCACAATCTCTCGGATGTCATGAACCGAATCGCCCTGAGAGAGCACCTGCTTTTCCAGCGCGTAATAGGCGTCGGCATCCTCTTCGGGCAGAAAGTCATAGTCGGTGAGCCCGACAAGACCCGCGCCGCCCAGCCGTTCGCTGACGGAGCACCGGAAAGGCTTGCTGGCGGCAGTGAACACATGGTTTCGGTCCTTGAAGAAGACCGCAGTGGCCGTGTTGTCAATCGCTGCGCGAAGGTGGTCGGAGTCGTCAGGACGCCTCTTGCGGTCCCAGAGGGCCCGTGCATCCTGCAGCAGGATCGATACTTGCCGGCCGCCATCCGCTTCGATCCCATGAAACTCGGCCTGCAGGCAGCGAATACGGCCGTCGGAATGACGCATGCGCAGGCACTCGACACCGCTGGCCGGACCATCCAAGGCAAAGAGCCGGCGGACCCCTTCCACATCGCCTGGATGCATGCGTTCATAAAAGAGGCCGGCGGAGGATAGGAACGCCTGGGAATCGAATCCGAGAACGTTTTCAGGGGCGCCATCAATCGAAATCAGGCGCGGGGATTCGCCTGCCGCAAAAAGGAAGGTAACCCCGATACTGTTTACCTGCAACATGATTTCAAAGACGAAGGCATCCTATAGGGATAATTCCGGCAAGGGCAAGAGTCACCCCGTCACGCAAAAGTTGCAGGAAGCCGGCCGGTAACGTTGCTCATAGGTTACCTGTTGTTCCTCTGAATGTCTAACGGCCGACGCTGGAGGGGTTTGCGGTGGCTGCGGGGCATCGTCTAGGATTGCCCCAAACCGCGGCGCGCCTGCGACACAGGAGCCTTCCTCATGCGAATCAGCCCTCTTTTTTGCGCCCTGTCCCTTTGCGTGTGCGGGGTTCCGGCGGTGTTTTCTCAGGCGATACCGCCCCCGGCGCAGCCGGGAAATTCACCCGGGCAGCCGGGAAATCCACCCGGGCAGCCGGGAAATCCACCCGCGCAGCCGGGGACCTTCCCCGCGCCGCAACCGCCCCAGGCGCAACCCGTGCCCCCTCCCGCCGACGCGCCGTATCGCAACGCAAATCTTCCGGTCGAGCAGCGGGTCGCGGATCTGCTCTCGCGCATGACGCCCCAGGAAAAGGCCTCCATGCTCGCGGGCTCCGGCTGGATGGAATCCACCCCCATCCCCCGCCTTGGCATCCCGGCCATCAAGATGACCGACGGGCCCATGGGCGTTCGGTCGTGGATGGGCAGCTCGGCCATCACCTCTGCAGCCAATGCCCCGGCCAGAATCGAGGCCACCTCCTTCCCTGCCGGCGTCTGCATGGCGGCCACCTGGGACACGCCGCTGGTCCAGAAGGAAGGCCAGGCCATTGCGCAGGAGGTGAAAGCGCTGGGCCGCGACATGATCCTCGGGCCCACCGTCAACATCAATCGCCAGCCGCTGTGGGGCCGCAACTTCGAGGGCTACGGAGAAGACCCGTATCTTTCCGGACGCATGGGGGTGGCCTATGTCCAAGGCGTGCAGAGCGAGGGGGTTATTCCCAGCGTCAAGCACTTTGACGCGAACAATGAGGAGTACGAGCGGCACCGCATCAACGCCACCATCAGCGACCGAGCCCTGCACGAAATCTACCTGCCGGCCTTCAGGGCCGCCGTGGAAGAGGGCAATGCGTGGAACGTCATGTCCGCCTACAACCTGGTAAACGGGGCGCACATGGCGGAGAACATGCCCCTGCTGCACAACGTGCTCCAGAACGAGTTCGGATTCCAGGGGTTCGTCATCTCCGACTGGGGTTCCACTTACTCGACCGCTCCAACCATCAACGCCGGCATGGATCTCGAGATGCCCGGCGGGCAGCGAGCCCAGCAATGGATGGCTCTGCCGCAGACGGCGCAAGCCGGCAACGGCGATCTATGGCTCACGCCGGACAAAGTGATGGCCGCGCTAAGCGCCGGCCAGATTCAGCAAACGCAGCTTGACGATAACGTGCGCCGCATCTTGCGCGTGATCATCGGAAGCGGCCTCTTCGACCATCCCCATTCCGGCGGCGGAGAGGTGGACACACCGGCGCAGCGCGCAGTGGCGCTGCAAGGCGCTACCGAGGGGATCGTGCTGCTCAAGAACGACGGCAACCTGCTACCCATCGACACAACCAAGGTGCACAGCATTGCGGTGATTGGTCCCGATGCGGCCGTGGCGCGTACCGGAGGCGGCGGCAGTTCGCTGGTCCGGCCGAAGTACGCCATCGCGCCGTTCGACGGCATCCGCGACCGCGCCGGTAACGCGGTGAAGGTGAGCTACGCGCTGGGTGTGGGCATGGAGGGCGAAGACCCCGCGCAGGACTCGGCCGAAGCCCGCGCCGCCGATCTGCGCCAGGCCGTCGAAGCCGCCTCGCATGCCGACTTGGCCGTGATCGTAGTGGGCCGGGACAACAAGATCGAGTCCGAGGGCCACGACGTTCCCACCATGGACCTGCCCGCCGGCCAGGATGACCTCATCGAAGCCGTCGAGAAGGCCAACCCGCATACCGTCGTAGTCCTCAATACCGGCGACCCTGTTACCATGACGGGCTGGCTCGACAAGACCCCCGCCCTGCTCGACATGTGGTACGGCGGCCAGGAAGGCGGCCACGCACTCGCTGCGATCCTTTTCGGCGATGCCGATCCATCAGGGAAGCTGCCCGTCACCTTGCCCAAGCGTTACGAGGACAACCCCGCGTACGGCCACTATCCGGGTCAAAATCTGCAGGTGGACTATGCCGAGGGCATCTACGTAGGCTACCGCTACTACGACACCAAAAAAGTGGAGCCGGCGTTTCCCTTCGGCTACGGCCTGAGCTACACCACATTTCAATACGACAACATGGGCGCCACGCCGCGCCTCGCCAGGACCGGCAGCACCTCGGATTTTGGCGTCACTGTGGACGTGAGCGTGCAAAACACCGGGACACGCGCCGGGGCAGAAGTTGTCGAGCTCTACGTGCACGAGAACAAGCCGAAAATCGACCGGCCCGAGCGCGAACTGAAGGCCTTCCAGCGCGTCGAACTGCAGCCCGGCGAGACCAAGTGGGCACACTTCCGGCTGAATCGCTCCGCATTCTCCTATTGGGACCCGGCGACCCGGGCCTGGACCACCGACGCCGGCGATTACGAGATCCAGGTCGGCGCGTCCTCGCGCGACATCCGCCAGAAAAAGGTCATCAAGATTCCGGCGTCGTTCTTGCAGCCGCGGTGACCATTGGCGTAGCGCAGTCTACGAGCGATTGCCGGCTCACTGTTCCGGAACCGGGAAGACCTTGATTTCCGTCCCTGAAAGAACCGCTAACTGCGCCCCGTCCGGTGAGAGCGCATAACTGGCGCGGCTGGTCGACGGATCGTCCACGCGCACCGACAGCAGGCGCTTGCCATCTCCAACGCGGTACACGCGGACTTCTTCCGACCGCAGATCGGCTGCCGTAAACGTCACGCCGGGAGCCATATCGCGGTCCGCGGTTACCATCTTCACGGCGAACGCGTGCGCATTTCCCGCCGCGTCCAATCCGGCTTGCGCGGGGCCGGTATTGCCGCGCAGCATGAGCTTTCCGTCGTTGCGCACCACGCGAAAATCTCCGCCGCCGCCGTGGCCGTCGCAGGAGACCAGGAAGAGCAGGTCGGGAGCAACGCTCGCGAGCCGTGGCGTGCACGCCGATTCGAATCGAGCCATGGTGTCGGTCGTGTTCGCCCATTTGTTCAGCACCATGCGATAGCCGAAGTCAGGACGCGCGAAAAGCACCACCTGCCCCTCGTTCAAGAGCGTGGGAGGCATGATGTTCGACGCGGTAACGGTCGAGGAAATGACGTCGAAGTTGTGGTCGAGCACCTGAACCTCCACGTCCTCTTCCGGGTCTGAACCCAGTTCTTCCCTCAATTTGACGTGCAGTTCAGGCGAGTGCCGCTCGCGCAGAATGGCCACGGCCATCAGCTCTCCATTGGGCGAGATGCGCAGGAACGCCAGCGGGCCGGTCAGCTGAATCGTCCGCTGCACCACGAGATCATCGCTATACACGCGCAATTCATCGCCCACGTGTACCAGGATGCGACTGCCGTCTAGTTGCCATATGTATTGGCCGCTGTCGTGAATCTCCCAGTCCAGCGAGCGGATCACCGTCTTCTCGCGCGCATCGAGCAGCACGGCGCGGACGATGCGCGCCGTTGCTCCGCGTTCCCGCGTGCGGCGGATCAGTGGATGGAAATTGAACGTGAACAGAAGCTTATCCGGTCCCATCCAAGCCAGCGCCTGGTCCTCATCAAATCCGTCCAGCACCCTGCGCACGCGGGGCTTGTATCCCAGAGGATGAACGGCAATCGACGCCGCGGTGTGCCCCTCCAGCTCCTGCGCCGTAACCGGCAGGTCCACCGCGCAGACCGGCGGGGCGCAGGCGTCCAGCTCGTCGCCACGCGCGGGCGGCTCCGGAATCGCATTGTCCCGCGGTGCCGGCGAAGCGGTCACACGGGCAGGGGGCGCCGCTGCTGCCACTGGGGTGGCTGCGGGGGTGATCGCCTCGGACTCCGGCAAAAGCAGTATCTGTGTGTACGTGCTCAGAAAAACGTCGCTGTTCGCCGACGTGAGCACAGAACGGTGGTCCGGGCCCGCGCCCACCGTCAGCGTCAGTCCCCGGATGCCCAACACGTCCCCTGCGTGCATATTCTTCTTCAACGGAAACCGGTGAGCTTCGGTGGCGAGCTGTAGCCGTGGGATGTTCATGTCGGTGACGCCGCCCGTAGTCACCCCTCCCGGGACGCGGCTTGCGGTCGTCAACTGCACTCCGGGCACGGCTTCGGTCGCCGATGGCGCCCGCGCCACCGCCACCAGCATCATGTTCACGGGACCAAGGTCGGAGCCATTGCACTGTGCGCGCCGGAACGACAAGGCGAGGCGCGATGGACTGCGTCCTTTGTGCGGCTCCGCCAGCTCTACTTCGCCTTCGAGAATGGCGCCGCGGCGCAGAACGCAGCCCGGACCGCTCCAGTCCACAGTGACCCGGGCAAAGATGGTGCCGCCTTTCGCCAGGTTGCGAGCGTTGACATGCTTGATTAACTCCGCTTGCAGTGGCATGGAAGCAGGCTGAGCCGGCGTCTGCGCGAATCCCACAGCCAGGGCAAGCCCAATGAAACATCCCGCAATCGCTTGCACCCTCATGATCCCTTTTTCTCGAGCGATGCCATTTTCCCACTGCCGTCGGGTTTTGGCCAGCGTAGGTCCGCGCTAGTCCGCTGTACCGGATGTTCGTACACCTCGTCTTCACGTTGGCCCAAGCGGGCCGCGGTCCACGCAATGTAAGCGCCTGAGCCGACAATGAGCGCCGCGCCGCCCAGCATCCACAGCGTGGGCACCTCGTGCCAGACGGCATAAGAGATGAGCGCGCCGGTAAGCAGTTGGGTGTAGTGATACTGCGACACGTTCGAGGCCGACGTGTGCTTTACCGCGGTGTAAAAGCACAGGGTTCCGGCGGCGCAGAAAATACCCATGGCGATCAGCTCGGCGAGCAGGCGGGCGCCGATCGGCTCGGCGTGCAGCAGCATGGCAATGCCGCCGACCACGGTCATGATCATCCCCGAAAAAAACGCGAGGCTCTCGGGCGACTCGGTCTGCGTGAGCACGCGGGACCACACCATGTTGACGCTGAAGCAGGCCACGCAAACCATGCAGGCGAGATAGCCGATCCAGTCGCCGGGAGTGGTGCCGCCCCAGGGGTCGAGTGCAATCACCACGCCTATGAAGCCTGCAATAATCGCGAACGATTTGCGCTTTTCGAGACGCTCTCTGAGAAAGATGGCCGCCAGGATCGTGATGACCATGGGCGACGTAAATACGAGGATGTAGAACAGCGTGAGCGGAACGTGACGCAGCGCGATGACCACGCAGACATTGTTGGCGAGATCGAGGCAGGAACGAACAAGCTGGCGGCGCGGCTGCCTGGGCCGCAGGATCTTCATTTTGCCGTGCAGGGCAGTCCAGGTGGCGAGAGAAGCGCACATCATCAGCCCGAGGAACGCGAGGATCTCAAGTGCCGAAAGGCGGGAGCGGCCGACGATTTTCATGGTGCTGTCGGTCAGCACCCAGAACGTGAAGCCGGCGATCGCCAGCGCGATGGCTTCGAGATGGGACGTGCGTTCGTTCATGCGCAGCGGCACGCAGGTGCAAGACCCATGGGTGCAGAGATCCATCGACGCCGGAGAAAACACCGCATGTTCAAGCGTAGCAAGCGCCGTCGCTTGGGACGGACGCTCCGCAGACCCCGATCCCGCACCCGCGACCTCGGGGCGAGGGAACCTCGTCTATTCCACCGCGCCGTAGGCGCAGGGTTCGTTAGCCCCGCGCTTCAGCGTGGGGAAAGCTGGGCCCAATAAGGACTGAAGTGCCGTAGGCACGGTGTTCGTTGGCCCCGCGCTTCAGCGTGGGGAAAGCCGGACGGGAAAGGGTCCTACTTCTTTGCCGCCTTCAACACCGCATAGAACGCCGGCTTCGGCTTGCCCTCGCGGTCAAACAGCAGCGGATACGACGTGCGCCCGCGAACCGGCCAGTTGTTCAGCCACGAAGTTTTATCCGTGACGCCCCAAAAAGTGACGCGGCTCACCACGTCCCGGTGCTTCCAGAACACCGCGAACAACTCGCCGTAGCGCGCCGCCAGTTTCTGCTGCACATCGTCCGGCAGTCCATTCGTGTAGGGATTCAGCCTGGCATCCTGCTGCGCCGTCACGCCCACATCCGCCGTATGACCCCAGGACGAAGGCAGAACGTCGATATCCAGTTCCGTGATCGCCACCTTCACTCCGGCCGCCGAAAGTTCCTCGATGGCCGCTTCTTCGCCCTGTGCGATGCCGTCGGCCAGGTGCAGATGCGCCTGGCTGCCCACCACGGCGATCGGCACACCGGCCTCCTTCAGTTTCTTCACCAGCGCGATCGCGCCTTTGCGCTTCGCCGGATTCTCAAGGTTGTAATCGTTGTAATTCAACTGCGCTGCCGGGTCGGCCTCGTGCGCGAATTGGAATGCCTTCACCACGTAGTCATCGCCAATGATCTTGTCCCACTGCGACTGCCGCATCGTGCCATCTTCGTTGAGCGCCTCGTTCACCACATCCCAGCTCTGGACCCTGCCCTTGTACCGGCCCACCACCGTCCGGATGTGATCGTGCAGGCGCTCCAGCAGCGCATCGCGCGTCAGCGGATTCCCCTTGTCGTCCTTGAACACCCACCCCGGCGTCTGCGAGTGCCAGCACAGGTTATGCCCCACGATGAACATGTGGTTCTTCTCGCCGAACTCCACATACTTGTCGGCCAGCGTGAAATCGTACGCGTCAGGCCGCGGATGAATGATCATCCACTTCATCGCGTTCTCGGGCGTGATGGAGTCGAATTGCTGCGTAATCAGCGCGTCGCCTTCAACATCCTTCCCGGTGATCTGATATGCGTTAATAGCGGCGCCCACATAGAAAGCGCCCTTGAACGTGTCTTTCAGCGTGGCCGGACCCGGAGTTTGAGCAACAGCCGTCAATACCGACAAGCCAAGACCCAAACCCACCAGAAACCTGGGGAACATGCAGTACTTCCTTCCTTCACTCGAGTTGCACTTCGAGAGCAGTCGAACCTTGGCGGCAAGCATTGGTGAATCGGGAGCCCGCCAGGGAGCGCCGTCGCGTCCGGTGCAAGTGCGCTTCGGACTTGACGAGCCTTACAGAGTGATCGCGGCTTGTCAATCAGCCGGTGCTCAGATCACGCCGAGTAAACCGATTCTTTGAGCACATCTCGCGGTTCGCGCACCAGTTGGCCAGATTGTCGGCTTGATACCGCATCTCCGGCCGGTTTGGCGCATTGCGGCCGGCCGCATGCGGAATCCGTTGCCCGGCGCGGCGCATCTGACGTAGCGTCAAGGAGAACCCCGCATGCAGACCCGTAACCTTGGCCGCAACGGCCCTGAAGTCCCTGTCATCTGCCTGGGCGGCAACGTCTTCGGCTGGACGGTTTCAGCACCCGACAGCTTGCGCCAGCTCGATCGCGCCGTTGCTTCCGGTCTCACGTTCATCGATACCGCCGACGTCTACTCGCGCTGGGCCCCGGGCCACCAGGGCGGCGAGTCAGAAAGCATTCTCGGCGAATGGTTCTCCAAGTCGGGCCGGCGCAAGGACGTCATCCTCGCCACCAAGGTCGGCATGGAAATGGGCGACGGCAAAAAGGGGCTGGCAGCGCACTACATCGCCACAGCCGTTGAGGATTCACTGCGGCGGCTGCGCAGTGACTACATCGACCTGTATCAAGCACATACAGACGATAGCTCAACTCCTCTCGAAGAAATGCTCGGGGCTTTCGACAAGCTGGTGAAGGCGGGGAAGGTCCGCTATATCGGCGCCTCCAACTACACCGGCGCGCGCCTCGCAGAAGCGATCGAAACCAGCCGGCGCAATGGCCTGGCCGAGTACGTTTCCCTGCAGCCTCACTACAATCTGGTCGCGCGGCAGAAGTTCGAATCGGACCTGCTGCCGGTCGTCAAGAAGTACCAGGTCGGCGTGATTCCTTACTATTCGCTTGCCGCCGGGTTCCTTACCGGCAAGTATCGCCGAGGCGAAGAGGCTAAATCGGCACGCGCCGGGACCGTGAAGAAGCACTTCAACGAACAGGGCTATGCTGTTGTGGATACGCTGGTTGATATTGCCAAGTCGCACAGCTCGACACCCGCCCGGGTGGCTCTCGCGTGGCTGCGCGTCCAGCCCGGGGTGACGGCGCCGATCGCCAGCGCCACCAGCGAAAAGCACCTCGAGGACCTCGTCGCCGCCGCGGAACTGCAACTCAGCCGAAGCGATCTCGAGCGCCTCAACCAGGTGAGCGCCCCGGTGGCGGCCTGACATCCGGACGGCGCGACGTTCAGCGGCTCGGCCGCCGAATGTGAGCGCAGTCACAGCCGAATGTTGTCGTGCTGCGCGAAGCTTTCTTGTTCCGGAAAGAAGGCTCGCGATGCGCAACTCTCGCCGTGAATTTCTCCAGGCCACTTCGGCCGCCGCTCTTGGACTCACCGCCCTCGGCCGCACGGTCGCGCAAACCCCCTCGGGCCCATCCGGCGAAAAGGCCGGCAACGCGCACCAGCCAGCCGCCCCGCAGACCATCGCCCCCCAGCCGATTCAGGTTCCCAAAATCAAGTTTGGCGGCGTCGAGATCGGGCGCATGGTGCTTGGGGTCAACCCATTTCTCGGCGGAGCGCACTACAACCAGAACTACAGCGCCTGCATGGGCGAGTGGTACACGCAAGACAAGATCTGCGAAGTGATGCATTACGCCAACAGCTTCGGCATTAACGCATTCAACTACGTGCACATGGGGAGGGTACCGGGCGCGCTGGCAAAGTTCAGGGACGAAGGCGGAGAAATGTACCTCATCCCGCAGGTGACGGCCAAGGACGACCCCACGCTTCTGGTGCAGAACCTGAAGCCCCTGGGATTGCAGCGCCGCGGCGAGGAAGTCGACGCAGCGTTCAACAAGAAGGACATGACCAGCGAGCGCGAATGGTGCAAGAAGGTGCGCGATCTCGGGGTCTTGGTTGGAGTGGGGACGCACCGATCCGAGGTGATTGAACTCATCGAGGAACAGGGTTGGGACGTGGATTTCTATGCCGGCTGCGTGTACGGCCGCACTCGCACCGAGGCCGAATGGAGGCAGTTGCTGAACGGTGAACTGCTGGAGATGCCGCGCGAGATCTACCTGCAGAGCGACCCGGCGCGCATGTACAAGGTGATGCGGCAGACGAAGAAGCCGTGCTTCGCATTCAAAATCCTGGCCGCCGGCCGTGTCTCCGATGCCGACGTGCCGAAAGCTTTCCGCACCGCGCTCGAAAGCATCAAGCCCAACGACGGCCTGTTCGTCGGATATTTCCCCAAACGCAAGGACGAGATCCGCGAGAACGTGGAGACCATGAACAAGATCGCCGCCGGCGCCTGACAGGTTTCAGAGTTCAAAGTTCAGAGCCCACCGTCGGATGGGCCATGAAATAAAAGGCGCAATTCGCTTCCGCGAACTGCGCCCGTACTAATGCCTAATCCCTTATGCCTAATGCCTTGTCCCGGTCCGTGCTCGTCTACCACTCGATCTCTGCACCCTGAACCCTGTTATCTCGG
>Ga0134126_10007789_pt1 | contig 13441 bp, 7 predicted proteins | sample KB31752_FD_96881 | JGI IMG/M metagenome (GOLD analysis project Ga0134126, IMG submission 96881) | Terrestrial soil microbial communities with excess Nitrogen fertilizer from Kellogg Biological Station, Michigan, USA - KB3-175-2 | ecosystem: Environmental > Terrestrial > Soil > Unclassified ...
CCCGGCGTATGCCGCGCCCATCGTCCATGACCTCGAGCACGACCTTGGTGAGACGTACGGTGAGGCGAATCTCCACGCGCCGCGCATCGGCGTGCTTCAGCGCGTTCTGCAGGGCCTCCTGCGCGATGCGATACAGGTGTGTCTTGCCCTCGAAGGTCAGGCGCAGATCGGATTCCATGTGGGTGCTCGCTTCGACGAGAGTGTCGCCCACCGTGCTCGCTTTGGCGAGAAGCGCCAGTGCGGCACCTAGATCTCCGTTCGAGCCCGTCAGAGGAGAGAGGCCGTGCGCGATGCTGCGCGCGTTGACGAGCGCCGAAGCGATCCGCTCACTCAACTGCTTCAGCTCGGGAAATATGGGGAGCGCACGCTCCTCGAATTGCGCCGACAGCTCGCCGGTCAGTATCGAGGCGACCGTGAGGTCCTGCGCGAGCCCGTCGTGCAGGTCCTGGCCGAGGCGGCGCTGCTCGCCCGAGATGGCGGTGACCAGCGCGCGTTCCAGCGCCTTGCGCTCCGAAACGTCGAATGCGAACACCAGCCACGCCGGATGGCCGCAGTAATCGATCGGCTGAAACCACGCCTCTATGGATATGAGAGTCCCGTCACGCGTCTGATGCCGCAGCTCCAGAGGTTGCGGCAGATCCGCCGTCAACATGCTTCCGAGCGTCTGATCCTCATCCGCAGGCGACAGCAACGCGATGGTCGATTGCAGCAACTCGCCGCGGCTGTAGCCATATTGCCGCTCACAGGCGGCGTTGACGACGAGAAAGCGCAGGCTCGCCCTGTCGTGAACCCATAGCGGTTGCGGACAGGCGTCGAAAAGCTGCTCGTAGCTGCGCTCGAGGCGGCGCTGTTCCGCGAGCAGCCAGGTGAGGAGCAGGACCGGCAGGCTCATCGCGCACACGTAAGTCCACAGCATGACGAGCGCCGGGATTGCGCTCATGCCTCGCATGATCCCGACGTCGAACACCGTGCAGAATACGGCCGTGCCCGTGAGGATGAGCCCCGCGGCGGCCGCCGGCACGAGTCCGGAACGCAGGCAGATGGCCACGACCAGGATGGTCGAAGCAAGCAGGATCGGCTGACGTGCGAATTGCGATGCGGGCGAGACGGCAGGCACGGCGATCGTGATCGTCACGACGGCGATCAGCAGGAAAAGGAACAGGCCGCTCGAGGCCGGTTGCCTGATGATGGGCTGGAGGCTCTTCCAGCGCAACGAGACCAACAGCGGAGCGAGAATCAGCACGCCCATGAAATCGTTGAGCCACCAGCGCAGCAGGTCGATGCGGGCCCAGGGATTGTTGTCCAGTGGATCGATCGGACTCCAGGCCGCGTAGGTTCCGACGCCCACGGCCGCCGGAATGGCCATCCCTGCGAGTGCCGCGGCGATGAACAGGGGCATGTCCCGGCCGCGCTCGAAGGTGTCACGAAAGCCATAGCGCCTCAGCAGCCATACCGTCGCAAACACGCCGGCCGGAAGCCCCACTCCGGCGAGCAGGGCGGGCACCAGCGGGCGCCGGTTGAGCACGTCCACGAGTACACTGGCGGCGTAGATGGAAAGATATTGCACCCGCCCCCAGCGGAAGACCGCCGCCAGCGCGATCCCGCTGCTCAGCAGCCAGATCGCAACATGACCGACCCAACCCTGCGGCTCGAGATCGATGGTGCCGATCGCCAGGATGGCCGCGAAAACCACCAGTGCGCGCCCGAGGTCCAAGGCCACCGCCGGTGCACGGGCTCGAGCTCCGGCGGGCGCGATTGCTTCTTCGTTGGGTGGCATGGCTAGAACAGGCCGATCGTCGGATGCCCGAAGAGAAAGCCCTGCAGGAGTTGCGCTCCGAGCCGCGTGACCACGGCGGCTTCCGCTTGCGTTTCTATTCCCTCGACGACGAGCCGCGCCTGCGTTGCCCTGGCGACGTGAACGAGCAGCTCGAGCAGGCGTTGCTTGCGCATGTCGGAGTCGATGTTGCGGACGATGGTCATGTCGACCTTCGCGAAGGCGGGGTGCAGCTCCGCAAGGACGGAAAGTGAGTTGTAGCCGGCGCCGACATCGTCGACGGCGATGCGGAAGCCTGCGCCTGTCAGATAATCCAGGGCGTGATGCCGGTTCATGATCTGCAGTACGTCACTACGCTCCGTGATCTCGATCACGATTCTTTCCGCCCACGGGCGGAGGCGTCCGAATCGCACGCGAACCGCGTCTTCATCGGCAAACTCCGCCGGGTGCGCGTTGATGAACAGAGTCAGATCTTCGGGCATCACGGCGAGGATGCGCGCGGCGTGCTCGGCTACGCGGTCCGCGAGCCGTCCCAGCATCCCTTGTGACTCCGCTGCCGAGACCAGCGCAAGGGGCGTATCGAAGCCGGGATGCCTGCTGCGCAGGAGCGCTTCGTAGCCTTCCACGGCGGAGTCGCCTGCATGGACGATGGGCTGCAACGCCAATGCCAGTGCGTCCGATGTCAGGCATTCCTCGAGTTGCCGGCGCTGCAGGTCGAAGCCCTCCCGCAGCGCGCCGATGTATACGTCGCGAAGTTTCGCGCGGCCCGTGATGGCTGTGTCGAGGGCGGTGATGAAGCTTTCCCTGTCGAAGGGCTTGCGGATGACGCGTGCGATCTCGCCCCGGTTTACCGCGTCTTCGACGACAGGCAGGTCAAGCGTGCCGGACATCAACAGCCGCACGCACTTGGGCTGGATGTCGCGGAGCCGGCTGAGAACGTCCAGACCGTTGGGCGGCGGTATCTGATAATCGACGACGGCGGCGTCGTAGTCTGCGGCGACAGCCCGTGCCAACGCCTCCGTGCCATCCGCCGCGGTTTCGACAGCGTGCCCGATCCGCGAAAGAATCGAGCGCAGGATGTCGCGCACGCCGGCGTCGTCGTCTACCACGAGTATGCGAGACATCCTGTGCCCCCGATTCTCAGGCGGTCTGAAGCGGCCATAATGCGCCGCCCGCATGGGGGTCACAAGCGCGGGCTGCCGGGCGGTTCGGGGCGTGCATCCGCGCTGCTCACGGCCTGTGCCCGCGGGCGAGGTATTCCTCGCTCTGCATCTCCGTGAGGCGGCTCGCCGTCCGCTGGAATTCGAGCGGCAAACGCTCGCCGCGATAGAGTTGTGTCGGGGGTGCAGCGGCGGAGACGATCAGCTTGACGCAGCGGTCGTAGAGCTCATCGACGAGGGCTATGAATCGGCGCGCCTCGTCCTCACGCAAAGCGTCCATCACGGGGACATTGGAGACGACGATGGCCTGATAGTTGCGTGCGATCTCGATGTAGTCATCCTGACTGCGCGGGCCGCCGCAGAGGGCATCGAACTCGAACCACACGGCGCCGTCGCTCTGGCGCACCACGGGTATGCGGCGGCCTTCGATTTCCACGGTGCCGTCGGACGCATCGGCGTGATCCGAGAGCTCGGCGAACAGCGCGCGCAGCCTGCCTGGCGTGTCGGAGTCTCCTGCCGGCAGATAGGTCCCGGCCTGAGTGAGCTGCCGCAAGCGGTAATCGCGATCGCCCCCGGCCGTGACGACCTCTACGTGCCGCTCGATGAGCTCGATCGTCGGCAGGAAGCGCTGGCGCTGCAGACCACCGCGGTAAAGGTCGCCCGGCGGCACGTTGGAAGTGGCCACTAACGTCACGCCGCGGCGGAAGAGGCCGTCGAAGAGCCCTCGGAGGATCATCGCATCGGCGATGTCGGTCACGAAGAGCTCATCGAAGCACAGCACCCGCACCTCTGCTGCCAAGTTCTCGGCCACGGTCTCCAGCGGCTCCTCGACATCGGGCAGGCTCTTGAGCTCCGAATGGACGTCGTGCATGAAGCGGTGAAAGTGACGGCGGCGGCGCTCCGGGAAAGGCAGGCTCTGGAAGAAGAGGTCCATGAGCCAGGTCTTGCCGCGGCCCACCGGTCCCCACAGGTACAGGCCCCGTCCGCCTGCCGGTGCGCTGCGGCGGATGGCCCGCAACAGCCGTCCGGCCAGCGAGGCGCGTGACTCATGGGCGGCAATCAGCCGGGAGCGCAATGCTTCCAGCCGGCTCACGATGGCGAGCTGCGCCGGGTCGGCGCGGAAGCCGCGCTCGCCGAGCTGACGCTCGTAGAGCCCGCGCAGCGTCCCGGCATCCGCGTCATCCATCCGGCATCAATCCGCAGCGAGCTCGGGCAGATTCCGGAAGTGCTCCAGCGCCTGCGGGTTGGAGAGCGCGTCGACGTTGTTGACCGGCCGGCCGTGGATCACGTTGCGCACGGCAAGCTCGGTGAGCTTGCCGGAGAGCGTGCGCGGAATGTCGGGCACCGCCACGATCTTCGCCGGCACGTGCCGCGGGCTCGTGTGGGCGCGGATGACATCGCGGATCTTCTTCTGCAACGCCTCGTCGAGCCCGGTCCCCGGCTGCAGACGCACGAAGAGCACGACGCGCACGTCGCCGCGCCATTCCTGCCCTACCGCGATCGCCTCGACCACCTGTTCCAGACTTTCCACCGCGGAGTAGATCTCCGCCGTGCCGATGCGCACGCCGCCCGGATTCAACACCGCGTCGGAGCGGCCGTAGATCACGATGCCATCGTATTCGGTGAGTGCGGCGTAATCACCGTGGTGCCATACACCGGGGAAGCGCTCGAAGTAAGCTGCCCGATACCGCGCACCGTCCGGATCGTTCCAGAATCCGACCGGCATCGACGGGAATGGCGCCGTGCAAACGAGCTCGCCGCGGTCGCCGCGCACGGGCCTGCCGTCATCGTCGAAGATGTCGACGGCCATGCCGAGACCGCGGCACTGGATCTCGCCGCGATGCACGGGCAGCGTCGGGCAGCCGAGAGCGAAGCAGGACACGATGTCGGTTCCGCCGGAGATGGAGGCCAGATGCAGGTCCGGCTTGATGGCACGGTAGACGAAGTCGAAGCCCTCGGGCAGCAGCGGTGAGCCGGTGGAGAGGAGCGTCCTGAGTGCCGCCAGATCGACACTTTCGGCGGGCCTGTAGCCGTTCTTTTCGAGTGCGGAGAGATATTTGGCGCTGGTGCCGAAGGCCGTCACACGCTCCTGCTGCGCCAGCCGCCAGAGCACCCCGGGATCGGGATGGAACGGGCTGCCGTCATAGAGGATGAGCGCCGCACCGGTTGCCAGCGCGCTCATCAGCCAGTTCCACATCATCCAGCCGCAGGTGGTGAAGTAGAAGATACGATCGCCGCGCCTCAGGTCCGTATGCAGCAGGTGCTCCTTCTGGTGCTGCAGCAGTGTCCCGCCGGCGCCGTGCACGATGCACTTCGGAACACCTGTCGTCCCGGAGGAATAAAGGACGTACAGGGGGTGGTTGAACGGCATCGAGGCAAAGCGCAGCGCGGCGCCGCTCTCCCCGAGCGAGCGCCAATGCCTGGCGCGCGCCGCGGCCATCCCCAGCCGCTCCAGCCTCGGCTCCGATTCCACGTACGGAATCACGACGATCAGCTCGACGCTCGGCAGCTTCGAGGCCACTTCCGCCATCTGCGCGAGGGAGTCGAGCGTCTTGCCGGCATAGAAGTAGCCGTCGGCGGTGAAGAGCACCTTGGGCGCAATCTGCCCGAAACGGTCGAGCACCCCATGGGTGCCGAAGTCCGGCGAGCAGGACGACCACGTTGCGCCGAGGCTCGCGGCCGCCAACATGGCGATGGCGGTCTCCGGCAGATTGGGCAGGAACCCCGCGACCCGGTCACCCTCACCGACGCCGGCGGCCCGCAATCCCGCAGCGACGCGAGCAACTTCCTGATTGAGCTCCCGATGGGAGATCTGCCTGCGCGTGCCCCGCTCGTTGACGAATACGATGGCAGCGCGATCGTCGTCGTGCCGCAGCAGGTTGTCGGCGAAGTTGAGCCGGGCGTTGGGAAAGAACCGTGCGCCGGGCATGCGATCGGGATTCTCGAGCGCCGGGCCCGTGCCCCAGTCGGCGCGCACGTCGGCGAACCGCGCGAGCTCAGTCCAGAAATCCTCCGGATGCGCAACGGACCAGGCGTACAACGCCTCGTAGCCATCGAGCTTCAGACCCTTGCGGGCGTTCAGACAGGAGATGAATCGCGTCAGGTTCGAGTCGGCCACACGGGCCGCCGAGGGCCGCCACATCTCGCTCATGGACATCTCAAGTCGCCATTGCCTTCGTACGACAGGATGCCCGGATCCAGCGCTATTTTAAAGAGACTGATAGTTGGGTCCGGAGCCGCCCTCCGGGGGCGTCCAGTCGATGATCTCGTAGGGATCCTTGATGTCGCAAGCCTTGCAGTGCACGCAGTTGGCGGCGTTGATCTGCAGGCGCCTGCCGCCCGCGCCGTCATCGATCATTTCATAGACGTTCGCCGGGCAGAACCGCTGGCAGGGATTGCCGAACTCGCGCGCGCACCGGTCGCTGCAGATGCTTGTGTCGAGCACCTTCAGGTGCGCCGGCTGGCTCTCATCGTGGCTGGTCGAGGCGAAGAAGACCGATGCGAGGCGGTCCCGCGGCGGCAATGTCCGCTCCACCCAGTCACGCTCGGGGCTCTCGTAGGCGCTCAGTTCTTTGAGCCGTGCATGATCGGGCGTACGGTTGGCGAGCGTCCACGGCGTGCGGCCGCCGGTCACAGCCTCGAGGCCCGCATTGGCGATGCCCATCCAGAGGCCGCGCTTGAATCCGGGCTTGAAGTTGCGTACCGCGCGCAGCTCCTGGCCGCCCGGGGAGGCGCGCCAGCGCGCATCGAACCCCTCGGGACCGCCGGTTTCCGCCAGGTGCTCCGCGGCCAGCATCCCCGAGCGGATGGCCTGATGTACCCCCTTGATCTTCGGTACGTTGACGCCGCCGCCGGAATCGCCGATGAGCATCGCGCCCGGCATTTCCAGCCGCGGGATGGACTGCCAGCCGCCCGCGGCGATCGTGCGGGCGCCAGCGGCGAGGATCTCGCCGCCCTCGAGGAGAGGCCTGACCTCGGGATGATGCTTGAACTGTTGGAAGGCCTCGAAGGGGGCGAGCCGCGGATCCTCGTAATCGAGCCCGACCACGAATCCGACGTAGACGCGGTTGTTGTCCAGGTGATAGATGAAGCTGCCGCCGTACGTGCGTGAGTCGAGCGGCCAGCCGAGGGTGTGCTGGATGAGCCCGGGCTGCACCCGGCCTTCGGGCAGCTGCCACAGCTCCTTCATTCCCAGCCCGTACGATTGCGGGCTGGAGCGGGCATCGAGGCCGAAGCGGCGAATGAGCTGCTTGGCCAGGCTCCCACGGGCACCCTCGGCAACGACCGTGGTGCGCGCACGCACCTCCGGGCCGGGGGTGTAGTTGGGGCCGGGCCTGCCGTCCTTGCCGAGTCCCATGTCACCCAACTGCACGCCTGTCATGACGCTCTCGGGCGTCACGAGAGGAGCCGCCGCCGCAAAGCCGGGGAAGATATCCACCCCCGCGGACTCTGCTTTCTGCGCCAGCCAGGGTGTCAGCAGCCCGAGTGAGATGATGAAGTTGCCGCGGTTGTGCAGCTGCGGCGGCAGAGGCAGCCGCATGCTGCCCTTGCGGGTCAGCAGCCGGAACTCGTCACGCACCGCCGGCACGCAGATTCCGGGCGGCGACTGTCGCCACTCGGGCGCGAGCGCGTCGAGCGGCCCCGGCTCGATCACCGCTCCCGACAGCGCGTGCGCGCCGACTGCGGCTGCTTTTTCCAGTACGCAGACGTTGAGATCCGGCTTCAGCTGCTTCAGTCTGATGGCGCATGACAGTCCCGCGGGACCGGCGCCCACGATGACCACGTCATATTCCATGACGTCACGTTGGATGTTGCTTTGCTCATTCGCGGATGCGTTCATCACTGCGGTTGCATGCGGATGGCCCCGTCGAGACGAATGGTCTCACCATTCAACATCGGGATCTCGAAGGCGGCAACGACGAGCCGTGCGAACTCCTCGGGCTTGCCGAGGCGCTTGGGGAAGGGGATCTGGCTGGCGAGAGAGGCCTGCACCTCGGCGGTCATGGAGTCCATCATGGGCGTGTGGAAGATGCCGGGAGCGATGGAGATGCAGCGGATCCCGAATCTGGCCAGCTCGCGTGCGATGGGCAGCGTCATGCCGGCGAGCCCCGCCTTGGTCGCGGAGTAGGCCGCCTGGCCGATCTGACCTTCGAATGCGGCCACCGATGACGTGTGCACCAGAAGGCCCCGCTCGCCGTCCTCGCTGGGTGGGTTGTGCTGCATCAGGGCCGCGGCAGCCTTGTCGCAAAGGAAGGTGCCGATCAGGTTGATGTGCACGACCTTGGTGAAAAAGTCGCCCGCCATGGGGCCGTTCTTGCCGAGGACACGGCCGGCGCCGATCACGCCGGCGCAATTGACGAGCAGATTGATGCCGCCCATGCGGGTCTGGGCCGCTTCCATGGCGGCAGAAACCTCGGCCTCGGAGGTGACATCGCAGCGGACGAAGCCGGCGCCGGCTCCGAGCGCGGCGGCGGCGGCGCGCCCCGGTCCGTCCTGGACATCGAGCATGACCACCTTGCCCCCGAGCGAGACGAGATGGCGCGCGACCGCCTGGCCGAGGCCCGAGGCGCCGCCGGTGACGACGGCGCGGGCGTTTTCAATCTTCATAGGCTCCCCAGACTAACCTTGGCACCGGATCCAGCGCATCGAAGAGTTTAGCGGATCAGCTCGACCGCCACCGCTACTGCCTCACCTCCGCCGATGCACAGGGATGCGATTCCCCGTTGGCCGCCGCGACGGCGCAACGCATGCAGCAGCGTCGTCAGAATGCGTGCGCCGGTGGCCCCGATCGGGTGACCGAGCGCGCAGGCACCGCCATTGACGTTGACCCGCGCGTGATCGATGTCGATGTCGCGCATGGCGGCCATCGTGACTGTGGCGAACGCCTCGTTGATCTCGTAGAGATCGGCATCGTGCGGCTTCCATCCGAGCTGCGTGAGGACCTTGCGGATCGCGCCCACTGGGGCAGTCGTGAACCACTCCGGCTCCTGAGCATGGCTCGCCTGGGCGAGGATGCGTGCCACGGGCTCGAGCCTGCGAGCGGCAGCGGCGTCGGCGCTCGCGATGACCAGCGCAGCCGCGCCATCGGAGATCGACGACGAGCTTGCCGCCGTCACCGTCCCGTCCTTGCCGAAGGCGGGCTTCAGCGCCGTGATGCGGCTGATGTCGCAGGTGCCCGGAGTCTCGTCGCGAGCGACTACCGTCTCGCCTTTCCTGCCCTTGACCGTGACGGGCGTGACCTCGGCATCGAATTCACCCGACTCCACCGCGCGCAACGCGCGGCTTACCGACTCCGCAGCAAAGGCGTCCTGGTCCTCTCTGCTGAAGCGGTATTTGGCCGCCGTCGCATCGGCGAAGCAGCCCATGAGCTTGCCGTCGAACGGGCTCTGCAGGCCGTCATAAAACATGTGGTCCAGGACCTCGCCGTGGCCCATCCGATAGCCGCTGCGCGCCTTGGGCAATAGATACGGGGCGTTAGTCATCGATTCGAGCCCGCCGGCAAGCACGATCTGCGCATTGCCGGCGCGGATCTGATCGGCGGCCATCATCACCGCCTTCAGTCCCGAGCCGCACATCTTGTTGATGGTGGTGGCCGGGGTGGCGGGCGGGATCCCGGCGCCGATGGCCGCCTGGCGGGCGGGCGCCTGGCCGAGCCCGGCCGGCAGCACGCACCCGAGGATGACCTCCTGCACATCCGCTTCGCGGACGCCGGCGGCCTGGACGGCGGCCTTGGCCGCGGCGGCGCCCAGCTGCGGCGCGGTTAGCGGCGCGAGGGCGCCTTGGAACGCGCCGATCGGCGTGCGCCGGGCCGAGAGGATGACGACTTCGGTTTGCGACATGTTGGGTCCTCGTTGGAAATCTCGGCGCGCGGCCGCAAGCCGCTCTCGAATACCGCGATGAAAGCCTCCGCGATCTCGGTGCCGGTCATCGCCTGGCTCTCGCGGTACCAGTGCGCGATCCAATTGAGCGCGCCGGCGAGGGCGAAGGCGGTCATCTTGGGATCGCACGGATGGATCGACCGGTCCTGGATGCCTTCGCGCAGCAGCCGCCGGATCCCCTGGTCGATCTCCGACTTCATCGCCTTGATGTGGGCGCTCATGTCGGGAGAAAGGTCCTGGTCCTCGGCCCGCACCATGCACCAGCCGAACTCCGAGGCCACGGCCTCGCCATAATGGCGCAGCACAGCCTTCAGCCGCTCCCGGGCCGGCACGGCGATGGAGCGCGCCTCGCGGAAGGCGGCGCGGATCCCCGCGATGCCGGCGACGAAGCATTCGAAGAGGAGTTGCTCCTTGTTGCTGACGTAGTAGTAGACGGTGGGCTTGGTCACCTCGAGCGCCGCGGCGATGTCATCGAGCGAGGTGTTGTGATAGCCCTTGCGGTTGAAGGCGCGGGCGGCGGCGCGGATCACCGCCTCGCGCTTGACCTCGCGGTCGTGCAGCCGCTCGCGGCTGGCCCGCCAGGGGGAGCTGGAATCGGTACGCGCCGCCAGCGATGGCGCCTGCGGCGAGCCGGTTTTGGGGCGGTTGCTCGGCATATTGCTCAACTGCGCGCGGGTAGGCGGGCCAGTATAGCGGACCGCCGGCGCCAGCCGCCGTTGACCCGGGGGCCGGCCCTGGACCATACTCACCGGTAGCCATTCTACCGGCGCGTAAAGGTAAAGTATTCCCTCCGCCGCGAGCTTGCAAGCGAGCATCCCATGGCACCCAAATCCAGCATCGGCGTCCAGGCCGCCGCTCAGTCCCTTTCCGAGGCCGCAGTGCCGCCGCAGACCGAGGCGGGTCCGGCCGGGTCTCCGAGCCCCCCCAACGCAAGAGAAAGCGCCCCGGGAAACCCACTTCGATTCGTCTCCGCAGCCTCGCTCTTCGACGGGCACGATGCGGCGATCAACATGATCCGGCGCCTGCTGCAGGCACACGGCGCCGAGGTGGTCCACCTGGGCCACAACCGCAGCGTCGCTGACATCGTCAGAGCCGCGATCCAGGAGGATGCGGATGCGATCGCGGCAAGCTCGTATCAGGGCGGTCACAACGAATACTTCGCGTACATGGTGGACATGCTGCGGGAGCGCGGCTGCGAGCACATCCGCGTCATCGTGGGTGGCGGCGGGACCATCGCGCCGCACGAGATCGAAGCGCTGCAGCGCTACGGCGTCGAGCGCATCTACACACCGGAGGATGGGCGCAGGCTGGGCCTCGACGGGATGGTGAACGATGTATTTGCCCGCGTACGCTCGGCCATCAAGCCGGCTTACGAGCCGCGGCCGCTCAACGCCCGCGATCACGCCCAGATCGCCCGCGCCATCACACTGCTCGAGAACGTCGCGCCGGGAAGCGGGGATGCCGAGCAGATCCGGCGTGCCCTGGCCCGCTCGCGCACTCGCGCGCCGGTCATCGGTATCACCGGGAGCGGCGGGGCCGGCAAGTCGAGCCTCACCGATGAGCTGCTCGCCCGGCTGACCCGGCAATTTCCCGACCGGCAGATCGCCGTGGTTGCGATGGACCCCACCCGGCGCAGAAGCGGCGGCGCTCTGCTCGGCGATCGCATCCGCATGAACAGCCTGGCCGCGGACACGGTCTTCATGCGCTCGCTGGCTACCCGGCGGCAACATCTTGCGACCTCGGCCGTGCTGAAAGAGGTCATCCAGCTCTATCAGGCCGCGGGGTTCGATCTGATCATCGTCGAGACCGCCGGCACGGGTCAGGCGGACAGCGAGATCGTGGATCTCGCCGACGTGTCGCTCTACGTGATGACGGGCGAGTACGGTGCCGCCAGCCAGCTGGAAAAGATCGACATGCTGGACTTCGCCGATCTGATCGTGCTCAACAAAAGCGACAAGCGCGGCGCGCAGGACAGCCTGCGCGACGTCCGCAAGCAGTGGCGGCGCAATCATCCGGCGCAGGCGCGCCAGCCCGATGCGGATCTGCCCGTTTTCCCGACGATCGCCAGCCGTTTCAACGATCCCGGTGTCAACCGCCTCTTCGCCGCGCTTTGCGCCAGCCTCGCCGCCAAGCGGATCGGCGCCGCGAGCTGGCAGATTTCCGATCCGGGCCCGGTAGAGCTGACGCCACGCGAGCCGTTGATCCCCGGCGCACGGGTGCGCTATCTGGCGGAGATCGCCCAGAGCGGCCGCGGGACGCGTGAGGTCACGGAGCGCCAGGCGGCTGCGGCGTCCCGCGCATTCGGCCTCTATCAAGCTTTGCAGGCGCTCGGGGATGCCGCGCTGCCTGCGCCGCTCGACCGCTACACCGATGCGACGCTGGCCGAGCCCACCGCCGATGCGACACGGCGCGACCTGCGGGCGGCCTACAACCGGGCCCTGGACGAGGTCGGCGCCGACGGCGTCATCGATCTCAAGGCATGGCCTGCGCGCGCGCGTGCTGCGACGGAGGCGACCTATTCCTACAAGGTCCGTGACCGGGAAGTCACCGGCGAGAACTACACCGAGACGCTGTCGCATCAGCGCGTTCCCAAGATCGCCGTGCCGCGCTTCGCCGACTGGGGCGAGCTGCTGCGCTTCATCCGCGCGGAGAATCTCCCCGGCTCCTATCCTTACACGGGTGGCGTGTATCCCTATCGCCGCGAGGAAGAGGACCCGACGCGGATGTTCGCGGGCGAGGGCCCCCCGGAGCGGACCAACCGCCGCTTTCACTATCTCGCGCACGGGGTCAATGCCGTCCGGCTCTCCACGGCCTTCGATTCGACGACGCTCTACGGCGAGGATCCCGACACGCGACCGGACATCTACGGACGCACGGGCAACTCCGGTGTGTCAGTGGCGACCCTCGATGACATGAAGAAGCTCTACTCGGGCTTCGATCTGACGCTGCCGTCGACCTCGGTGTCGATGACCATCAACGGGCCCGCCCCGATGATTCTCGCGATGTTCATGAATACCGCGATCGATCAGCGGGTCGAGCGCTACCTCAGGAGCGAGGGGCGCTGGAGCGCCGCGGAGCGGCGCATCGCGGAGCTGCACCGGGCGGCGGGCGAGCGTGGCATCGGGCCGCCCGCCTACAAGGGCGAGCGCCCGGCAGGTCATGATGGCTCCGGGCTGGCGCTTCTCGGCGTCACCGGCGATCAGCTGGTGGAGCCCGAAGTCTACGAGCGCATCAAGTCGCAGACGCTGCAGGCGGTCCGTGGCACCGTCCAGGCCGACATCCTGAAGGAGGATCAGGCGCAGAACACCTGCATCTTCTCGACGGAATTCGCGCTGCGCATGATGGGCGACGTACAGCAGTACTTCATCGATCGGCGGGTGCGCAATTTTTACTCCGTGTCCGTCTCCGGCTATCACATCGCCGAGGCCGGCGCGAATCCCATCTCGCAGCTCGCCTTCACGCTCGCCAACGGCTTCACCATCGTCGAGTACTATCTTGCCCGCGGCATGGCAATCGACGACTTCGCGCCGAACCTGTCGTTCTTCTTCTCGAACGGCATGGATCCGGAGTACGCCGTCATCGGCAGGGTTGCGCGCCGCATCTGGGCCCGGGCCATGCGCGAGCTGTAC
>Ga0134126_10007790_pt1 | contig 13441 bp, 10 predicted proteins | sample KB31752_FD_96881 | JGI IMG/M metagenome (GOLD analysis project Ga0134126, IMG submission 96881) | Terrestrial soil microbial communities with excess Nitrogen fertilizer from Kellogg Biological Station, Michigan, USA - KB3-175-2 | ecosystem: Environmental > Terrestrial > Soil > Unclassified ...
ACGGAGCCGCCTTGCGCTAGCAGGCGGGTTGCCGAACAACCGAATAACCCACGCACTGACGTGCGGCGGCTCCGTTTCCAGACTTGCATAGCTATTGATCTCGCACGCTCACTGGTAAGTTACACAATAGCGAGTGACGACGGCGTTGTTAGGATAGGCTGATTGCAAGATCCCGCGTGTGAGGAGCAGTGAATTTGAACGAGAAATTTCCAGGAATAAAGGATTTATCCTGGTGGCCCGAAGCCACGCGGCGGCTGAGCCGGCGCGAGATTCTGGCCCTGGCGGCGGCTTCGACGCTCGCCCGCGGGCAGGGCGTTTCGACACGCGGCGTGAAACCGACGCCGCGCGGGAAACCATCGGGAATCCCGTTTCTCGCGCATTTCACCGACATCGCCGCACAGGCGGGCCTAACGGCGCCGACCATCTACGGCGGCCTCACGAAAAAGAATTACATCATCGAGACCGTGGGCTGCGGCGTCGCGTTCCTCGATTACGATAACGATGGCTGGCTCGACATTCTGGTCCTCTGTGGAACGCGCATGGAAGGCGCGCCTCCGGGAGCGACCAACCGGCTCTATAAGAACAACCGCGACGGCACGTTTGCAGACGTGACCGAAAAGGCTGGCCTGGTCCACACCGGGTGGGCAAGCGCCGTGACAGTGGGCGATTACAACAACGACGATTTCGACGACCTGTTCATCACGTACTACGGCCAGAATGTCCTCTACCGGAATAACGGCAACGGCACGTTCACGGACGTAACGGCCGATGCCGGCCTGCTGCAGAAACAGACGCTGTGGGGTTCCGGCTGCACGTTTGTCGACTACGATCGGGACGGCCACCTCGACCTGTTCGTCGGCAATTACCTGACGCTCGATCTGAAAACAATTCCCAAGCCGGGCGAGAACGCGAATTGCAACTGGAAAGGCATTCCGGTGAACTGCGGGCCGCGCGGCTTGCCGCCGGCGAAGAATTATCTCTATCACAACAACGGGGACGGCACGTTCAAGGACGTCAGCGAAGGCTCCGGGGTTTGGAAAACCATGGGCAGTTACGCCATGACGGCTGTGGCCGCCGATATCGACGGCGACGGGCTGACCGATCTTTACGTGGCATGCGATTCGACTCCCAGCCTGCTCTATATCAACAAAGGAAACGGCACGTTTAAGGAAGAGGGCCTGGAGCGCGGCGTCGCCTTGAGCGAAGACGGAATGGAGCAGGCCGGCATGGGCATCGGTATCGGCGATTACGACCTGGACGGCAAAATCGACCTATTCAAAACGCACTTTTCGGATGACACGGACGGTTTGTATCACGACGACGGCTCCGGCAATTTCTCGGATGTGACCTTGCGCAGCGGATTCGGCGTGGAGACGCGCTACATCAGTTGGGGCACTGGCATTGTGGATCTGGATAACGACGGCTGGCCCGACATTTTCGTTGTGACCGGCTCGGTGTACCCGGAAGTAGCGGCGAAACTGCCGCAGTATCCACTGGAGTCGCCGCGACTGGTGTTCCGGAATCTGGGGAACGGCAAATTCGAGGAGCTGATTGAAGAGGCCGGACCAGGCGTCTCGACTCCGCATTGCAGCAGAGGCTGCGCCTTCGGCGATTTCGACAATGACGGCGATGTCGATATGGTCATCATCAACATGAACGAGCCGCCGTCGCTGTTGCGGAATGACGTGAAGGCCGACCGGAACTGGCTAAAAGTGCTGCTGGTGGGAACGAAGTCGAACCGGAGCGCGATTGGCTCCAGCATCACGGCGCGTTACGGCGGCAAAGCGCAAATTCAGCCGGTGACGGCGCAATCGAGCTTCTATTCGGTGAACGACCGGCGCATCCATTTCGGTTTAGGGAAATACCTCTCCGCCGACCTGGAGATTCGTTGGACAAGCGGCGCTGTTGAGAAGATCCCTAACGTGAAAGCCAATCAGCTCGTGACCGTCAAGGAAGGGCACGGCGTGATTAAGGCCGAGAAGTGGGACAAGCCGAAAAAAGTTGTGTAGTGGCTACTCACCCGCCGCTTGGGTTTGTTTGTACACGGCGTCGAGTACGCCGTTAATAAACGACAGCGACTCATCGTTCGAGAACTGTCGGGCCAGCTCCAAAGCTTCATCGATCACGACCGGTGGCGGCACTTCACTGCGGCCCAATTCGTAAATCGCCAGGCGCAGGATGTTGCGGTCCACGACGGCCATTCGCTCCAACCGCCAGTTCGCCGCTTTCGCTTCGATTTGCCGGTCAATTTCCGCCGATTTCTCCGCGGTTCCGCGGGCCAGCTCCTCCATGAAGCGATCCGGCTTGGGCTGAGTCTCCTGCTCCTCCGAATAAAGCGTGTCGTAGTAGTTTTCGATCGCGCGTTCGATTGATTCACCCCGAATGTCCCATTGAAACAGGACCTGGAGCGCTCGCTTACGGGAACGGTGCCGGGCGGCCATAACTATTCGCCGTTCCTCAACTGCCGCACCAGGTTCGCCATTTCGATCGCAGCATCGGCGGCTTCGCTACCCTTGTTGCCGCTCACGCCCCCCGCCCGGTCCATCGCCTGCTGCAGATTGTCGGTGGTCAGCACGCCGAACGCAATGGGAATGTCATGGGTAAGACTGACGCGGTTCAGTCCTTTGGCAGCGCTGCCGGCAACGTACTCGAAGTGCGGCGTGTCGCCGCGCACAACCGCGCCCAGCGCCACAATCGCATCGCATTTTCCTGCTAAACTTTGCGCGGCGATCGCTAGTTCCCAGGCTCCCGGCACTTTCACGACGGTTATTTCTTCGCAGCCTCTCTCTTTCAACGTTTGCACGGCGCCTTTTGCAAGCTGCTCTGTAATGAACTCGTTGAAGCGGCTCACGACAATGCCGATACGCAGTCCGGAGGCGTCTAGTGTCGCTTGAATTGTTTTTAGAGGCATGGGATCGGCTCGCGGTTCAATTCGTTGCCAAAGTAATCACGAGCGGATGCTGTGGGATAATTTGAATTACTCCCCAGTTTACCGCATGGATTTCCGCCTCATCCGCAATTTCTCTATCATTGCGCACATCGATCACGGAAAGTCCACGCTTGCCGATCGCCTGCTTGAATTCACCGGCGCCGTGTCGCAGCGGGACATGATGGCGCAGGTTCTCGACACAATGGATCTCGAGCGCGAACGGGGAATCACGATTAAAGCGCATGCGGTCCGGCTAAATTACAAGGCCGACGATGGCAACGTTTACGAGCTGAATCTGATTGATACGCCCGGTCACGTCGATTTCACCTATGAGGTCTCGCGCAGCCTGCAAGCCTGCGAAGGCGCGCTACTCGTGGTCGATGCATCGCAAGGCGTCGAAGCACAAACACTCGCCAATACCTATCTCGCGCTGAGCCACGATCTCGAAATTATTCCGGTCATCAATAAGATTGACCTGCCGTCCGCCGAGCCGGAACGCATCCGCGAGCAGATCGAACAGGTGATCGGCCTCGACGCGAGCGATGCCATTATGGCAAGCGCCAAGAACGGCGTTGGGATCAAGGAAACTCTCGAGGCGATCGTCAAGCGTGTTCCGGCCCCCAAGGGCGATCCCGACGCGCCGCTTCGTGCTCTGATCTTCGATTCGTGGTTCGATCCATACCGTGGCGTAATCATTCTGACCCGGGTGGTCGATGGCGCGCTGCGCAAAGGTCAGAAGATTCGTCTCTGGTCGAACGGCAAGGCGTATGAAGTGGAGGGACTCGGCTTTCAATCGCCGAAACCGGTTCCGTGCGACGAACTTACCGCCGGAGAGGCCGGTTTTGTGTTCGCAAACATCAAAACGATCTCGGATGCGCAGGTGGGCGACACCATCATGGACGATTCTGAGCCGGCTTCGGAGCCCTTGCCGGGGTTTCAGGAGATCAAGCCGATGGTCTTCGCCGGCCTCTATCCGGTGGAGTCCCACGAGCACGGTCTGCTGCGGGATGCGATCGAGAAGCTTCGGCTGAACGATAGCGCCTTCAGTTTCGAACCCGAAAATTCGATGGCCTTGGGTTTCGGCTTCCGCTGCGGCTTCCTCGGATTACTGCATCTGGAAATCGTTCAGGAGCGGCTCGAGCGGGAGTTTCAGATCGACCTGATCACCACGGCGCCCGGTGTCCGCTACCGCGTCACCACTACCGGAGGAGAGGTGATCGAAGTTGACAACCCGCAGAAATTCCCCGACCCCTCCAGCATCGAACAGGTCGAAGAACCGATTATCGACGCCACGGTGATTTCACGCGAGGAATATCTTGGCGAGATTCTGAAGCTGCTCGAGGAAAAACGCGGCGTGCAGAAAAAATTCGAATATATCGGGAGCGGGCGCGTCCTGCTGCTCTACGAGTTGCCGTTGAACGAAATCGTCATGGACTTCTACGACCGCCTGAAGTCCGCCTCACGCGGCTATGCCTCGCTCGATTACCATCTGTCGGGACATCGCATCTCGCCCATGGTGAAGCTCGATGTGCTGGTGGCTGGTGAGCCGGTCGACGCGCTTTCAATGATTGTGCACCGCGATTTTGCGTACGAGCGTGGCAAAGCGCTGATCGAGCGGCTCCGGAAACTGATTCCGCGCCAGATGTTCGAAGTTGCGCTGCAGGCGGCAATCGGAGCTAAAATCATCGCTCGCGAAAACATTCCTGCGATGAGGAAAAACGTCCTCGCGAAGTGCTACGGCGGCGATATCTCGCGCAAGCGCAAGCTGCTCGAAAAACAGAAGGAGGGCAAACGCCGCATGAAACGCGTTGGCCGGGTCGATATTCCGCAAGAAGCTTTCCTGGCGGTTCTGAAAGTGGGCAGCTCCGGCGAGTAACGGGATCTGGGCTGTGGAGCACGATTCATCGTGCCGGCGGACAGTTCACTGCCCGCGTCAGACTGTGTGCTGAAGGCCACGTGAGCACGCTAAAGCGCGCGCCCCAAGCAAATCGACTACTTGGCTACACGCTGATCACGGGACATGGCGAACTCCGCACAATGCCGTGTACATTCGTTCGGAGGCGGCCCAACGGCGACAGGATTGCGCCACGGCCTATGACTACAAGATCGGCCTTCAACCTTCCAGCCGCTTCGCGAATTACCTCATGAGGCTGGCCGGCTTGGATGCCGATTTCAATGGCGGTTCCCGCTTTTTCCTGCAACCTCGACAACTCAGCTGAAGCCGCCGCTATGCGCTCCGGTGAATCGCCGGCGGCGACCGCATGGACAATGTGAATCTCCGCGGCAAGCGTCCGGCTGAGGTTCACGGCATACGCCAGAACGTTTAGACTCTCCCGGTTCACGTCGAGCGCGCAGAGAATGCTGCGCACCTGCGCCGCAGCCGCGGAAAGCGGGTCCTGGATATGCGCGCTTGTCCAGACCGGGCAGCGCGCGTCGTGTAACACCTTCGAAGTCACGGAGCCCAACAGCAACGAGCGGAATCGCCCGTGCCCCTGCGTCGGCAGCATAATCAGATCCACCTGCGTTTTTTCCGCAAATTCCACGATGGTGGTTGCCGGGTCGCCCAGTTCGAATGCCGTTCGGGTGGTTATCTCGGGAGCGACGGGTTCGAACTGTTCGGCGACAAACTGCCTCACCGACTTATCCGCAAGCTCGCGCTGGGCTTCTATGTCGGCCTCACCCGCCACCCAGGGCATATCGACCGGGTAGACGAGGGTGGGCGGCATGAACACGTGAAATACGGTAACGCGAGCGGAAAGCTGCCGCGCCATCTCAATGACAAATGGCGTCGTCGCCCGGCAGCGCGCAGAAAAATCGACCGGGAAGAGAATGTGTTTGCGTTCAACCACTCGGATACTCCTGTGTGCGGGTAGAGAATGTCGTGCTCACATCATCTCAGAACCAGCCAGCCGGGACCCTGTGCCCCACGGCATTAGTTCTAGCTGGCTAAGTGGTCGCCCTTGTGATGTAATAAGAGAGGAAGACGAGGCGCTACCGAAGAGTGGGCGAAAGCCCACTTTTTTATTTCGCTTAGTCCAGAGTTATGCCGGCGTTAGAGAAAGACAGGCTTTTGGCAAATATCACGGTCCTCGGCGAGCAAGCCGCCGAAGGGACTGGGGTTGAGATTGTCGAAATCCAACTGCGCGGCGGCGGAAGTGCCCGGCTATTAAGAGTTTACATCGATAAGCCGGGCGGTGTGACGCATGGCGACTGTGAGCTGATATCGGCCCGGCTCGGGGCGCTACTGGACGAAACGGACGCGCTGCCGGGAGACAGCTATACATTGGAAGTCAGTTCCCCGGGCATCGAGCGAAATCTGACAAAGCCTCGCGACTTTGAACGGGCGGTTGGCCAGAAAGTAAAATTGCTCTTTCATGAACCGCTTGCCGGTAAGCAGCGTTTGGAAGGTAAGCTTACCGGGTTTTCCGGGGACGCTCTGGAGCTTGAAATCGAACCCGGAAGCCGGTCGCTGATCCCTCTCGACCAGATTCGAAAAGCGAATCTGAAGTTCGAGTGGCGATCGTAGGATCCCTTCAATTTTTTTACAAGCAACTCGAAAGAGGTTTACAGTGGCTTCGATATATCAGTCCATCGAGATATTGAGCAAAGAAAAGGGCATAGATTCGCAGATCGTATTGGACGCGCTTAAGGACGCGATGCTTGCGGCTGCCCGCAAGCAATACCGCAATCAGGATCTGGTGGTTGATCTCGAAGAAGAGAGCGGAAACATTGTCCTTTCCTCAGTCAAGCGAGTAGTTGAAGTTGTTGAAGATCCTAATCGGGAGATGACACTTTCGGCCGCAAAAAAGCTGAACCCGGAAGCGGAGTTGGGCTCCGAAATTCGTGAACTGAAGCCGACCATCGACCTTGGCCGCATTGCCGCGCAAACCGCCAAGCAGGTCATCATGCAAAAAGTGCGCGAGGCCGAGCGCGATAACGTGTTCTCGGAGTACCAGGGGCGTTCGGGCGAGTTGGTGAATTGCGTGATGAAGCGTTCCGAAGGCGTGGATTACATCGTCGATATGGGCAAAACCGAAGCCCGTCTGCCCAAAAAAGAACAGTCGCGCGTGGAAAATTACAGCATCGGCGACCGTATTCGCTGCGTAATCAAGGGTGTTGAGCGGGGCGGCAAAAACGCGGGAGTTGTGGTTTCGCGAGCCGCGCCCGAGTTGGTGATGCGCCTGTTTGAGCAGGAAGTGCCGGAGATTTACGATGGCACCGTGACCATCAAAGCGTGCGCCCGCGAGGCAGGTGAGCGCACCAAAATCGCCGTATCGAGCCGCGACCGCGATGTCGACAGCGTCGGCGCGTGCGTCGGCATGAAGGGCATGCGCGTTCAATCGATTATTCGTGAATTGCGCGGCGAAAAGATCGATATTATCGAATATTCGGACGATCCGGTGCTATACGCGACCAAGGCATTGAGCCCCGCCAAGATTTCCCGAGTCACCATTGTCAACCCCGCCGAAAAGCACATGGAGGTAGTGGTTGACGACTTGCAATTATCCCTGGCGATCGGTAAGCGCGGCCAGAATGTGCGGCTGGCGGCAAAGTTGATCGGCTGGAAAATCGATATCAAGAGCGAAGAAGAAAAACGGCGCGAAGTGCAGATACAGATGGCGGACTTGGTCATTTCCGGCGCGCCTGTGTCGGTGCTCATTGAGCATGGCCTGGAAGAAGCAATTGTAGAGAAACTGGTTGGCGCCGATATTGGAACGGTCGAAAAACTCGGATCCATGACTCCGGAAGAACTAGAGGCAATTCCCGACATCGATGAAGAGACTGTCAGCCAAATTCAAACCGCTGTCGTGTCTTTTTACGGACAATATGAAGAGGAAGGGGAGCCAGCCCCGAGCGTAAGCCCGATAACTGAAGCGGCGAACGAAGATGCGGGGGAACCGGGGTCTGAAGAAGTCGCCACGGGAGTATTGGAACAGGATTTGGCCCGGCATGAAGCCGCGGCCGTGAATGAATCTGACGGTACGGAAATTTTGGATCTTGGACAAGTGGAAGGCCTGTCAGCGGCGCCATCCATCTTCGACAACCAGCCGGAACCCGCCGAAACTGCTGAAAAGCATGAATCTGCTACCATGAAGAGCGCCGAGTAGCCAGCCTACAAAGTGCCGTAGTGTAAGGAGTTAACTGCAGTCTCCTCTATGAAGAAAATTCGGATAAACGAGCTGGCCCGGGAACTTGAAGTAAAACCCGGCGTCATCCTCGACCTACTCCCGGAATTTGGAGTAAACGAGAAGAAGACGCATTCCAGCTCGATCGACGAGGATGTCGCCCTTGAAGTGCGGCATCGGCTCGTTGGAGAAGTTGTGGGCCGAAACGGCGGCCACGATGCGGAGAAGTATGCCGGTGCTGAAACGGAAACTGCCCGGTCCAAGGAAAAGATGACGGAAACCTCGGTTGCCGTGGCGGAGCCGCCGGCGGAAGAAGAAGAGCCGGCGCGTGCGGCAACTCCGGCCCCCGCGGCCAGACCGGCCCCCATCCAACCGGCGGTAAAGCCCCCGGTTCGGGAGCATCCTCCACAAGAGCAAGAGCGTGTCCCCGGGCCGCCCCAAGCGCCGGAAGCAGCCGCTCCGGAACCGGAGAGACCACGTCCATTTCAGCCTTTGCGGCCCCCCGTCCAGGGGAGTGGTGGCGCTATACATCCTCCGCTTGCCAGTGGGTCTTCGCAACCGGGGCCGGTGAACCGCTCGATTGCGGTGCCCGCGCGTCCGATCGCGCCACCGATGCGCTCCGGTTTGCCGCCCACGGGTCCGCGGCAGCCGCTGCCGCCCGATCTACCTCGGCCGGCGCTGGGTACGCCTGCGCGGCCGCCGCGCCCGACTCAGCCGGTCGGTCCCGCTCAACCGGCAAGTCCCGCGCATCCGCCGGTACAGGCGAAATCCACCGGGGCCGGCAGCCAGCAGACTCCTCCAACACATGTAGTCCTTCCAGGTGCGCCTTCGGCTCCGGCCGTTCCAGGTGCTCCGGTGCCGAGACCGCCGGGTCCGTCCCGGCCCAATCTGATTCCCGGCGCTCCGATTGCGCCGCGCCCGCCGAGCACACGGCTCGTTGGCCAGCCCGCAGCACGCCCGGTTGTGCCTCCCCGAGCGGACGTACTCGCGCGCCTGCAACAACAGCAACCCCGTAGCCCCATGCCCGGCGCCCCTCGTCCGACCGCGCCCAGGCCAGGCGCTCCGACGCCAGGTCAACCAATTTTCCGCGCTCCGATGCGTCCCGGCCAACCGCAACTTCGAGGCGGCCCAGGCCTGCCGTCGCAACCCTTCGGACCACGGCGGCCCGGCCAGCGGCCGATGCATCCGACGACCCCGTTGCGGCCGGAATCGGCGACCCCGCCGCCAACCGATCAGCGCCGCCATCAGGGCAAGCCGGGCGGACGCCCGCGTCCGAGGCCCGAGGATCGTGAAGAGGGGATACTTCGCCAACGCGCGCCCAAACGCTCTCAGATAACGCCGCCGCCGCCGATTGATCGTGAAATCACGGTCGCGGAAGGCATTACCGTCAAGGAACTCTCCGAAAAGCTCGGGGTTAAGGCGAATCTGGTTATCAAGAAACTGGTCGAACGTAAGATTTTCGCGACCATCAATCAGACGCTGGATGTGAAACTCGCCGAGGAGATCTCGCGTGAGTTCGGAGCTTCCACCAACAAGATTTCCTTCGAAGAAGAGTCGACGCAAGATATCGAACTCGCCGAAGAAGAGCACGACCTTGTGAGGCGTGCGCCGATTGTGACCGTCATGGGGCACGTCGATCACGGCAAAACGTCGCTGCTCGACGCCATTCGCGAAACGCGCGTCGCCGACCGCGAGGCCGGCGGAATTACGCAACACATCGGCGCTTATCACGTCGAGAAGAATGGCCGGAAGATCGTTTTCATCGATACTCCGGGCCACCAGGCGTTTACGCGCATGCGCGCCCGCGGCGCAAAGGTAACCGATATTGTAGTGCTGGTCGTGGCGGCGGACGATGGCGTGATGCCTCAAACGCTCGAAGCCATCGACCACGCAAAAGCGGCCGGTGTGCCCATGCTGGTTGCCATCAACAAGATCGACAAGCCCGGCGCTCAGCCGGACCGCATCAAGCAGCAGCTTTCCGATCGCGGACTGCTGGCGGAAGACTGGGGCGGCGACACCGTCATGGTGCCCGTCTCGGCCAAAGCCAAGCAGAACCTGGATCTTTTGCTTGAGATGATCCTTCTGGTCGCCGATCTACAGGATTTGAAGGCGAACCCTGGCCGGCCCGCGCTTGCCACGGTTCTCGAAGCCAAGCTCGATAAGGGCCGCGGGCCGGTCGCTACCGTTCTGGTTCGCAACGGCACGTTGCGCGCCGGGGATTTCTTTATCTGCGGATCCAATTTCAGTAAGGTCCGCGCGATGTTCGACGATCGTGGAAATGCAGCCAAGGACGCCGAACCATCGATGCCGGTGGAGGTGATCGGCTTTGACGATCTGCCGGAAGTCGGCGACACGCTGCAGGTCGTGACCGATACGGCCAAAGCGAAACAGATCGTTACGTATCGCGAATCCAAAGCGCGTGAGGTCGCCATGGCCAAAGGCGCTCGCGTGGCGACTCTCGATTCCTTGGCGAAACAGTTCAAGGAAGGCGATCTAAAGGATCTCAACCTTATCGTGAAGGCTGACGTTGGCGGAACGGCCGAAGTGCTCACCGACACGCTGCAGCAGCTATCTACCGATAAGATTCGCGTCCGTGTTCTGCGCGCGGGCGTGGGGGCGATCACCGAAGACGATGTTCTGCTCGCTTCGGCATCGCAAGCCGTCATCATCGGCTTTAACGTCAAACCCGAACGGAGCGCGCAGTCCGTTGCCGAGCAGCAGAAAGTCGATATCCGCCAGCACAGCATCATTTATGAGCTCATCGACGAGGTGAGACTGGCGATGACCGGCATGCTTGAGCCGGTCTTCCGGGAAGTCATTCAGGGCCATGCCGAGATTCGCGAGACATTCAGGATCTCCAAGATCGGCGTTGTCGCGGGGTGCTTCGTAACCGACGGGGCCATCCGGGCAAACAGCGAAGTGCGCGTGCTTCGCGGTGGCGACGTGGTTCACCGGGGCAAAATCGAGGCGCTCAAACGTTTCAAGAACGACGCCAGCGAGGTGAAAGCCGGGTTGGAGTGTGGTATCTCCATCGTGAACTACAACGGTGTTCAGGTGGGGGACATCATTGAGGCGTTTATGATGGAGCGCATGGCTCCGACGCTGTCGGCCTAGCGCGACGGCGCCATTTTCAAAATCCAAGCCGGCCGGACCTTTCGGCCGGCTTTCGAGGTTTATGCCGGACACCCATCCACCTCGTCCGCCAGTCGGGGCTGCTCCCATGCAGTCCACTCTGTGGGAGGGAGCGCTGCCGGAACGTCTGGAGCAAACATTTTCCGGACACGGGCTTAGTTACCAGACGTATCTAGGCCAAAACTTCGTCACCGCGCCCGCGGGAATCATCGCCGGCATCGTCCGCTTCCTGCGCGACGAAGAGCAGTTCGATTTTTTGACCGACCTTACGGCAGTCGACCGCCCGAAGGACCCGGCGCGCTTCGAACTCATCTACATTCTCTACAGCTTCACCCGGAACGAGCGGATTCGCATCAAGACACGCGCCGGTGAGAATGAACCTGTGCCTTCGATTACTTCCATTTTTGAAGGAGCCAACTGGCTGGAGCGCGAAGTTTACGACATGTTTGGCGTGACGTTTACCGGCCACCCGAATCTGAAGCGCATCCTGATGCCCGACGAATGGCGCGGGTTCCCGCTTCGAAAGGATGCCTCCATCATCGGGATGGATAACGAGTGGGTGCAGAGCAATCTCGGCATCGAGAGCGGGCAATGAACGACACGATTCCCACCGAGGGCGATTATCTCGAGAGTTCCGAACTGGTCCTCAACATGGGACCGCAGCACCCTTCCACTCATGGCGTGCTGCGCCTGGTTCTGAAACTGGATGGCGAACGCGTCCGGGATGTCGAATGCGTCATCGGCTATCTCCACCGCGGAGTCGAAAAGATCGCCGAGAATCGTACATACACGATGTTTGTGCCGTACGTGGACAGGATGGACTACGTGGCGGCCGTGTCGAACGGGCTTGGGTTCTGCCTGGCCGTCGAAACACTGATCGGCGCGACGGCCCCGCCCCGAGCGCAAACAGCGCGCGTGATCCTCACGGAGTTGAACCGCATCGCGAGCCACCTTTTGTGGCTCGGCACGCACGCGCTCGACATTGGCGCCATCACGCCGCTGTTCTACACGTTTCGCGAGCGCGAGGAAATCCTCAAAATTTTTGAAAACTACTGCGGCGCCCGGCTGACAACGCATGCGTTCCGCATTGGCGGCCTGCAATACGAGCTTTACGATGGTTTCGAGGAACAGGTCAGAGCATTTTGCGAGTACATCAAACCGAAGTTCGATGAATACGACGAACTGCTGACCAAAAACCGTATCTGGGTCGATCGCTTGCGCGGCATCGGAGTCCTAACGGCTGAAGATTGCAAACGTTACAGCGTGACGGGTCCTCTCTTGCGAGCCTCCGGCGTCAAGTGGGATCTCCGCAAAGCGCAGCCTTACTCCGGATATGAGCAGTACGATTTCGAAATCCCGACACGCGAGAGCGGAGATAGCTTCGACCGTTACGTCGTCCGCATGGAAGAAATGCGCCAATCCGTGCGGATCGTCCAGCAGGCAGTGGATCGCCTTCCCACGGGGCCCATTCTCGCGAAAGTGCCGAAAGTGCTGAAACCGGCAACCGGCGAGGTTTATGTTTCGATTGAGGCGCCAAAAGGCGAACTCGGCTATTTCATCGTGAGCGATGGCACGACGCAACCGTACCGAGTGCGTGTTCGGCCTCCCTCATTTCTGAATTTGCAGGCGCTGGAGAAGATGGCTAAGGGCGCGCTGTTGGCCGATGTGGTGGCGATCATTGGAACCATCGATATCGTGCTGGGAGAAGTGGACCGGTAAGCGGATGAATAATCGCACATCCGCGCCCCTACGCAGAACTACAAATCGGGTAGGGGACGGGGATGCCCGGTCTATGGTCTATTCCCACTTTTCCGCCGCCACTTCTACTCGCTCGCCGTCTGTCCGGAACGTCAGCAGCCCCTCGCGATCGGTGCGCAGCACCATCGTGTGATGTTCGGCGAAACGCTTCAGCACCTCCGGGTGCGGATGATGAAACTGGTTCAGATACCCGTCTGAAATCATCGTGAATTCCGGGCGTACCGCCTCGATGAAGGCTTCGGAACTTGATGTCCGGCTTCCGTGGTGGCCGGCTTTCAATAGCGTGACCGGTTGCAATTTTCTTGCGGAGAGCAGTTCTCGCTCAATCGGCTTTTCCGCGTCGCCTGTCAGCAAAACGCTGCGCCGGCCCAAAGCAATTTGGAGCACCAGCGAGTCGTCATTCGCGGCAATATCGCCGGGCTGGTAGTCCGGTAGGGGCGCCAGCACCGTCACCGTTGCGCGGCCAATCTGAAATGGCGGCGTTGTGCTTCCCAGC
>Ga0134126_10007793_pt1 | contig 13440 bp, 12 predicted proteins | sample KB31752_FD_96881 | JGI IMG/M metagenome (GOLD analysis project Ga0134126, IMG submission 96881) | Terrestrial soil microbial communities with excess Nitrogen fertilizer from Kellogg Biological Station, Michigan, USA - KB3-175-2 | ecosystem: Environmental > Terrestrial > Soil > Unclassified ...
CCGCCGCCACCACGGACACCATGCCAATGCCCATGTTGAACACCTGGTAAAGTTCCTCGTCCGGCACCCGGCTTTTGGCCTCGATCATCTTGAAAATCGGCAGCATATCCCAGGAACCCTTGCGGATGACCACATCGCAATTATGCGGCAGCACGCGCGGGATGTTGTCCACAAAACCGCCGCCGGTAATGTGCGCAAAAGCCTTGACCGGAAGTTCCGCGTTCCGCGTTCCGCGTTCCGCGTTAAAGCGTTTGAGCATCGCTTGCACCAGCGGTCCATAACTGACATGGACCTTGAGCAACTCGCCGCCGATGGTGTTTTTCAACTCCGGCACGCGGCTCCTGGGTTTCAACTTCAATTGCTCAAAGAAAATTTTTCGCGCCAGCGAGTAGCCGTTCGTGTGCAACCCGCTCGATTCGATGCCAATGACCGCATCGCCGCGTTTCACGGTTTTTTGGCCGTTGAGCATCCTGGATTTTTCCACAACACCGACGATGGTGCCGCTCACATCATATTCGCCGGCCTGGTAGAAGCCCGGCATCTGCGCTGTTTCGCCACCGATGAGCGTGCAGCGGTTTTCCGCGCACGCGCGCGCAAAGCCCTTGATGATCTCCGTGAAAACGCGCGGCTCAAGTTTTCCCGTGCCAAGGTAATCCAAAAAGAACAGCGGCTCGGCGCCGAGCACCGCGATGTCGTTCACGCAATGGTTCACGAGGTCCGCGCCGATCGTGTCGTGGCGGTCCATCGCAAAGGCGATTTTCAGCTTGGTGCCCACGCCATCCACGCTGGAGACGAGCACGGGTTGCTTGTATTTGCGGACGTCGAGAGCGAAAAGGCCGCCAAACCCGCCGACTTTACCGAGCACTTCCGGGCGGTGCGTTGCGGCGAGCAATTGGGGCAACGTGGACTTCACCTTGTTGCCGAGATCGATATCCACGCCCGCGCGGGCGTAAGCTTTTTGTTTCATGCAAATCTAATTCAAATTCGTCTGTAAATCTCCCTACGATTACCCACGTAATGGAGGTAGATGCGTCCGAGTTTCAAATCGAACTCGTAAAGCACTCGATAATCACCAACCCGCATCTTGAATTCAGGGCGACCCTGTAAACGTCTGTGCGGGTAAGTGTCCAGACGTGTGCCCATCTCGTCAATCTTGCTCTGCAGTGCCTCACGAATAACAGGTGGCAAGCTGTCGAAAGCTTTCGAGAAGGTGGGCGACCAAATTTGAAGAGCGGCCGCCACGACTATTTTGGCTGGCGGGTAGTGTAGTTGCCTTCAGCAATCTCACGCCTGGACTGGTCGAGCTTGGCTTTTACTTCATCGGTGAGTTCAAGCTGATCTTCGAGAAAATCATCGATCCAGGCACGAAGTTCCTCCACTTCGGCCCGCGTCAACCGAGGAATGGCTGCTTCAATTTCCTTCACCGTAGTCACGGATAATAAGATAAAAGGAGAAAAGCTGTTTGCAAAGCTTCTTTGTGGGGCATTTGAGAGGCAATTTGCCCTTGTAGCGCAACTTTTTGGTCGTTGCTTTTTTAAAATTAATGTGGCACGCATTGGATGGAAACTGTTTATGCGCTCACGCGCCTTGTTGCTTTTTTCCCTGCTGGCCAACGTCATCCTGGCCGCGGGACTTGTCATCTCCGCCCGGCACGCGGCGGCGAGTCGCCAAAGCGCCGCGCTCGAGGATACCAATTCAATCACCGTCAAAACCAACGTCGTCCTCCGCAGGCAGTTTCTTTCCTGGTCGCACGTGGAATCACCGGATTACGAGACTTACGTCGCCAACCTGCGCAGCATCGGCTGCCCGGAACAAACCGTGCGCGATATCATCATCGCCGACGTCAACGCGCTGTATTCCCGCAGGCGCGCCACGGAAATCCTGACGCCACAGCAGGAATGGTGGCGCAGCGAACCCGACCCGGATGTCGTGAAATTGGCGCAGGACAAGCTCGTGGCGCTCGACACGGAGCGCCGCGCGTTGCTCTCGAAATTGCTCGGCCCGGACTGGGAAGGCGGCGATTTGGCCAGCCTGCCCCGCCCGACGCACCCGGGCATCGCGCTGGACGGACCCATTCTAGGCACATTGACAACCGAATCCAAACAGGCGGTCGCCAACATCAGCGCCCGGGCAGAGGAGCGGATGCAGGCATACCTGCAACAAATGCATGACGCCGGAAAGAATCCGGACCCGGCCGAGATGGCGCGCCTGCGCGAGCAGACGCGCACCGAACTGGCCGCCGTGCTCAACCCCGCGCAACTCGAAGAATATCTGCTGCGCTATTCCCAGACTTCGGTCGATTTGCGCGACGAGCTCGGCAGGATGAAATACTTCAATGCCTCGCCCGATGAATTTCGGGCCATTTTCCGCGCGACCGATCCCATCGATGCGCAAATTGAAATGCTCGGCACCGCGACCGATCCCATCACTGTCGCGCAACGCAATTCACTCGAACAACAGAAGCAAGTCGCCATCAAGCTCGCGCTGGGGCCGGACCGCTATCTGCAATATCAAAAACTGCACGACCCGCTTTATCAGCAGGCCATGGCCACCGCCATCCAGAACGGCGACCCGAGTTCCGCGGATGCCATCTACGGAATCAATCTCGCCGCGCAAACGGACCAGAACGCAATTCAATCCAACTCCAATCTTACCGATTCGCAAAAATCGATCGCGTTGAAGCAACTGGATTTGGACCAGGCGAGGGCCGCCGCGGCTGCGGCCGGCCAGGCCCCACTGCCGGAGTCGGCGCCTCCGCCGCTCCCGGCGCCGACACAACCGCATGTCATGGGCAAAACCGAGACAGCCTCAGGATTGGCCAAACTCTACGGCCTCTCGATGAACGCATTCCAGGCCGCCAACCCGAACGTCGATTTGAACAATCTCAGGCCGGGCGATACCATTCGCATTCCACAGCCCTCCGGAAACCCCAATTCCCTGCTTCCCACGCCGCAACTGATCGTCCCCCCCGGGGGCATGCAGTAACGCCCGGAGGTCCGCACCCCAGATGATTTTTGTTCAAGGGAGGACGATATTGCTCCATGAACAAGATCTCTATCGCATTGTTTAAAAGCCGCCCAGATGCCGAGCCGTTTGAACGACGATTGAGGGAAGCCGGCGTGCCGGCTGAAGCACACGATTGCTCAAACATAAAAGGAGCGCGCATCGACATCCCCGCGGACCAATTCGAGCGGGCGCATCAGCTCTTGCTGAATTGGGACAGCTCCGACGGCGGCCTGTCGGGAGCGATTCGCTGCCCGGAATGCAATTCGTTCCGCATCGAATATCCCCAATACACGCACAAGTCCGCGCTGCCGAACCTGCTGGTGGGCGCGCTGGCCAACATTGGGGCATTGCGGAAGGAGTTTTATTGCGACGACTGCCATTACACCTGGCCGAAGGAAGGCACAAAACCCTCCCGGGTCCGGCCCCACATGGCGCCGTATTATTTCATCGAAGGCATTCCGCAACACCCGCCGCAGCCTCAAAAAGAACCTGAACCGCATCACGCGGCCTGACGGCTTCGTTAGTGTGATCGTGTGTCACTAACGCAAGATGGGGCGGCGCAAACGTCGCCGCCCCAGCCAAGCGCCTGAAATATTCTATCTCCAGATCAAGACGTTGTCCCTGTTTGCACCGGCGTTGGCGTGGTCGAGAGCCGCTCGTTTATCCGGCCCCAAGGACCAAATCATCACTCCTCCGCGATATTCAAATTGGTCGGAATTGCCGCTGGTATCGGAAGAATTGAACAGGCCGTAAAAACCAATCGCATTCACATCCCTTGATACGACGGATTTCTGATAAAAAGCGTCGCGGCATTTTTCGTCGTAATTCAAATCGATGCTGATCACGTACGGATTGCCCCACGGATCGCGATAGACCAGGTCCTGGCCGACTCCCGGGCTGTCTGTGCCGCCCGTCATGTTCGCAGTGAGATATCTTTTCTGCCGCGTATTTTTAACATGGCCGAAATTGGCCGTCGGCCCGCCGGTGTTCGGATATCTTTCGAGCCCCATCAAAATGGCGATGATTTCCGAATTGTTGGTGGACCAGGCGCCGGGCCCACCGAAAACCGCATCGAGAGCAGAGCCGCCGCAAGTAAAATCGCCCTGGCTCGCAATCGCCGCGCCCTTGACGCCGTCGGAAACGGGATACGCGCCCGTATCCGAGTGATATTCCACAATGGCATTGAGCAATTGATGCATTTGCCGCTGGGCATCCACCACCTGCCCATGCACGCGTATCCGCGAGATGGCCACCGCGCTCAGGGACGCCAGGATGCCAATGATGGCGATCACGACGAGCAATTCTATCAGCGTAAAAGCGTGTTGTGCGCTGTATGGGCGCATGTTAGTTGGACAAGGCCAGTGGCCCGGGCTCACGCGGTTAACTGCGTGGAAAGACTCTGTGTCGCGCAGAAACAAATGGAGACAGGCGGGACGCCTGTCCTACGTATTTGGAGACGCTCCTTCGGCAGCGCCGCACCGCTGGCGATGAGGTGCGCCGGCAAGACGCCCTGGGCCCGCTGAAACGGATTCCTATTTGCTCTTTGCCCAAAATCGGCGCATTATTGGGGAAGGTACACTCTCAACCAAAACGATTTAATTTTGTTTTATGAGCACAATCGCCGAAGCACAAAAGCCGGGAACGCAGACCGCGTTGAACCAACTGGATCAACTTAAGAAAATGACGAAAGTCGTCGCGGACACCGGCGACTTCGAGAAGCTCAAGGAATACACCCCGCAGGACGCCACCACGAATCCCTCGCTGATTTACAAAGCGGCACAAATGGCGGATTACAAAACCCTGGTCGACAAAGCCATTGCCGACACGCGCAAATCCACCGCCGGCGGCAAGCCCCAGGTCGGCGAAATCATGGATTACCTGCTGGTGCTCTTCGGCTCGGAGATTTTGAAGATTGTGCCCGGCCGCGTTTCCACGGAGACCGATGCCGATCTTTCCTTCGATACACAAGGGCTCATCAACAAAGCGCACAAGTTCATCGACCTTTACAAAAAAATGGGCATTCCGCGCGAGCGCATCCTCATCAAAATCGCCAGCACCTGGGAAGGCATTCGCGCCGCGGAAACGCTTCAGAAGGAAGGCATCAATTGCAACATGACCCTCCTCTTCTCCATGCCGCAGGCGGTCGCCGCCGCGGAGGCCAAGGCAAAATTGATTTCGCCATTCGTCGGCCGAATTCTGGATTGGCACAAGGCCAAGGAGAAAAAAGATTTTGCCCCCGCGGAAGATCCCGGTGTGCAGTCGGTGAAGGAAATTTACGCTTACTACAAAAAATTTGGCTACGAAACCGAAGTGATGGGCGCCAGCTTCCGCAACAAAGGCGAAATCCTCGAACTCGCCGGCTGCGATGCGCTCACCATCAGCCCGCAGTTAATGGGCGAATTGAAAAGCAGCAATGACCCCGCACCGCGCAAGCTCGACCCGCAGGCTGCCAAGGGCGAGAAGATCGAGCGCCTGCAATTGGACGAGAAAAAATTCCGCTGGCTCTTCAACGAAAACGCCATGGCCACCGAGAAAACCTCCGAGGGCATCCGCATCTTCAACGCCGACGCGTTGAAGCTGGAAGAATTCATCTCGAAGCAGCTCTAATCCCGGAACCGCCGCCGTCTCGGCGGCGAGTTCGCGCCTCAGTCGTGAATTGGCCGTCCTGGCACCGGGACGGTGCCGTGAACTCGCAGGCGAGGACGCCTGCGCTACGCATGCTGCATGGGATGCAAATGCGTGGAAAACCAGTCCGCCGCCATCTCGGCCACTTTTTCCAACGCACCGTTTTCCTCGAACAAATGCGTGGCGCCCGGCACAATGCGCAAGGCCCGTTCGCAGTGCAGCAGGTAATACGCTTCCTCGTTGAGCGTCATTACCGGTTTGTCGTTTCCGCCCACGATTAATAACGTGGCCGCTTTCACGTGCCCGAGGGCATCGCCGGCCAGATCCGGCCGGCCGCCGCGCGAAACCACCGCCGCGACGGCATCGCGCAGTTCGGCGGCAGCGACCAGCGCTGCCGCCGCCCCTGTGCTAGACCCGAAATACCCCACACTGATGTCCCGGGTCGTAACCGTCTCCAGAACCCACCTCGTGACAGCGACCAACCGCTCGGCCAGCATCGGAATGTTGAATCGCAGATGGCGGGTGTAGGCTTCGGCTTCCTCCTCCTCGGCCGTTAACAAATCAAACAAAAGCGTCCCCACTCTCCCATCATGGCGCAACAAGCGCGCGACGTACTGGTTGCGCGGGCTGTGGCGGCTGCTCCCGCTGCCGTGCGCAAAAAGCACGAGGCTCGATGCGCCCGGCGGCAGGTTCAACTCGCCTCCCAGCTTCACCTCCTTGAGCGGGATGGAAATTTCATTCTTCGCCATACTTTCCTCACGGGCTAAAATCTTAGTTACGCGGCCAGTGCGCCAACTCCTTGTCCTGAGGCACTTGCCAATGATACTTTCTGACGTACTAAACCCCGCCGCGCGCGTCCTTTCAAATACGATGATGACCCCATTTTGAGGCGGAATTGACCCTTTTTCACCCCGAGGGTTTTTGTCAGACAAAAGCTGAATTCAAATTGTCAGTTCCTCTGATTTGCATCCTTGCGCACAAGAAGGAAAGTTAAGCGTACATTCATGAAATTTCGTTTATCGATTTTTGCCTGTGCTATTGCACTCTTCGCTTTTGCGGATCAAATAACGGCGCACGCCGGCGACTCTTTAACCGTCGGCCAGATCATCCAAAAGGCCGTCGCGCGCGGCCAGGCGGACAAGCAGGATATGATGCCCGATTTTGTCTATCGCAAGCTCACCGTCACGGACCAGCTCGACGGCAATGGCAACGTGAAGGACCACAAGGAAAAGGTCTACGAAGTCGCCTATCGCGACGGTCGCTCCCATGCCACCCTGCTCCAGGTCGATGGCCATCCGCCCACGCAATCAGACCTCAAGCAGCAATCGAAAAACGAAATGAGCATCCGCCAAATCACCGGGGAACAAAAGCCGGCCAATGGCGACGGCCAGCAGGAAAATTTCCTGACACCGGAACTGGCGCAGCGCTTTGATTTCAAATTGATCGGCCAAACCAATCTCCACGGCCGCAAGACCTACCAGATCGCCTTTCAACCCAAAAGCCCGGCCCTCCCGGAGCACCGGCTCGTCGATCGCTTGTTGAACCAGATTTCCGGGACTCTGTGGATTGACGCGCAGGAATTCGAAGTGGCGCGCGCGGACATTTCGCTGCGCTCGGAAGTGAATATACTCGGCGGCATTGCCGGCTCGCTCAAAAAGCTCAACTACACCCTCGAACGCACCCGCATCGCGGACGGCGTGTGGTTCAGCACGCTCTCCAGCGGCGATTTCCAGGGCCGCAAATTGTGGGACCCCACGCACATCAAAACCCGCACGCAATCCGTCCAGTTCCGCCGCATCGCAATGAACGGCCAGCCGAAGCCGCCATCGGAAGGCTGAAAAGGATTGCAAGCGTAAGGCTGGATCAAGTCATTGAACAGCGGACCTTCGGCACGGGTGCCAAAGTTTCCCCTTCTCCTGGGGGAGAAGGCCGGGATGAGGGCGAGCGTAAAATTGCAGACGGCGCCTCCCTATACGCGCCACTTCAACTCCTTCACCTCCCCATGGGCTTTCTGCGCGGTATCTATGCAGCGCATTTCCAGCTTCATTCCATCCGCGGCGACCGTCGCGCGAATCCAACCGCTCGGATTCCCCTCCTGAAACACATACGCAATCGGCGGCAGGTTCACCAAATACAGGCCACTCTCTTCCTGCGCCACATCCCAAACGTGCGTGTGACCGAAGACGTACGCCTTGACCTGCTTCCGCGGGCGAATCACTTCAAATAACGCAAAACTATCCTTCAACCCCGGAACGCCCTCGGTCAGACCTGGATTGTGATGCATCATCACGATCGCCGGTTTATCCGCGTTTTCATCCAGCGTTTTCGCGAGCCAACCCAACTGCTCCTTGCCGACCAGCCCGGGCGTGGAAAGCGTTTTCTCCAGCGAATCGAGCACGAACCAATTCACCCGCGGCGTCGAAAGCATCATCGCCTGCCTGTCCGCCAGCGGCCGTTTCGAATCCTTTTCGTCCTTCAACACGCTCCAGAAATGCTTGCGATTATCGTGATTGCCCAGCGTCAGATGCACCGGCGTTTGCGCCGCGCGCAGCGGTTCCAGCAAACCGGTGATGGCGCGGTAATCCTCCTTTTCCCCGCTGTTGTAAGCGCAATCGCCGTTCACAAAAACCCCCGCCGGGCGCACCGGCAGCGCCATGACTTCCCGCACCACCGCATGCAAATGATCGGTCATGTTGGCCTTGAGAAAGACAAGCTTGCTATCGGCGGCGATATGCGGGTCGGAAAACAACGCCCAGAAATTTTCATCCGCCGGTTTCTCCCCGGCAAAGAGCCTGGGCGCCACCGCGATTCCCGCGGCGGCCATCCATGTGCGGCGCAAAAAATTGCGGCGTGAAATCGGCGGCAAAGAGATCGGCATGAAAAAATCTTTAGCCCGAATTTTCCGACAGACAAGGCGAAACTCGCCGCGGCTGCGTGAAGATTTCATGGCAAAATTGGCCGCGATGCTCCCCAAGACAGCCCGTATTTAAGAGGAGCGCAGCCGCCCCGGGCGCAGTGAACCGCGCCCTCGCGGTTCACTATTGCGCTCGAAAAGTCCAGACGGCATCGATTCCTCCAACAACCCTCGCCGGAAATCTATTCTGGCAACCGCTATGGCCGCGGAGCGGCGAAAGAACGAGAAAATCAGGATTTCTTTGGCCCCCGGCGGGGCTTGCCAACGCTGTTCCGCAGCGATTTCAGCGTTTAAGGGCCCTACAAAAAAATTGACCCAACCACCTCACTCCATAACTCTGGGCTTGATGATTCTGTCCGTAAGGAGAAACTTATCGGGACCTGCGGTATTGAAATGAATAACATGGAAACTGAGGCTCCCGCTGCCCGATTTCCGGCGTGGCTGCGCATTGCGCTCGTGGGGAGGAACCCAAAACGGACGCTGCTCCGTGCGGCTGTGCTCGCGGTGCTTTGCTTTTGTTTCTTCAAATTTTTCGTCTTCAAATTCATCGTGCTGCCCGTCCGCGTCGAAGGCAACAGCATGTTCCCCACCTATCATGACCGCGGCATTAACTTCGTGAACCGCCTCGCGTACCGCCACACCGACCCGCAGCGCGGCGATGTGGTCGGCATCCGCATGGCCGGACCGAGCGTCATGCTCATGAAACGAATCGTCGGTTTGCCCGGCGAGACGATCGCCTTTGAAGACGGCCGCCTCCTGATCAACGGACAGGCAATTGACGAGCCCTATTTGCACCATCATTCCCCCGCCCCCTATCTGGATCCCGTGACACTCGGGCCGAATGAATATTACGTCATCGGCGATAACCGGATGAATTCCGATCGCGGGCGAATCGATCGCGACCGCATTATTGGAAAAATTGTTTTATGAAACGCATTGCCCAGATCCTCGTCCTCGCCGCGATAGTTGTTGCGGCCTGCTGGTTCTGGACCGTTTTGTTTCCGACCCCGGAAGCCGTCGTCCGCAACCGCCTCCATTCGCTCGCCAAAAATTTATCCTTCAATTCCCAAAGCGGCATGATTTCACAGGCGCTCGCGGCACAGAAGGCCGCGGACTATTTCACTCCCGACGTGGACGTCGACGTCAACGTGGCCGGTTACGACCCGCTGACGTTGCATGGCCGCGATGAAGTTCAACAAATCGCGATGGCGGCCCGCTCGCGGCTGAGTTCGTTGAAAATTGAGTTCCTCGACATGAACGTCACCATCGATCCCGGCGGACAAACCGCGAAAGTCAACCTGACCGGGAAAGCCACCATTCCCGGCCAGCGCGATATCTCCGCGCAGGAATTCAATTTCCTGCTCAAAAAAGTCGACGGCAAATGGCAGGTCTACAAAGTCGAAACCGTAAAAACGCTGTCAGAAGAAAAAGTGCCAGGTGCGAGGCGCCAGCTATCAGGCAAAAATACCATGGTCGTCACAACCTGATACCTGGCACCTGCCCCCTTATGCCTCCCGATGCCGTCGCACATCTTTGCCGTGCAGACAAAACCCTCGCGCGGCTCATCAAAAAAGTCGGCCCCTGCACGATGAAACCGCACACTCGGCGCACGCCATTCGTCGCGCTCGTCACCGCGGTCACGCACCAGCAACTCAACGGCACCGCCGCGAAGACCATTTTGAAACGCTTCCTGGCCTTGTATCCCGGCAAACGATTTCCCACACCCGAAGACATCCTCGCCACGCCCGACGACCGCATGCGCACCGCCGGCCTCTCGCGCGCCAAAACCGCCGCCATCAAAGACATCGCCGCCAAAACTGTCCAGGGAATCGTGCCCGGTTCCCGTGCCGTCGCCAAACTGACCAACGAAGAAATCATCGAACGGCTCACCACCGTTCGCGGAGTCGGACAATGGACCGTGGAAATGCTGTTGATGTTCACCCTCGGGCGGCCCGATGTTTTGCCCGCCACGGATTACGGCGTACGCAAAGGCTTCGCCGTCACCTTCGGCTGGAAGGACCTGCCCACGCCGAAGGAATTGCTCGAATACGGCGAACGCTGGCGCCCCCATCGCACCACAGCGGCGTGGTATATGTGGCGCGCCTTGGATATACCGTCGCCTTCAGTCTAGAGTTTTTGAGGAAACGTGGCGGAAATAAATATGGAGACAGGCAGGATGCCTGTCCTACGAGATTGGCACAAAGAGGCGTTTGCTATTTTTGTGGTTCTTCCTTGAAAAAGAGTGGGACAACGTAATCGAATAGCGTGCGCCTTTTACCCTGTTCGGTCACTTCGCCCAGGATTCTATTCAATCTTTGTATTTCATCCCCAACTGATCAAACAAAAACGCATACACATCCGATTCCTCCGCAATCCGTTCATCCAACCCCGTCCCAATCCCATGCCCTGCATTCGCCGTCGTGCGCAGCAGGATCGGATACTTCGATTTATTCGCCGCCTGCAACCGCGCCGTCATTTTGCGTGAGTTATAAGGATTCACCCGCCCATCATGATCGCCCGTCAAAAACAACACCGCCGGATAATGCGCCCCGTCCACCACATGATGATATGGTGAGTACGCATAGAGCGCCTTGAACTGCTCTGGATTTTTGACCGTGCCAAATTCCGTCACATTGAACGCACCGTTCGGCTCCAGTTCCGTCCGCAACGAATCGTAAATCCCCACGTGCGACACCACCGCGCGCACGAGGTCCGGATGCTGCGTCAAAAACGCGCCCATCAGCAACCCGCCATTGCTCGCGCCTTCCACCGCCAGTTTATCCCGGCTCGTGTAACCCACCTTGATGAGATATTCCGCCGCGGCCGCAAAATCATCGAACACATTTTGTTTTCGCGTCAGGTTCCCGGCCTTGTGCCATTCCTCGCCGAATTCACCCCCACCGCGAATGTTCGCCACCACATAAATGCCGCCCTGGTCAAACCACACGCGCCGTCCGATGCTGAAATTCGGCGACAGACTGATCCCGTACCCACCGTACGCGTAAAGCAGCGTGGGATTTTTGCCGTTCAGTTTCGTTCCCTTGCGCCGGATGATGTTCAGCGGAATTTTCGTGCCGTCCTTCGACGTCGCAAATTCCCGCACCACTTCCATGTCGCTGAAATCCGCCGGAGAAGTCCCCGCAAGTTTCGTCGCCCGCGCCTGGCCCGAAGCCGGGTCATAAGACATCCACACGAACGGATCGATGAATGTGATATTGCGGAAAAACAATTCATCACCCTCCGGGCACAACATGCCCTGCACCGCCGAAACCGCTTTGATTGGGACAATCGTATTGGTCTGTTTTTTCAAATTGAAAAATCGGATTTGCGACGGCCCGCCAACGAGGTCCTCCACGTACAACCCACTCTCAGAAGAACAAAAGCCTTCCACCACCGCGCTGCTTTCCGGCACCACCACCTTGGCATTGGCAAGTTCCGGCGCCTCCAGCGGCAACCGCACAACCCTCCCCCGCGGCGCGCCATCGCGCGAAAGAAAATAAATCGCCCCATCCCGGCTGAAAGTCCCCGCCTTGATTTGATCGCTGAACTTCGTGAGCTGCCGCCACTGATTCTCCGGCCCGAGCAAATAGTGCGCGTAATCGCCGCCATCGCCATTCGCAACTGTCGCCAGCACATGGTGCCCGTCGCGGCTCGACTCCAGCGAAATCTCCGCAATGCGCGGAAAATCCTTCCCCAATTCATACCGATCCTGCTCCACCGGCGTGCCGAGCCGATGAAAATAAATCTGCTGATAAAAATTCAAATCATCCGCCGCGCGTTCGCCCGCATGCGGATAGCGCGTGTAATAAACGCCGCTGTCATCCGAATTCCAAGCCACGCTCCCGCCGCCCGTCGGATATTGAACGCGCGGAATTTTATCCGGCAACGGCTTCCCGGTTTCCACGTCGTAAAAAAACAGCGTCCCATCCTCGCTCCCGTTTTCCGACAACGACACCGCAATCTTTTTCCCGTCATGCGACGGCACCCAAAAATCCATCGCCGTTGTCCCTTTCGGATTCAGCTTGTTCGGATCCAGCACCACGCGTTCGGACGACAAATCATCCAGCGACTTGAGCGTAATCAGCCACGGCTGCTGCGCCGGCGGCTTGAACTTCATCGCAAAAATAATTCCCGGCCGATCCACGAGGCCGGAATAATTGGGCGACGTCGCGGAATAAAGTTGCTTCAACTTTTCCGCCACCGCTTCACGCGCCGGCAATTTGTCCAGGTACGCGCGGCTGATTTTATTTTCGGCGGCGTTCCACGCCTGGACCGCCGGGTCATCGAAATTTTCGAGCCACTGATAATTATCCACAATACTTGTGCCCCAGTAAGTGTTGGTCACTGGATGTTTGGGCGTCACGGGAATTTCCGCGCTGAGAACATTCGCGCCGCAGGCAATGCATACAAAGAATCCCAGCGCTCGAATCGAGGAATTAACACAAGTTTTCATGTTTATATCTCGTTTAGTCCGCCGACTACCGCCGCGCAAAACGCGGGTTGGGTCCGCTTTTCGCCAATAATACCCCTAATTTACCCCCCTAAAGAGGGATGGGCAGCGGGCTTCCGGAGTGTAGAGTTTTTTTATTGGCGCCACAATTATGAACGACACACCCCAACGCGCTAAAGACAATACGGTTTCTGCCCAACGAAAAGCGCTTCTTCATTTTTTTGCGCCATGTCCATCCCTGCCCGGCGTTTTTGTCATCACTCAATTCCAAATCGAACACTCGGGAAAATGAAAATCACCTCAGATGCGCAATCGCGGCGCGGCGATCGTCCCGCCCCCGCCTTCACTTTAATCGAGTTGCTCGTGGTCATTGCCATCATCGCCATCCTCGCCGCAATGATCCTGCCGGCATTGGCCAAGGCCAAACAAAAAGCCCAGGGCATCC
>Ga0134126_10007795_pt1 | contig 13437 bp, 20 predicted proteins | sample KB31752_FD_96881 | JGI IMG/M metagenome (GOLD analysis project Ga0134126, IMG submission 96881) | Terrestrial soil microbial communities with excess Nitrogen fertilizer from Kellogg Biological Station, Michigan, USA - KB3-175-2 | ecosystem: Environmental > Terrestrial > Soil > Unclassified ...
CGCATTGATGGCGAGATTGAGCAGCGCCAGTTCCAGTTCGTTGGCATCGGCGATCACCGGCCATGTGCCGGGCGGGACGGTGGTGAGGATGGTGATGTCGGGCATGGTGCCTGTCAGCATCGTCTTGAAATCGGCGATCTGCCCGGCCAGGTCGATGGGGCGGGGCGACAAAGTCTGGCGCCGCGCGAAGGTGAGAAGCTGGCGGGTGAGCGAGGCGCCCCGGCCCACGGCCGTCTCGATCGCGTCGGCGGCGCGCGCCGCCTTGGGATCGTCCTTGCCCGCGCGCCTTAGCACATTGTTCTGGCCGCTGATGATCATCAGAAGATTGTTGAAATCATGCGCCACCCCGCCGGTAAGATGGCCCAGCGCCTCCATCTTCTGCGCCTGGGCGGCGCGGCTTTGCGCCTCCCGGAGGGCAAGCTCGGTGTCGCGGCGCTCGCTGATGTCGCGGGTGATCTTGGCGAAGCCCACGGTCTTGCCGTTCACGTCGCGGATGCGGTCGATCACCACATTGGCCCAGAAGACGCTGCCGTCCTTTCTCACGCGCCAGCCTTCCATCTCGAAGCGGCCTTCCTTTTCCGCCGTGGCGAGCGCTTTGGCCGGCACGCCCTGGGCGCGGTCGTCTTCGACATAGAAGCGGGAGAAATGGCTGCCGATGATTTCCTGGGCCTCATAGCGCTTGATGCGTTCGGCGCCCGCATTCCAGGTCGCCACCAGGCCGTTGGGATCGAGCATGATCAGGGCATAGTCGCGCACGCCGTCGATCAGAAGGCGCAAATGCCGCTCGCTTTCGCGAAGCGCTTCCTGCGCGGCGCGCCGCTCGCTGATGTCGCGGGTCACCTTGGCGAAGCCCAGCAGCTTGCCCTTGCTGTCGCGGATCGCGTCCACCACCACATGGGCCCAGAAGCGGCTCCCATCCTTGCGGCAGCGCCAGCCTTCGCCTTCATAGCTGCCGGCGACCGCGGCGGTGTTGAGCGTCCGCGCCGGCTGGCCCGAGGCGCGGTCCTCCCGGGTGTAGAATTTGGAGAAATGCTGGCCCACGATCTCGCCGGCGGTGTAGCCCTTGAGCCGCTCGGCGCCTGCGTTCCAGTTGGTCACCACGCCGGACGGATCGAGCATGTAAATGGCATAGTCGGTGACGCCGTCCACCAGAAGGCGGAAGCGCCGCTCGGATTCCACCAGCGCGGTCTCGATCGCATGCCGGCCGGTAACGTCGCGGGCCATGACGGCAAAGCCCAGGAGCGCGCCGGAGGCCGCCTTGACCGGCTGGATCACGGTGGTGACCCAGTAACGTTCTCCGCCTCTCTTCAACTGCCAGCCTTCGGACGCGGCGCGGCCTTCGCGCAGCGCCTTGTCGAGCAGGCCCGCCGAAGCGTTCTCGCCCTGGGCATTGCGCAGGAAAAAGCGGCTGAAAGGCATGCCCATGGCTTCGCTCATGCCATAGCCGGTGATCTGGGCCGCGCCCGCGTTCCAACTCGCCACCCGGCCGTCCGGGGTGAGCATGAAAATGGCCACGTCGGAAAGGGAATCGATCAGGGCACGGAGATGATCGTCCGCAGAGGCAAGCGGCGGGTTTTGTGCCGTTTCAGGATCGGGCGAGCCGGCCAATTGACAAAGTTCCCTTGGGAAACGAAAAATTCCGGCCTGAACCGGGCGTTGTGTGACGCGTTAGACTACGAAATCGGCGATAATGCCTACAATGGGTCCCATGCAAACGGCACGACAAGCAGAATCGTTCAAAGTCCCGTTCCCTATTCCCCACATTTTCGTTGCCGGGGGCGGGGAAGACGAAGCTTCGGAAGAGAGCCCCCGGCGCGCGGGTCAGGTTGTGGGCAAGGGCGAAGACCTGCCTTACCGCGTCGAAGTATGGACTGAAGATAGCCGGGCGGTCGAACAAACGCTCGCCATGACCGCCAATGGCTCGATCGGCTATGCCGCCTATTACGAGGCCACCCGGGAATATCCCGAGCGCTATGTGGTCTTGCGCCACAAGAACCGGATCGTGGCGCGCTGGAATCCGCCCGACGGCTGAAAGGGCGTCGCTATCAACATGGATTTGGAGTTGGCAGGGGCGCACGTGCCGGATCAGGACAAAGCATCTTCATCGCGCGATGGGCGCCATGACGAGCTTCCTTACGCGGTCGAATTGTGGAGCAAGGACCGCAGCCATGTGGAGAAGGTGCTGGCCCGCGCCTTCAAAATCTCGCTGGGGCGCGCCATCTTCCGCGCCGCGCTGGACGAGAATCCCGGCCGCCGCATCGTGCTGAGGCACGGCGAGCGCATCGTCGAGGATAATGGCGAATAGCGGAACTGCGCTCCGGCCCCGCGCCTTAGAGTATGATCGCGCTTCTTTGTATCGCGATCATGCTCTAGGTTTTTGTTTTATCGCGCAATTTTGCCGAAAACCGCTTCACACTTTTCGGATCGCGCTTTAGGCGGCGCTGTCCCAGCGGGCGAGGACCGCCTGGGCGTCCGTGATCCAGCGTTCGAGCATCTCGATATTCTCGAGATTGCCCTCGGCGCGCAGCCGCTCGATGCGCTGTTTCATCCGGACCAGTTCCTGGCGCAAATCTTCCATCGACTGGGTGACGCTTTTGGCCATGTCCGGCCCCCCTTGGCCCACGCAACAGGACAACAGCAATTTGTTTGTACAATGGAACTTCGGTTGTCCATCAGTATATTGCCCGGATGAGTCGCTGGGCTAATGCATTTGACCGGCGGCGAGGGAGAGCCGGACCAGATTGGAGAGGTCGCGGGCCTTGAGCTTGGATTGCAGGCGCGCGCGGTGGGTCTCGACCGTGCGGGGCGAGATGCCCAGCTCATGCGCCACCAGCTTGTTGGAGAGCCCCAAGACCAGCCGGTCCAGCACTTCGCGCTCGCGGGCGGTGAGACCGGCGATCAAAAGGGCCGCTTCCCTGCTTTCCTGGACCGAGCGGCGGGCCTTGCTGCCCCGCCTGAGCGCGCGGCCAACGCTGTCCAGCAAACGGTCGTCGTCCAGGGGCTTTTCCAGAAAGTCGAACGCGCCGGCGCGCATGGCGGCGACCGCCAGCTTCACGTCGCCATGGCCGGTGATGAGGATCAGGGGCGAGGCGGATTTGCGCCGGACCAGTTCGCCCTGCAATTCCAGCCCGCTCATATGCGGCATGCGCATGTCGCTGACGATGCAGTCGGCTTCCATGCCGCTGTCGAGATAGCCTACGGCGCTGGGATAATCCCTGACGGTGAACCCGCCCGACTCCAGCAAGACGCGCAGCGAATGCCGCACGGAATCATGATCGTCTAAGACAATGACAATCGCTTCGTTGTGCATGATGGCGTATTCCGTGTTTCGAAATGACGGCATGAAAATCGGGTTGGGGAAATGGAACGGGGCATGGCCACGCGCATGGCACGCGAACCTGAATGCAACTGGACCGGTCCGGCGCAAGCGCCATGCAAGCCCTCCCATCGGCTCAAGAGATTATCCGCCTTCGGAGGATTGTCCAAAATTTATCCGTGACCGGAGCAGTTTTTTCCGCATTCATACATGCATTGTCTGCATGGTTAATCGAGCGCGCTTTCGCGCGCGCGGGAAAGGGCCCGGGCCAAGCGCATATTCAAAGGTTTTATGGCGAGTTCCCGCTACAACCCTGCCGTGAGGGGAAGCATGTTTTGCGTGTAAACGGCCGGAATGATGCAGCGCAAAAATTCCGACATGAAAACATGAATCTGTCACCCCCTCCGCAACCTTGCCGTGATGCGTGGGCCTAAACGCCTGCGCTGCCCAAGGCGTTGGGGGAAGAAAGTCAGGACCCGGTTTCGGGAAGTATCGGCGCGTTTTGGCCGACGGCGGAGGGGTTACATCGTCTCGTCGGCAATCCCAACGCGGCGGCGATAGACCATCTCCCAGCCCAGCCAGCCGGTCACGATCATCAACAGCACCGCCAGCACGGAGAGAGTCGTGCCGGTCGAATCCGCCATGCCGCTGCTGTGACGCCGATACCAGTTGACGGCTTCGAGCAGAACGACGATCAGGTTGCCGCCGAAATGCATCCAGGCGATGCCCAGCGCCCGGATGCGCGCATCGCCCAGAACATCGGTAAAGCCCATCACCGCGGCCAGGAGCGCCATGATCACGCCGGCCGCCAGAAGATACTCACTGGCTCTGAACCAGAACGGATCCGCCGTCCCCACCAGATCGCAGGCCAGTGCTCCGACAAAGAAGGCGATGGGAAACGGCACCAGCATGGGATGAAGGGGATGGCCGAGAATCTTGGCGGTCGATTGCGGATTGGACATTGGGAGCCTCCACACGGGAAAGATGTGCGAGAATCGCGCTGATGGCTGGGAAACGCGCCTGTCCCACCGCGCGTTCCCGCAGGCTTCAATCGGCGATCTCTCCGCTAACGTTTGTTATGCTGGGAATAGCTACCAGCCAAATCCGGAACGGAATCCGAAACGCGGGCCCCATGGTCCCCAGGCGCCCCAATTCCACGCCGGGTCCGAATACATCATCGCGGCGCTGCGCTGCTCGTCCACCAGGCGCTTGGCCTGCACATAGCGCTGATATTGGCCGTAGGCCTGTTGGGTGCCCACATAGAGGCAGTTGCAGACCAGCGCGTCGCCATAGACATAAGTAACCGCCTCGCCATTGACGCGCCGCACGAACTGGTTGGGCGGGAGCCGCTTCAGCATCTCCTCGCGCTCGGGCGTATTGGCCGGCCGCTGCTCGAAGCCGGCCGCGGCGAGCTGATCTTCCTGCCGGGTGATGAGATCGGTGGCGCTGGCGCAGCCGGACAACGCCAAGACGCAGGCGATGAGAGAGGCTTTAAATCCGGCTTTGCCCGGAAACGGGGTTGCCATGGCGTTGTTCCATCCGTTGGTCGCTCACCATAACAAAACGCACGAGCGGCGGGAACGGATCGACTCAGTTCAGCGCGGTAGCGACTAAAGCGTTGATCTGGCTGGGGCCGAACGGCTTGGCCAACACATGTTCCACGCCGTGCTTTTCCGCCACGTGAAGCAGATGGCCATTGCCGGAAATGGCGATGATCTTGGTCTGGGGCCTGCGTCTGCGGCACTCCACGATGGTGTCGATGGAATCCACGTCGGGCAGGATGATGTCGGTGATGATCAACTGGGGATCGAAACTTTCGAAGAGTTCGAGCGTGTCGCGGCCATGCACCGAGGTCTTGACCTCGTGCCCCGCCATCTCCAGCGAACGCCGAATGATTTCGACAATGCCCGCATTGTCGTCGATTACCAGGATACGGGAAGCCATCTGACGAGCCCCTCCAATCATTAACCCAACGTGGGCCGAGCTTAGGCCGCACGTCTTTAAATTTGATGAAAAGGCCCGAATATCGAGGCATTGGCTTAGGTTTGGCGAGCGACGCGAGCTTAGAAAACCTTGCCCCTCTTCGAGCGTGAGCCGAGGGAGGCCGGGCTAAAGGCGCACCGTCAATGCCAGATTGAAGGCGGTGCTGCGGCCGCCGCCGAAGCCGGGGATCACCGTCATCATCAGGCCCAGCCGATTGAGAAAGCGGTAGTTGGGATCGTCGAAATAGCGGCCGCCGAGCTTGATGATGCCCGCGCCCAGCAGTGGCGAGACGGGATCATGGCCCTTGTATCCGCCATTGAGATCGAAACCCGCCAGCAAGCCCGGGCTGATCTGGATTCTGGACAAGGAGATGGTCCAGGGCGTCAGCGAAACGCCCGCGATGGCGGTGTTGCGCCGGTAGCTGTTGGTGAAATCTCCGGCGGCGAGCGAGAAATGGTCGTCCAGCGCATAGAACAGGACACCGCCCCAATTGTGGTCGTTGAAATCGCGATCGTTGGGGGTGTGGAACGAGAAAAACGGGACTGCGATCGTCAGGCGCGAGGAGAAAGAACTGTCGCCGCCGGAGGAGGCATCTTCGGCGCGCGCAGGCGTGACCAGAATGATCGCCAATGCGGCGGCGCCGATCAATTTCCCCGCCCCTGTCATCGTCACCCCCGGCTGTTCTAAACCTTGACACTATCCGAGTCGGCGGGTGCGGGCTCGGGCGGGCGGTTGCCGGCCGTCACCTTCTCGCTGCGCACGATCTGGGCCTGGCGCGTCACCGCGGTCAAAATGCCGGCCCGATCGAGCGCGGCTTTCACCTCTTTCTGCAGCGCGCGGTAGGCCTTCCAGTAATCGGCGCTGCGCACATGGGCGCGGGCGCGCAGCACCACGGCATATTCCCGAAGCGCCTGGACCACCGCGTCGGGCGGGGGCTCCTTCAGCACCAGATCGTTGGCGGCCAGAGCGGCGACGATGGTCTTTTCCACCAACTCCAAATCGTTCGCCCAATCGACCGGCACATCGAAGACGACGCGCCGGATGCGCTCGCGGGTGAAGTTGAGGATGTCGCCGCCGAAGATGGCCGAATTGGGGATCGAGATGTAAACCCCGTCGCGGGTGATGATCAGCGTGGCGAACAACCCGATCTCGCGCACCGTGCCCTGGCGGCCCTTGGCGACCTCGACGAATTGGCCGACGCGAAACGGACGGAGCAGCAACAGCATCACGCCCGAGGCCACGTTCGACAGGGTACCTTGCAGCGCCAGGCCGATGGCGATGCCGGCCGCGCCCAGAACCGCGATCAGCGAGGTGGTCTGCACGCCGAATTGCTGCACCACCAGAAGCACGGTGAGGGCCAGGATGGCGTAGCGCGCCAGCGAGGCGATCAGCGGCTTTAACGTCAGGTCGATGGGGAGCGGGCGAAGCCCCGCTTCCAGGCCGCGCTTGGCCCAGGTCGCCGCCGTCCAGCCCACCACCAAAATCAGAACCCCCACGATCAATCGGAGCCCGCCATTGACCACCAGCAGTTGAAGCTCGGTCACCAGCGAGGGCGTGGGCTGGACCATAACGGCATGGGGGACGAGGGCGGGGGCAGCCATGGGGGAACTTTCCTCGGTTCCCTAACGCACGGACGGCAAGCGCGGTTTCGCGGGGGTGCGGGCCGTCCAGCCCGCGGCCCGATGCAGATCAACGCGATGGTCTGGTCTTGGGATCGATCGCCGCATGGGCCAGATCGCGCAGCCGGTCCATGAACGAACCCGATTGCAGATAGCGCAGATGCGCGGCCCACCTGTCCTCGGCGAGCACCGTGCGGCCGAGATCGTGTTCTTCCCGCTTCATCAGCTCCAGCACGCGCTTGTCCTCATCGGCTTCCAGCCAATAGCCATGGCCGCTTCCACAGAAATCCATGCCAAGGTCGTAGAGCCGGTACTGGAAGCTTTTCATCGGTTGGCCGCATTCAGGGCATTTGCGGCTGTCGTCCGCCGGCTCGAATACCAGCGTGCCTTTTTCATCATCGCCGAAATCGAAAACTTTGTCCTCGAGCTGGTTCAATTCCTGCGGGGTGAGCCACATGCCCTTGCAGGCGGGGCACATTTCCATCGCCACGCCGTCGCGGTTGGTGAGGGTCAGTTGGGCGTCGCAATTGGGGCATTTCATGGTTCAGGTCTCTCTTGCATGCGATCCAGATAATTCCAGCCGCCATTTCTGAAACAGCGATCCCTGAAATAGCGGCGATAGAGAAAGCCGTCGCCGTCAGCCTCGAACTGGCCGGCGAAGATTTGATGGAGGCGATTTCGGGTTCCCGGCACGGCGGGATTTTATCAGTCCCCGGAGGCGTGCCCAAGCCTTACGGGGGTGCCGTCTTACGGGACCGGCGTCTGCACGATGGCCACCGCCACCGAGCTCCAGACATCGAAGCCGATCTCGTCGCCTTCCGCCCGGTGCTCGATGGCGCGCGACAGCGCTTCCTCGGTGGCGCGCGAGCCATAAGCTTCGTGCATCAGATGAGCGACGCGGCGAATGCGGGATTCCGGCAAGATGACGATCCTGGTGCTGATGTCGGGCAGCAGAGATCACAGGTAAGCCTGTTTTTCCAGCACGCTTTGCTCAAACCTGACGCATCCGGAAGTGGTGGAAATGCTTAAAATCTGGCGGGTGCAAGCGCGGACAAACTTCGTTACAGTTCGCCTTGGATTTGCCCGGATAAGAGGCGTTTTGCCGCGCCGAAAAGGCGGTCACGTGTACACCGTCAGCATAGCTGACGTAATATCACTTTGAAGGTGTGGATTTCGCCGCAACCAATCTTTCCCCAGCGCGTTCGACGCTCCGGGGAAATACATAAAGGGAACCCGATGGGCCTGCGCGTGCTGGTGGTCGAGGATGAGGGCATCATCGCCATGCTGCTGGAAGACATGTTGGCCGAGCTCGGCCACGACATGGTGGCCAGCGCCGCCAATATCGAGGATGCGCGCAGCGAGGCGTCGCGGCGCGTGATCGACCTGGCGATTCTGGACGTGAATCTGGGGCGGCAAAGCTCCCATCCCCTGGCCAGCGATTTCAGCGCGCGCGGCATTCCGTTCATCCTGGCTACCGGCTATGGGCGGAGGGAATTGGGCAAGGAATGGGGCGACGGCGTGGTGCTGGAAAAGCCCTTTGAAGTGAATGCCCTGTCGGCGGCGATCGCGGAAAGCATGAGCCGCCGCAGCGCCTCGGCGTAGGGGCAAGATGCGGACCGCCACTGTTCAAGAATCGCCTGTTCCTGAAATAAAGCCATCCGCCGCGCCGGTGACCTTGGGCGCGGTGCTCTATGCGTCCGGAAAAATTCCCGCGTCCGAAGGGGAATGGGCGGCGCTGGTCGCGGGCGTAGCCCAAGGCGACCAGCTCGCGCTCCATGCGCTTTATGAGCGGGCGCACCGGCCGGTCTTCACGCTGGCTTTCCGCATCACCGCCAACCGCGAGACGGCGGAAGAACTCACCATCGACGTCTTTCACGACGTCTGGCGGCGGGCGGGAAGCTATGACGCGGAAAATGGCACGGTGCTGGGCTGGATCATGAACCAGACGCGCTCGCGCGCGATTGACCGGCTTCGGTTCGACGCCCGCAAGAAACGCCGCGGCAATGTCGAGCCGATGACCGAGGCCCCGCCCGATCCCGATGATGTCATCGCACTTCATGAGCGGGGGCGTTCGCTCCAGGCGGCGCTGGCGCATCTTACCGCGGAGGAGCGCCAGGCGATCGAAACCACGTTCTTCGCCGGCTTGACTTATGCCGAAGCCGCGGCCCAGCTGGGCCAGCCGTTGGGCACCATCAAGACGCGCATTCGTTCGGGGCTCACCAAATTACGCCACCGGCTGGAAAGTGCGCCATGAGCCCCTTGGACAAGACGAAACCGGGCGAGGGCCATTGCGGACAGAGCGAGGCGACCCATGCCTATGCGCTGGACGCTATCCGGAGAGCGAACTTGCGGCAATCGAGGCGCACATCGAATCCTGCCCCGATTGCCGGCGCGAGCTTCAGGGTTTGCGTCCCCTGGTGAAGCGCTTCGTCTCATGGCCGGCCGATCTGCTCAGCCCCGCCGCTTCGCTTCGGGAGCGGCTGGCCAAACGGATCGCCGCCGACTCCGGAACTGCGATGAAGCCGCCGTCGCGCACATGGGTTGAGCCGGAATGGGAGCAGGTGGCACCCGGCATCGAATGCAAGCTGCTCGCCACCGATCACACGCGCCATCGCGTCAGCATGCTGGTCCGGCTTGCGCCCGGCGCCAGCTATCCCGCCCACACCCATGCGGGAGTGGAGGAATTGCACCTCCTGGACGGTGAGCTTTGGATCGATGACCGCAAGCTTTTCCCCGGCGACTATAATTATGGCCCCCCAGGCAGCGCCGACTACCGGGTCTGGAGCGAGACAGGGTGCACCTGCGTCCTGGTCACCAGCACCAGGGATGTCCTGACATAGCGCCGATTTTTGCTTTTCTTGCACAGCGGCAATCCGGGAACCGCCGGTTGACGTTTGGTGGGTGTGGGAGAAAGCAAAGCTTGCGGCGGTAAAGAGCTGGTGCACGTTTTCGCGCCACCGGACTCCGTTGCCGGGCCGAATCAATTCACCATCGAGCTCAAGTGCCGCTGGTGCGGCCATGCCGGCTCGGCGCTTTGGGAGGAAACCCCCAAGGGGCGTCAGTTGATCAGCCTGACCGGGTTTTACGAGCGGGTCCGCCGCAAGTTGCCCTTCCGGATCGAGACTGTCTGCGATAATTGCGACCGCGCCCAGCCCGTTTGAGTCCGCCATCCGAGCCGCCCCGGTGCATCCCGCCGTACAAAATGTGAGGACGGCGGGAACCGTTCCTCGATCTGCCGCGTTCAGGCCATCGGAAATTCAATTCGCTTTCATTTACGCATGGATAAAGTCCACGAATTTCAAGTCAGGGGCCGGCAATGCCGCGACCAGGCCGAACGGGCCATCGCGGAGACCATCCGGCAGCAATATTCCGAGTTGGCCGAGGTCTGGGACCGGCTGGCGTGGGAGCGCCGCCAGTACTTCGTGGCGAAGTAGCCCGCACATCCCGGCAAGCCCGCAGGCGCGGCGGTTTCTCAGGGTTTTTACGGGGGATACAACCTGGCGGCGAGGCCAGGACAATCACCCTTGTGGAAAAATACGTCTGGCGGCCCTGGTCCCCCCTGTGATGGGTTCGCCCCCATGCCAAATCGATCCCCCCAGCATTATCGCAACCGCGCCAGCGAGCTTCGGGCCGAGGCGGCCGGCCGCGCCGAGGAACTGTCTCGCGACATCCTGCTTCATGTCGCCCAGCAGTGCGAGCAGTTGGCGGCCGAGATCGAAGCCCGCGCCCGGGAGGGTGAGGCGCGGGCCCGCAGGGCTGCCCTGGACTAGGTTCCGGCCGCAAAGCGCCCCCGCAATTTGTCAATTTGTCCCTATACGGATCGTCTCGCGGTTCATCGCGTTCGCAAATTCACATCACGGCGAAAGTCATTATGTGAGGCGCGCGTGGGAAATCAGGAACTGCTGGAACGGGCATTCAGCCTGGCCGAGAGCGGCGAAGTCGCAAATATCCAGGAACTGCGCCACGCCCTGATCGGAGATGGAGTTTCATTGTCCGATCTCGCGCAGTTCCATGGCCGCGCGCTGTCCGCGCAGTTAAGTAGGAAGATCATCTTGTCGCGGCGCCGGGTGACGCCAAAAATGCCCCGCGGCGACGCCTAAGGCGGCAAAGGCGGGGACTCAATAATATCCCCTTCGCGCGTTGGTGATCGCTTCGTCCCAGGCTTCCACGTCGGGCGTGGCGTCGGCGAGCGCGGCGAGAAGATCGCCGAGCGCGTCCTTGCGAAATTCGGTGAGGGTTTGCGCGCGCTCGACCTTGCGGCGGAAATCGGTCAGCGCGGCGAAGAAGGTCGTTTGCGCCAGGAACTCATGGTCGCGGTCGGCGTCGGAGATTTCGGGCGCGCGCGTGCCAAAGCGGGCAAAGGTGGAAAGAATTTCCAACTCATACGCCTGGCGGCGATCCACGCGCGGCACCTTTCCTTTGCGGTTCCACCCGGTTGGCCTGCCGGGCGCCCCGGCTGGGGAGGGCGGGGGAGGCGCCTCAAGCCATTGGCGCTCCGGCAGGCCCACCCGGGTGATGCGCGGCAAGCTATTCCATGGTCCATGTGAACCAGCATGAAACGTGGAATGGTGCACAGACGGCATGTCCAAATTCTCCTCACCCTGAGCTTGTCGAAGGGTGAAAGCTTCAATCCTCATGCTTCGACAGGCTCAGCATGAGGATTGAGAGCGGGCCGCGGGCCGCGAAATCGTGAAGGCACCGCGGGGCGCGGAAAACGTTGAGTCACAGTTGCGACGCATCAGGCACGGAGGAGAAACTTCCATGCAGTGGCGGAGCGCGGAGCACTATCGCAAGCGCGCGGAAGAGTTGCGGATCGCCGCCGGGCACACGGAAGACCAACCGGCCCGCGAAACCCTGCTGGACCTGGCCGAGCAATACGAGATGATGGCGGACAAACGAGGCGAGAAGGGGAAGCCTGATGGTCATTCGAAGGCTGGTCATTCGAAGTCTGGCGGCCAACCGCTCTGAGCCGCCTTGCGCAACGCGCTTTTGCCGTGCATTGGCGTGAGGACATCGCGCGCTCTTTATGATTGAATCCTCGCTTTTGGGGGCGAAACGGCCATGAACGGATACACCCGGCGCGGCTTCCTCGGCAGCGCCGCCATGCTGCCGCTGCTGGCGGGGCGCGCCATCGCGCAAACCGCCAGAGCGCAAACCAATGCGCAAACGGTGGGCGCGCCAACGGCGGGTGGAGTCAATCCCGATCCCTATTCCTATGTCGATCCCGAATTGGCGGCGGCGCTCAGGAATTTTCCCGCGGGCGACGGCGTGAACGCCGAGAATCTGGCGGCGCTGAGGGCAGGCGACAAGAATTATTCCATGTCAAACGCGCCGGAACTGCAGCCCAGGAAAGCGTTCCTGCCCGGCCCCGGCGGCCCCGGAGCACCTGAGGTGCCTGTCTTGATCATCGATCCCCGCCCCGGTTCTCAGAACCGCCCCGCCACCGTCTATATCCACGGCGGCGGCTATGTGCTGGGGCGCGCCGACACCAATGTCCAATTGGCGCAGGACATCGCGGCGGCCACGGGGAGCATGGTGGTGTCGGTGGACTATACGCTGGCGCCGGAAGCGCATTTCCCCCAATCGTTGGAACAGAATTATGCCGCGCTGGCGTGGCTGCATAAGAATGCGGGCCAGTTCGGCGTCGATGCCCGCCGCCTGGCGGTGATGGGCGACAGCGCGGGCGGCGGCCACGCCGCCATGCTGGCGATCGCCGCGCGCGACCGGCGCGAAATCCCGCTCGCCTTCCAATGCCTGATCTATCCCATGCTGGACGACCGCACCGGCTCGATCCGCCGCATGCCGCCCTATGCCGGCCACTTCATCTGGACCGAAGCCGAAAACCGCTTCGGCTGGACCTCGCTGTTGGGCCAGCCCGCGGGCGCGGCCGCCGTGCCGCCGGGATCGGTCCCCGCGCGCATCGCCGATATGAGCGGGCTTGCGACGGCCTTCATCGGCGTGGGCTCGATCGATCTTTTCTGTGAGGAGGATATCGAATATGCCAGGCGCCTGGTGGCGGCGGGCGTGGATACGGAATTGCTGGTGGTGCCGGGCGCCTATCACGGCTTCGACGTGGTGACGCGCGACGCCAGGCTCACGGTCCAATTCCGCAATACGTGGCAGGCGGCACTTAGGCGCGGGCTGGGGCTGGCGTAAGGCCGGCAGCGCGGGGGGCGGAGGAACTACCGGCCGGTGACCCTTCCGATATAGGATTGCGTTGTCGCGCGCCTCGTCGAAGGGCATGATGCGACGGGACCGCGTGTGGCGTATTGCGGTCCTCCTTTTCCGTCGAAAGGCAATCGCGATGACCTGCCTTACTCGGCCGCGGTCACGTACACCTTCTGCTGCCCGGGAACGACATACAGGTGAAGCTGGCGCAGCACGTCCATGCCCAAGGTCAGATCGGGTATGCGCGCATCCGCCGAGCGGGCCCAGCTTCCCAATACCGGCCCGCTATTGATGGCATGGGTCAGGCTGTTGGCGAGGATCAGCGCCGGAACATTGTTGGCGGTCACGCCG
>Ga0134126_10007797_pt1 | contig 13436 bp, 8 predicted proteins | sample KB31752_FD_96881 | JGI IMG/M metagenome (GOLD analysis project Ga0134126, IMG submission 96881) | Terrestrial soil microbial communities with excess Nitrogen fertilizer from Kellogg Biological Station, Michigan, USA - KB3-175-2 | ecosystem: Environmental > Terrestrial > Soil > Unclassified ...
AAAGTTCTCGCGCAAGATCCTCACAATACTCGCGCCCTGGTCGGCGAAGCGCAGCTTCTTTCCTGGACCGGACATTCCGCCGATGCAATGCAGATCTATTCGCAGGTGCTCTCGCAAGATCCGAATAACGTCGCTGCTCTCCGCGGCGAAGCTCAAATCGTCGGCTGGCGTGGCGATCACCGCCAGGCGCTAAACCTTGCGCAGCAAGCTCATGCGCTCGATTCTTCCGATGCTGCCGCCACTCTCGAGCTCGCTCAGGCGCAGTACGACTTGGGGCATTACTCCGAAGCGCGCAACGGTTTAGCTCAGGTGAAAGGAATTGACACGCCGGATTACATTCAGCTCAAGCACAACGTTGATCACGCGCTCGGTTCATACTTGGAGTTAGGCTATGCCATGCGTCGCGACGGCAAACGCCTCGACTATGATGCTGCCGATGCGCTCATCTCGACTCCGCTGGGAACAGCTAATCGCCTCACCGCCATGTACCAGCCGCAGCTTTATCGCACGACAGTGCGCAATTTTAATTCGAATTACTATGCCCTAATGCTCGATTCGCAGCCCTCTGAATCGATCACAACGCACGCGCAAGTTGCCGGTCGCACCTATCCAGGTGTTCCCTCACAAATGGAAGGCTCATTCGACGTCTCATTCATGCTGCGCCCTTCATTCAAGCTCCAGGTGGGTTTTGAACGCGCCGCCGATCAGGAAAACCTCGTTTCCAGCCTCGGCGCAAATGTCAGCGGAGTTTTCGTTGGGCAGGTCGAATCCAATCTCGCTTCCGTCGGCGGCAGCTACTCCAATTCCGCGCATCATTACGACTTGTCGCTGACCTACACTGATGGCATCTACACCGGCGAGAATCTCGCGTCAAATCGCCGCTGGAGCGTTGACGGCAATATCGGCAAATCCATTCGCGGCGGCCATCCTTACATTCGCGCGGCGTACGGCTTCACCTATCTCAGTTTCGATCATGACGCCGAATTTCAGCCCGGCGACGGCCAGCCTCCCCGCATCACCGGCGGCTACTACAGCCCCACACGCTTCCTGCTGAATTACGCGCAGCTAACCTTCTCCGGAAATTTCGGCGCGCGCGCCAAATGGGATTTTGGCGGTTTTGCCGGCGCGCAAAATGCCGAGACCGCATTCACTTCTTTTTCTGATCCGCAATTGGCTTCCACATTCACGGCTCACTTCACTGTCGAGGCCAGCGCCAGCAATGAATTCCGCTTCGGTTATGACTACCTGAACACATTCAACGCGTTTCATCGTCACCTGTTTCTCGCTACTTGGCGTCATTATTTCTAATCGTGGCTACTTCAACTCTGTTTCCTTCTTCGCCTGACCCGGCGAGCAAGTCCGTCGCGCCGCTGAAGCCTTCCACGTCCGTTTGGCAGTCAATACGCAAATGGCAATGGCCACTGTTTCCTGTGATTGCCGCCATCATCGCGATTGCGTGGTATCTGCGCGCACGCGACCCGCATTATTCCAGCGCCTACATGGACGAATCCATTTACATCCTCTACGGCAGGATGTTCCTCTCGCGACATTTTCAAGCGCCGATTGATCATCCGCTCGATTACAGCTTCGGCTGGTATCTCTGGCCCATGCTCGCGGCCTGGGCGGATCGCATTCACGGACTGGTAGGCGTCCGCGAACTCGCCGCCGCAATGGGCGCGGGCATCGTCTGGGCGCTCTGTGGATTCGCCCGCCGGATTTTTTCTCCGGCGGTGGGACTTGCGTCAGCCCTCGTGTTTGCGTTTCTCGGCCCCGCAATTCTGGTGTCGCGGATCGCAACGCGCGACATCGGCTCGTTATTTTTCTTCGTTATTGGCCTGTGGCTATTCGTTCGCGCATGGCAGAAAGATACTTGGCCTGCTTGGCTCTTCGCCGCACTCTCATTTTTCGCCGCTTTTCTTTGCAAATATCTCATCGCCATCTACTTTCCGTTTTTCGCCGTTTTGGTATTTCGTAAGAGCCGCCGCGCTATCCTAGGTTTGTTTCTGCCTCTTGCGGCACTGTGCGCGTTTTATGGAGGTTACTACTACAATTCGCTCCTCGCGCTATTGCGCTATGGACGGGCCTACGGATCGCTTAGAGCTCCCACCTCAGAAGCTCTGCACATCTACTTCAGCAATCGCCTCGATTTCTGGATTCTCGTCGCTCTTGCGCTCCTGGCATTTTTGTCAATCCGCGAAGTGAGTGGGTGGGCTCTTACGTTGCTCTGGTGCGGCGCTCTCATTACTCCCATTTTTCAACTCATATCTCGCGCCGACTACGATTACTGGAAACACGTCAACTACTCGCTCATTTTCCTTGTGCCACTCGCGATGCAAGGCCTGCTCTTTCTGCTGCGGCGCCTCGGCTCGCGCCCATACAAATTTACTGCGCCCATCGCCATCTGCTGCCTTTCCGTCGGGCTGGGCTTCCTTGGCAATTCCTGGCACATCGATCGTTTCGTCTTCTGGCCTAACACCAAGCCGATCGCTGCCTATTTTCAGGGCCAGCTTGTGAATTCTGATCGTGTCCTCATTGACGACACGGTCCTTCGCTACACGTTTTCTCCTCCGCTGCCGCAGTGGCAAATCACCGACCCGTTCTATTTCCGTTACGATTCCAAAACCGGCGCGCCCGCCTATGCCGAAGCCGTCACCAACGGCCTCTTCGATTACATCGTCCTTGATGGCGGCATCGGAGAAGACGCGCACCGCATGGCCGCTGCAATTGAGCCATCACTCTCCGCGCATTACAGACTCAAGCTATCCATGTCCGAGCCAAATCTCGGCCAGCAGATTCGCATCTATGAACGGCAAAATCCGCCGGCGGCTCTGCCCTCCTCAACCGGCCCCCAGATTCACCTCATCGCCCCCGTATCCAATGCTCTCGTGCAAACCGACCGAACGGCAACCCAGCTCCAAGCCACGGTAAACAGCATCTCTTCCGGCGATTACGTGATCGCTGACGTCTTCACCAATCGCTGGTACACGCAAACCGGCAAAATCCGTCCGGGCGCTCCTGACGGCAATCTGAGCGCTACGATCTACCTCGCCGGCGAAGGCCGCGAGCAATGCCATCACATCGTGCGTGTCCGTTTATTCGATCCGTCCGCCCACCTGCTGAGTTCTGCGCTGAGCTTTAATGTTGCCCGCGCCAACGCAAACGGTGCCGCTCCCGCTTGCCGTTAAATCCGCCTACGCCCACTTCACTGCTCATTTCTTACCGTTCAATGCACGCCAAATGCCCGCCGCATGGGGCCGTGCTATTCTTTTGTAAGTAGGAATGGCCTTATTTCATTAGCGGGAGTCACGCTCGATTGCACACCCCGTCCCAACGCGCCGCTGAACTGAAAGCCCTTCTCAATGAGCGCATCGTCATTCTCGATGGCGCTATGGGAACGATGATTCAGGCGCGCAATCTCGCCGAATCTGACTACCGCGGCAGCGAATTTGCTCGCCATCAGCGCGATTTGCGCCTTTGCAACGATGTCTTGAACCTCTCGCAGCCTGAAATCGTCGCTTCCATTCACCGCGAATATCTCACAGCGGGCGCCGACATCATCGAGACCAACACCTTCAATGCCAATGCCATTTCCATGGCCGAATATGGGCTCCAGGATCGTATCTACGATCTGAACAAGGCCGCAGCGCAAGTCGCTCGCCGCGCCAGCGAAGAATTTCTTCGCGAAAATCCGAATGGCGGTCCACGCTTCGTTGCTGGTTCCATCGGGCCCACCAGCCGCACCGCTTCCATGTCGCAGGATGTCAGCAGTCCCGCCGCGCGCGGCGTCACATTCGACCAGTTGCGCGCCGCTTACTTCGAGCAAATCCGCGGCTTAGTCGATGGCGGCGTGGATACTCTCCTCGTCGAAACGATTTTTGACACCCTCAACGCCAAAGCGGCGCTCTTTTCCGTCGAAGAATGCTTCGACAAACTCGGGAAGCGCCTGCCGGTAATGGTTTCCGTCACCGTCACCGACCGCAGCGGTCGCACGCTCTCCGGCCAAACCGTGTCAGCATTTTGGATTTCCATTTCGCACATGGACCTGCTCAGTGTTGGCATCAACTGCGCTCTTGGCGCGAAGCAGATGCGTCCCTACATCGAAGAGCTTTCGAAAATTGCGCCCATTTACATCAGTTGCTATCCGAACGCGGGCTTGCCCAATGCGTTTGGCGGTTTCGACGAAACGCCCGAAAAAATGTCCGCCGATCTGGGCGAATTTGCCTCAAGCGGCTGGCTCAATATCGTCGGAGGCTGCTGCGGCTCAACGCCCGCGCACATTCGCGCCATCGCCGCAGCCGTAAAAGACCTCAAGCCGCATGTGCTCTCCACGCCGGAGCCGTACGCACGCTTCAGCGGCCTCGAACCGCTGGTGATTCGCCCTGACACGAATTTCGTCAACATCGGCGAGCGCACCAATGTCACTGGCTCGCCGAAATTTTCCAAACTCATTCTCGACGGCCAGTTCGAAGAAGCCGTGGCCATTGCCCGCCAGCAGGTCGAAGGCGGCGCCCAGATTATCGACATCAACATGGACGAAGCCATGCTCGATTCCGAGCAGGCCATGAGCACTTTTCTCCATTACATCGCCTCCGAGCCGGACGTCGCGCGCGTCCCCATCATGATTGACAGTTCCAAATGGAGTGTTATCGAAGCCGGCCTGAAATGCATTCAAGGCAAAGGCATCGTCAATTCCATCAGCCTCAAAGAAGGCGAAACAGTTTTCAAAGATCGCGCGCGCCTGATTCGCCGCTACGGTGCCGGAATGGTGGTGATGGCCTTCGATGAGAAAGGCCAGGCCGACACCATCGAGCGCAAAATCGAAGTTTGCGGGCGCTCTTATAAAATTCTCACCGAAGCAGCCGGCGTCCCTCCCCAGGACATTATTTTCGACCCCAACATCCTCACCGTCGCCACTGGCATGGAGGAGCACAACAATTACGCCGTGAATTTCATCGAAGCCACGCGCCAGATCAAAGCCAAATTTCCCCGCGTCAAAGTCTCCGGGGGCATCAGCAACATTTCATTTTCCTTTCGCGGCAATAATGTCGTGCGCGAAGCCATGCACTCCGCGTTTCTTTATCACGCGATTCGCGCAGGCATGGATATGGGCATTGTCAATGCCGGCCAACTCGCGATTTACGAAGAAATTCCCAAGGACCTGCTCGAGCTCGTTGAAGATGTGCTTTTGAATCGCCGCCCCGACGCCACCGAGCGCCTTCTCGCTTTCGCCGATTCCGTAAAACGAAAAGGCAAAGCCCCAGTCGAAGAAAGCGCCTGGCGTCGAGCCAGTGTCGAGGAACGCCTCAAGCACGCGCTCCTGCAAGGCATCGTCGAATACATCGAAGCCGACACCGAAGAGGCCCGCCAAAAATATGGCAAGCCCATCGCTGTTATCGAGGGCCCCTTGATGGACGCCATGAACGTCGTCGGCGATCTTTTTGGGTCGGGGCGCATGTTTCTGCCGCAGGTGGTTAAAAGCGCGCGCGTCATGAAAAAAGCGGTCGCCTACCTTCAGCCGTTCATGGAAGAAGAAAAACGCGCCAACGGCGGTGGCCAGATCAAAGGGCGCATTCTTATGGCCACCGTGAAAGGCGACGTCCATGATATCGGCAAAAACATCGTCGGCGTCGTTCTCGGCTGCAACAATTACGAAGTGATTGATCTCGGCGTGATGGTCCCAAGCGATAAAATTCTTGCCGCAGCCCGCGAACGCGGCGCCGACATGATCGGCCTCAGCGGCTTAATCACGCCTTCGCTCGAGGAAATGGCCCACGTCGCCAAAGAAATGCAGCGCGAAGGATTCCACGTTCCGCTGCTCATCGGCGGCGCAACCACCAGCCGCGTTCACACCGCCGTGAAAATTGCGCCCATGTACCGTCAGCCCGTCATTCATGTGCAGGATGCCTCACGCGCCGTCGGCGTCGTTGGCAGCCTGCTCAGCGACGATCTGCGTTCCCGCTTCATTGACGACAATCGCGCTGAGCAGGAGCGCACGCGCGAAAAACATCGTGGCCCGCAAACGCAATCGCTGCTTTCTTTCGCCGAGGCTCGCGCCCGTAAGCCCGTTTTTGACTGGAAATCCTACATCCCTCCGAAACCTTCCTTTCTCGGCGTGCGCGCCTGCGCCGTTCCTCTCGCGGAAATCGTTCCTTACATTGACTGGACTCCTTTTTTTCACGCCTGGGAACTGCGCGGCATCTATCCTCGCATTCTCGATGAACCAAACGTTGGCCCGAAAGCCAAAGAGCTTTTCGATGATGCACAGCAGTTGCTTTCTCGCATTGCAAGCGAAAAACTCCTCGTCGCGCGCGCTGCTTTTGGCTTCTTTCCTGCCAATAGCGTTCTCGAAGACATCGAAATTTATTCCGATGAATCTCGCTCCGGCCTCCGCGCCGTTTTCCACACGCTCCGGCAGCAAATCTCCAAGCCTCAAGGCGAATCCGATTACGCTCTCGCTGATTTCATCGCGCCAAAAGAAACTGGCGCTGCAGATTATCTCGGCGCATTCGCCGTGACTGCCGGTCTCCAAATCGAACCGCTCGTTGCCAACTTTGAAAAAGCTCACGACGACTACAGCGCGCTCATGTCCAAAGCTCTCGCCGACCGTCTCGCCGAAGCTCTCGCGGAACTCACGCACAAACGCGCGCGCGACGCCTGGGGCTTCGGCCGCGACGAAAATCTCTCGCGCGACGATTTGATTCGCGAAAAATATCGCGGCATTCGTCCTGCGCCGGGTTATCCAGCCTCGCCCGACCACACCGAAAAGCGCCAGCTCTTCGATCTGCTCGACGCCGAAAAAAACGTCTGCATTCGCCTCACTGAAAATTTCGCTATGTATCCGGCCGCTTCTGTTTGCGGCATCTATTTTTCGCATCCACAATCGCGCTACTTCGCCGTCGGCAAAATCGGCCGCGATCAGGCCGAGGACTATCACCGCCGCAAAGGCATGGAACTCCGCGAAGTCGAGCGCTGGCTCGCCCCCAACCTCAATTACGATCCTGATCCATTGCGCTAACACGAGAACACGCAAGCCTGTCATTCCGAGCTTGCCCGCGTAGCCAGGAATCTGCATTGCTCGATTCTCATCCTCCACGCGATAGGCTTTCCTCTGTGAGCACGTTAGAATAGCCATGTGCCCAATGGCCACTTTCTTCATCCAAAACTTTGGCTGCCGCGCCACGCAAGCGGATGCCGGCGCGATTCGCGAAAGTCTGCTCGCGTCCGGCCACACGCCTGTCGAGTCCGAAACCGGTGCGGCCCTCGTTGTACTTAACACCTGCACCGTCACCGCCGCCGCCGATGCAGAAGCGTGCGAATCCATTCGCCGCATCCACCGCGAAAATCCCGGCGCGCGTATCATCGCCACAGGATGCTACGCTCAGCGTGCTCCCGAGGAACTCGCCTCGCTTCCCGGCGTGGTTTCGGTCATAGGAAATTCCCATCAGCACGAACTCGCCAGTCTGCTCTCGCATTCCGCCGAATTTTTCCCAGCTTCCGAGCTCGTTCGCGGCTCTTCCGCTCCTGTTTTTCGCGAACAGATGCTCAGACGCGTGCTGCCAGTGAATTTTCAGCTTCATCATCACACTGATGCCCCGGATGCACGCACGCGCCCCGTTCTAAAAATTCAGGACGGCTGCAATCATCGCTGCGCCTACTGCGTCATTCCGCTGGTTCGCGGAAGCAGTCGCAGCGCCGATCCCGCCCTCGTAATCGCTGAAATCAATCGCCTCATCGAGTCTGGCGTGCAGGAAGTTGTTCTCAGCGGAATTGACCTCGGCAGTTATGGCCGCGACTTGCAGCCGCGCATTTCCTTGCAATCCCTTGTGCGCGAAATAATTTCAGAGACGCAACTCGCCAGTCTCCGCCTCAGCTCCATCGAGCCTGTCGACATCACTCGGGATTTCATCGCCTTTGTCGCGTCCGAGCCGCGCATCGCTCCGCATTTCCACATGCCTCTGCAATCCGGCTGCGACAAAATTCTTCGCGCCATGCATCGTTGGTACCGTGCGGAGCATTATGCCCGCCGCGTGCAGCTCATTCGCGAACTCCTGCCCCACGCAGCCATCGGCGCCGACGTGATCGCCGGTTTCCCGGGAGAAACAGACGAAGACCACGCCGACACTGTCAATTTTCTTTCCGCGCTTCCGCTCAGCTATCTTCACGTGTTTTCTTTTTCGCCGCGGCCCGGAACAAAAGCGGCAGCGCTTGCGCACGCAGTTCCGCCGCGCATCATTCATGACCGTGCGCGCGAACTCCGCTCTATCGCTCGCAAAAAATCTCAGGAATTTCGCGCCTCGCAGGTGGGAAGAAAACTTCGCGCCCTTACGCTCAGTCGTCAGGAAGAGGACTCGACGTTTGCGGTTACCGGAAATTACCTCAACATTCGCGTCGCCGGCTCACTGCCGCGCAATCGCTGGCTCGAAATCATCATTCCACCGGACGGCGCGCCGGCAGTCCCTCTCCCTTTGTGATCCTTCGGCGCGACACGCCATCTCACATTCGTCATAGGCATGCGTACAGATGCTTACCGCCCAAGCAACATGTTTTAGGAGGTGGGAGCTTTAGCTCCTACAGAATAGGTCCAACTTTGACGGGGCTTCAACCCCTGAAGCGCAGGTGTTGGGCCATTCTGCCGCCAATGTGTGAGGTGTCTAATCTTCTAGGATCACTTGTGCGAGTGCCAGGTTCCCGCTGTGCGTAATCGAAACATGAAAATGCCGCGCGCTCAATCGCGCTGCGTGCTTTTCTGCTTCACCTGCCAGAAAAATCTCCGGTTTGCCGCTCACGGCATTTCGCACTTCGATATCCCGCCAGCGCACGCCTTTCCTCCAGCCCGTCCCAAGCGCCTTCATCATTGCTTCCTTCGCTGCAAACCGCGCCGCATAGCGTTCATCCTTTGCCTTGTGCCGCTCGCAGTAGCGAATTTCTGCTTCCGTGAACACGCGCTTCAGAAAAGCTTGCCCGTGTCGACGGATCGCCCCAGCGACGCGATCAATCTCCGCAATATCTGTGCCCATTCCCACAATCATCCAGCGAACCTCAGAATCTTTCTTCGTTGCGTGCATTATACCTATAATGTGAATTCCTCCCGATGAACGCCCGGGAGCGCAATCAAAATGCCGCTACGCTCTGCCAGAAAGAAAGCACCTTCGCGCAGCCATCGTGCCTGCGTTCATCCCAAATGGACTCTTCGCCGCGCCTCTGCGCTGCAAATTCTTGAAGCTCCGCCGCTCAAAAAACTCCGGTGGCTCGTCCACGGATTCAGCACGCGCCCGGGCGGAACAAGTGTTCTGCCTGCGCGCTCTCCGCATTCGAATCAATCGCGCACACAACAAATTCTCAACCTCGGCTTCACCGATTGGGATTCGCAAACTCACGTGGACGAAAACCGCATGCGCCTTCTCGCTGCCCTCGGCGCACGCAAAATGCAGCTCGTCACGTTGCGTCAAATCCACTCTGACGTTGTGCACGTTCTCTCAGCGCCGCCCCAAACGGCTCTGCAAGGAGACGCCCTCATCACTGCCACCCCCGGCCTGCTCCTCGCCATCCAAACCGCTGATTGCATTCCGATTTTGCTCGCCGACCCGCACCATCGCGCCGTTGCCGCCATTCACGCCGGATGGCGTGGCACGCTCGCGCGTATCGCTGCAAAAACAGTCGGCCGCATGCAAATGGAATATTCGACGCGGCCTGAGAAACTCATCGCCGCCATCGGTCCCGGGATCAGTCAATGTTGCTACGAAGTCGGCCCGGAGGTCGTCAAGGAATTCGCCGCAAAATTTCCCGACGCGCGCAACTGGTTCGAAGGTCCCTTCGATCAGCTCGCATCCGGCGAAGATCCCAATCCCCTGCCCTGGCTCACTATGATGCCGCCGGGGCACCAGCCCCCGCTGCCACGCTGCATGCTGGACCTAACAGCGGCAAACTCTGCGATTCTTGCAGAAGCCGGAGTTCGCGCGAAAAATATCTTCGCGACGGATCTGTGCACTTCCTGCCGCACCGATCTTTTCTTCAGCTATCGCCGCGAAAAAACCACTGGCCGCATGCTCTCCGTAATCGGAATCCTCTAAGCGCCCGCCGCGCTTCCGCCGACCTGCACATTTTGCCCGGCGCTTTCCATCAGCGCCAGTTGGCCGCACGCCGCCATCACGTCCTGCCCTCGCGAATACCGCACAAACACAAACTGCCCTTTATCCGCCAGCACCTTTCGAAACGCCTCAATCCTCTCCGCATCCGGCGGACGGTACGGCAGTTCTCCCGGATTCCACGGAATCAAATTCACTTTCGCGCGCAAATTTGCAATCAATTTCGACAATCTCCGCGCATCGTCAACACTGTCGTTGAATCCTCCCAGCAGCACATACTCAAACGTCAATCGTTCCCACGAACGCAGCGGATATTTTCGGCACGCCTCAAGCAGCTTCGCAATTGGATACTTCCGGTTAATCGGCATGATCTTCTCGCGCTGCTCATCACTCGAAGCGTTCAGCGAAATCGCCAGCTTCGGCCTCACTTTTTCTTCCGCCAGCTTCTCGATTCCCGGTACAATCCCGCTCGTCGAAAGCGTCACGTGCTTCGGCGAAATTCCCATGCCTTTCGCATCGAGAATGATTCGCAAGGCATTCATCACCGCGTCATAATTCAGCAGCGGCTCCCCCTGTCCCATCAGCACAACATTCGTCTGCGGCTTCAGCCGTCCGCGATTGTCTTCGAGCGCCACCAGCGCCTGCCCTGCAATTTCTCCCGCACTCAAATTCCGCAACAGTCCGAGCGTCGCTGTTAGACAGAACTGGCAATTCACCGCACAGCCCTGCTGCGTCGAAATGCAAATCGTCTGTCGCCTCTCCTCCGGCATGAACACGGTTTCAATCATCGCCGGCCGCTCGCCATTCGGCGCCGCGCATCGCAGCACGTATCGGACTGTACCGTCCGACGACCTGTGCCGCCGCACAATCTCCGGCAATCCCATGCGCGTAGCTTCCGCGAGCCGCCGCCGCATTTCCGCCGGCAGCGCCGTCACCCCGTCAATGCTCGCCACGCGCTCCGCGTAAATCGCTCGATACAACTGATCGCCGCGATACGCTGGCTCGCCCAAACGCGCCGCCAGTTCGCGCAACTCTTCGCGTGCTTTTCCAACCAGCGGCTCTTCGCCTGTTTGCGCTTGTACTCGTTTCGAGGCGGACTTCATTTCTTCCATACTACGCGAACCATCCATTTTTTTCCGAGCGCACCGCGCTCGCTGGCGCTATACTCCCGTTTATACCGTCATGCCGCCACTGCCCATTGACGATTGGGTTCAAGGCCTCTCGAAAATCCATCACGAGCAATTCACGCTCGAAAATATCGAGCATTACTTGCAGCAGCATCCCATTCAGCGTGAGACCATCGAACCATACCTTTTCTATGCCAAAAGCCATTACACTCGAAATCTGATCTATAAATGCAAACTCTTTGAAGTCATGGCCATCTGCTGGGAAGTCGGCCAGGCCAGCCGCATTCACAATCATCGCGGACAGAATTGCTGGATGGCCGTCCCTGTCGGCAAGCTGCGTGTCCAAAATTTCCACGTGGACAGCCAGAATCCCGTCGCCGGCACTTGCCGCCTCTCGCCAAGCTCATCCTACATCATGGATTACAATCATCCGGGAACCGTTCAGCGCGAAGAGCCGGTCCATCAGGTCCTCAATCTCCCGGAATTCAACCAGCGCGCCACCAGCATTCACGTCTACTCTTATCCCTATGAGAGTTGCGAAATCTATTCGCTCGACCGCGGAACTTATTCGGACGTCCCCTTGCACTACACCAGCGAATACGGCAAACTCAATCCTGACGAGAAACTCTTTTAGAATTCGCTCTCCGTACAGACTCATGCCGGTTCTTTCTCTCGTCCTCTGCATCTCAAAACAAAAAATTCGCGCATGAGTTGCGCCCGCTAAGGAGATTCATGGCCTTCGACAATCGTTCTGTGCAGCAAACCACCCTGCCCAACGGCCTCGTTGTCGTTACGGAACCTATGCCTAGCGTCCGCTCCGTTTCCGTCGGCATCTGGATTCGCACCGGCTCCCGCAATGAGCCTGCCGAACGCAGCGGAATCTCCCATTTCATCGAGCACATGCTATTCAAAGGTACGGCAAAGCGCACTGCACAAGACATCGCCCGCGAAGTGGATTCCATCGGCGGCATGGTTGACGCTTTCACCGCCAAGGAAATGGTCTGCTTCAACACCCGCGTCCTTGACGAACATGTCGAAACCGTTTTCGATGTCCTCGCTGACATGGTCCTCGACCCGCAATTTCCTGACGTCGAAATCGACCGCGAACGCTCCGTTATTCTCGAGGAAATTCGCATGGTCGAAGACAACCCCGAAGATTTAGTTCACGAAATGTTCGCCAAGAATCTCTGGGGCCGCCATTCGCTCGGCCGCCCTATCCTCGGCACCAGCGACACTGTTGGAAAATTCGACCGTGGCGCGCTTCAATCCGCGTTTCGCTCCTGGTACGCGCCAAACAACATGGTCATTACCGCTGCCGGCAACATTTCCCATCAGCAACTGCTCGACTTGATCGCTCCTCGCTTCTCCAGCCGCGAGCCGGCGCGCAACGGACATTCCAACCCTGCGCCGACGCCCGCCGCGGAAGTCATTTCGCGCTCCAAATCTGAGCTAGAGCAGGTCCACATCTGCATCGGCGTGCCTTCTTGTTCGATGACCGATCCGCGCCGCTACGCCGTCTCTCTCCTCAATAACATTCTCGGCAGCGGAATGTCGTCGCGCCTCTTTCAAAACATTCGCGAAAAGCAGGGGCTCGCCTATGCCGTGTTCAGCGAAACCAATCACTATCACGATGCAGGAATGCTCTGCATCTACGCCGGCACGGCCCTCGAAACCGTGGAAAAGCTCGTTGCGTCCGTCACCTCCGAATTGCGCAGTCTCAAATCCGAGGGCGTGAGCGAAGAAGAGCTGCGCCGCTCGAAGGCCAATCTCAAAGGCGCGACGCTGCTTTCTCTGGAATCTTCCGGCTCGCGCATGACCGATCTCGCCCGACAGTTCCTCTACTTTGGCAGCTACGCCTCGCCGGCTGAACGCATCGCTGCGATGGAAGCCGTCACTCGCGACGAAGTCCAGCAAGCTGCAGCGAAAATGTTTCAGCCATCGCAAGCCGCTGCCGCCATCCTCGGCAACCTTAATGGATTTCGGCTTGCAGCGTCTCACCTAAACTTCTGATCCCGAGAGGGTTGTTATAGTCCCTGGCCCTCAGTCGTGCCCTTTGTGCTTAATGCTGACCATTTTTGCCATTCTCCTTTTCGGGCGCAGCGATGCTGCGTCCAAAATGTGGCAAAAAGTTATCGATTAGAAATTCTCAAGTGGCTGATTTTTGGGCACTTAACAAATTTTCTAATTTTTTTGAGATGTGATCATGTTTATTGGCTCGCTGCCA